>Ga0181520_10012733_pt1 | contig 10755 bp, 11 predicted proteins | sample PEATcosm2014_Bin_29_FD_132451 | JGI IMG/M metagenome (GOLD analysis project Ga0181520, IMG submission 132451) | Peatland microbial communities from MTU Mesocosm Facility, Houghton, MI, USA - PEATcosm2014_Bin02_30_metaG | ecosystem: Environmental > Terrestrial > Soil > Wetlands > Peat | place...
CCCAAAGGTCGGAGGTTCAAATCCTTCCCCCGCAACCATCCGAAGACGCCCCTCACTAGAGTCCTGAGCCGCTGGCTCCTCTGTGTGAGGGGCATTTTTATCTCACTGATGTGCTTGTGCAGTTCCTGCTTCGCGAGTGGAGATTTGGAAGTGAGCAGGTTGGAGAGCTTCTGAATCTCCTGTTCCACGAAACTCCGCATCGCAGAAATGCGGGCCTCCACGGACTCGGTGCTTGAAGCAAGAAGTCGGTCTGTAATCGCCTCAACCTCCCGTTCCCTAACAGCAATCTCGTCAAGTATGTACTTGGAATGGCCGCTCTCGGCGATGGCGTTTGTAAAGTTCAGAATTTCCCGCTTCAGCTTTTCCTTCCGCGTCCGCCACTGAGCGATGTCACCCGACATCAAGTCAAGGCTGGCTCGAAGCTGATCCCCGAACTCCTCAATTACGTATGCCACAGCTTCAGGCCGGAGGAGTTTGTCTCTCAAGTTCGCCAGCAGGACACGTTCAACCCCGTCCTGTGGAATATAGAGATTGTTCGTACAGATTCCTCTATTAACGTAACCAGCACAGGCGTACTTTCGCTTTTTGCCCCCTCCGGTAGCGATGATGAGATTGCTTCCGCATCGAGCACACTTCAGAAGGTCGCTAAATAGATAAGGGCTAGTAAAGCCCCGTGAGAGCAAGCCGAGCCGGGTGCGATTCCCAGAGTTTTTCCAAACAGACTGAAGTCGAGTCTGCACTGCATCCCAAAGTTCGCGAGATATGATTGCAAGCTCTGGAAGCAATATCCTCTTCCACTCACTCTCAGGCCGTGGTCTGCTCCTGCGCTTGTTCGTTCCGGGCACTTTTCTAAATTGTGAACGGTTCCACATCTTCTCGCCTATATAGAGCGGTCTCCTAAGCATCTCCCTGATGGCCGTATGGCACCAAGTCGCAGTTCCTGATGGTGATTTTGTCCGGGGAGGGGGTATGAGTTCTGAATTGAGTTGCTTAGGGATTCCCTTGAGTGAAAAGCCATTGGCATACATTTTGAAAATTCGCCGAACAATCCTCGCTTCAGCCTCGTTTATCACGAGGCGTTTCGAGCCGGATTCGCCCACAGGAACAGCGGAGTATCCGTAACAGACGCCGCCAGTGTGCAGACCTTGGAGTGCCCTGCTCTCCAAGCCTCTATGTGTCTTTTTGGCGAGTTCCTTAACGTAAATCGAATCCACAAGCCCATGCACCGTAATCTGGAGGTCGGCCTGTTCGGAGTCTGTGTCGATACCTTGCGATGGGAAGACGACCCGAACTCCCAAGAATCTCAGCTTATCGACAGTGCTCATGACCTCAGGCTGGCTGCGGGAAAGGCGACTTGTATCGTCTACCACAAGCACATCGAAGTCTCGCTCGGATGCGAACGCTGCTGCAAGGAGCCGCTGAAAAGCAGGGCGATCAGAGCCAACGCCACTCAAAGCGTCATCAATGTATACGTGGGCTGCAAGAACCTCCAAACCGTTCTGCTCCGCGAACTCCTTGCATTTGCGAACTTGGTCGGTCGGAGACAGGGGATTCTGCCTGTCTGAGGATACTCTGGCGTAGACAGCGCATTTGGTTGAAACGGTCATAGCACGGCTCCATCGGCTTCAGGAGAACTCTTCTTCGAAATCTCAATGTACCGCTCCACCAAGATGGGGACAAGTACCCGCTTGATGAAATCCTTCAATTCAGGGGTGAGCGACGACTCTTCCGTAGACACCCCGGTCAATATTAATTGTGTTTCTGAAGCACGCACATAGCAATCCTTTGGGCGAGTCACCGCCCTCATTGGATTGCCTTTGTAAGACCCTTGTAGCTATCCCGCGTTGCTGACTATGCAACGTGAACATGACCCACCACAGTGTGACTTCTCTGCCCACCGTCTGCCGCTCGCGCATTAGTACAGTGTGTGGGTCGATTTTACGCGGCTGCTCGTGGCTACCCCGCGCTAATAATCTTAAAGGGAACTGCACTACAGAGAGTAAACCACCCCTCTGACCACGACTACACCCTTCGTGGCTCGGAAAGGCACCCGGCCACTATTTTCAATTCAATTCCTTACATTTACTGAAGCACAGAAAGAATTTTGTCTTCCGTGTATTCCATCTTTGCTAGGGCTTCGAACACAACATCATCTTCGGGCACGTACTCAATGACGATCTCTTCGCCATCCTCACGCGCCTCATAACGCACATCGGTGTAGCCTTGGATTTCCGCCTCAACCTCACGTACCCGCAATTGCAGGATGGCGTCGTCTTCGCTGTCGCAGCCCCAGCGGTTGGTGATGCTTGGCGAGTAATCCATATTCCATGTGTGCTTTTCCATTTCGACTACTTCGTATTTGTTTGTCATTTGTTTTGTCTCCTAGTGGTTGTGGGCCGGTAAACTCCGGTCGGGTCTTTCCCTTATTGGTGGTGCCCATCGTGAGGGCGTTGCCAGCTTCTCCGCTGGCCGGTTGTGTTATCCGAATGGCTGAGGCCGGAAAGTTGCTACTCTTCGAGTGTCCCCGATTCTTTTCTTCAATCTGCGGAAGAAGTCCACTTAAATCGGGGCGTCTTTTGTCCGGAATTTCGGTGTCAATACCGGGTACCCTAGTTCTGTATGAGCACGAAGAAGCAAATCAAAGCAGGACAGAAAGGCGTGCTGACCGTGACCGACAAGCAGAAGCAGCTTCAAATGAGCCCTAGCGAAACACCAGCCAAGAAGAAGTACCCGCTCCCACCGCAGGTGGACTTTGATACATGGAAGGCGAGGATTGCGCGGCGTCTGAAACCGGGAACCTCCGAACTCAATACTCTTTACCGTTGGGTAGAGCATCACTCAGCCTATTTTGTTCAAATAGGACACAGTGAACTATCGAGTACGGATGCCCAGTTAGAGGCGGTCTTCGAATTGACACAGCCAGAAATCGCGTCTGAGCACGAAAGGCGTAAACACGATTTTGCCGCGACCAAGATACGTGGGTTATTGCCAGAAATCGAGGCCACCATAGGAGCACTTAAGGCCACTGGTTCAAACATTGTGCCGAAGGGTGGAACGTATGGTCGTCGGTTCAATAATCTGCAACGGTCGCTTGAGAAAGCTGCAAGTGAAATTCGCTGGGCACTTATCATCACCGATAGACCCTATGTGCGTTCTGCCGATGTTCTCAGCCATTGCATTTTGTTCCTAGCATCATTTGACGGTTGCGGAGTGTCAGAACCCGATGCCCTTGCTTTGACTTCACTGCTAATGAAGGCGTATGGATTCTCTGATGAAGAGTTAGAGGTATTCGGTAAGAGATCGGTCGAGACCGGAACGATTCGCAAGCGTAAAAAGGCGTTTCTCAAAGTTAGTTCTGAGATTCGTAATGCTCAAGACAATTTTCGAGAGAGTCATGGTAAGCGGCAATCAGACCTTTCGGGAGTCTTTGACTTCCCGTGGCGCAACCCTGCGCTCCCGCGAAAGAGTGGGCCTGACTAAGACCGGAATATTTCCTCCCGTATTACTCCTAATTGATTCCGCAAACTAGATCATTTCATTCTTTATCCTTATAGATGTACGGCAGTAGTTATGGCCAATCTAACTAAAGGATGGAGAGAAAATGAGTGATAAAAGCAAAATCGAATGGACGGACGCAAGCTGGAACCCAATTAGGGGCTGCACCAAAATTAGCCCCGGCTGCAAGCACTGCTACGCGGCGACATTTGCCGAGCGTTTCCGGGGTGTGCCGGGGCACCCCTTCGAGCAGGGATTTGATCTCCGCATAGTGGTTGACAAACTGAGCGACCCGTTGGCGTGGAAGATGCCGCGCAAAATCTTCGTCAACTCTATGAGCGATCTTTTTCACGAGGGCGTCACGGACGAGTACATCAGCCGCATCGCCGAGGTCATGATCAAAGCCAACTGGCATACGTATCAAGTTTTGACCAAGCGTTCAGAGCGGATGCGTGACCTGCTCAACACAAAGCTCCGTCTCGCCGCACAAGCCCAGCACATCTGGTGGGGTGTCTCGGTCGAAGACCGCAAATACGGCGTCCCACGCATCGCCCATCTTCAACAAGCAAAGGTGGCTGTCCGTTTTCTGTCGGTGGAACCCTTACTGGAAGACCTCGGCGACCTTGATCTTACCGGTATCCACTGGGTGATCGTGGGTGGCGAGAGCGGCCACGGCGCACGTCCATTCGAGTTGGCGTGGGCGAGGAACATAATCCGCCAGTGCCGCCACCAGCAAGTCCCGTGTTTTGTGAAACAACTCGGGCACGCTCCTGCTGAGAACCTCGTGCAGATCAAGCTGATCAGCCGCAAGGGCGGCGACATGGTTGAGTGGCCTGAAGACATTCGTGTGCGGGAGTATCCCCATGTGGCAGCGATTGTGGGTGCTCGATGATTATTTCCGCCAGCTACAAAACGGATATCCCAACGTTTTACGGCGAATGGCTGATGAATCGTTTGGACGCGGGATATTGCTTCGTGCATAACGCGTTCGGTGGAAAGCCGTTCAGGGTCAGTCTCCTGAAGCCTGACGTGGATGGGTTCGTTTTCTGGACGAAGAATCTCGGCCCATTTATGGAGCGGTTGGCTCAGATTCATGACCGCGCATTCCCGTTTGTGGTGCAGTACAGCATCAACAACTATCCCCGTGTGCTTGAGACCAGCGTGGTAGATGCAACCAGTTCGGTCGGGCACATGAGGACTCTCGCTGAAAGCTATGGAGAGAACGCGGCGGTGTGGCGATATGACCCGATTGTGTTCAGCTCCGAGACCCCTTTCGAGTTTCATATTGAGAACTTCAAAGGGTTGGCGGAGCAGCTTCGCGGTACGACCAACGAGGTGGTGATCTCCTTCGTTCAGATGTATCGGAAGACTGAAAAAAACCTAGCCCTCGCTTCCGGGAAATTTGGGTTCACATGGGCAGACCCGCCTGCCGACGAAAAGTGCAATCTTGTCAAGGAACTCTTCAGGATTGCCCGTCAGAATGGAATGCAACTGACCATTTGTTCACAGCCGGAACTGGTTGATGGCGGAGCAGGTGCCGCCCGGTGTGTAGATGCAGACCGGCTTTCACGGATGTTTGGTCATAGCATTCAAGCGAAATTAAAGGCTAATCGCCTTGGTTGTGGTTGCTACGCCTCAAAGGATATTGGCGAGTACGATACATGCTCTCATGGATGCGTCTACTGTTACGCAGTGCGGAACAGGGAGTTGGCAAAAAAGAGGCGTCAGGTACACGATCCGATGGGAGAGTTTCTCTACGAAGCGGGGCATCGCGGCTCAGCCGCAGCACCTGAATAGCCGTAACACCGTAACCCCGCAGTAACGACTCACCCTCACCGAGCGATTTTCGCACGGAGCGACAACTACGCCTCAGAAAGGAAGGTTAGAAATGATGGTTCCAAATGAGCAAGCATCTGCAACAATCCCGGACGACCAGCCGCATGTAGGTTACGGGTTACGCCCGTCTTCCGGGGCTACCAATGCAGCCCGTGAAATCTGGCTTTACCGTATCGCCGAAGCTTTGTACCCAAAGTTTGGGGAACTCAAATATCCGGATCATCCCCTTGTCCGGATTGGAGTCGGATACCCCACAACGGGCGCACGCGGTAAGGCCATCGGGCAGTGCCACAATTCATGCCTCAGCCGGGACAAGGTGCATGAAATCATAATCAGCCCGAAGCTTGATGACAGCATCGAGGTCGCTGGCGTGCTGGCGCATGAACTGTGCCACGCCTACCTCTATCTATATCTCCCCGGTGAGGACTGCGGTCATGGTAAGAAGTTCAAGAAGTTGGCGACCGCGATTGGCTTGACGGGCAAGATGCGCTCGACTATCCCCGGCGAGGCGTTTACACGCTTCCTCCGGCCTGTGCTGGCGTCCCTCGGCGAATACCCCCACGGCGCGTTGGGTAAAGGTGATGGTGTGACGACACCGAGGCGGAAGGTACAGACCACTCGGCTGAAGAAGGTCGTCTGCTCCTCCTGCCAGTACACCATGAGGGTCACCAGAAAGTGGATTGATACAGCAGTTCCGAGATGCCCATCTCCGGATTGCGACATGGTTGGCGAAGAAATGGAGGTGGCATGATGCTCAGCAAAATTGAAGCCTATCTGCGGTCGTACTTGAGTTTCCCGGACGACCGCTACTACCTTCCACTCGCTCTCTTCGCGGTTCTGGAGCATTGCTGGGACGAGTGCTTCGATGAGGTTCCGTACTTGTCGGTGTCCGCGATGGTGAAGTCTGCTGGGAAGACCCGCGTACTCGAACTACTCCAGTTCCTTGCTGGTGATGGAAAGGCTGTGCTTCTGGATGGAAGTGTGACATTGGCTGCTCTCTACACCGAGACAGATGAGAAGAAGGTTGTTCTTATCGACGAATCGGAGCGACTGCAAAACCCGCATTCGCCGTTCCGCCCGATACTGAATGGCGGATACCGTTCCGGAGAATCGTTGAAGCGGAAAATCGGGGGTGAAATCAAAAGCTATTCCACCTTTGGCCCGAAGGTGTTCGCTCAAATTGGCGATGTTCACGATTCACTTCGCGACCGCTGCATTGTTGTCGAAATGCAGCGTACGATGCGCGGTCGGCGAACGGAGTTCGTGCGGCAGTTCGCCAAGGAGGATGGGGCAGAAATTGCTCATGAGGTTGAGGATGCACTGGGCGAACGCATTGGTGCTATTCGAGACGCCTATCTGAACTACCACAACCTGTACCCGAGTCTTGGATTTCTTCCCGACCGCGACCGCGAACTCTGGAAGCCTCTCTTTGCTCTCTGTCAGGTCTTTGCCCCGAACCGCATTCATGACCTTGAACGGTCAGCGGCTGACATAGCGGCTCTCAAGACCATTCCCATTCGCCGGTTCGAGCACCTGAAGGATGAAGAGGCGAGGACGAAGAAGCAGGAGTATGCCGAGCGTCTGCTTTGCGATTCACTGGCGGTCATTGGTGAGCGTGACCGCATCGCCACTGCCGACTTGCTGAAGGGACTTCGTGACATTGACACCTCGCCGTGGCGGTCATATGAGGGTACGGGGATAACAGACATTTCCCTCGCGGCGATGCTCGGATTATTTGGTGTTGAACCAAAAACCATCCGCTTCAAGCCGAAGGGTCAGTCGCACTCTACGGCAAAGGGGTACTACCGCAAACATATGGTCGCCGGGTCTGCGGAGGCACAAGATGAGCCAGATGTCGAGCCAAGCCGTAACCCCGTAACTCAACCTAGAGTGGAAGTCGCAAGCCTCCCGAAGCCTACTACTCCCAGTCTGCCCATACTGGGTCAATGTGGCGGGTGCAGAGACATGCATAGGGGGATCGCCGAAATGGCTATGGCAAATCCCGGCATGAGCGATGAGGAACTGGCCGTGAAGTGTGGGTGCGAACCGGTTATTGTCCGGCAAGCGAAGATGCGCCACATTGACTGGAAAAAGGAGAGTGAATAATGGCTTCATGTGTGCTTTCGTTCGATGACGTGCGTGCTGCGGGGTTCCCTGTCTACTCCCTTACGTTGGAGGAGAAGTGGCAGGAGATGCGGCTTCTCCTCGACTTTGACCGTAGTCGGCTAATCGAAGGTGGCATCGTAGGCCAGACCATGCACGGCCTCGCGTTGGCATGGCACTATTTTCCTCACGCATGGAGCGTTCGCTGTGGCAACAAGCGAACACCATCGGAACTCTTTGGAGATGACAGGCTGTTACGCGTTGCTCTGGAACGACGAGCGAAGATGGGCAACTGCGAAACTGAGAATGACTTGCGGAAGGCTCTTCGCACATTCTCCGGCACACAAAGTGTATCCAATTTTCGTCCCTCGGCGGCGGCGGCAATTTATGATCGCTATCTACCCGAAGAGGGCGGTGCGGTGTGGGACATGAGCGCGGGATTTGGGGGCCGTCTGCTGGGTGCAATGGCATGTAAAAAGGTCACAAAATATATCGGCACCGACCCAGCAACGCTCACCATGAACGGACTCTGCGAGATGCGCGGTGAGTTGACGCCAATGGTCGAGTATCTCGGGTATCCGGTACCGAGGATTGAGTTGCAAAAGATTGGAAGCGAAGATTTTGTTCCGGAACCGGAGAGCCTTTCACTATGTTTCACCAGTAGTCCATATAGTTCCCATGAACGCTACAGCGATGAGCCGACTCAAAGCTACATTCGCTTTCCATCAAACGAAGAGTGGCTCTATGGATATATGCGGATGACGCTGGACAATTGTCGTGTTGGTCTCATGCGGGATGGGTTTCTGGCAGTCAATATCGCAGGAGTTTCCAGTTTTCCCACTCTGCATGAGGATTTCATTACGTTGGCTGTGACGAATAGCTGGCGGCTGGTCGAGACCCTCCAACTTGCGCTGAGCGCGATGCCCGGTACCCGTTCTGGGCCGGCGTACAAATACGAACCAATTTACGTATTTCAACGGAATCTGTCATCCGGAGAAGTCACTCGACCTAACAGTGAAAAGGAAATCGCTAATAAGTGAAAACTACCAATACGTAAGTCTCTTGTAGAAGGTGCGTTTATAAAGCACCCGAAAGGAAATCATTATGATCGAGCAAAAACTACAAGCGGCACTACAGCAGGTACGTCAGGCATATCACGACGCCATCGCGGCGGCGATTAAGAACTCGGAAAAGACGTACGCCGAGATTGCTGAGGAGTACGGTGTCTCGCAACAGACGGTTTATCAGGTCGCACGACTTCGTGGCCTGTGCCGCACCACAATTGATCCGGAGGCCGACCATGCGTAGGGACATCGTGCAAATCGTAAAGCAGTCACTGGATGAGGACAGCATCATCCCGCTGCGCTGGCTGGAACCGGATGATGAAAGGCGGTCACTCTAATGCCAGCCTATCTAACAGAGACCGCTTACCGCATGTGTACACGGGAAGATATGTACTCGCTATATCTTCAGAACAAGGCGATGTATGAGTGGGTCGCCATGAACTGGCAGGAGTTTGACAAGGACGGCGAGACCATCAACAAGGGCACCTTTAAAGCCATCCTTCGCTTCATGAATGACATGAAAGCTGCACCTAAAAGTATTGATGCCTTGCACCAATTCATTCTCCACAATCCGAAGCAGGTGGCGGAGTTTGAAAAAACTGAGATTCTTGAGGAGGAGATAGCCAGCCTCAAAGAGTACGATCCTGAGCCCACATGGGACGACGGCATCGTGTTTGCAGGCTTGATGACTAAAGCCCGGATGGCGTGGACTGAAGCCATCCTCCAACAGACCCGACTCATCAATTCCGGCGCAGCCAAAGACACTACCAGCAAGGAGACAGGCACCAACGCCGCAATCCAATATATGCGGACGGCCCTGACCAAAGACTTCCGTCCTGAGGCTCCTGCCGTCGCGGGGATGCTTCACGAGAACATCCCGACCGTACTGGCTGGGCTGGATGAAAAGCTCAATCCTGCTGAGACAACTGGTAAGTTCCCACTGGGCTTCAGTCATATTGACAGCAAGGTTGTGGTGGGCAAGCAGAACCTGCGCTACATCGGGATCGTAGGCATGAGTGGCGATGGCAAGACAACGCTGACCAATGCCATCGTCTACAACTGGCTCAAGCAAGGAGCCCACATCCTCTACTGCTCAACGGAACACACGCCGCAGGAGATATGGGAGTTCATGTGCTTTCTGCACCAAGATCACCCAGACTACCCGTTCACCCTTCCCGGCTTGAAAGTGCGGGAGCAGCGTAATGTATCGCCGCCCGACCGGTATCACATGAACAAGATTCTCGCGGACATCATGCACAGGAAGAACCTGCCCGGTCTGCTGGACTGCCAGCAGTTCAGGGACTGGGAAGAAATCAAGGATTACTTGCAGACGAACCATAAGCGGAACAAGTACGACATCCTCGTGGTGGACTACCTTGGCCGTCTTGATGTGCCGGGTGACCAGAAGTTTCGGGACCAGGCTGTGGGTGCCATGATTCATGACGGCCAGAAGCTAACCCGTACGTTTGATGAGAACCGGGGCATTATCCTACTCAGCCCTATTCAAGTTAATCGGGAGGGTCACAAGGCCGCAATGAAGGCTGAAGAGGGAGAGGCACGGTACAACCTGAACGCCATCAGCCAGAACAGCGAGTACCAAAATGACCTTGATCTCTGTCTCAGCGTCTGGTCTGACGACGACATGAAGATGGAGAACAAGGTGGAGATTCAGGTGATCAAGCGGCGTAAGGGCAAGCAGCCGGGGATAGAGCGGATGACACTCAACCCGAACTCAGGGGCCTTTGAATACGTGGTTCCACCGGAGACCAAGCAGATGTGGGAGCGGACGGTGGAGGATGTAATGCCGGAGGCCAGCACAACTGACATCAGTAGCAGTGCAGAATGGAGCACGTAATGGCAAAGAAAATAAATCCAAAGAACAAACCGTGGTTCCCGTTCTACACGGCAGCATGGCTGGGCTCCGGTACTGTGATCAACATGTCCATGGGAGAGCGTGGTATCTACATTACTCTGATGGCACTCTGCTGGCAGCACGGCGACCTACCATGGGACGAGAAAACTCTTGCGCGGCTGCTTGTCATTGACAAGCGTACAGTCCGAGCTTTCATGGATAAATACGTGAGCTTGGTCGAGGATTCCGGGGATTCCCCGGAGAGTCCGGGAGAAGAGCCGAGGATTCCGGGGATTCCCCGGAATGTTGTATTGCCCAAGCTGCATGATTTCGCAATGACACTGGCAAAAAACGCATCTGACGATAATACAGAGGAGAGGAGAGAAGATAAGAAAGAGAAAAGAG
>Ga0181520_10012735_pt1 | contig 10754 bp, 7 predicted proteins | sample PEATcosm2014_Bin_29_FD_132451 | JGI IMG/M metagenome (GOLD analysis project Ga0181520, IMG submission 132451) | Peatland microbial communities from MTU Mesocosm Facility, Houghton, MI, USA - PEATcosm2014_Bin02_30_metaG | ecosystem: Environmental > Terrestrial > Soil > Wetlands > Peat | place...
ATGGCGGTAGCAGTGGCCATTCCAGCCATTGCAAAGGGAGAGACAAAGATGGCGGTTTTTGGAACGATGCCGGACGGAACTTCCGTCCCGATCTACACGCTGACCAGCGGGCAGATCGAAGCAAGAGTCACGGCGTATGGAGCGCACCTTGTGAGCGTGAAGGCGCCGGATCGCAATGGAAAAGTTCAGGACGTTGTTCTTGGATACGATTCGCTCGCAGGCTACCTGGCCGATAACAAGACGTACCTCGGCGGCATCGTCGGGCGCTACGGAAACCGGATTGCCGGCGGAAAGTTCACGCTCGACGGCAAGACCTATCAGATTCCCGTCAATGACGGGCCCAATGCTTTGCATGGCGGACCCAAGGGATTCAATCAATACGTGTGGCAGTCAAAAGAGATCCCCGACGGCGTCGAATTCACCCTCGTCAGTCCTGACGGCGACATGGGGTTCCCGGGAACGCTCACTTCGCACGTGCGCTACACGCTCAAGGGCGACACTTTGCGCATCGATTACTCTGCGACCACCGACAAGCCCACGGTGCTGAACCTCACCAATCATGCGTACTACAACCTGCACGGCGACGACCAAGGCAATATTCTTGACCTGAAGCTGGAGCTCGCCGCTGATCGGTTCACGCCTGTAGACCGCACACTCATCCCAACCGGCGAATTGGCTCCGGTGGCCGGCACGCCGCTCGACTTTACAAAGTCGGAGGTAATTGGCGCACGCATCGGTGATGATAACCAGCAACTGAAGATCGCGGGCGGTTACGACCATAATTGGGTGCTCAACGGCAAAATGGGCGTGCTGCATTTGGCGGCCATCGTCACCGATCCCGTGAGCGGCCGCAAGCTCACCGTTGAAACGACGGAACCGGGTGTGCAGTTCTATTCCGGCAACTTCCTCGATGGTTCGTTCACAGGCCGCCACGGCGTGAAGTACACCAAGCACTCCGGCTTGTGCCTGGAGACGCAGCATTATCCCGACTCGCCGAACCATCCGGACTTTCCGACGACGACTTTGAACCCGGGCCAGACGATGCACTCGACGACGACGCTCACGTTTGGCGTTGTAAAGTAGAAAGGCTTCTTTTGTCCTGAGGAATTGGGGTGCCCCGTCCAAGCTTCGCTTGGGCGGGATTGCACTTCGGTCAGCTCCCAATTGAAATGGGTGCCCCCGGTCCCTCGCATTTGGGACCGGGGTTGGGATTGAAAACATAAACCACGTCGTTCGTCGGTATTCAATCGACCAACGACCAGGGTGTCCCGTCCAAGCTTCGCTTGGGCGGGATTGCACGGGTTCAAACTTTGCACGAAAGAGCTAGAAGCTAGAAGCTGAAAGCTAAGAGTTGAGATCTTTGAACCACCCAAGCCCCGCTGATGTGTTGCCTGCGGGAATATATTCGCAGCCGATCCAGCCTTCATACTTCAGCTGATCGATCAGATCATATAGATAAGAAAAACGTACTTCGCCGGTGTCCGGCTCGTGGCGCTCCGGCACTCCGGCAATTTGAAAGTGGCCCACGCGCGCCGTCTTCGGATCGGCAAGATATTTCCGAATCCGCATCGCCAGATCGCCTTCTTCCACCTGGCAATGAAAAAGATCCATCAGAATCTTGAGATTCGGTGCCCCGATCTCCGCCGCGATCGCGTGTGCCTCTTCCTGGCGATTCAGAAAGAATCCGGGAACGTTGCGCTGTGCAATCGGCTCAATCAGCAAGTCAATGCCAGCGGCTTGCGCACGCTCCGCGGCCCATGCAAGATTCGCCGTGTACACGCTGAGCAGATGCGCGCGATCGGCTCCCTTCGGCGCAAGGCCCGCCATCGCGTGAATCCTCGGGCTCTCCAGGGCGAGGCCATACTCCAAGGCCAAAAGAAAACCGTCGCGGAACTCCTGCTCTCGGCCAGGCAGCGCTGCAATGCCCCGCTCGCCCGCCTTCCAATCGCCGGGAGGAGAGTTGAAGAGCACCTGGCGCAAGCCATGCCCCTTGAGTTCGGCAGCCAATGTCGCTGCCGGATATTCGTAAGGGAAGAGATATTCGACAGCCTTGAATCCATCGCGCGCTGCGGCCGCAAAGCGATCGAGAAAGTTGTGCTCCGTGTACATCATCGTCAGGTTGGCGGCAAAACGAGGCATTGCAATCTCTCCATCCCTTAGGCGCTGTAGAGCGCCGCTACTTCGTAGTCATTCACCGAGGGGATTGTGAACTCAACCAAATCTCCATCCGCGTGGAACGGAACGTCGCGTTCGGCTCGGAGCAGTTCGACTCGCGTCACGCGCCGGCCTTTTGGCAGCCTGAACCGAACCTTTTGGGCTCCGATCGGATAGAACTCCTGGAACCATCCGTGATGCGCGTTGGGGTTGGTGTAGTTCAGAACGTGCACGGCGAAGCCAGGCTCTGTCTCCCACGCGAAGATCTCGACCAGCCCTTTGCCGTCGACACTCACGTGCGTTTCTCCGCGCGTCACCCAGCGAATGGTATTCACAAGCAGCTGGCTCAAATCGCTCTGGCCTGAAAGCCACATCGTCGGCTCAATGTCGCCGGGGAACCAGGCCAGGCGGCTCGCTCCTTGCTCGCGCAGCACCACAGCCGGTTCATCCGTGTGTGGAACCGGTGGATACGAAAGCTCCGGCGGATAGGCGGTGTAGCCGGGTACGACAGTGAGCACTGGATTCTCAACCGGCTTGAGCGGTAAACGAAACTCCGCGCCCGCGATCCAGTGTGTGTCGGCAAATCCGTCAAGAATCGGATGCGAACGCTCGATGCGCGCCATGTAGGAATTCGCGTTTCCCGGCCGCCCGATCACCGGTCCCGCTGCGTGGATGCCGAATACATCGGCCAATCCAAAATCTGCGCGCCGCTCGTTTCGCTCGTTGTACATGCTCGTCTCGAACGTGGCAACGAGCGATCCACCCTGGCTCACATAGTCGCGGAGCTGCTGGCACTGCTCGTCGCTGAGCAGCGCCGTGTTCGGCAGAATAAGCGCAGTGTACTTTTTGATTCGGTCCAGTTGCATCCGGTCTTCGTGGACAAAGTCGAAGAGAAATCGTCCTTCGAGCAGCGCGGAATAAATCGCATCCGTATAAAGCTGCATCGATACGTCGCGCGGCGGTGCGTAAAAGAGCTGCGTACGCTGGCCCATCACTACGCCGATATTGGCAATTGCGCTCTTGTTGACCCAATGCGCGTCGTGCCTCGCGGTCCACAGGAAGTAGTCGCGGCCGATTTTCTTCCACCTCAGATCTTCGCCCAGGCCGCCCTCGCCGCCCACCACGTGATAGTAGGGAATCATGCCGCTGGCCAAGGTCTGGCTGGTCCAGATGACGGCTTCGGCAGCCGACTTGGTCACTTCGCGCCAGCGAATCGGCCCGGTTGTATAAGCGCCCGTCAGGTTGGTTGCCATTTTTCCGTCGAGCACGGCGTTGCACACGCGTCCCTGCTGCGCCGCGCCCCACACTGGCGAATCGCCCCGATTGCGGCCCTGGTTGTCGCCCTGGAACCACTGGCAGAGCTCGCCGAATTGCGCAAGGTTCGGCGCTGAATGCACACCGCCGCCCATATTGTTGATGTAAAAGCTTGACGCTTTCTTCTCTTTGGCGATCGAATCGTAGAGTTTCCACAGATAAGTGAATCGCTCGTTGAACTTGTCCCAATACGCCGGCGTTTTTGCCGGTGGCAGATTCCGGCATATGTTGCAAGAACAGACTGGGAGCGTGAACGACGGCCAGCCGTTTGTGTAATGCGCGTCCATGTCATAACGGGAGTTGACCTCGCGCATGACGGCGGGAAAGTAATCGGTCATGTACGTCGAAAACATGCACGTCGAATAGAGTCCCGGCGCTTCTTCCGACTCGAGCGGATCGCCCTTCTCGTTGCGCATGAACCACTCAGGATGCGCCGCCAGCGCATCGCCCCAATTCAGATCGGGACTGTACCGCGCCACAGCGCGCAGTCCCCGCTTCTTCGCGGCTTCGAGCAGTTCGCCGGTAAAGTCGCGCCCGTTCAGGTATTTTCCGTGGCGATGAAAGGGAACCTGGCTGGGATAAAACGCCAGAATCCCGGTAATGCTGATGAATACCGCGCCCACCTTGAGGCCGGCCCAGTAGTCAGCCCAACCTTCGATGTCGAAGACCGCTGGATCGTGCTCGGTAAAATTGGTCTGGCCAATCCGGCGCAGCGTCTTTTGCCAGGGCAAGTCCGCAGTTGCCAGATGCGATGCGGAGGACGCCTCCACGCGTTTACCCGCTGGAGGTTGAGCTAAAACAAAAGAATCTCCCGCACGAACCAGCGGAACTGTTGCCGCTGCGGTTTTCAGAAATCTGCGCCGATCCATGTGAACAAAAACCCTCCGTTGCCATCGAAGTCAGTAAGTTTAATTGAGCGAAATCGGGTCAAGCCGCGCTACTTTTTTTGCGCATTCAGCTCATTCAGCACGCGCTTCAGGTCGTCCAGCTTCTGCCCGGCTTCGGCCAGCTTGCCCTCCGAGGTCAGGCGCTGATAGTCGGCGAAGTCCTGGCTCGCCTGGCTAATGAGCGCACTTTGGCTCGCAGTGGGCTGCGCGGCGCCCGCAGGCAAAGTTGCGCCAGTCCCATTGCCGGTCGTAGGCTGTTGCGCTTCGCCACCTGACAGCGTAGGCGCTTCGGCTCCGAAGAGAGATCCAAGTGCCGCTTCGAAAGTGGGACCGTAGGCGAGGCGATCCTGCAGCGCCAGCACCACCAGCCGCAGCTCCGGCATTGGGCTCTGCGCGGCTTGAAGATAGATTGGCTCGGCGTAAAGCAGCGCCTGCCCGCACGGAATCACCAGAAGATTGCCGCGGATCACGTGCGATCCCTGCTGATTCCACAGCGTGAGCTGGCCTGAGAGCTGAGCGTTTTGATCGATGCGCGCTTCAATCTGCTGCGGCCCGTCGACGAGGCGCGTCTTGGGGAAATCAAAGACCACCGCTTTGCCGTAATTGGCGCCGTCGCTGCGCGCGGCAATCCATCCGATCAGATTGTTGCGATTGATGGGAGTGAAAGGCAGAATCTCAACGAACTCGAGGCCGCCCGATTCTCCGGGCAGCGTCATCAGCACAAAGTTCGGTTGCATCTCCTGACTCGATTGATCGCCCTGGCTGGAACTGATTTGCGAGGCCACGCTCCACTGGTCTTCGCGGTTGTAGAACACTTCGGGGTCGGTCATATGATAGAGCCCGTACATCTCGGCCTGTTTGGTCAGGAGCGTTTCCGGATATCGAACGTGCGCGCGCTGCCACGCGGGCATGGCGGATGCATCCTTGAATAATCCCGGGAAGATGCCTCGCCACGCGGCCAGAATGGGATCTTCGTTATCGAAAACGTAGAAAGTTACGGTCCCGTCGTACGCGTCGACCACAGCCTTGACACTGTTGCGAATATAGTTGACCGATTGGTTTTCCAGGTTAACTGGCGCGGAGTATGGATAGGTCGCGGAAGAAGTGAACCCGTCAACGATCCAGGAAAGACGGCCGTCGGCGCCCACCACAATATACGGATCGTGATCGAAAGTCAGGAACGGGGCCAGCGTGGAGACGCGCAGCAGCACGTTTCGCCGCATCAGCAACCGGCTTTGCGGTGTGATGTCGTCGCTGAAAGGAACCTTGGTCAGGTCGCCGCGATCGAAAGCCAGCAGCGCGCGGCGCAGGAATCCGCCCATCTCAATTCCGCCGGTGCCGTCGTACGAAGAAAGATTGTTGCTTTGACCCTGCGGATAATTGAACTCCTGCTGGTGCGTCTTTACGTAAACATCGGTGTCGGTAAGTTCGCCAAAGTAAATCTCCGGGCGTGTCACCTGGATCCCCGGCACAGTGCTTTGCACCGGCATATTGCTCAGATAAAGAATCGGCAGGCCCTCCGACGAGAAACCGTTCACCGGGTTCATCGTGATGCCGTAACCGTGGGTGTAAATGAGCTTGTCGTTGATCCAGTTGCGGCTGCTCTCGGGCAGCTTGTCCACGTTCAGTTCCCGCACTGCAAGCATCACCTGGCGCAGGGAGCCGTTAATCTGGTAGCGGTCAATGTCGATATCCGGAAAATCGTAGTAGGTGCGAATCTCCTGCACTTGGCGCAGCGTGTCCTGCAGTGCGCTTACATCCCACAGACGGATGTTGTCGAGCGTGGGCTGATTGTGCCCGGGATCGACAGCGGCGACCGTGGTTTCAGCAGGGAACTCGCGTTGCGCAAAACGATCGAGGCCATACGCCTGTCTCGTCATGGCGATGTTGTAAGAGATGTAAGGCTTCTCGCGATCGAGCTGGTTGGGCTTGACGATGAACGTGCTGACGTACCACCCCGCGAGCCCCGCGACGATGTAACAGGCGATTGCGGGAGCAATCCCCAAAAGGAGCCAGCGAGGCCGCGGCTGCATGACTCCGCCCGCGATCGCAATCACCGCACCCAACGCCAACGCGACGCTGATAAACAGCATCCCGACGAGCGTGATGTGCGCATCGGTGTAGGTCACGCCGTCGAAGATTGTATGCTCTTCAAAGAGCAGATCGAAGCGGCCGACATACTCGCGAATGGCCAACGCAAAAAGCAGAAAACCCGCGGCGATCGAGACTCCGCGCAACGGCAGGGAAGCGGCGCTGCCGAAGCGGCCTCCAAGTGCGCGCCCTCCGCCTGCCGCGATGAGGAAGAATACTGCAAGAACGCACACGATCACCGCCAGCGTCAACAGCCATCCTGCGATCATTTCCCACGCCGGCAGCGTGAAGAGATAAAAGTTGAGCGGCCGGCCAAAGATAGGATCGGTGACAGTCGCGGCGGGCGGTGCGTAGCGGTAAAGGGCCAGCGTTGGCCACTGCGCCTCCATGGCGAATCCGGTGACGAGCGAAATCACCAGCGCGCCGATAACGGCGACGACGCGCAGGAATTTTTTGATTGGCAGCTCGAACGGACGGCCGCCAAAGTAGATCGTATGCGTGTCAGGCAGATCGGCGGCATGACTATGCCGCAGCGCGAAAAACGCAGCGAGCAAAATACCGAAGGTCAGCGCCGCGAAGACCGCAAAGGTTCCCCATTCAAGGCCAAAACTCTTCCAGAAGACGCTTTCAAGCCCAAGCGAGCCGAACCAGAGCAAGTCAACCCAGTAGGAAATTGCGGTCCGGCCGCCGATGAAGATCAGGATGACGAATGCGACAAGAAGATAAACCACCAGGCGCGGGCTCTGCCGTTTTCCGCGCAACGGCCAATCAATTGTTTCGGGCATTTTCCACCCCGCTCAGGCGAAGAGTACGCGCTGAGTTACCCAAGAATTGTACAGCGGTCGGTAAGGTGGTTGATGAGCGATCGAGAACGCGCGTCGGAATCAGATCAACTCGTTGCGCCCGGTGATGCTCAGCTCTCTCACGATCTTGCCTACATCCTGCGAGTGGTCGCGGTGCGCGATCAGCAATGCGTCTTCAGTATCCACAATCACCAGGTTCTCCACGCCGACCAGTGCGACGAACTTTTTGGGGCTGAAGATGTAATTGTCGCTGGCCTCGATGGAAATGTGCCCCGTGGTGTCGGCCACATTGCCTTCGGCGTCTCCGCGCAGCCGTGTCTCCACCTGGTATTCGTAGAGCGAAGCCCATGAGCCGAGGTCATTCCAGTTAAACTCCGCGGGGATGCAATACAGGTGGGAAAGATGCTCGCCTTTGGCCGATCGCGGCTCAAGCACGGCGTAGTCAACCGAAATGTTCTCGCACTTGGGATACGTGGTGCGGAAGACCTCATCGAATTGCGGAGTGCCCCAGGCCGCGGCAATGGCCTCAAGCAGCGGAGCCGTCTCCGGCACATGCTCGCGTACGGCGTTGGCCAGCGTCCGCGCCGACCAGAGAAACATTCCCGAATTCCAGTAGTAGTTCCCCGCGGCGACAAACTCTTCGGCACGATTCTGGTTGGGCTTTTCGATGAAGCGCCGCACATGCAGCGCCTGGTCGTCCTTGGTCAGGTCGCCCGTTTCGATGTAGCCGTAGCCGGTTTCGGCACGAAACGGTTCAATGCCCAGCACCACAATGTTTTCGCCCCCCGCCGCTGCCGCGATGCCCTTTTGCAGCGCCTTCAAAAAGCGCGGCTCGTCTGCGATCACATGGTCCGATGGGAAGACGCCGAGCACGGCGTCTGGATTTTCGCGCTCGATGAGAAACGCGGCCAGCCCGCACGCCGGTGCGGTGTTGCGCGCCACCGGCTCCTGCACGATGTGTTCCTTGGGAAGTCCGGGCAACTGGTCGGCGATTTCGTGAGACAAATACTCGTTGGTTATGATCCACGTTTTGTCCAGCCCCGCCAGCGGCTTCAGCCGTTCCACGGTCTGCTGGATCATGGAGCGCTCTCCATCCAGCGCGAGAACCTGTTTAGCATGAGCACGCCGCGAACGCGGCCAGAACCGCGTACCACTGCCCCCGGCCAGAATCACGGGTCGAAAATCGATTTGGTCTATCATTCGAACAACCATCCTACTCGACGGAGATAACGTTTGCACAGAGCGAAGCGAATAAATTTCCCCAGCAGGCGTAATCTATCTGGAATGCCCTTCCTACGTCAGGGTTCCATCCATCTCGGCCGCGTGGCGGGTATCGACATCTACCTGCATTGGTCCTGGTTTGTTATTGCCGTCATCGAGATCGGAAGCCGCCAGGGCCGCTACAGCTCGCTCGCCTGGAGCGGCATTGAATACCTCGCCCTCTTCGCAATCGTGCTTCTCCATGAGTTCGGCCATGCCCTGGCTTGCCGACAGGTGGGCGGAACAGTCGACCGCATCATGCTCTGGCCGCTCGGCGGCGTCGCCTTCGTCAATCCGCCGCAACGTCCCGGCGCCACGCTTTGGAGCCTTGCAGCGGGTCCGCTGGTCAACGTGGCGCTCTTTCCCGTCCTCGGAGCCGCATTTCTCGCCGCGGGCGAGCTGGGATGGGCGGCTTCTTTCCCCGATGCCTACAGCTTGATCCGCTCGATTCTGTGGATCGACATCATTCTGTTCGTCTTCAACATTCTGCCCATCTATCCGCTCGATGGCGGCCAGATCCTCCGCTCCCTGCTTTGGTTTTTCATGGGCCGCGGTCGCAGCCTTTACGCAGCCACGATCATTGGATTTGCGGGCGCAGCGGGATTGGTCGGTCTGGCGTTGTGGATGCACTCCAGCTGGTCCCTGCTCATCGCCGCATATATCCTGATGAACTGCTGGGGCGGATTCAAGAGCGCGCGGAATATGATCTTGCTGGAAAAACTGCCGCGCCGCCAGGAATTCGCCTGTCCAAGCTGCGGAGCGCATCCTCCGGCGGGTCCGCTTTGGAAGTGCGCCCAGTGCACACAGAACTTCGACACGTTTCAATCCAATGCGGTTTGTCCGCTTTGCGGAGCGCAGTTTCCAAACACCATGTGCGGGGAATGCCAAAAGAAGCATCCGATCAGCGAGTGGGCTGCTGCGGCCACCGCGGGGCAGAGCGCTGCCGTGAGCGGAACTCTTGTGAATCGCTAACGTCCAACTTGGCAGGCGATATCTCATCCAAAACTTGCCGAGCCGGTGATCAATCTGTCGGACGATCCTCGCTCGGCATATTGCTGCCTGAAGCAAACAGTCTCTGGATCACGAAAATCAGGATGAACGCGATTGGAAAGGTGTAGATGGCTGCCACCAGCCCGAACCCAAAAGCCCCCAGCGAATTCCACCCTGTTTCGCCGTACTGCGGATAAGCTCGGATATTGTAAGCGAGAACGAACCTTTCAGTCAGATACCCAGCTACCGGCGAAAGTATCGACGCGGATGCTAAGGCGATGCCTGCATGGGCCCATCCGTAGGTTGGCCATTTCCTCATGGGTTCTTCGCTGCTAGGGCTCCCGCGCCCGCAACCTGATCCCTGACCCCTGACCCCTGACCCCTGGCAACTGTCTTTACTTCAGCTCGGTCAGGAATTCGCCCATCCGCCGCGTGCCTTCGTCGATGTTCTCCCGGGTTACGGGGTACGATAGGCGGACGTGCTCGAAGGTTCCGAAGGCTTCGCCCGGCACGGTGACTACGTGCGCTTCATGGAGCATGCGCGTGGCCAGCTCTGTCGCCGTGCGGATGCCGCCCTTGCCCAGATAGGCGCCGATATTCGGGTACACGTAAAACGCGCCCTCGGGCTTGGTGCAGGTGACGCCGGGAATCCTGGCGAGCGCGGCCAGCATATAGTCGCGGAGCTCGATAAATTCGGCGCGAAACTCTGCCACGCACTGCTGCGAGCCGGTCAGCGCGGCGATGGCCGCCTTCTGCACAAAGCTGGTCGCGTTCGAGGTGGATTGGGACTGCAGCTTGCTGAGGTTGGCGGCAACTTTCTTTTCGGCCAGCGCGAATCCCGCGCGCCAGCCGGTCATTGAGTAGGTCTTCGAAAGCGAGCCGAGAATGACGATGTGATCCTTGGCCCAGGTGAACGAGCCGCCTGAAACAGGCTTGCCGGCGTAATTGAGATAGACGTAACACTCATCCAAAAGCAAAAAGATACCGCGATCGTGCGCAAGGTGGACGATGCGCTCCAGATCCTCCGCAGACACCACTGAGCCCGCCGGGTTCGACGGCGAGTTGAGAATGATCGCTTTGGTCCGCGGCGTGATCGCGCGCTCAATAGCGTCCGCCGTGATACGGAAGCTCTCCGCCTCGCTTGTTTCGAGGAACACAACCTTACCGCCCGCGTACTGAATGATGTCTTTGAAGCTTACCCAGTAGGGAACAGGCAAAATCACCTCATCGCCGTGGTCAATGAGAACTTGAATGG
>Ga0181520_10012736_pt1 | contig 10751 bp, 9 predicted proteins | sample PEATcosm2014_Bin_29_FD_132451 | JGI IMG/M metagenome (GOLD analysis project Ga0181520, IMG submission 132451) | Peatland microbial communities from MTU Mesocosm Facility, Houghton, MI, USA - PEATcosm2014_Bin02_30_metaG | ecosystem: Environmental > Terrestrial > Soil > Wetlands > Peat | place...
GGAGATGAGCATAACGCCGCTCACCAGCGACGAAGAGGCCCAGCTTGAAAAGCAAATCGCCGAGTTTCAAACCGCGATGTGGAGCTACGCCGGTTTGTTGCGCGAGAACCTGTTTCTGCTGGAGGGATTTGCGGCGCAAGCGGAGTTTGCCGACGGCCTCAAGAAGCTGGTCCGGGCGGGCAAGGGGAGCCGGCGGCTGCACGAAGCTCTGGCCCTCAACCGCGTGGCCCACGCCATTCTGCACGCGGCCTTGGCCCGCACCGAAAGCCGTGGCGCGCACTTCCGCATCGACTTTCCCAAGCGCGACGACGCCAACTTCCAGAAGCACTCGGTGTTTCGCCCCGGCGAGAGCTCGCCCTGGAGCCCGAGTGGCAAGGTTGAATTCGAAGCGTGGTAAGGGCAGAGGGGGCGCTTTGGGGTTCAGGAGATCAATCCGACTGCACCCCGAATCACGTACCCACGGTAGTGGATTGGATGGCGACAGGAATGGCCCAGCTAGTCGATCAATCAAGCCTTGCAGAATCCCTGCGCGCGTTCCATACGGAGACGGGCCGATCGCTGCTCGATCTGGTGGATGAGTCGCCGGTTTTGCTGATCTTTCTTCGCCACTTTTCGTGCGCATTCTGTGCGCAAGCGCTCGATCGCGTTGCGAAGATGCGGTCGCAGATTGAGGCCAAGGGCGCTCGGCCTGTCTTTGTGCATCTGGGCACACCGGAGCGAGCCAGGCCTTACTTCGACTATTACAATCTGTCCAACGTAGAGCGGATCAGCAATCCGGAGGCGACGCTCTATCAGCTTCCCTTCTTTGCCTTGTCGCGCACGAATCCCTTTTTCCACTTTTTTAGTCTGACGGTTTGGAAGGGCTGGCTCAGTGGCGCAATGTTCAAATACGGCATCGGCATGATCAAGGAAGATGCGGAGCAGATGCCGGGCGTGTTCTTTCTTAAGGGCCGGACGATCATACGCGCCTTTCGCCACAAGACAATTGCCGACGAGCCGGATTACCTGAAGCTGGTTGGGGCGGGGTAAGGAAATACCGGAATCTGCGTGTGCGGAAGCCCGCCCCTAGCTGAACAGATCCTTCATCTTATCCAGCAGGCCGGGCGAGGCCGGCGTGTTTTCCACGCTCATTGTCTCGGCCAGCTTGGCTACCATCTCGCGCTGTGCGCGGCTGAGCTTGCGCGGAACCTGCACCAGCACACGGACAATCATGTCGCCGCTGCCCTTTTCATTCAAGTAGGGCATGCCACGCCCGCGGATGCGAAGTTCGCGCCCGCTCTGCGTACCCTCGGGAATCTTCAGGTTCACTGGGCCCCCAAGGCCGGGAATCTCAAACTCGGCGCCCAGCGCGGCCTGCGGGAAGCTGATGGGGATGACGCAGTGCAGGTCGTGTCCGTTCCGCTCAAAGAAATCATGAGGCCGGATGGTGAGCACGATGAACAGGTCGCCCTTCGGCCCTCCGGAGCGGCCGGCGTCGCCTTCGCCCGCGTAGCGAATCCGCGTTCCTTCTTCCACTCCCGGCGGAACCTTGACCTTGAGCTTGAGCTCGCTGTTAACCCGCGTCTGGCCGTGGCAGGTGTGGCAGGGATCGCCGATCACCTGGCCTGCGCCGCCACAGGCATTGCATGTCCGCGCCACGGAGAAGAAGCCCTGCTGATAGCGCATCTGCCCGCGCCCGCCGCACTGGGTGCACGTCGTCGGCCCGCGACCGCTTGAGGTTCCGCGCCCGTTGCAAGCCGAGCAGGTCTCGAGGCGGCGAATCCTTACCTCCTGCTCCGTGCCGTAGAACGCGTCTTCAAAGTTGATGGTCAGATCGAAGCGCAGGTCGTCGCCCCGCCGCTGCCGGTTGCCCCGCTGCGCGCCGCCCGCGTTGAACATCTCGCCGAACAGATCGCCAAAGATGTCGCCAATGTCGACGCCGCCGGCAAACGGGCTGCCGTTGAAGCCACCCGCCGCACCAAGTCCCGCGTGCCCATAGCGATCGTAGGCCGCGCGCTTGTCCGGGTCGCTCAGCACCTGGTAGGCCTCGCTGGCCACCTTGAAATTCTCCTCGGCCACATGGTCGCCGGGGTTGCGGTCAGGGTGATACTTGAGCGCCTGCTTGCGATATGCGCTCTTCAACTCCTGATCGCTCACGTCCCGAGAAACGCCGAGAACTTCGTAAAAGTCTGCTTTTGCCACTTTCGTATCGGATCCCATCTTCTTGTTAAGCCTATTCGCTCACTTGTTTGGTATTGTGTGCCACGCGCACCATCGCAGGCCGCAGCATCCGCTCGCGAATCTTGTAGCCGCGCCGAATCTCCTCGGCCACGTGCTGGTCGGGCAGGTCGGCGCGCTCCACCGAGCCCAGCGCCTCGTGGAGTCGCGGATCGAAAGCCTCGCCGACGGTTGGAATCGCCGTTACCTGCAGCCTGGCCAGAACTTCTTCCATCTGCTTGACGATCAGCTCCACACCGTGCCGCAGCTGTTCGGCGGAACCCTTCGACTTGAGCGCCAGCTCAAAGTTATCCAGCACGGGCAGGAACTGCTCCACCACATTACCCGTGGCATAGTCGCGAAACTCGGTCTTCTCGCGCTCGGCCCGCTTTCGCGCGTTTTCAAACTCGGCCTGTAGCCGCGCTATCCGGTCGAGCAGTTGATCCCGCTCGGCTTTCAACTGGTCATACGCGGCGCGGCTGACTGCCTCCTCCGCTCCGGAAGGTTCCTGACTCGCCGCTTCACCCGCCGGGGCCTGCGCTTCCGCAGCGGGCTCTTCGCCGGCCGGAGGAGCGACCGACTCGGCCGGCTCCATCACCGTCAACTCTGTTTCCTGTTCGTGCATACCTCTACGATTTCTCCGAAACATCAAATTGGCCCATTTCCATCTGCCTGTTCACTTCGTCCTTCTTTTTGATGATCGACCGGCACCGAAAGGCGCATCAGCCCGTGGCCGCCAGGCCCTTGCACTTCCGGTCACAGTCGGGAGCCTCGGTCGCGCTTAATCGGCAAGGACCTCCGAGCCGGGTTCCGACAGAATGCGCTCCGAGAGCCGCGAGATGTAGCGCACTGCCTGGATCATCTCCTGGTATTGAATGCGAGTCGGCGCGATCACTGCGACGGTACCGACGTTTGCATTGCCCAGCCGGGCCGGCGCGCCGATCAGCACCAGGTCCTGCATGGCGGGTGAGCTCTCGTCCAGCCCAACCACCACGCGCACCTCCTGCTGCCGCCCGTCGACGTAAGCTGTCAACAACTCCACCAGCCGCTGCTTGGCCTCGAGTGCCGCCAGCATCTGCCGCAGCCGCTCCCGATCGATCTCGGCGGTGATCAGGTTGGCCATTCCATCCACAAAGAGCGCCTGTGCCGGATCTCCAACGGCGAGCGCGCCCTGGCGGCAGAGTTCCTCCACCGATGCCAGCATCTGCGCATAGGCTTCGCGCTCCAGCTCCACGCGCCGCGCCACCTCGGCGCGAATCCGCTCGATCTGCCAACCGCGAAAGTTCTCGTTCAGATAGCGAGCCGCGGTCTCAAGCTCCGTGTGGGTCAATTCGCGATCGACGGTCAGCACCCGATCCAGAACTTCTCCAGCCTGCGTCACAAGCACGGCCAGCACGCGCCCCGCGGCAAGCCGCGAAAAATGAATATGCTCCAGCACCCGCCCCGTGGTGGAGCTGGCCAGCGCCACGCCCAGGCCCCGGGAGATGAGCGCCAGCACGTGCGATGTGCGCTCAAGGTACTCATTCGAGCTCGTCACGCCGGAAAAACTGTCCTCAATCTGCTCGCGCCGCGCCTCGCTCAACTCGAGTGCAGCAAGGCTCGCGGCGGAGGGTTGCGGCGAGTTCGACATCTGCGGACCCCGCGTCGCCTGGGTGATCTGCTCAACGTAATAGCGGAACGCCGCCGCGGTGGGCACCCGCCCCGCCGAGCTGTGCGGCTGCTCAAGCAGCCCTGCTTCGCCCAGCGTTGCCATCACATTGCGGACGGTGGCCGAGCTCAACCCCTCGCGGTCGGCAAACCCCTGTGCAACAGCCTGCGACGCCACGGGCTCGCCGGTTGCAATGTAAAGCTCGATGATGGCCGTAAGCACCAGCCGCTCTCGCGGGCTGACGCGCGCCTCTGGCATCGTCTTTGCCCCCTCATCCCTGGCCTTCGCTTCGACCCAACGAATAGGGCGAAGTTCGGGCCCGTTCCCGGCGTCGTTGGCCTCAGCCCTTTGCTGCCAAAGAGGCCTAAACCCTTCTATATCTTACCCTTATGCCGGATAATGGATAGGATATCCCTCTTTAATCTTAGGGACTGCGGAACAGGGATGTCAAGGTAACGCACCCCCATCTACTCTGGATTCAGGAATAGAATAGGAAATCCCTCTGGAGAAGCAGCAAAAATGCAGGAGCAACCGTTGCGACCAATGCCGCGAATCTGGCCCCACAGCAAGATGTTGGCCTTGGCACTCCCGTTCGCCACGTTGGGCTTGCTGCTTGCCGCGCCGACTGTTGCCCAGGACGCAGCGCCGGCCGCACCTTCCGGAGATTCAGCTCAGCAGGAACCCGCCTCGTCACAGGAATCTGCCGCCCCCACCGTTCCCGTCGACCCCGACGCCGCCTGGCAGCAGGATCTGGCCACATGGCGCGCCGCCCGCGAGCACGAGATTGCCGCGCCCACGGGCTGGCTCACCCTTGTGGGACTAGATTGGCTCAAGCCCGGCATCAATACGGTCGGCACTGCAGCCGACAACACCATTCGCATCCGCGCCAACGCTCCCGAGCACATCGGCCTCCTCACGGTGACGGGAAAAACAGTCCAGTTGCTCGCGCCCTCCGAGGGTTTCCCTCCCGATCTTCAGGTCGACGGCGCACCGGCCCGGGAAGGCGAGCTCGATACCGGCGCCACGAATCTGCCAAACGCCAAGCCCCCCATTACGAGGAAACCGCCCGTTTTGTCCTGGCACGGCCTGACGCTCGCCGTACTTGCCCGCGGCGACCGTTTCGCGCTCCGCATCAAGGATGCCGATGCCGCTGTCCGCACGAGCTTTCACGGCCTCAACTGGTACGCGCCCGATTCGAAGTTCCTTGTTGAGGCCAAGTGGATTCCCTTCACTCCGCCGCGCACCCTCAAGATCCCCACTGTTCTGGGCACCGCAATCGACCAGCCGACGCCGGGCATCGCCGAGTTTCGCCTCGGGAATTCCACGTTTCGCCTCCAGCCGATCCTCGAAGACCCTGCCTCGCAGACGCTTTTCTTCCTGCTCAGGGACGCGACCAGCCGGACCACAACCTACGCGACGGCTCGTTATCTCCACACCGGCCTGCCCGACCACGGTCTCGACCAGTCCGGCACAATCATCCTCGACTTCAACCGCCTCGAAAACCCGCCCTGCGCCTATTCGCCCTACGCTACCTGCCCGCTGCCGCCGGAGCAGAACCGCCTGTGGGTTGCTCTCGAGGCCGGCGAAAAGCGCTACGCCCCTTGAGGCCGGAACTTAATCTCTGTCGTCTGGCTGCCCCATCCTTTCCGGTTGCCGAGGTGACTCGCCGCGGCGACCGGAAAGGGTGGGATGCGATGCCGCCAGTCGCCGCTCACCCAGCGCGCTGTAAACTATCAAAGATAAAGCGCATCGATTGCTGCTGCCGCGGCCTCCCCTTAAGGCCGGAATCTACCCCTGAGAGAGCGGGCAATGCCTCCTAAAATAGAAGACCTTCGCATCAAATGGACCAAGGTTGTGCTGCCGCCCGTCTTCCTTGAAGAAGACCTGCCCATCACGGAGAACTCCGCGGCCACCATCTTCAACACCCGCTACGAGATCGTCAACATTCTGAACGGCCGCGACCCGCGCCTGCTGGTGCTTGTCGGTCCCTGCTCCATTCACGACCCTAAAGCCGCGCGAGAGTATGCCGGACTGCTCAAGTCGGCCATCGCGGAGTTCTCTTCCGACCTGCGCATCGTCATGCGCGTCTACTTTGAGAAGCCCCGCACCACCATCGGCTGGAAGGGCCTCATCAACGATCCGCACCTCGATCAGTCGTACAAGATCAACGACGGCCTCCGCCTGGCCCGGCACCTTCTTCTCGACCTGGCTGAGATGGGGGTGCCCACGGGAACCGAGTTCCTCGACATGATCACGCCGCAGTACATCGCCGGCCTGGTCAGTTGGGGCGCCATCGGCGCGCGCACCACTGAGAGCCAGGTCCATCGCCAACTGGTCAGCGGCATCTCCTGTCCGGTGGGATTCAAGAACGCCACCTCCGGCGACGTGCAGGTGGCCATCGACGCCATCCTGTCAGCCGGTTACTCGCACACCTTCCTCGGCAACAGCAAGCACGGCCAGTCGGCCATCTTCGTGACCAATGGGAATCCTGACTGCCACATCATCCTGCGCGGGGGCAAAAAGCTCACAAACTACGACGCCGCCAGCGTGGCCGACACCGCCGCAAAGATGGAGAAGGCCGGCGTGCTGCCCCGCATCATGATCGATTTGAGCCACGCCAACTCCAGCAAGGACTATACCCGCCAGCCGCTCGTCGGCCACGACGTCGCCGGGCAGATTGCCGCGGGAGACAAACGCATTATGGGCGTGATGATCGAGAGCAACCTAATGGCCGGCGCGCAGCCCCTGGTCCCCGGCCAACCGCTGGTCTAAGGCCAGAGCATCACCGACGCCTGCATCGACTGGAACGAAACCCACGGCCTGCTCAAGGAGCTGGCCGGGGCCGTGCGCACAAGGCGCAACGCATAATTTGCCAAACGAATCTGCGAGTAAGTCGAAGTTATCTGGAAATCGGCCTGACACTGGCCGACATTTCGCTTCTAATCCGGGCCGCCGAGTCTATTGGTGACGATGTGCCAAATGAGAATGTTCCGGCTAGGATCCTTCACTGCAAGGGAATTTAGATCGCGTGAAAGGCCAACTACCAGAGAGGGTAATGCCTCAATGTAGAATTGCAAGCCAGTATCATCTGTGCTAAATATATTCAAATCTCCGCCTCGCGCGAACCCCGTCGCGAATACCCACCGCGCTTGCTCAGGATCGTTGAATGCTGGTGATCTTTACCAATTACGACCAGGTTTCGGCAGTCTTGGAGGATTGCGCACTTCAACTTGTCAAAAAGGCGAACGGCAGGCTTACGGTCAAGCTCGGGCCGCCTCATTCGGACTCCACGGGGGTTCAAAAGACGCTGAGGGCCAGCCAAAATGTAACCCTGTTTTATTTTGGTCACGGAGAGCTTCCGCCAAGAGGTCTGGTTGCGCAGGACATGAAACCTGGGATTCATTCAAAGAATCTTGACCTCTTAAAAAACCGGCTGGTCTTCGCAACCTCCTGCTACTCGGCCCAAAGCCTGGCGGCCGCATCCAAGAGGCATGGCGCTACGGTGATTGGTTACCGTGGGAAGATGATGGTTTCCTATCGCGAAAATGATCGGAAATTGCAGAAGCGATGTATTTTAGCCGCAGCCATGTCGCTTTTGGCGGGCAACGATGCGGCCACTGCAATCAAGGCGGCGATCGATGCCTTTAGCGACGCGGCAGATAAACTGATCAAGGGAACCGTTGAAGACAGCTCGATTGCATCGACTGTGTATCAAATTAATGCGCAGGCTCTGGAACTGTCGGGACCCAACCGAAAAATGCAATAATAAGTACCGGAGGAGAGCCATGGCGACCACCAAAAAGAAGACAGCAGCCATCACCGCCCCGCGCACAGTCACTGCGCGTTCCTCTTCCAGCAAGTCAGCGTCCAAGGACACAGCATTCAGCCGCCAGTTCCGCAAAGCAATTATTGGCAAGCTGGACGGTTGGGTCGAGGCGACCCCGCAACCGACCAAGCCGCTTATTGGCATCGCTGGTGGCAAGACGGCGAAGGAATTGTCAGCAAAAGACATCGCGGAACATGTCAAGAAGCGGACGCCCCTTGGCGAGAAGATTGTCGCCAATTGGGCTGAGCTTACCTTGAAGAGCATCCAATCCACTCCCTTGGTCTAAACGATGATCAACGCACGCAGCTTTGCGAATGCGTTATCTGGAACTGTGGGCGATCAGCGCCTCTACGGCGCGGCTTCGGCGGCGCCCTCGGCAAAACGGCTTCTTCCGCTGAAGGCCGTGCCGTCCGATCGCGATATCGACGCCGCCCTGGCCGCGGCCGAAGCTCGGCTTAGAGCCCATCCCGAGATGTATTCGGGCGACCCGAAGGGGATGTTCACCTACGAGGATCCTGTCCTTGCAGCGGCTCTCTATTGCCTTCGTAAGTCAACTGCATCCAGTCAAAAGCTATACGGCGCAGCCGGTCCTCCAGGAGACAAACTTAGGGAGGGGTGGTACCGCCCGGAATGGATCAAAACGGGGTTGAAAGCGCTGTTCTCGCGGATGTCGCACACACGCGAGCAACTCGCAGCCATGACACCGAACGAACCCGTGAATCATACGAAGGGCAAGATGAGAATCGCTGTCTGCGGGGATGCCGGATATCTCGGCGTGGCTCAGGACAAGGTAATTCGAATGATCCTTGAGCGTCACAAGGAGGATCCGTTTGACTATGCGATCCACCTGGGAGATGTGTACTTTGCAGGCGACGTAGACGAGATGGCGCTGAATTTCCTGAGTCCATTTGCGAGGCTGACGAAGAAGGGAATGAAGCTCTTTACGCTGGTGGGCAATCATGACCTGTACTACGGAGGCACGAGCTTCATTTTCGCCATGGAGATGCTACAACAACCGGGGCGATACTTCAGGATCGACAGTCCGCACTGGCGTATTGCCTGTCTCGATACGTCCTTGGGCGCAATCAACATTGCGGGCGACGACGCCAAGCTCGACCCGAAACAGCTTGATTGGTTCGATTCCATGCTCGCAGAGAACGACGACCGTCCGCTGGTGATGATGAGTCACCACTTTGCCATCTCTGGCTGGAGCAAGCCGGCAATAAGCCTCACAAGCCAACTCAGCGACCGCGTCAACGACAAAGTGTTCGCCTGGTACTGGGGCCATGAGCACAACTGCGCGCTCTATCCAAAGAGCGAATCGAACACGTACTGGGGGGCCTGTGTCGGCAACGGTTCGTTTATCGAGAGGTACGCCGAACCCGCCAGGCCGACAACACCGGCATGGTTTCCCAAAAAGCCGTGTACGTGTTACCCGCAGAAAAAGTCGTACTGGCCCCACGGCTTTATTGAGCTGGAATTCTCGAAGGGCAAAATCGAAGAGACTGTCCACATTGAGAACAGAGAGACTTTCAAAAGGACACTACAGTAACGAAGCATATAGGCGGGTCGCCAGTGATTTCAGTAAGTCGCTCGCTATGAACGCCGTTTGTCCCCTGTGGCCTCCGCGGACACGTCGTCGCCCGTCGTTCCGCCTCAGTCTTCGCGCAGCGCGGTCATGGGCTCGACGGCCATTGCACGCCGCGCGGGCAGGTAGCAGGCGCCAAGAGCAGCGAGAGCCAGGGCCATCCCGACCACGGCATACGTCAGCGGATCCCAGACGTTGACCACCACGAAGCTGCCCGCGGCCTTGGCTGCCAGCATTGCGAGCGCAATGCCAACCCCGATTCCGATGGCGACAATGACCATCGACTGGCGGTAGATCATGCCGAAGACCGAAGCTCTTGTGGCTCCCAGGGCCATGCGCAGGCCGATTTCGTGGACGCGCAGCCCAACCGCATAGGAGACGACGCCGTAGAGGCCGATGACGGCGAGCGTCAATCCCAGCCCGCCCATGATCGCGGCCAGCGCAGCGCCGAGCTGGAACAGCAGCAGCCCGTTGAGTGTGTAGATCCCCTGCCGCATGGTCTGCACCTGGAATATAGGAAGCTGCGGCGCGAGCGAACGAATGGCCTTCTCAGCCGTCTCCGCCAGCGCCATCGGATCGCCCGCGGTCCTCAACTGGAAGACCATCAGCGTGTTCCCTTCGAAGTGCTGCGCGTAGGGCAGATAGAAAAAGGGGCGCGTTTTTGCGCCGCCGAAGATTTGGAACTCCGCGTCGCGCACAATGCCGACCACCTCGAGCTTGCGATTTTTCTCGCTCCCCGTGCGGAAGGTATGGCCGATGGCGTCCTGGCCGGGCCAGTACTTTTTGGCCGTGGACTCGCTGACAATGGCCACATCGCGGCCGTGCGCGTCGTCAGCAGGAGTAAACGAGCGGCCGCGCACAAAGTCCGTGCCCATTACCTGGAAATACTCTGGCGAGACGACGTTGAACCCAGCGCCGAACGCGGCAGGATCTGTTGGTGCAGGCGCGCCATCGATGATCATCGTGTCGCCGCCGTTGCCGAGATAGCCGAGCGGGACCTGGCTGGCATTGCTTACCGCTTCAACGCCGCCGATCTGCTGAAGGCGGGCGTTGACGTTATTGGCCAGGTCACGGGCCTGCGCAGCGGTCATCCCAATCTGGTTCGCATCGGCGGCCAGGTTCAGCACGTGATCCGGCTTGAAGCCAAGGTCCATGGTCTCCATGGCGGTGAGGCTGCGCACAAACAGCCCGGTGACCACCAGCAGAACGAGCGATCCGGCAATCTGCATTGCCACCAGGCTGTCGCGGAACCAGTGGCGCCCGCGCGTAACGCCGCGGCTGCCTTCGTGGAGGATGGTGTTCACGTTGCTCCTGGCCATCTTGATCGACGGAACTACGCCGACGATAGCCCCGGCGGCCAGGGCGATCGAAAACGAGTAGAGGAAGATGCGCCAGTCGAAGTCGAAGGCCAGCCTCACGGGCAGATCGGCGTGGATATCCATGTGGCCGATCGCGTTGCTGGACCAAACGCCTAAGACCACGCCCATGGCTCC
>Ga0181520_10012737_pt1 | contig 10751 bp, 11 predicted proteins | sample PEATcosm2014_Bin_29_FD_132451 | JGI IMG/M metagenome (GOLD analysis project Ga0181520, IMG submission 132451) | Peatland microbial communities from MTU Mesocosm Facility, Houghton, MI, USA - PEATcosm2014_Bin02_30_metaG | ecosystem: Environmental > Terrestrial > Soil > Wetlands > Peat | place...
CACGCAATGCGATGAGCCGAACGAACTCATCACGCCCACGGGCGCGGCGCTGCTGGCGGAATTCGCGGAGAGCTTCGGCCCGATGGAAAATCTGGCCGCCGAAAAAATCGGCTTCGGCCTCGGCACGCGCGACAACCAGACGCGGCCGAATGTTTTGCGGGCGATTCTCGGCGAACAGTCCAAAGTCCAAAGTCCAAAGTCCAAAGCCGCCGCGTCGGGACTGGATTGGGAAACCGACCGCATCGTGGTGCTGGAAACAAATCTGGACGACATCAACGCGGAAATTCTGGGCGCATTTGTCGAAACGGCGCTGGCCGCCGGCGCGCTGGATGTATTTCACACGCCAATCCAGATGAAAAAAAGCCGGCCGGGTGTGCTGCTCACGGTTCTGTGCGCGGAAGCCGACGCGGACAAATTCGCGGAACTGATTTTGCGCGAAACGACGGCATTTGGCGTGCGCCGCCAACTGGCGGAGCGGCGGAAATTGCGCCGGGAATTCACCGAGGTCAAAACGCCATTTGGCAATATCACGGTGAAAATCGGGCGGCTCGGTGGTAAAGTGGTTCAGGAGGCGCCGGAATTTGAATCATGCAAAAAAGCGGCGGCGCAGGCGAAAGTTCCATTGAAACAGATTTACGAAATGGCTGTCAAAAACGCCAAAGGATTGAAGTGATGACTGCAACCGCCGACAAATTTGAAGCGTTGCGCGCGCAATTGCGCGGCTACGGCTCCTGTCTCGTGGCCTATTCCGGCGGCGTGGACTCGGTTTTTCTGGCGCGCGTGGCGCACGATGTTTTGGGCGCCCGCTCGCTGGCCGTCATTGCCGACTCGCCCAGCCTGCCGCGGCGCGAACTCGACGAGGCGCTGTCCATCGCGAAGCAATTCAAGTTTCCCGTGCGCGTGGCGAAGACGGCGGAGTTTGAAAATCCCGAATACACCGCGAACCCAACCAACCGCTGCTATTTTTGCAAACACGAGCTGTTCGATGAACTCACGGACATCGCCCGGGCAGAGGGATTTGCGGTGATTGCCTACGGCGAGAACGCGAGCGACGCGGGCGATTTCCGGCCGGGCGCAAAGGCGGCGGGCGAATTCCAGGTGCGCGCGCCGCTCAAGGATGCCGGCCTGACGAAGGCGGAAATCCGCGAGCTGTCCGCGCAGCTCGGCCTGCCGACGGCGGACAAGCCGCAAATGGCCTGCCTAAGCTCGCGCATTCCGCACGGCGAAACGGTGAACACGGACAAGCTGCGGATGATCGAGGCGGCGGAAAATGTGCTGCGCGATCTCGGCTTTCACGACGTGCGCGTGAGGCACCACGAAATGGGGAATGCGGAACGCGGAGTGCGGAGTGAAATCCGCACGCCGGGAAATTCCGCACTCCGCACTCCGCACTCCGCACTTTTTTTGGCCCGCATCGAGGTCGGGCCAAAGGAAATGCCGGGATTCCTGGCCGACGGCGTGGCCACGCGCGTGGCCGGTGCGCTCAAGGAAATCGGCTACGCGCACGTGACGCTGGATTTGCAGGGCTACCACCGCCCGTCGTGATTTGGAGTGCGCGGACACGTCCGCGCTTGGGTTCAACGCTCATTGCGAAGCGGTGTAGAATCTCTGTTCGTATTGGCTCCAATTTGTATCAGTGAATGACCATCTACCGCTGGCGTCAGTCGAATTTGTAACGACTGGCTGCCAAAACACCGACGGACTTAGATTTGTTGTAGCGAACAACACATAGGGACAGCTTGGAGCGCCAGTGAATTGCAAGTTCACGCCGGAACCATTGAAATTCGCAGAATAATTCTGCGCGGGCACTACCAATTGCCCGATTGAAATCCCGCCGCCGTAAAACACCGCGAACAGTTTTGTTCCGTCCGCGGATGTCGCCATTCCTTTGACATATGTCGGAAACGAATTGCTCGTCCACGTGGAACCAGAATTCGTCGAGAAGTAGATATTGCCGGAATAAGAGCAAGCAGCCAATTTGGTTCCATCAGTCGATGAAGTGACCGCCGACCAAAAAGTATTGCTGGGCGCACTTGTCGGCATCCAATTAAGTCCTGAATTTGTTGAGGTATAAATGCGCCCAATTGAATAATCATTGCACGCCACCAGTTTCGTTCCGTCAGCAGACGATGCAATGGCAGACCACTGGTTACTCGGGGCACTGGTCAGAGACCAATTGGCACCTGCATTTGTGGACGTAAAAAGTTGAATGAGGTCGGTTGCGAGTAGCTTCATTCCGTCGGAAGAACAAACGACAGTTTTCCAATGACCACGCGGATTCGGTGGATTTGGGCTGGGGTCGCAAAACTGCCAAGTAACACCGTAATTTGTTGAAGCAAAAATGTTGTAGTAGCCTGTCGCAAACACAGTCATTCCATTAGACGTGGATGCAATAGAACTCCAATCTTCCCAACACCATGCGCCGGAGATATTCGCCTGTGTCCAAGTAGAACCAGCGTCGGTTGAAGCGTAAACGTAACCAGAGTTGGTTGTGGAATATCCTGTGTTGCTGCTGCCAATGACTAATTTTCGCCCGTCTGCCGACGATGCAATGCAGGACATGGCTGCGTAGTTTTGCCATGGATTTGGGACGGATGGTGAGTTGACTTTCGTCCATATGCTTCCGGTGTTTGTTGAAATATAAACACCACCTCCTGCATAGCCAAAACAGGCCGCCAGTTTTGTCCCGTCAGCAGATGAAGCAATTCCAATCCAAGAGCTGTTTGGCGCGCTTGTCTGTGTCCACACGAATGTCTGCCCGGAGAGTGATACTGGCCAAATGGCCATAACCATGAACAGCAGAAAACCCACCACGCACCATTTCATTTTCATATCGCCAGTTTATTAGCAAATCATAACCGTTCGATGTAAAGGAACAAATGACCTAGTTCGCCCGACGTATTTGGGACAGTTCTTGGTTCGGCGAATATCCGCAATATTTCCGGCAACTTCCGAGCCGCGACTTCCAAACTCATCTCATCGCTACACCATGTTTCAGCTTTTGTTTGCCTTAGGCCCATTTCCTTGAGCAAAGGTCTGATTACCTTATCTCTCAAAGTCGGTTTCCTGCCCCTGCGAGTGCTGGCTCCAGTCATTTCAAATCTCAGAATTATTTTCCATTTCATGGTGGATATTATTGGTTTCAGATCACGAATTAAAAGACGGCGGCTCAGTTTAAATTTATTTCGGAAACCTCATTTTTGCACTGCTAACGATTTCATCCAGCTTCTTTTTAAGATATTTGGCGGCGGCCTCAACTTGAGATGCAGTTGCGCATTCTGGAGATAAAAGGAGATCGCCATCTTTGTCAGTAGAGCGGACGCCTAAAACAATCCATGCTTTGTGAGAATTAAAAGCTGTCCCGTCACCCACGAATTTTAATTTTAATGGTTTTGGCATATCGTGAGATTCAAACGCCAATTGCCCCAATCGTCCATCCCAAAATGATTTTGTCAGTGGTAGTGTGAAATTAAAAAGCGGCCTCCGTTGCCGAAGGCCGCTTGGTTCCAATCGTTAGCCGCGTGTTTTACGGCGTTGCCGGTTTGTTTTTCGCGGCCTTGGCGGCGGCTTTGGCGGCTTTCTTGGCGAGCGTTACCGGGGTCGGCACGGGCGTGTGTTTTTCCACGTGGCTGGCGACGACCCATTCGGCCAGTTTCTGCGGGTCGTTTTTGCAGGTGTTCAGTTTGATTTTACGCTTTTGCGTTTTTGGGATAAAATCCCCGCGCATGTCAGACGACACACCCAGACTGCGCATGGTTCCGCCGGAGTCGGCGGAGGAAATTGCGCTCCGGTTGAAGCTCGAACAGCGGGCGCTGAACCGCGAGCGGGAATCCGGCCTGGAAGATTCGCTCGCGCCGTTCCGCGTCGGGTCGGTGGAATTTCTCAACGCCGTGCCGCTCACGCGCGGCATCGAGGACCAGATCGTCTTCACCACGCCCGCGCGCCTCGCCGAGCTGCTCCGCCGCGATGAGCTGGACGCCGCGCTCGTCAGCATCACCGAGGTGCTGCTCACCGACCGCTACGACATCCTCGACGGCATCGCCATCGCGTCGCTCGGCGAGGTCTACAGCGTGCTGTTGGCGCACAAAAAACCGCTGGAGGAGGCGAAGGAGATTTTTTGCGACACGGCGTCGCTCACGAGCGTGAATCTGCTGAAGGTGCTGCTGGGCGAGCGCGGGTTGAAGCCGGAGTTCAAGCCGCTGGAAGATTACAAGGCCGCCGCGGAAAAGGATTTTGTGCTGCTCATCGGCGACCGGGCGATTGATTTCCAGCGCGCGCCGCATCAGCACGAGATTTTCGACCTCGGCACGGCGTGGTTTGAATTGACGAACCTGCCGTTTGTCTATGCCGTGTGGGCGCTGCGGCGGGGGATTGTAAATTCAAGATTGCGCCGGCTGCTGCGCGAGACGAAGAATTTCGGGATGGAAACACTGGAAGTCATCATCCGCAATCATCCGGCCTACGACCTCGATTTCCGCAAGGATTATCTCGGCTGGCAGGTCCATTTCCACCTCGGCTCGGACGAAAAGCGCGGCATCGCGAAATTCTGCGAGTTGCTTGACAAGCACAGGCTCGGCCCGGTGTTCGAACCGAAGTTTGTGAACTGATTTCGACAGAATCAACAGAATGGACAAAATCTAATTCTGAAAATTCTGGCAATTCTGTCTCAAAACTTCGTCAGCTTTTCCAGTTCCTTTACTCGCTTCTCGATGTCGGCGCGTTTGGTTTTTGTCGTGCGCGTCAAACCGAAGCCTTCGCAGCAGAATGACGCGGTGACGCTGCCGTAAACCATCGCGCGCCGGATATTGGCGTCAATCGAACCCTTCGCCGCGGCGAGCCAGCCCATCATGCCGCCGACAAAGGAATCGCCAGCACCGGTCGGGTCCTCGACGGTGTGCAGCGGATACGCCGGGCAGATGAAAATACCTTTCGGGCCGGACAGGATTGAGCCGTGCGAACCCTTTTTGATGATGACGTATTTCGGGCCGAGCTTGTGGATCTTTTTCAGTGCGACGAAAATGTTGTCCTCCTTCGTCAATTGCGCCGCCTCGCTGTCGTTGAGAACAAAACCGTCCACGCGCGGGAGCAGCTTCAGCAAATCCGGCAGCGCAATGTTCAGCCACAAATCCATTGTGTCTGCCACGACGAATTTCGGGCGGCGCATCTGGTCGAGGACGTGATGCTGGAGCGCGGGCGCGATGTTCGCGAGCAGGACGAACGGCGTGTCCTGATGCGCTTTCGGCAGGACAGGCGTGAAGGTCTCGAACACGCCAAGTTCGGTCAGCAGCGTGCGCCGGTTGTTCATGTTCACCTCATATTCGCCCGACCAATGAAAAGTCTTGCCGGGCAGAATCTGGAGTCCGCTCAAGTCAATTTTATGCCGGCGGTAAAGCTCGATGTATTTCTTCGGAAAATCCTCGCCGACGACGCCGATCAATTTGACAGGCGAAAAAAAGCTTGCGGCGACGGCTGCATGGCTGGCCGAGCCGCCGAGCAGTCGCGGATTTTCGGACTTCGGGGTTTTGATGGAGTCCAGCGCGGTGGAACCGACGATTAAAACGCTCATTTTTATTTGGGAGTTGGGAGATGGAAGTTGGGAGCTGGGGAAATCAGCAGCCGCCTTTGCCTTTTTGGATCAATTCAATTTCGTAGCCTTCCGGCGCGTCAATGAACGCGAACACGGTTCCGGTGGAAGTGGTGGCCGGGCCGTCTGTGTATTTCAAACCGTGCCTCGCGAGGTGTTTTGCAAATTCTTCGAGGCTCTCCACTTCGAACGCAAGATGCGTCAAATCCGGTTGCACCTGCACCGGGCCGCTGCCGGGGAAAAACGTGATTTCAATCTGCTCCTCACTGCCGGCCGCCTTGAGAAAGACCAGTTCCGAGCCGCGCGGCGATTTGTGCCGTTTGATTTCCTCGAGGCCGAGGATTTCGCGGTAAAATTTCACCGTGCATTCCAGATCATTCACGCGGTAGCGCGTGTGCAGCAGTCTCGTGACCTTGCTCATGTTAAGTCCAATGTCCAAAGTCCAGCGTCCAAAGTCGAGCGCATTGTTACTTTGAAATTCATTTAAGACTTTGGACTTTGGACTTTGGACGTTAGACTTCGATTATGGGCAAACGACGCGAAGCGCGTGAACACGCGGTGCAATTCCTGTTTCAGCACGACCTGAATCCGCCGGAGGATTTGGAGCGGGCGCTGAACGAATTTTGGGACACGCAGCGCGCCGCGGCCATTGCCGACGAAAAAGGCCCGGCGCATTGGGGACAGCAGGTTGAACTTCCGCCGCCCACCACCGGGGAGGCCGAGACGCGGCTGTTCGCCGAGCCGCTCATCCGCGGCGTGTTGCAGCACCGCGACGCGATTGACGAGCAAATCAAGGCCCACGCGAAAAACTGGGACTTTCACCGGATCGCCGCCGTGGACCGCAACATCATGCGGCTCGCGATTTACGAAATGCTCCACCGCGAGGATATTCCCCCCGTCGTTAGCATCAACGAGGCGGTGGACATCGCGAAGAAATTTTCCACGCAGGACAGCGGGAAGTTTGTGAACGGCATCCTCGACAAAATCAAGGGCGAGTTGATGCGTCCCGCCCGGATTGTGAAATGAAATTCGCGGATTTACATCTTCACACGCAGTTTTCCGACGGCACGTTCACGCCGGAGGAACTGGCCGGGCACGGCGCGCGGCTCGGCTTTGCCGCAATGGCGCTGACGGACCACGACACGGTCGAGGGTTGCGCGCGGATGGCGGCGGCGTGCGCGGCGGCAGGAATTGAATTCATCGTCGGCGCGGAACTCACGGCGGAACACGACCACACGGAGGTTCACATCCTCGGTTATTTTTTGGATTCGCAAAATCAAACGCTCCTGACCGAAATCGCCCGGTTCCAGGCCGTCCGGCAGCAGCGCATTCGCGAAATGGCCGCGCGGCTAAATGAACTGGGAGTGCCGCTTGAGGTCGAATCCGTTTTTGCGCTGGCCAATTGCAGGTCGCCCGGGCGTCCGCACGTCGCCCGCGCGCTGGTGAAGGCCGGGCTGGTTTCCAATCTGGACGAAGCCTTCGAGCGATTTCTGAAAAAAAGCCGGCCCGCGTGGGTGCCCAAGGCCCGGATGTCCGCGGTGGAAGGCATGGAGTTGATTCATCAAGCCGGCGGACTCGCGGTGATGGCGCATCCGGGGCTGAACCGGACCGATGACGTGATTCCCGCGCTGGTGGACGCCGGGCTGGATGGCATCGAATGTTTTCACACGAAGCATTCGACCGCGATGTCCGAGCGTTATCTGGAAATCGCCGACAAATTCCAGCTGCTCATCACCGGCGGCTCCGACTGCCACGGCTTCAGCAAGGGCAAGCCGCTCATCGGCGGCGTCAAACTGCCTTACGAGCACGTCGAAAAACTCAAGTCGAGGGTCGAGAGCCGAAAGTCGAAGGCTGGAACGGGCGCAGCTTCGGCTCTCGACCCTCGACCCTCGACCCTCGGCTAAACCATGGGACTTTTTTCCAAATTCAAAGCCGGCCTCGCCAAGACGCACAGCAAGCTCGTCCACGAAATCAAACGCATCGTCACGCGCTCGCCCAAGTTGACCGGCGAATCCATCGAGGATCTCGAAGCCGCCCTCATCGCCGCTGACCTCGGACTGGCCGTAACCCAGCAAATCGTCGCCGCCGTCAAAACCGCCTACGAATCGCAAGGCACAACCGGCCACGACGTCTTCGCCATAGCGCGCGCCGAAGTTGAAAAGAATCTCTCGTCGAACAAGGCGGATTTGCTCAAAGCCGCCAGCGGCCCGACCGTAGTCTCCATCGTCGGCGTGAACGGCACCGGCAAAACCACCACCGCCGCCAAGCTGGCCCATTTAATCCAATCGCGGAAGAAAACCGTCCTGCTCGCCGCGTGCGACACGTTTCGCGCCGCGGCAATCGAGCAATTGAAACTTTGGGGAACGCGATTGAAAATTGAAGTCATCGCCGGCGCTTACGGCGCGGACCCGGCGTCCGTGGCGCACGACGCCGTCACTGCCGCGCAGGCGCGGAAGGCCGATCACCTGTTCATTGACACGGCGGGCCGCCTGCACACGAAGCATAATTTGATGCAGGAATTGCAGAAGCTTCACCGCGTCATTGGTAAACAGCTCGCCGGCGCTCCGCACGAAGTGCTGCTGGTGCTGGACGCGACGACCGGCATGAACGCGCTGAACCAGGCGCGCGAATTTCACAAGGCCGTGCCGCTCACCGGCCTCATCGTGACCAAGCTGGACGGCACGAGCAAGGGCGGCATGGTGGTGGCCATCCAGAAGGAACTCGGCCTGCCCATCAAGTTCATCGGCCTCGGCGAGCAGCCGGACGACTTGCAGCCCTTCGACGCCAAACAATTCGCGCAGGCGTTGTTTGAGGAATAACATACAGTTCTTATGCGTCATTCCTATGTTAATAGCGGCAACTTGAGAAGTCTGCATCCGGTTTTAAAAGAATGGATTCGTCTTAATCGCGCTTATGGTAAAACGATGCGATGGAAAGACTGTGCTTGGTGGGCTAACGAAAGAGCATCTACAAGTATTTTTGCAGCAGCGGCGTGGACGTCTGGTGGAGTTGCTTTGGAGGAATATTCAACGACAAAGAAAAAGAAGAAGAAGCAAAGAACAGGTCGCTGTGATTTATTCGTTAATGTAAATGGAAACAAATTTGCTTGTGAGTTTAAGCAAATTTTCCCGAGGCTTAAATATGGCCAGACCGATGACATCTCCAACGTTAATGATCAATTTGAATTGGCCTGCGACGACGCAAGAAATCTGTTACCACAAGAAGGTCGGCGGCTAGGTATTTGTTTTGTGACACCGCGTTTTGCTCCCTCGCAATTTCAAGACATGGACAGTTGTTTGGAAAATTATTTGGAGTGTCTTCAACAAAATCAAAACAAACTCAATTATAACAGCATCGCTTGGTTTTTCCCGGATGATGCCCGTGAAATGGAGTGGGAAAACGACAGAAGATACCCTGGAATTATAGTTCTTATTCGGGAAGTTTTCAGAAGTAGATGATTACTGTAAAACAGAGTGCGCGCGCCCATTTTCTGCGCCTTGCCCTCCGGCTCGCCCGGAGCGGCTGCGGCATGGCGTTGCCAAAACAATCTTAAACCAGACGACATTCTTGTTCACGCCGTCGCGAGATTATCTTCAAGCACTTTCGAGCGCGTGGGATTTTCCGTGTCTACGGCAGGAATCGCGTCTTCGAGAATTCTGATCGGCTCGTAAAAAGTGTCGCGCTGGACGGGCGTGCGGCCGGCTTCGCGGATGGCCTTGAGCATGGCCGCCTCGGTCTGCAATTGCGGCGAGGTCGCGCCGGCCATGTGGAAGATGTGTTCCTCGATGATGGTGCCGTGCAAATCGTCCGCGCCGTAGCTCAACGCCACCTGCGCCAGCTTCAGGCCGAGTCCCACCCAATACGCGGTGACGTGCGGGAAGTTGTCGAGGTAGATGCGGCTCACGGCGATTGTGCGCAGCGAATCGAAGCCGGTCGGCGGGTGCGTGACGGGAATGTCGTTGTCCTCCGGCTGATACGCCAGCGGCACGAAGCCGGTGAAGCCATGCGTCTCGTCCTGCAACGCGCGCAATTGCCGCAAATGATCCACGCGGTCGGCGAGGCTCTCGACGTGGCCGTAAAGCATCGTGCAGGTGCTGCGCCCGCCGAGCCGGTGCCAGGTGCGGTGGACGTCCAGATATTCCTCGGCGGATTCCTTGCCCCTGGCGATGGCGCTGCGGACTTCCTTGCGGAAAATCTCCGCGCCGCCGCCGGTGAGTGAGTCGAGGCCGGCGGCTTTTAGTTCAATCAGCGTCTGCTCGACGGATTTTTTTGCGAGCCAGGCGAGATGGAGAATTTCAATGGCGGTGAAACATTTAAGATGCAATTTATTGGTAGGGACGACCTGCTGGTCGTCCTGGCCGCGCGGCAGCGCGGCCCTACCATCATTGTTGAGCGCCTTGAGCGCTTTGAGCATGTCCGTGTAATAGCTGAACGGCAGCGATGGGTGCAATCCGCCGACGATGTGCAGTTCGGTGATGCCGATGGCCAGCGCCTCGCGCGCCTTCTGGACGATCTCCTCGACGGTGAACTGGAAGCCGTCGGCGTCGCGTTTCTTGCGCGCGAACGAGCAGAACTGGCACGACAGGATGCAGTAGTTCGAGTAGTTGACGTAGCGGTTGATGATGTAGCTGGCGCGGTTGTTGCCGGTTTTTTTCTGGCGCGCGAAATCCGCGATGGCACCGACGGCGTTCAGATCCTTCGATTCAAACAGCCGCAGCGCGTCGGCGTCGGAAATGCGTTCGCCGGCGGCGACCTTGTCGTAAATGTCGCGCAATTCGCTGCGTTGGAGGAAAAAATCCATCGTTCCGACAGTAAAGCACTTTTTGCGCGGGAACGCAAACGCGGGAAGGATGCCGCCGCGCGCGATTTCAGCCGGCGTTGCCGGAGCGGTTCATCAACTGGATTTTGAATTCGGCGAGCTGGCTGTCGTAGTAATCAATGGCCTTGGGCGTGGTGGTCACCGTGGAATCGAAATTCACGAGCGTCACCAGCGTGCTGTAGGTGGCCGTGTCGTGCAGCGGCACCACGGCGCGGATGCCGCCGACCGGCCCCAGGCGGGAGTAACAGTCCTGCTCGTGGATTTGCTTCACCACGATGACGCGATAGCCGAGCTTGGCCAGGAAAATCTGATAGGAATTTGTCGTGATAATTGCCGCCAGTATCGCCG
>Ga0181520_10012738_pt1 | contig 10750 bp, 12 predicted proteins | sample PEATcosm2014_Bin_29_FD_132451 | JGI IMG/M metagenome (GOLD analysis project Ga0181520, IMG submission 132451) | Peatland microbial communities from MTU Mesocosm Facility, Houghton, MI, USA - PEATcosm2014_Bin02_30_metaG | ecosystem: Environmental > Terrestrial > Soil > Wetlands > Peat | place...
ATGGCGGATAGCGGCAACGGAGATTTTCAGGGCTACTTGCAATACGCCGGCGGAAATTTCGACGCGCGTCTCTGGGGACATCTGAATCTCATGAGCGGCATTGCCTCTGTGGATTTGGGCAATAGCGCCAGTAATGCCGCGGTTGATTTGCATTTCGGTCCTAGCGGGCCGTGGCACATCGATGCCGGCAAGCAGCAGGGCCCACGCATCAGCGGGCAGCTCCTTGATGCAGGCGCGAACATGTACTTGATGCTCTCTGACGCCGGCCTGGCGATCGGTGGCGGAGAAAGCATCAATCTCGATATAGGCGACAACTCGGTGGCGTCGGCATATGTACGGGGCGATATAGATCTGGGCCTGGCGGTGACACCGCAGCCGCATATCTCCGGCGACCTTTCAGCCAGCGTCTCGGCGGGTGTTTGCGTGGATAGTGTCTGCGTTTCCGCCGGTGTTTCTGCGCAGATCCACGCCGAGGCTTTGCCTTTGGAAATGAATGCCAGCGCAATCATCGGTCTGCCTTGGCCGTTGGGTTCTGTTACTTTCTCCGTTCACATGTAACATCTGGATAGCAAGAGATGATAAGTCGCATAAGAATATCGTTGCTGCTGTTGACTTGGCTTCTACTGCTTGCGGCTCGGAACAGTACTGCCCAAGAGGCCCCCGGCGCCATCTTTGCTGCCTCCGATGGCAAAGGGCAGATATCTCTTTTGTGGTTTCCTCCGCCTTCTCAGTGGCCTGCCGGCGGCTGGAAGCTCTCCGATTCCAGCGGGCAGGTACTCGCGCCCCGAATCGCCATCGCCGATCCAACGGCTTTGCAATCGCTTTCAGTAGAGGATGCGGATGCCATCCGCCGCTTGCCCGATGTGTTGGCAAAGCCGAGCGCTACACCGCAACGTAAGCAGTTGTTCAATATCATAGGACTGCGCGCCCTGACCGATCCGGCCTATGCTCGTGCGTTGGGGATCTACTGGACGCTGGACAAGGTTGCTCCCGGCAGCCACAGCTACAAAGTCGAAGGACTTAATTCAGCCGGAATGCCGACGGGGCTGCAACTTACGAGTCCGGCAGTCGATGGAAATACCGCGACTCCATTGCCGCCTGCGCCCGACGGAGTTCAGGTCAAATCGGATGAACGCGGGGTCGCGCTTTTCTGGTCGCCGCCAGCGGAAAACCGGCAACTTCCGGCAATTGCCTATGCCGTCGAGCGCGATGGCGGAGGCCAGACGAATGCGGCGGTCACTGCCAAACCCATCATTCCCGGGGTGCGATGGGATGCGAAGATTCCTCTGCTGCTCGACCGCAACGCTCTACCAAATGAGATGCTGACCTACAGAGTCTTCAGCGTAGACGCCTTTGGCCGCCGCAGCGCTCCCACGTCGATTCGAATCTTCTTCCCGGATTTTCATGCGCTGGAACCGCCGCAGCCAGTGACGGCAAGCGCAGATGTGGGAAAGATCGTTGTGAGCTGGCCCGCGGAGCAAAAGCCTAACCTCGCCGGGTATCTGGTGGAGCGCGCATTTCTCTACGATGGTCCCTATGAGGCTCTTTTCACACAGGCTCTGGCCCCGACGACTGCGCAATACGAAGATGACACGGTTCAAGGCGGCACAACTTACTACTATCGCGTCCGCGCCGTAAACTCGCGCGGAGACCTGGGAGAGCCTTCGAGTGCAAGCGTTGCGCAGGCAAGAAATCCAGGAGGCCCTCCGAAGGTGGAGGGACTCACAGCTGATGCGGGTCAAACCCGCGTCCGCCTTACGTGGAAGCCAGTCGCTTTTCCCATAGCCGGTTATTTTGTCGAGCGTCGCGTGATCACCGGAGCCGCCAACACCCAGAGGTGGGTTCGGCAGAATGCGCGTGTGACGCCGGAACCCCTCTACGACGATCTGCTTGGCCTCGCCTCTGATGTGACAATGGAATATCGCGTTGTTGCCGTTGCCTTCGATAACGCCGAGGGACCGGCCGGCAACTCGGTGCAAGTGGTGGTTACGGATCGCTCAATACCAGAGCCGCCTTCGATCACTGCATCGAGCGGCGCGGACGGCAAATCGCGGCTCGACTTCCTTCCTTCCTCGCCAACCGAAAGGTCCGCTCAGTTTTTGGTGTTGCGCTCAGGACGCGAGGGGGATATTGGCGTAGTGATCGGCGATCCGCTCCCTGGAGATGCGCGCCAGTTTACAGACCAGTATGTGAGTCCCGGCGAACGATACTGGTACCGACTTGTGGCGGTGGGGAAGAACGGCAATCGCAGCGATCCCACGCGGCCAGTTGCCATCCGTGTCGGTTCTCCGCAGATGGCCGCGCCACCGGCGCCCACGGTGAAATACGCAGCCGATCCGTATCCGCACTTTGTTCTGCAATTCCAGATGCCGTCCGCTGGACTAAGCCTGATCGTCGAGCGCCAAGAGAAGCCGGACAGCGGATGGATCCGCATCGCTGGCCCAATGGTGACCGATAACGCCATGGATAACAAGGTGCCTTCTTCGGGCGAGGTTGGATATCGCATTGCGTATGTCTCTCCCGATGGAAAGGTCGGCTCCTCAAGCCCAGTTGTAAAGATCGCTGCCCCAATCAAATAGCCGGAGCCCGCTCCTGACCAAACCATGTTTTCTCCAATTTGCTGCCCAGGTGCAACCAATTTTTTCTTCCAAGCGCAATAGTGCGCATTGAATCTTCGGCCCAGTTGGTCGACAACTCAATCACCAGATGCTCGATGAAGCGTGTCAGCTTCTCCCAACGCGTTAGTGTGTAGGAGATCGCGTTACGTTTGACACTGGAAACGCCACTGCGTTTTGCCGCGAGTCGTGATGCGGCCCCGTATCTGGGTCATGTGACTCGTGACTTATTGGCTTCCCGAGGGCAGGAGAGAAGAGCTTTCATTTAGCAAGAGTGAGAAAGAGAATCCAGGGAAACTCTGAACAAGTCACTCTTGTAATCAGAGATTCCCTCAGGGGCTAAAGCCCAGCACCTGTATTGTTGCGTTTGCGGCACGGCTGAAGTCGTGCCCTGACACTTGTGGGCGTTCCCAATGAGTTTTTTCGCAGCCTGTAAAGTCGTACCCTTTCAAAACATCTACTTATTCAGGGGTTCCCTGCGTGGCGACGTTCATCGTCTTCTGAATTTTTCTTAGCAAGTCAGTTGGGTGGACCGGCTTCGCAAGTAACTCGAAACTGTGGCCGTCAGCACGAGCGGCTTCCAGCATGTCAACGGTCGCGGCTTGACCGGAAAACAAGAGTACCTTGCAACTCGGGCATTGCTGTTTGATTTGAATAGCAAGCTCGATGCCCGAGAGAATTGGCATTACTACATCCGAGATAAGAAGGTCCGGCGGGTCAGAAAATGCTGTATGCAAGGCTTCCTGAGGACTGGCAAAGGGCGAGGCGTCAAATCCCCGAGTCCGCAGAATCACTGCGAGGGACGATGCGATTACCTGTTCGTCATCGACCACGAAAACGCGAATTTGACCGGGGTTCTGGGACACTCGACAAATTCCTTCTGGCAAGATCTGAAAGGATATGCAATCACAAAAGATTTTCCCGGAAGAGCAGGCGATCTTCGCCGCTGAATGCAGCTATGATCTCATATCCAGCGTTTTTCCAAAATCGCGCTTAGCGTTAGAGTGATCAGATGCTTGTCGTCAACAGCTAGAATTCGTGATCGCCAGGTCTTTTCCTGTTTCATGGCGTCCCTCTCGCGGAAGAATATCCGCCTATAGATTTGCTGTCTCTTAGTCCACATTAACGACGAGCAGGTTGCGAATGAATCGGATAAGGCTGGATTCTTTGACAACCTTTACGTAAAAGTCGTGTCAGTTGATTCCGGCACCGAACAGAAGGCCGAGTGATAAGTTCACGCCTCCAATACTCCCGTCACTGCCAGCAATGGCCTCTGTCCAAGCGCTTGATTTCGCGATGAATCTGCTCGTACCGGTCCGCCATGGTTCTCCAATCCAACTTCTCGCAGCATAGCCAGCTCACATTCAGTCCAGATTAGGAACCGTTTCTGTACACTTGACGGACCAGGAGAAATGGCCGAAGTGGGCCACTTCAGAACGCCGGAATTACAGACCCAGCAACGCTCCGGGTCGAGCGCACACGATACATAGCCGCAGACAGGGCGGACGTAAAATTCGATCGGGCTCCCAACTGTTGGATCTGCAGTACCGGCCTGCAGTTGCCGGATCTCTTCCCTCAACAAGCGCACATGTGTCTTTTTTGCTTCAAGAGCCCAAATAAAAACGCGTGCAGCAGAGCGGTTCCCTGAGATCCGGTTCTCCACAAGAAAACGCGAATAGATTGAGTGAAATCCGCTGGCATCTTCCAACGCCGCCGTCAGGTTCTCCAGGGTGGTCTTCACTTCTGCTGTTTGAACATGCGCCTTGGGATCGCCACCTAATCCTCGGATGACCCCAGCATGGTTGTCTGCCTGAACCTGCTCGGAGTGCGCAAGGGCGCGGAAGAGGCTGACAGTTCTGTGTAGGCCTTCAGAAACTGCTCTCCCAGCGTAGGCGGTGTATTTGGCGTGAAGATTCGATTCTCGCTCAAAAGCATTGAGAAGGTTCTTGACCGTAACTTCATTTTCTGGGGCAATTAGACCGGCTGACATAAATCTTCCTCCGAAACGAATCTTGCGCCTTATAACACAATGGGTTGTTTCAATTACTCGCGTATATTGCGATCGGCTGATTGTTCAGTTAGCGCAATTGAGGGGGCCTGCGAAGCAATCATTAATGAGTGTCTACCTATTCTCGAAAGTGGCCCGATTGCAGCCCCACCTCGCGGCCGGTGTATTAGAAAGCATCTTGTCAAAGATTGCAGCGTCAGGCGCACATTAAGCAGCTTCCAGAGGCCCCATATCAAAGTCGACTACCCTGCAAGTGAATCCGGTCTCAGTCGATTTCATGGCAATGGCATGACTCGCAGGTACGACGATCGGCTTCGGATTGCTTTCTGGAATTGCGTTCAGAGGGCCTGCAATCCCTGGATCATCGTCAACGACAAAGACTTTGGCGAGTCTCCTGTCCGAGTGCATTTTGAATAGTCTCATCTCGATTCCTCCCTTGAGAAATGCACACCAAGCGCTAATTGCGTTTCTAAGATAAAGTTACAGAAGGAAAAACTACAGTAACATCAGAAAAAACCGATTTTCATGTAGGCCTTTCCGTGTGAGTCTTGTAGGGTATTTCCTACGGAAGCTGGCTATCGGTTGTGCATCACACAGCTTTTGAGCCACTTGCAAAATTTCATAGAGACTGCAAAATGTGTCGGGGCACGACTTCAGTCGCGCCCTGACGCTAGCGATAGCCTGAAGGTAATTTTGCAAGTGGCTCTTTTGTCAGCAATATTTCCAGGAATGCGCGCCATCTAAGTTGTACGAAACCTTTTGCCGCACCAACCCGAGACTGTACCACTGTCCGGAATCGAGATGAGAAGCGCCAGTCAAAGACCGTATTTCATATCAAGATGCGGTACTTCAGCGCGATCTGATTACCATGGTGAAAAGGTTTTCATGCCAAATCCGACTTTCTGGGGAACATGGTGGGGGTTCTCGCGTCTAATGGAATGAGATGAGTTCATTTGCCGCAGTTCGCCCTTTTTTCGGTTCAGCTTCGACTACCGCTCAAGATGAACAGGTGCGCCAGGAGAACCTTGCTGTAGCCGCCGGGCTTAAACGTCAGGATGCCGGGCTGTTGGATGAGCTGATCGTCCTCTATCAGCACCGTTTAATGCGCTATCTGCTTTATTTGACGGGCAACCGCGAGATGGCTGAGGATCTCTTCCAGGAGGTCTGGATGCGGGTGATGGTGCGTGGAGCGCAGTTCAACGGCAAAGCGCGTTTCGGCACCTGGCTCTTCACTATCGCCCGCAATCTGGTCATCGACCAGCGGCGCAAGCGGACCATGGCCAGCCTGGATGAGCTGGTTGATGGCAATAACGAAGACGACCGGCCGATGGCCTTTGAGGTTGCCGGGGACGATCCGACGCCCTTTGACCGCTTTGCAAATCTCGAAGACCGGGAGCGCATTGCGGGGGCGCTGATGGAGTTGGACACGCTTTATCGCGAAGTGCTGGTGCTTCGCTTCCACGAGGAGCTGTCGCTCGACGAGATTGCCAAAGTCACGCGCTCTCCGCTCTCGACGGTAAAATCAAGGCTTTATCGTGGTCTGGCCGCGATCAAACCCAAAATGGAGCACGACCGCCTGCGCCGCCAATCACCCGTGCGGCCAGAGTTGGCGATTGCGGAGTTGAGGACGGTATGAAGCCGGACGAAGGAGCCGATGTTGACCGCGATTTGGTTTCGGCTCTGTGCGGAAAGCAGGCCGACCATGAGTGCGCCGTGGCTTTTCGCACGCGCCGCGTGGTGAGCGCTTCGCAGGGTGTGATGCAGGAGCAGAAGGCGGGGCGGAAGCGATGCCACTCTGTGGCGCTGGCGGCCACGCTGGTGATCGTTCTTGTGCTGGGCCCGCTGGTCTGGTGGATGGCCGATACGCTGATTGAAGATGAGCACCTGCTGACCGGTCCGCTCGGGCAGTTATGTCTGTGGGTCTTTTTCGTCAGCGCGGCGCTACTGGCCTCGGTGGTGCTGGCTGGCTGGTTGCGCCGCAAGGCCTGACTGCAAAATTCATGCCGAAAGCACATCCGGCGCGCAACTTCCCATAAATGACTTCCGTCCATTCAAGAAAGAGGTTAAGCTGAGCTTAATCTTCTGAGTTGTTGCTTGAGAGCGGGTCTGACGATGCGCGAGCCAGAGTCCATTACTGTCAACGAAGACGAACGAGTGCTTCCGGTGTGGTCCATTGTGGTGGCTGCCGCCGCCTTTGTGCTGGTGGAGTACTACTTCTGGGCGGTATTGCCAGAGACGCAGCATCATCTGCCGCCCTTGGGCCTGAGGGTGTATCTCAATCTCTCCTGGGGATTGCTGGCCGCAATCTACTTTCTGTTGGTGGGCTACGTCAGCAAAGACGCTCCGCGGCGGGCAATGAGCACACGCTTCTGGATCGCAATCTGTCTGGTGATGCCGGGCGGCATTGGAGCGGTACTCTACTTCCTGCTGCGCCAGCCGGAGGTTTCACGTTGCCCGTCCTGCTCGACGCATGTGCAGAGCGACTTTCACTTCTGTCCGCAATGCAATTACCGGCTTGCGGCCAGTTGCGGCCACTGCTTCAGGACGGTGCGCACGACCGACCAGTTCTGCACCCGATGTGGCCATGAGCTTGCCGCGGATCACATGCCGGCGCGGCTCAGGGCAATCGGCGAGTAGGCGAGACGCTCTTGATCGCCACAGGCGCAGGTTGCACGCTGCCGCACTGCCTTCCTACAATCAAGCTGCATTGAGTTCCCGGCCTGCATGACCCTCTCCGCGCTCATCATCGACGACGAACAACTGGCCCGCGAGGAGCTTTCGTACTTGCTTGCCCAGGTGGGCGGAGTGGACGTGCTCGCGCAAGGAGCCAATGGCATCGAGGCCGTGGACCTGATCGAGGAGCACCATCCCGACATGGTCTTTCTCGATGTACAGATGCCGGGGCTCGACGGTTTTGCCGTGATCGAGCGGCTGATGGAGCGCATGGTAAAGGCGACCGCAAGTGGCGCGCCGCAGGTGCAGTTGGCCGCACCGCAGGTGCCGCTGCCACAGATTGTCTTTGCCACAGCCTACGACCAGTACGCTGTGCGCGCCTTCGATGTGAACGCAGTGGACTACCTGCTGAAGCCCTTTGACCGCGCGCGCGTAGAGCAGGCTGTGGAGCGTGTCCGTGGGCGGTTATCCGGGGGAACGTCCGATGGGCATGGCGGTTCGCTGCCGGATTCGCAAATCGATGCCCTGCTGCGTCTGCTGAACCGCTCGCAAGGCGCCGCGCGAAGCTCCCAGCCGGCCAAGCTCATTGTGCAAGCGCAAAACCGGCTGCTGCTGATCGACCAGGCCGACATCTGTTTTGCGGCGATCGACGAGGGCGTAATTCGCGTAGTGACGCAGAGCTTCGAGGGAAGCTCGAAGTGCCGCACGCTTGAAGAACTGCTCGATTTGCTCGATCCAGCGGTTTTCTGGCGTGCCCATCGCGGCTTTGTGGTGAACATCAACCACATTCGCGAAGTGGTGCCGTGGTTCAAGTCCAGCTATCAGTTGCGGATGAACGACAAGAAACAGACCGAGATCCCGGTCAGCCGCAACCAAACCCGCCGGCTCAGAGAACTCTTCAATCTCTAGGGCTCTAATCGTACCTCTCAAACACAATCTGCTTCTTGTGCCAGCCGAAGCCGGTCAGCAGTTCGCGTACCCCGGAGACCATAAAGTTGAGCCCGCAGATATAGGCATAGATGTCGAAGTTCAGCTCCGATTGCAGTCGGCTGGGATCGACCGGGGGCACGGGCAGCGGCTGGCCGAGGCGGGCGGCTCGCTCTTCGACGATGCGAGTTATGTGCTCCTGAACATGTCCGCGCAGGCCGGTCCAGCTCTCCTGTGCGCGGCTCAGCGTCGGCAGATAGTGGAAGTTCGCATGGCGCGCGGCCAGGGCCTCAAACTCAGCTTGGTAATAAATGTCGGTTTCGTGGCGGGTGCCGTAGACAAGCCAGATCTGCTTGCCGTTGCTCAGGTCTGTGCCATCATTCGGAAAAAGCGCCTGCAGGTAGCCGCGCATGGGCGCAATGCCGGTGCCCGTGGCCACCAGGATGGAGTCAGTAATCGGCTGATGCAGGATGAAGTGCCCGTGCGGCCCGTGAATCTGGATCGTTCCGCCGATGGGTAGATCGGGCAGGTCGGCCAGATGGTTGGAAAAGAAGCCTTCCTCGACCCGGTTCACGCATAGCTCGAAGTGGTTCCTGTCAGGCGCGGAGGCAATCGAATAGGCGCGGGTCTGCTGCTTGCCGTTGTCGTCCAGAGCCACGCCGGAGACGAATTGGCCGGGGGTAAAGGCAAAACTCTCAACATCGTCGAGGGCAAAGTCGAAGTGGTAGCACTGGGCGACCTCAGAGATGCACTCTTTGCGTTCCAAACGCGCGTTAAATAGTTCACGGGCCAAGGCAGTTCTCGCTGGGGAAAGGATTTAGCCCGCTGGGCGAGCTAGTGGCAGTATCGCAGTGGGGGCCAGAGGTGGCAAGCCTGTTTGCGTCGTTGCACCCTATAATTGATGAGGAGCCGAAGGAGAGCCATCTGGCCTATTCGGATGCCAAAGCTTGATCTTTTTGAGGATTCCATGGCCGCACTGCTTGAAGCAATTACCGTAAAGCGCAAGATGTACTTTGAGTTTGAAAACACCCCCTACTACTGCATGGAAGCTGAGGTTTCAACGCCCACGGCGCGGGGCGGCCAGACGCTTGTCCGGCTGAAGATGCGCAACTTGCTTACGCGCGCGGTCTTCGACAAGACATTCAAGGCCGGCGAGCGTTTCAAGGAGCCTGACCTGGAACTGGTCGAGGCGTCTTACCTTTACTCAGACGGCGAGGGTTCGCACTTCATGGACCAGGAGAGCTTTGAGACGCACACTCTCAACAGCGATATGGTGGGCAACGCGCTGGAACTGCTGGTCGAGGGCTCGATCATCCAGTTGCACAAGTTCAACGGCAATCCCATCGGCCTGCAATTGCCCGAGAAGGTGGAGCTTGAGGTCGAGTACACTGAACCCGGCGCACGCGGCGACACGAGCGGCAACGTCACCAAACTGGCCCGGCTCCAGACCGGCCTTGAGATCAAAGCTCCGCTCTACATTCAGGTAGGCGAAAAGGTGAAGGTTTACACCGAGACACGGGAGTTCGCGGGACGAGCCTGATCCTACGTTTTAGACGATAAACAGTCTTCGGTTCCGGCCATTCTGATGTAGGGGGAGAGAGCACTCGTGAAGGTCAATACAACGAGAAAGATCAGATATGTACTTGAACATCTGGGCTTCAATCTGCAGGACTTTCACATCACCAGGCGAACGAAAGACTCCGACGTTCTTGATCTGATTCATGCGTTGCATCCGCAGGATTGCGGAATCGAACTGGTTCGCATCGGCAGCCCGGCAGAGGGCGGCTACCTGATTCCCAACGATTTGGCCGGAATCGAATACTGTTTCTCTCCCGGAGTGAGTAAATCAAGCGACTTCGAGAGTCATCTTGCAGATCTTGGCATCAAGTCCTTTCTGGCGGATTACTCGGTGGATAAGCCGGCGACGGCCAGACCAGAACTTACGTTTGACAAGAAGTTCCTTGCCTCATTCGATAGCGAAAAAACCATAACTCTGCCTTCCTGGAAAGAGAAATACATCAGCGACTACACGGGCGATTTGATTCTGCAAATGGATATTGAAGGCTGCGAGTATGAGGTACTTCTCAATACGCCGGATAACTTGCTCGATCAGTTCAGAATTATCATCGTGGAGTTTCATCACTTAAATAACTTCTTTGACCCATTTGCATTTACATTATTTTCCTCTTGCTTCAGGAAGCTATTGCAGCACTTTCATGTGGCGCATATTCATCCCAATAACTTCCGCGGCACCGTGAAATTCGGAGAGATTGAGATTCCGGAGGTAATGGAGTTCACCTTCATCAACAAGCGCCGGGTTAGCTCCACAAAACCCCAGCGCGTCTTCCCTCACAAGCTGGACGTGGAGAACAAAGCGACCTATCCCCCGATGCCGCTGCCTAAGTGCTGGTACACGTAGGCAGCGATCAACCGATGCTTGTACTCGGCGTTGCGTTAGCCGTTGAGGTCTGATCGAGTATGTGGGAGAACTCAGCTATCTTGGCCCAATATACGATCCACAAAACGA
>Ga0181520_10012739_pt1 | contig 10750 bp, 9 predicted proteins | sample PEATcosm2014_Bin_29_FD_132451 | JGI IMG/M metagenome (GOLD analysis project Ga0181520, IMG submission 132451) | Peatland microbial communities from MTU Mesocosm Facility, Houghton, MI, USA - PEATcosm2014_Bin02_30_metaG | ecosystem: Environmental > Terrestrial > Soil > Wetlands > Peat | place...
CATTCCGGACTGGCGGACACGGCACACAGAACCGATTGTCGAGTTGAGCCCCTGTTCATTGAATGTTGGTTCAACCAGCGTTGATCGCCCACCTGCTTTGCAGGCCGGTTTCTATTGCGGATAGTAGAGTGCCCGGAGAGAAATTACAAGTCTTGCGCGGCATAGGCGCGTTGTGCTAACGTTTTGCCCCCGCTATTGGGAAGCAGCAAACCCAAAAAACACGTAGAGGCATTTTTTCTTGTAACAGTGGCCGATAACGCCCCAGCTTCTGCTACCCTGCCTTGCGCTCGTCTTCCAGCACTTCGTCCAGCAATCCGCGCAGACTGGCCGCGCGCGCGTAACTCAGTTGCGCATCGCCGCCGCCGCCGGCCTGCTGCGCTTGCGTCAGTTCGTCGGCAAGATTCAACGCCGCCAGCACCGCCACGCGCAATGAATCCACCGTGCGACCCTGCGCCGCCACGGCGCGCATCCGCGCATCCACCAACTCGGCCAGGCAGCGAATATGCTCCGTGTCCTGGCCGGAGAGATGGTAGCTCTGATCGTAGATTTCAACAGTAATGTACCCGGCCCGGTTGCCGGATTGTTCTTGAGCCACGCCCAGCCTCACAGTTCCAGCGCGTCCAGTTGAGAGAGCAGCCGTTCGACGCGCTGCCGAACCTGATCGCGCTCACCGCGCAGCGCGTTCACTTCCTTCTCCAGCCGCTCGAATAGCGGCGCTGCCTCGCGCAGTTGCGCTTCTGCCGCTTTGGCGCGATCCTCGGCCTCGGCGCGAGCCTGACGCTCCCGCTTCACCACGTCCACCGTGCGCAGAATCCGCTCTTCGAGCGCGGAAAATTCATCCACGCTCAACGTCTGGGCGCTTAACTCCCCAGCCGATTCCGCTGCCGGTTCCGCGGCAGCTTCCGATGCCATACCCGCTGCCTGCTCTTCTCGCTGCTCTTCATCCACGACCTCTGAATTCCAGAAAGACTCGGACATAGAAAAACCTCCATGCAAATGCGTCTTACCGAGCGAGTATATCGCAGATTAAGCCCGCTTTGCTCCTAGCTCCGCAGCCGCGCCCCTATTTTGCCAACAGCCTCGACCACCCGCGCCTGGAACTCCTGCAATTCCTCCTCGCGCAGTGTGCGATCTGCGGCCTGAAAAGTCGCGCCCAGCAACAATGCATATTCGCCCGCGCCCAGCTTGGCATCGCGAAAGACTTCGCGCACCCGCCACTCCACCAGCTCGGAAATCCGCAAGGCTGCCACAGCCTGATCGATCTTCTCCCATGCGACGCTCTCATCCAAAACCAAAGAAAAATCGCGGCGAACCGGCTGGAAGCGCGAGATTTCCTTCGCGGCCGGCTGACGCAGAGGCAGCTTATACAGACGGTCAAGATAAAGCTCGCCCACCAGCACCGGCTCCTTCAACTTGCGTTCGGCAGCCACGCGCGGATGCAGTTGGCCAAACCAACCCACGGTTGCGCCCTCCACAACCACGCGCGCGGCGCGATAAAGATGAAGCCACTCGGGCGTCAACCCGGCCTCCGCGTTAAAGCCGTCGAAGTAAGCAGTCCGCGACTGGAAGCGCGCCACAACCTGCTCCACAACACCCTTTACGTCATGAAATTCAATCGCCCGCGCCGGGTGCAGCGCCGATTGCTCCGGCAAACTGCCCACCGCGCCGAAGGCCAGCGACGGCCGCTCCTCCACTTTCTCTGTCGTTCCACTAAATACCGTGCCCAGCTCGAACAAGCGTACGTCGCTCACGTCGCGATGCAGATTTCCTGCGACCATCGCCAGCATTCCCGGCACCAGCGACGGCCTGAGCACGCCTGCCTCTTCGCTGAGCGGATTGCCGAGCGGGACCACCAACCCAGGCTGCGGCGCCGTCAACGCGGCCTCGGCTGCCGAGCAGAAGGTGCTCGCAATAGCCTCATGGAAGCCGGCCGCGAGCAGCGTGCGCCGAATCACAGATTCAGATTCCGCCCAGGGCAGCGCGCGCACCCCTTCGCCAAAGGCCGGCAGCGTATTGCGAAAGCGGTTGTAGCCGTAGACGCGCGCGACTTCTTCGATCAGGTCGATCTCGCGTTCCACATCCAGCCGCCAACTGGGCAGCGTCACCAGCCACGCCGGCTCGCTGACATTTTGGGTGCCCCACATCTCTGGGCGCTCTTTGCCCGGAGATGTGGGAACAGAACACTCTAACCCGCACCCCAGCGCTCTCAGCACACTTTCAACCGTCGCCGCGGTAATGCCTTCCACGTCATTCGTCGCTCCCAGAATCCGCCGCACTTCGCTCAGCGCCAGTTCGACCGGCTTGCGCTTGGCGGTGCGCGCTTCGATTGCGGGCACACGAACATCGACAAGTTCGCCTTCGATCCATCCGCCATTCTCGAGCAGAAAACGGCTGACCAGAGCGGAAGCAACTTCCGCGGCGTTGTAATCCGCGCCGCGCTCGAAGCGATGGCTGGCGTCAGTATGCAGCCCGTGCCGCCGCGCCGTTTTGCGCACCGCCATGGGATCAAACCACGCTGCTTCGACAAGAACATTCTTGGTCGAGGCGGTAATCATCGAGTCCCAGCCACCCATCACGCCGGCCAGGCCCAGAGGTTTGACATGGTCGGCGATGATCAGGTCTTCGGGGTCGAGGACGCGCTCGACGCCATCCAGCGTCTTGAGCCGCTCGCCTTTTTTTGCGCGCCGCACGACGATGCCGCCCTCGATCTTGTCCAGGTCGAAGACGTGCGTCGGTTGGCCCATCGCAATCCAGCAGAAGTTGGTCGCGTCCACGGCGTTCGAGATCAGCTTCTGCTCCAGAAGTCCAAAGTAAGTACCCACCTCCGCGCCGGCGAACCAGTCGCGCGAGTCGCCAATCGTGACAACGCGCAAGACTCGCGCCGTGAAGCGTCCGCAGGCGTCCTCGGCCTCGATCTTCACGGAAAAAGCCTTGGCAGCCGGTCGGGCTTTGGGGAGTTCAAAGGCGAGAGCGGGCAGCGCCAGCCCATAGATCGCCGCAGCCTCGCGCGCCACGCCGTAGTGGTTCATCGCATCGACGCGGTTGGTGGTGATGTCCATCTCGAAGAGCGAACCGTTGCCCGCGCCGAGATCGAAAACACCCTCGACGGCAATGCCGCGCAAGGTCAGGTCTTCAGCGAGTTGCGCGTCGTCCACCGGCAGTCCGGGCAAGTAACTACGAATCCATTTGCTAAGTATTTTCATCGATAATTTCCTTGTCGAGCGGAGTTAGCATCGTTAGCGGAGTTGACCTCCAACACGGACTTTGCTGCCGCTTTCTCGCTGGCTTTGCCCACGACCATAGACGAAATCAATCCATTGATCAATCGTGCAACCTCCACTCCCTGATCCATCAATTCCCGCACAAGTATTTCGTTGAGATAGCCAAGATCGCTGGCCAATTCGAGTTGAGTTTGCATCTCATAGAGAGAGCCACGCGCGTTTCCCAGAAAATGCCGAAACTGTAAATCGGTCAACCTTCCATGCCCTTCGGCAATATTGCTTGGCACAGACACAGCCGCGCGTCGAATCTGAGTAAGCAATCCATACGCCTCTGACTTGGGCAAGCATTGACTAAGCTCATATGCCCGTCGCGCCAAGGCCATCGCTTTCTGCCAGACGATCAACTCCCGGTAGCTTTTCGGTCGCGCCATCGCTCTCCTTGACTAACTCCGCTAGCTCCGCTAACACGCGCGCAGCGCGGCTAACTCCGCTTTCATGCAAATTGCCCCAAAAACCGCATATCGCCAGCGTAGAATTGGCCGATTTCACTCACCCCGTACTTCATCATCGCGATGCGCTCGACGCCCATGCCGAAGGCGAAGCCGGAGATTTTCTTCGGGTCATACGCGGGTTGCTTTTCCGCGGCGAAGGCGAAGACCGCCGGGTCCACCATGCCGCAGCCCAGCAGCTCAATCCATCCAGAATTTTTGCATTTGCGGCAGCCTTTTCCTCCACAAAAAATGCAACTGATCTGCACGTCGGCGCTTGGCTCGGTGAAGGGAAAGAAGGACGGGAAAAAGCGCGTCTTCACGGCCGAACCGAAGAGCGCCTTCATGGCGTGATCGAGCGTGCCCTTCAAATCGCTGAAGGTGATGTTGGTGTCCACGCAGAGGCCCTCGACCTGATGAAAGATCGGCGAGTGCGTTGCGTCGGCGGCGTCGTTGCGATGCACCTTGCCGGGAATCACGATGCGCACCGGAGGCGGCTGCGACTCCATCGTCCGCATCTGGACGGGCGAGGTGTGAGTGCGCATCAGCAGACGGTCGCGCTGCGGACGGCGCTCTTGATTGGCCACCACCAGCGTGTCCTGCGTGTCGCGCGCCGGATGGCCGGGTGGAAAGTTCATGCTCTCGAAGTTGTAGAAGTCGCTTTCGACCTCGGGGCCCACGCCCACCGAGTAGCCCAGCGCCGCAAAGACGCTGACAATCTCATTCAGTGTGCGCGTGATCGGATGCTCGGCGCCAGCGAGCCGCCGCGTGCCCGGCAGCGTGATGTCGATGGCCTCAGCTTTCAGCGCAGCGTCCGTCGGACCCGCGCCGGCGGCCTCGTCCAACAGGCCCTCGACCACTGCCTTGAGCGCGTTGAAGCGCATGCCCACGGCCTTCTTGGCCTCCGCCGGAGCGGCCTTCTGCCACCTGTCGGAGACCTCTTTGAGAAGGCCCTGCTTGCGCCCCAGCCATTGCAGCTTGAAGGCTTCCACGTCCGCTTCGCCGCTGATCGCAGCAGCAGCCTCGCGCGCCTGCCGCTCAAGCTGGGCAAAGGCCAAGCCCAAAGCGGCTTCATCAAATGCCGTTAAATTGGGAATCTCGTTGTTCATATGCGTAACTATTAGGATAAACCAGCACCCGAAGCCATTACACTTGGAAGGTTTTTATTACTCGGAAATTGCCTGTGCCACAGCACAAAAAAGCGGGACAGGCTCGAAGGCCATCCCGCTTATCTTGTGTTCGTCCGATGACCGGATGCGTGATCGCTCATGCGAGCGAATAGCGAGCGATTGGCCCCACCGCAGGTGGCCGCTGCTCCATGCAATGGGTCAGGCGTAGATGCCGCGCTGCCGGATCGTAATGGCTACGCGGTCGATGGCCAGCATATAAGCGGCGATGCGGTTGTTCACGTTGTGCGCCTCGGAGTAGCGCACAACATCGTCGAAGCTGTCGCGCAGTATCGTCTCCAATTGCTCGTTGACGACGGCTTCCTTCCAGAAGTAGCCCTGGCGATCTTGCACCCACTCAAAATAACTCGCTGTCACCCCGCCGGCGTTGGCCAGAATGTCGGGCATGATGAAGATGCCTTTCTCGGCCAGGATGTCATCGGCCACTGCGGTAGTCGGGCCGTTCGAGCCTTCGACGACAACCTTGGCCTTGATCTGGTCGGCATTGCGGCTGGTGATCACATTCTCGCGCGCCGCCGGAATCAGAATCTCGCATTCAGAAACCAGCAACTCATCGCTGGGTACGGCCTCGGCGCCGCGAAAGCCCAGAAGCGTATTGTTGCGCCGCTTGTACTCCGTCAACTGGCGAATGTCGATGCCGTCGGGATTCGACAAACCGCCATCGAACTCCGCAATGCCCACAATCTTGTACCCGCGCTCCATCATCAGCCGTGCGGCGTTCGATCCAACGTTGCCGAAGCCCTGGATAATCACGCGGCAGCCATCGATGGGCATCTTCAGGTAACGCATGCTTTCGTCGCAGATCACCTGCACGCCCCGTCCAGTGGCCTCAACCCTCCCCCGTGAGCCGCCCACGTTCAATGGCTTGCCGGTCACCACGCTGGTCACCGTGTGCCCCTGGTGCATCGAGTAGGTGTCCATGATCCACGCCATGGTCTGCTCGTTGGTATTCATGTCCGGCGCGGGCACATCCTTCTCCGGCCCGATGAAGTCGATAATCTCCGAGGTGTAGCGGCGCGTCATGCGCTCCAGCTCGCCTTGGCTCATCTTCTTGGGATCGCAAATCACTCCGCCCTTGGCCCCGCCAAAGGGGATATTGACCACCGCGCACTTCCAGGTCATCCAACTCGCCAGTGCGCGCACCTCGTCCAGGCTCACGTCGGGCGAATAGCGGATACCGCCCTTGCCCGGCCCACGGGCAATCGAGTGCTGCACCCGGAAGCCGGTGAACATATCGATCTTGCCGTTGTCCATGGTGACGGGAAAGTGTACGATCACCTCGCGCGCCGGCGTGCGCAGCAGCTTCCACAAGCCTTCTTCCAGGTTCAGCTTGCGCGCCGCAAAGTCAAATCGAGCCGCCTGGGCTTCCCAGGGATTGATCTCCTGCTCAAGGGATACCGTTGTCATAAAACTCTCCAATTCCGTTTGCCAAACGGCTCGTTCAGCGGGCCGCTGCCCACAAGGCCAAACCCATGTGAGTCTAGGCTAGCAGGGGGACCCCGTCAAGCCCGGCGAAGCCTGTCACGCGGCAGAGAAGTGCTCGACCACTACAAGAAGGTAATCAAAGCCGGTTTATAAATGGTTCGCGAAAGAGCGCAGCTCTCGATTCCAAGACCTGTGCTCTCGCGCGCTCCTCAAATGCTGCCGTTCAGGGCGCCGCACTCCACACGCAGTCGAGCGACGCAGGATTTTCAAGCTCATCAAATGCGTTTCCCGGCGGCATCGGCGTTTAGCAGTACGAATCCCTGTTAGAAGTGGCGCAGGGCCGATCATATCTGTATCTGGCCCTCAGAATTGCTCTGAACCATAAGCGCTTACGTCGAATAGAATGAGATTGGCTGATAGATGCAGTTCTGGATTTGGTACGCTTCAGCTTATTCCGGCTTCTGCGCGATGTATGCTCTATGCCCAGTATCTGGTGCGGTGAAAACCAAAGACCGTTCGCTTCGCGGAGGAAACGTTCGTGGCGCCCATTCTTCTCTGGCTGATCATGTTTCTCTGCCTGGTGATCTCGGTCGTCAAATACCTGATGGGGCTCATCCTCAGGATTTCGTTTCCCAGCGCCAAAATCCGCAAGGATTACACCTGGCAGCCCACAGTCAGCGTTCTGATGCCATGCTTCAATGAGGGCAAGACAGTTTATCTGACCATTGAAAGCATCAGCCTAAGCAATTACCCGGCCGAGAGTTTTGAAGTCATCGCCCAGGACGATTGCTCCGTCGACGACAGCTATGAGTGGATGCTGAAAGCGCAGCGCGACTTCACCAACATTCCCATTCGCGTCGGCCGCAATGATTTCAACTGCGGCAAAGCGCGTACCGTATGCAATGCCCTCCAACACTCCAACGCGGAAATCATCATCTCCATCGACTCGGACTGCATCTTTCATCCCGACGCTATCCGTGAACTGACGGCCTGCTTTGCTGAGCCGGGCATTGGTTCCGTAGGTGGCCGCGTCGGCGTCAGCAATCCCAACGACAACGTCATCACCGCCATTCAAACCATCATTTACTACTCGGCTTTTGAACTCTATAAAATTCCCGAGAACTGGACGCGCAGTATCTGTTGCATCAGCGGATGCCTCTTCGCAATTCGCCGCGAGTTACTGCTCGAAATTGAACCCTCTATTCGCGCCCGTCACTGGTTCGGTGTCCCTGTCAATCAGGGCGAAGACCGCTTTCTGACCCATCAAACGCTGCTCCGCGGCTATGGCACCTATATCAACATTGACGCACTCTGTTGGACCACGGTTCCCAACACACTCTCGGTGCTTTTCAAGCAGCAGCTCCGCTGGCGCCGCAGCATTGTGCGCGATTTTTTCTACACCCTGCGCACCTTGCCGCAACACGTTTTCAAGTTGCACCCAAACACCGTGCTTACGCTGGTGCTAACCCCGCTTGGAGCTATCGTTGCGCTGCTCGTGGTCGTCACCATGCTGACCACCGATCCCATGGCCTGGGCCGGACCCACGCCGCTGGTCGTCTACCTTGGCATCGCCGCCGTGCTCAGCTGGGCCATCAAAAAATACAGCGCCCGCGAAACCCTTCAGCATCCCTTGGCCTTTGGCGCATACATCGCGTGGTCGCTTGCCAGCTCGCTCTTCATTACGCCTCTCGCGCTCTGCACCATGGACTCTGCCGATTGGGGCACTCGCATCAAAGAACAACAGGAGGACCTTGTTGACCATGCCAGAACTTGATCCATCGCCCGCTGCCCAAAAGCCCAAGCTCCGTCAGCCGCTGCAATCCTACGCATACAAATCTGTGCTGACCACTTATCGCATCTTTGCCATCGTCGTACTCTATGCTGTGCTGCTGGGAGTTTTATGTTATGCATTTGTAATGGGCTTTTATGCCCTCAACAAAAGCTGGGCAGCGCCAGTCATCCTTTCAGCATCGGATGAAAAGAGTCTCGACTTCATGCAGAAGCTGGTGATCAGCCGCCAAACCATCGAAGACCTCAAGGTCGATATTCTTCGTCAGCAAACTACCCTCGCCGAGATGGCCAAGCACCGCGCTTCGCTGCTGGCGCTTGATCCCGAGCTGCAGGCGGCCATTATGCGTGAACGCAATCACGACAGGCTTACCGGCCCGCAACTGACCGAACTCGACAAGCAAAAGCAGGCAGACAATCGCAAGACGCTCGAGATTCTCACGCAAATTCGCCAGCTTGAACAACAGATCAAAAGCGATCTGGGCAACGGCCTCATCACCAAAGGCGATGCGGCCACCCAACTGGCTGCGCTGAATCAGGCCGAAGACGCCTACACCGATAGCCGCATTGCCGACGTACTGCTCACCGACAGTGTTCTCGACAAAACCACAAACGGAACCAAGGCGCTCGATGCGATCGAGAAGCAGGCCGAGCTGCGCTCCAACATCGCCCAGCTCGATGTCACGCTCAGCGTGGCAGAAAAACAATTGGGAGAAGACAATCGCCAGGTAGAACGCCTGCACGATGCCATCGCCATCGCCAAGCAGAGTCCCTACTATCTGAACGCCAACGGCGACAAGCGACTTTATTTTGCCTTTGTTCCCTATGACAATCAGGCTAACGCTACCATCGGCGCGCCCATCTACGACTGTTACCTCAACATGGCTTTGTGCCGGAAGGTTGGCAGTGTCAAGCAGATCTTTCTCGGCGAGCAGGTCATCAGCCATCCCATCTTCAAGACCCAGGTACGCGGCCTCACTATCCTGATGGACTTGTCTCGCCCCGAGTCTGCAAAATCACAGACAGTTTTCCTGGGCAGCAAACCACTGTTGTTTTAGCAACGAATCGCGCAGTATTGGATGATCAGGGAGCAAACTCATGTTTCACCGAATCTCGTATCCATCTCTTCTCGCAGTTCTGCTTCTTTCTATCTCAACGCTTGCGGCGGCACAAACCTTGGATGCCGATCAGAAGGCTTATTGCGTCTATCTCGATGAACAGGCCAAGGCGCAGAGTGATTTTCTTCGCACACCCAATGCTCTTGTCGGCTTCACGCAGCCTGAGACAGGGCTGCCCATGCAACTGGTTGCGGGCGCCCAGCTCAACCTCTCCAATCTGAAGAAGGCCGGTATCACGCTGGATGCTGCCCGCAAGAACTGTGAACTCTACAAAGCCTCGACCAGCGCTATGCTGACCCTGCAATATGCGCTGCCGGCTGTCGAGAAGGATGCACTCACTCATCGTCTGATGCTCATCGACGAGGCTTCCAAGGCGCTCGACATACTCATCGGCAAGACAAAGCAGATGGTCGAAGCTCAGAACATGACTCGTCCCATGCTTCTCTCCCTGCTTTCCAATCGGATCAAGCTCGATTCGGATCGCGCTGACACGCAATCAAAGATTGCGGCGCTCTATGTTCCACAGCTTTCTGATCAACCACTCAAGCTGCAAGTTGCAGCCAAGCAATCGAGCGACAACGCCGAACAAAGCTCGCTGGCCCGCCTCACCCGTCAAAACAACTGGGATGTCGCTCTTACGGTGGGCGCGCATCAGCAGCTCAATCCCGTAGCTAACGGCCTTGAACCCTACGGCGAGGTAAGCGTTACTTACAATCTTGGAAGTCACGCCATCGACAAGCACCTTGATCACTCGGTCGATGCCTACGCTGGCTGGAAGAAGGTTCAGCAGAACGATGTTGAGCGGAGTATGGAGGTGCTACGCGATCAGGTGCAGCAAACCATCACCGCGCAAAAGAATCGCATCAACTCTCTTCGGATGGAGAGTGAGGAGATCGAGAAGAATCTCAAGCTGGTCAGCGACGCCGATACCAGCGCCGCTCTCGACTTTCGCAATCAGTTGATCTCGACACAGCTTCTGCTCGGCATCGAAGCCGGCGATGCTTCTTACCGGCTTGAACGCCTGCAGGACTTTGCCTATAAGAACTTTTGATCGATCAGACGCTAAAGTTCAAGCTCCTTGTGCACTAGGGTGTGGTTCCGGTGTGTAGCGTAACGATTAGAAGGATTATCTGTCCTGTGAAGTCGCCCAGGGTCCATCGATGCCGGGTGTTGGGTCGATGCCGGGTGTTGGGTGCCTATTGATCCGGCCCATAAATAATGAAATCTGGCTGCCCCATCCATTCAGCGTTCGTTGCTGAATGGGCGGGAAACGATGGCGCTAATTGTGGGCCGGATCAGTAGGGTCTCGATTCCGAGAGCTGAGTATCCAGCCTCAAGAACCCAACACCACCACCCCTGCGATAGCCGCCAACCAGGAAATCCAAATCCCGCCTCCACCTTTTTGCAGATAATTACCATCCCTCCGCGCACAATCAAAGCATGAACCAAGACCACAGCCACGGGTTTTTACTGACCACTGTTCACTGACCACTGTGTGCAGCCGGGCACATCCCTGACATTTC
>Ga0181520_10012740_pt1 | contig 10750 bp, 7 predicted proteins | sample PEATcosm2014_Bin_29_FD_132451 | JGI IMG/M metagenome (GOLD analysis project Ga0181520, IMG submission 132451) | Peatland microbial communities from MTU Mesocosm Facility, Houghton, MI, USA - PEATcosm2014_Bin02_30_metaG | ecosystem: Environmental > Terrestrial > Soil > Wetlands > Peat | place...
AGATTGATCCACTTCGCAAGGAACTGGCCGACAGGGTTATCTCGAACATCGTCGAAGACATTCGCAGTTCGAGGGACGATATCCGCCGGGTTGCCCTCCTGCCGTTTGGCAATGACTCGATGGACCAGTTCACGGACATGCTTCGGACCGTTATCGAGCAAAGTGGCGTGCTTGACTTGCGCGACCGAACGTTGAGCGAAAAGGCCCGCAATGTGCTGGCCTCGGAGCATCCATCCTACACCTCGACGAATGCGGCGGTGGCGCGGGGCAAGGAACTCGGAACCCAAGGAACACTGTTTGGCGCAATCCACGCCTTTGAATCCTATCCCGGTGGAGCGAAGATCGATGTCGAGGTCACCCTAGTGGATGTTGCGACGGGCAAGAGTGTTTTCTCCAAGCAATACAGTTTGGAGAATGGAGGCAGCTCTCCAGTTGTTGCCAGCGTGCAGGCGAGCACACAGAGGTTTCCGTGGTTCCAGCGGCTTCTCGGCTGGCTGATCGTCGTATTGCTCCTGCCCGTCTTCACCATCGGCTTCATCCGGACCATGATCCGCAGGGGGTCCAATAGGGCCAACTTCTTCGTGCTCAGCGTTTATACGGTGGTCGATGCGGTTCTAGCCTGGCTGTTGGTCGGTGCGGCTCTTAACTCCTGGTGGGCTGTCCTGCCGTTCATTGTAGCAGTGGCCGCCGCCTTCGCTTACAACGTCCGGATCATGACTTTCGCATTGAGGCTGGAGACTTAACGATCGTTCGGTTAGCTGAATCGAATCGAGGGACAGTCGGCCATCATGTCTGCCGCCGGAGAAGTATATGCTCTGCTGATCGGCATCAACGACTACGAGCGCGACTCGGTGCGGAATCTGCAGTTCGCCGTGGCTGACGTGCTCTCGTTTCGGGAGATGCTACGAAACCGCATGGACCTGAAAGACGACAACTGCATGGTTCTCGGTTCACCTTGCATGGGAGCTGCGCCGGCGCCCAGTCGCGCGGAGGTGCTCCGCGGTTTGGCGCAATTCTCCAACGCTCCAATGAAGCCGGAAGACTCGTTTGTCCTCTACTTTGCCGGGCATGGCTTTGAAATCCGCGGAAAGAGTTATCTATTGACCGTAGATTCGGACCCGTCGATGCCCGAACTATTGGAGGAGACGGCTGTCTCCCTCGAAACTCTCAAGAACCGTTTCGCCAGAAATATCAGAGCCGGCCAGCAGCTTTGGGTTCTCGACGCCTGCCGTAACCAGCCGACCACTCAGTCTCGCGACACAGGCTCCACCTGCCTAAGCGCGCCGATGGCCCGCGACATCGTCGCGCTCGCCCGTGAGGGAACAACGAGTCCAGGGGCTGAGGTGTTGCGAACCCTGGCAATCCTCAATGCGTGTTGGGAGGGTCAAGTCTCTTATGAGTACCCACCTGGCAAGCACAGTTGGTTTTGCCACAACCTGTTGACCTGTCTACAAGAACATGCTCCTGAGGAGTTGGACGTGACGGAGTTGGCCGACTGGGTCGGACAGAGAATGGTGAATAATGCCTGGCGGGATCTGCCAGACGCGGTACGCCAAATGCCGTACGTAGTTGTGGAAGGCCGGCCCGTCAGGTTGCGTATGCGGCCACTGCCGTTGCCAACGCTCTTCAGCCCAGAAAGCCCCGAGCCCGCCAAGGTGGCAATTAAAGAAATCTCGGTCGCGCCATTGGAGGTGCAGGTCGAACACATTCAAACGCCGCAAGTGTCGACGCCCGGGTTGCCCCCTATTCCCGGCGACATCCTGGAATTGGAGGGACTCCTGGCAGGGCTCGAACACACCATTTCTGCGCTCCGGGATGGTAGCCATTCAAGCTTGCGGGAGGGCCAAGCGAAGCTGGCGGAGGCACAGACCCAATGGGAGCAGATGAAAGCAGAGCTGGAAACCCATGAACTCGGTTTGGGCCAAAAGCAAGTTGGTGGCGAGAGAATTCCAACCAACCCGACGTAACCTTACATGGAAGGCAGCCTCTTGCCCATTCGCGTCTACGCTTTGGCTAAGCAACTCAAGCTCGACAGCAAAGTGCTGGTGGATATCTGCATCAAGGCAGGCATCATGGGGAAGGGTTCCGCACTAGCCAGCCTGACGGATGAAGAGTATGCGACGTTGAAGGAATTCATGGCCAGTGGGGGTCGCAGGAGCACGCCGGCCGCGGAGGCGATTGGGTCTGCCAGTTCGGCTTTCGCGGCGCCAACTGCTCCCCAAACGGGCCGTGAAGCCGCAGCTATCCGCCGCGCGGATTACCTCGGGCCGGGCGACGCGCCCGCGGGCAACGTGCCGATGTTGCTGGCCCCGAAGCAAAAGCCTAGCGGAGAAGCGGCGGCGCCGAAGGCGATGGAGAAAGAGAAGGAAAAGGAGAAAGAAAAGGCCGCTCCGAAGATCAAGCTGGCGCCGATGCCCGCAATGCATGTGCCGTCCACGGTCTTTCAAAGTGACGAGCATTTTGCTGGGACAGGCGTAGTTCCTGGCAAGATGACTGTAGAGTCGGGGGGAGCGAACCCATCGCCGCTATTGAAGAAAACGGATGTGCTAGTGAAAGCCGTCTTGGCTAATCCGACAGGCAGCCTCGTCAAGTTATGTTCACTGGTCCCGGAGCTGCCACCAAGCGAGGTTCTTCCTTACATTCAATGTATCCGCAACGCGGAGCTTGCTCGGAAAGTCTTTGAAGCCTCACGTCAGCAGTATGAGGACGGTCGCACCAGGAAGATTGCTGAACTTGAGCAGCAGGCAAAGGAAGTCCAGAGGAAGCTAAAGGAACGCCGAGACGAGGATCTGGCCGAGGTACTGGAGATCATCCTGGAACCCTTCGTTGATTCGGGTGAGTTTCCAGTAACAATGTGGCCAGATTTCGAGAAGATTCTGCGGGGACGGCGTTACGGCTATAAGCCGTTGCAACTGCTCGAACGAGCAGAGCAATGCTACGAGACTTTGGCGGGGCCGTCTGGAATGTTTAGGTTGGCTTCCTCTTACCTACGGGGCAGACGTGGTCCGAATGCCTCGGACAAAGGGCTAACGTGGATGCGAAAGGCGGCCGAGCGAGGACATCGAACGGCGCAAGACAACATGGGTCGGATCTGCTCATCCGGAAAAGGCGTTCCGCAGAATTTCGAGGAAGCTGCGAAGTGGTTTCAAATGGCGGCCGCACAGGGCGATCCTTCCGCCCAATACAGACTCGGGATTTGCTATGCAGAGGGAACGGGAGTTACAAAGGATGAAGCCGAGGCGGTGAAGTGGTTTCGGAAGGCGACCGAGCAAGGAGACTCTACCGCCCAATTCAGGCTAGGGCTTTGCTATGCCGAGGGCAAAGGAGTTACGAAGGATGAAGCCGAAGCAGTGAAGTGGTTTCGGGAGGCCGCCGAGCAGGGAAACTCGGACGCGGCCACGCGCCTTCGCACGATGGCGGAGCAGGGAAACGCAGTCGCCCAATTCGCCCTCGGCGAGTGCTATCACAGATACAACAGCCATGTTGTCGTAGCGAAGGACGACAGGGATGCCGTGAACTGGTTCCACAAGGCCGCTGAACAGGGGCATGCCGAGGCGCAGAACAAGCTGGGCCTCTGTTACTCGCTGGGGGAAGGTGTCGCCCAGGACATAACGGAGGGAATGAAGTGGTTCCGCAAGGCGGCCGAGCAGGGAAATGCGGAAGCGTTGAAGCGCCTTCATGCGTTAGCAGAGAAGGGAAATGCCTTCGCCCAATTCACGCTCGGCGAATGCTATTACAGAGGCCGTGGCGCGGCGAAGGACCCGGCGGCGGCCGCGAACTGGCTCCGCAAGGCCGCTGAACAAGGGCATGCCGAGGCGCAGAACAAGCTGGGCGTCTGCTACTCGGTGGGGGAAGGTGTCGCCCAGAACATCGCGGAGGGGGTGAAATGGTTCCGCAAGGCGGCCGAGCGGGGAAATGTGGACGCCGTGAAGGCGCTACGCACATTGGCCGAACAGGGAAATGTCGTCGCTCAACTCGCCTTTGGTGAGTGCTCCGACAGCGGCGATGGCGTAGCGACGGACGACACGGAGGCCGTGAAGTGGCTCGGCAAGGCGGCCGACCGCGGTGATCCTAACGCCCAATTCAGGCTGGGCCAGTGCTATGCCGGAGGAAAAGGAGTTGCGAAGAACGAATCGCACGCCGTGGAGTGGTTTCGGAAGGCGGCAGAGCAGGGAAATGCTAACGCGCAGTTTGCTTTGGCCACATGCTATTTGGGGGGCAGAGGAGTCAGCAAGAACAAGCAGCAGGCAGCGGAGTGGTACCGAAGTGCGGCCCAGCAGGGACATTCTGGTGCTCAGGCGGTGCTCCAAGAGAATAAGGGCTTTCCCACACTCTTCGAGAAGTTATTTAGTGCGCCACTCTTGGTGCACTCGCCCAGCGTAGGCCCAGACCTCGGTTTGGTCTTACCGGATGTCCTATCGGATGGCGACTGGGTGCCTGACTATATAAGCGGTGCCAGATGCAAGCCTCGTATGACCCTATGGTGCGTAGTCACGATCATTCTGGTACCCCTGGCAGCTGCAACTTTCTGCCTTGAATGGAAATACCTTGCAGTTCGCTCCGACTTCCCGCTCTTAGCGAAACTCTTGCAATACGCGGGCGGGGTATGCCTCGTTGGTTTATACGCAGCCCTTTTTTTGTCAAGAGTCGCCCCCCGCTGGTATTGGGGTGACCTCGTCGGACAGTTGAATCGGCTGGCAGCACGGCTGGTCCCCTGCCTCGGATTTCTTGCCGCTGCAACCTATTACTGTTGGACTGACAACACAGTCTAGGGAGCGACCATTCAGGGGGCCGCAATCGTGACTTTGGCAATCGGCGTTGCCTGGGCGTGTTTCGGATTGTGGCGGCAGAATGTGAAGGGAGGTAAAGGCATGGCAAGGGTGGGGCAGCTCCCGGCATTGGAAGTCGCGGTTTGGATTGGATTTGCGATTGTCGGCTCGATTTGCTGGCTTGTCGCTGGAGTTCACGTTGCCCTCCCCGTCGTCACCCTGATCATGCTCGTTGCTCTTGGGCTATCGGCCATCGGCCGCCGGGAAACCCAGGGGCTTCAGATATCGCTCATTTTATGTGCGTTACTGACGTTTGTCTTAATTGCAGTTCGTGGAGTGTGGTGGTTGGCTCTGAGTACTTCTTGGTTTGTCGCCGGGCTAACCGTGCTGATCGTAGTCCTCTTCCTTGCGTCGGCGCAAATCCGCGCCTGGCTTCGCGGTTAGAGTATTAGAACTTGGCTGAAGTGGAGAACACGCATGATGATGGACAGTGGAATAGTGGTTGCGGAGGGCGCGACCAGCGACAAGAGTTTTATTCCCTTCGTTTGCAAGCGATGGGTGCCGCAGCCGCGAAGTGGTAGTAGCCTTTACGCCTGCATCTACGAAGCCGACGGCACGCGGAACGCGCCGTTTCTGATCGATGAGAAGGCATCGAAGAACCTGCCGAATGATGGTAAGGTGATGTTCTATCACGTGTCCGTGACGCCTCACCCTATTTCGCTGCCGTTCGCTAAACTCTTGAAGGACGAAGACGGCAACGAGTGGGATTGCCACGTCAACGGAACGCTATCAATCATCGACCAGTGCCAATTCCTTAGCAGCTACGCAATCCATGTCGCGTGTCCGGGCATCCCGCTGTCGGCTGCAATGGTGGAGTCGTGGATAGCTAACACGGTTGGACAATTAGCGCGCAAATCATTATCGGGTGACAAGCATTACAGTCGGAAGGATTTGCTCCGTCAGGATACGGTTTCGGCAAAATGGTGGCGGGCGCAGTTTCCCGGCTGGCTGAAAGCTTATGGCATCGAGGTCCAGGTGGCGGACGCGTCCTACGAAAGCGCCGACGCGAAGATGGCCGAGGCCGAGGAGGCCAAGCAGCGCGATCTGGAGCGGATCGCGCGGACGAAGCAGCTTGAGCGCGAGGCCGAGCTGCGCGAGGCCGCGGCAAGAATGGCTTACGAGAAGCGCAAGTCGGAGATTGAACAGTTCGAGACGGACAGGAAGCATCAGCTTGAACTCTTGGAGATGCGATACCAGAAGGAACGCCTTGAGGAGAGTCTGAAGGTGGAGACTGCACGAAGGGAGTCAGAGAAGGCAGTGGCAGACGCTGAGCGGGCCTTGGCCCGTGACGAGCAATCTGCCAAACGAGCGGAGGACAGAGAGCGGGATGCCGAGTGCCGCCACGAGACGGTGCTTCGGGAATTGACGGAGATGCGAGAAATGCTCATGCGACTTCCCGGCGACCTCCTTGCGCAGCTTGCGAGCAGGAAACCCGACATAGCGCATAAAGCAGCCGAACGCCTCGTCTCGCCCGAGTTCGATGTTTCACCGACCGCGCTAGCCAGCCTTGGGTATCGTGTCGATCGGCAGAGTCTCATCCGGTTTCTGCACGAGAAAGAGGCGTCGGACGGAAACGTGATTACTCTAGAGAAGTCGGAACTGGTATCACGCACGATCGAACGTCCGGGTACGCGAGACATCTGCACGTTGATGACGCTGCCGGTTCGAAGCGCGCTTCAGGTCACACTCGCAACATCACGTCCTGGATTCGTCACCTTGCTGAACATCGGAACCAGCGGGACGCTGTATGTGCATGTACCCAATGCGTACGTGAGCGTGGCAGCGTCCTGCGTAGAATCCGGACAAGCTTACACCGTGCCGGGTCCGCAGCTTCTGCCGTGCGATCGGCTGCGGCAGTACGGACTCAATTATGTCGAGGCAGGTCCTTCGGGCTGGGAACACCTCGTCGCGATCGTGTCCGATACGCCGTTCGTTAGTACCGAATGGCTTGCTCGGGCGCGAGTCCGTTCGCCCTTTATCACGCTCAGTCCCGCTGAAATCTCTGACCTGTGCGATGCGCTTGCTGCGTGCGATCCTAAGACCTGGTCGGCGGGCGTGCTGTCTTTCCTTGTGGAATAGCGAACAGCAGGTTAGTGAGACCACCATGACGGACTACGGTCAATTACTATTGCAGCCACACAAATGATCAACGCAGCACAGCGCCTTTGAGACGACGGATTCGCGGATCACCTCCGGTTTCGCGTCCTTGCTGACCGGCTCAAGCACCTTCTTCTCCTCTTCTGGTTTCATGATGACCTTCATTGGATCACTCCCTTCTTATTGAGAGAACAACTGATCTCGGAAACAACACCATGAGACGTTCAAGACTTGTCGTGATTAGCCGCCGTCGGCTGATCGCATTGCCGCACCAGGTTCGGAAACCTGCCATAGGCGATCTGCTTCAGTAGGTACGATGCGTTGGTCGGAGTCAGCGCACAGCAATTGCCGGGTCCCCTTTGCTCCAAACGAGTCTTTCGACAGCCTCCCATGCAGAGTGGCAAATAACTGCACGATCGGCATGCACCGCTAAACAACTCCCCGTCAGTCCATAAAGACCACTTCTGCTCGTCGCGGACTAAGCTGCCATCGGTCCGAATGAATCCGACCCGATCCTCGGTTCGGAATTCACTTACGCTGCACTTATGCAAATCGCCATTGTAGTTGATAATCACCTGGTTGTCGCGCTCGGCGTAGCAATAGACGAGCTTGCCCGCCGATAGATTGCTGAGCCCGAGCACGACATCATACCCGAGTTGCTCGGCAATAGTATAGTACTGCGCCATTGCTTGAGAGATTTCTTCTGAGGGCAGATTATCCGAAGCGCTAAGAGCGCATCGCCCGAAAATCGGCTCATATACCACGCGCAACCGGGAGCGAATGTCCCCTGGGAACATTTCCAGCAGCGTCGGAATGCTGTGAAGATTCCCCTGATTGAAGTTAACGCGGAGCGACACTCGCACCCTATCGTCGACGTGCATAAGACCGACGACGTTTTCGAATACCTGCCGGAACGTGCCTCTTCCGTTCTTCAAGACCCGCAGTCGGTCGTGGGTGTCCGGGGGACCGTCCAGAGTAATCTGGAAATTGTGTACCCCAGCCTGCGTGAGTGCGGTGGCTCGTCGCTGATCGAGAAGGAATCCGTTGGTGGTCATGTGCGGAACGCAGCAAGTCCCTGAACGCAAGGCGACAGCCGTCGCATGCTCAGTAATCGACACAACGCGCTGAAAACCGAGCAATGGCTCGCCCCCGAACCAGTGCAGGAGGACGACCGTATGCTTTGGCATCTCGTGGCTCAACCACAGCTTAATGGCCCTCTCCGTATCGTCGCTCATGCTCGAAGCCTGATGCGTTTCATAGCAATAAGCGCAGGCAAAGTTACAGTCCAGCGTGGGCATGATGATGACATCAAGGCGATTGCTGTCGGCGACCCCGGACCGTTTCCGGTTCTCGATGATCGCCATTTCGTCTACGGCGTCCTCAATCAGGTGTTTCTGTTCCCGAAGGACTTGTTGTATGTCGCCGTTTCCGTTGGCGGCATCCGGGAATGCCAGCAGGCGATTCACGATCGCGACTTCGTCCTTGCTCCACGCGGTCAGGCTGCCATAGAGAGAATTGTACAGCAGCACCCCACCTGTGGCTGGATCTTCGACGATAACATTGTATTTGGACGCCTTCATGATCTGCCCTCACCCGGCAATTTGCCAAAGGCCCGCTATCGATCAGTGGACTCATCGGCAATATTCCCCGCATGCCCCAAGATTTGCTGGCTGCTCCCATTGTAATGATGGGAAGGTGGGCTCCCAATACCTGGGGTGGAGCGTTTTCCGGACATTGCATGAGTCCAACAGCTAATGGCGCCTGGTCGCTTCGCCTAACGCTAAACGCCCATAAAACGCTCGGTTCACTAGCAACTACCCCCACCAATGGGAAGTCGCCGCCCACTTCTTTGTCCCCAGCTAGTAAGAAATCTCCGCACCGTGGCTATAGCGTAAAGGGAAACGATCAAGCGCTGAAGTTGAACGTGACATGCGAATTTTGCCCTGATAGATCACGCAGATCAGGCCAAGACCGGATACGCTCGTGCAAACCGGCTAGCAGCAGCTAGTTGCGGGCGAACGGTTTTGAACACTGGGATCATTCTGCAAGCAGACGATGGCTGTAAGTAATGGCTGGTACAATAGTTATGTAAATGCGTAGACTGTACCGGCGGGGGAATCGCCGTACGCGCGGTTCGTTCGGAATCGACCGTAGCGTGGGCCGGCCACTATCCACCCAATTGCGTAGGTCCACCGGCGATGATAGCATGGTCAATGCTGTGCGGATTCCGAGTTGTTTGGCGGACCAGGCTTCGGAAGCCAACGGCTACCAAGTCGATGGCAAAACTTGGACGTTTCATCGATACGCCCGGCGATGCGCCACCGAACCTTTCATGGGGGTCGGTAATGATCGATCATCTTGAAGGCGAGCAACGTTTTGTTCGCGTTCTGGACTCCGATGCCTGGGATGTCGATGGCAAGCTCCTAAAGCGCCGCGCAAAGGTTCTCAGCCATCCTCCTGAACCGAAAGTTCTCCGGGAAGACAATCCGGGGAATCGCCAGGAGTTTCTCGGGCTGGATCGAACGTGGAGCAGTACCGCGTCGCCGCGCGCCTGGTTTCCTTCTCTTTCGGTTTTGCCAGCAGATTTTGCCAAGCAAGCGGACCGGTCCCTCTCTGTTAACAATGAATTCATCGCCAGGATCGATGAAAACATTGCGTTGGTAAGGGGCAAACCACTGCCGGAAGTGAAGTCACTTCCCTTCTGGTTCGCCCTCTTGGCTTGGGAACCGAGGATTAAAGAGTCCTCCCTCGTAGGTGCATGTTCCAAATGTTTATGTCGGCGTCCAAGGGGCGAAGACAGAGCGAGGAAGAACGTATGTACAGTTGTCAGCTCGCGTGGAAGGAAAGGAATGGCTGCAAATGTCCGCCTCCGGTGACGTATACGCCCTGCTGATCGGGATCAACGATTACGAATGTGATGCCGTGCGGAACCTCCAGTTTGCGGTCGCCGACGTGCGCGCCTTGCGAGAGTTGCTTATCAAGCGGATGGGTCTCAACCTCGCGAACAGCCTGCTCCTGTCGTATCCCGCCATTGAGTCGGCGCCAACTCCCCGACGTGCCGACGTACTCCGCGCGCTGGATCGGTTTTCTGGCGCCCCGATGCGTCCGGAAGACACGTTTGTGCTCTATTTTGCCGGTCATGGTTTTGCCAGCGACGAGGCAAGCTACCTGTTGACAGTGGATTCCGATCCCAGCTCCTCGAATCTCCTCCGAGAAACGGCGGTTTCGCTGGCGACAATCAAACACTTCATGCGCGACATCCGCGCGGGTCAACAGTTGTTGATTCTTGATGCCTGCCGCAACGAGCCGACGACGCTGACGCGTGGTACCGCGTCGACGTGCTTTGATGTGGCGATGGCTCGCGATATCGCTGCCCTGGTTCGTGAGGAAGGAGGTTCAGTGAGGGAAGACACGGCTCGGACCAGAGCTATTCTCAGCGCGTGCTGGCAGGGGCAAGTTTCCTACGAGTACCAGCCGGGTGGCCAAAGTTGGTTCTGCCACAACTTGCTGGAAACGCTGCGCACACACGTGGATGATGAAATCGAAATCACCAGACTCACCGAACTTGTTCGCGAGCGAATGCGCGCGAATGCCTGGCGAGAGTTGCCCCCTGCCAAGAGCCAAGAGCCGTACCTTGTGCTTGAAGGACGGTCCTTGCGCCTGCGAATGGCTTCTGCTGATTCGGCAGGACCACGCGTTCCCAAAGTCACGGCGTTGCCAACAGAGGCTATTGAGAAGTCACAACGACCTTTGCCCCCAAAACTTTCCCCGGTGTCTATTCAAGAACCGTGGACCAACGACATAGGGATCTCATTTCGTCTGAT
>Ga0181520_10012742_pt1 | contig 10747 bp, 7 predicted proteins | sample PEATcosm2014_Bin_29_FD_132451 | JGI IMG/M metagenome (GOLD analysis project Ga0181520, IMG submission 132451) | Peatland microbial communities from MTU Mesocosm Facility, Houghton, MI, USA - PEATcosm2014_Bin02_30_metaG | ecosystem: Environmental > Terrestrial > Soil > Wetlands > Peat | place...
CCAACGTGTCGGCCTCACCTACTCGACGAATCACGTTCATTCCTCTTCTCCTTCCCGCCCTGGTTGTAATTCTACCCTGTTTTCCCGGGGGGAAGGTGTCTCATTCACGTTGGCACAGAGGGCGGGCGCCGGCGGACCAGGCGCGAGTTAAGTCGTGTGTCGGAGTTCTCCCGGACAGCCCCCGCGGCGCGGAGGGGCGGGAAATTTCGGGCGCCGAAATTTCCGGGGTCGGGTCTGCGCGATCGGAAACGAGCGCAAGTCGGCGCTTTCTGGAGTGCTGCGAGTCTTATTCCAGCGCCCATCCCCCCGCGGCCGCCGGCGCGGGCAAGAATCCGCGCCAGTTTTTCTTTGCCGCCAGCGTCTTGTTCGGCCGGACCGGCGGACGCATGTTAGCAACGGCGGCGGCCGAATTCCGCGCCGGCGGCGGCGCCGGTTTTCCGGCGCCGCGGGAGGCGCGGCGAGGGCGTTGTTTTTTCGAAAAAAGACGGTTGCGGCGGGGAGAGCCTTTTGGTACATAACACCGACGTTCGAGGGGTCAACGACCAGGGGAACCCGCGATGAAGAAATCCGATCTGGGGAAATTTCACGTTTGTTCGCACTGCGGCGCGAAGTTTTTCGATTTGAAAAAACAGCGCCCGGCTTGTCCGCGGTGCGGCGTTATCGATGCGCCGAAAACGGCGGGCCGCCGCGACGAGCCGGCGCCGCCGCCGCCGCCCCGGCCGGCGCGCAAAGAGGAAATCATCGAGGACATCCCCGGCTTGGATGACTTCGAGGGCGAGTTCGACGGCGAGTTCGAAGCCGAATTGGACGGCGACTTCACCAGCGTCACCGTGGCCGACGAGGAATTTGGCGACGAAGAGGAAGAAATCTAGCGGCGCCGGTCCGCTAGCGGCCCGGGAAAATCGTCTGGAATAGGTGCGTCAGGTTGACCGTGTGCAGGAAGTCCATGCGGCCGCCCTGCATTTCGGCGCCGAACAACTCCGTGGAAATCAGGCGGTCTCCGTAATACGTAAACTCGCACAGCACCGTCGACGCCGGCCCGCCCGTCGCGGCGCCCGCCGTCGGGTTGCCCAGACCGTACGCGATCAGGCGCCCGGCGCGCCACTCGATCGGCTGCGGCGGCTGGTCATCGACCACGATGACCGCAACCGCGCCCGCGGCCGCCAGCGCCCGCGCGGCGGCGACCGGCCGTTCGCCGCGCCCGGCGTACAGATAGACGAACACGTTGGCGCCGCTGCGGGCGGCGTCCGCCACGCGCTTTTCGGCGGCGGCCTGCGACCAGCGGTCGCCGCGGGCGTCTTCCGCCAGCACGGCGAACGGGAGGCCGCGCAGGGAAAAAGCCGCGCTCGTGCGCTCGTCGGCGCGCGCCGGCTGAACGCCGTGCGCGGCGAGGCGCCGGCCGCTTTCGTCCCAGGCCGCCACGGCGTCGGCCGGGGCCGGGAAGGCGACGCCGCCGACGCCGAGATCGTCCAGCGCGTTGAGCCAGCGGGCGTCCGTGCAGGTCGGCGAACCGGCCGCGCAATTTTCGGCGAACGGCGCGGCGGCCGCGATCATCGACAGGTCCGACGATTGAAGCAGCGAGGCGATCTTGTAAAGCGGCTTGGTGACGGGGTCCACCTCGGTGTCGCCCTTCACGGCCGCCGGGATCTCGCGCGGCAGAATCTGCGCGGCGAGCGTGATGCGGCGCAACTCGTGCGGCTCGAACGACAGCGCCGGCGGCGGCTCCTGCGGCGCCGCCACCGGGATCAGCAGCGGGTAATTGTTGAAGTAGTTTTTCAGCGCCGGACCGCCGCGGCGCGCGCAGTCGCGAATGTACGGAATCGCCGGATTTTCGCCGTCGATCGACAGCACGCGCAGACCGGCGGGCACATCGCCGAACGGGATCAACGCCAGCGTCAGCGGGCGCTCGGTCAGCCGCTGCTGCACCGCCGCCAAGCCGGGCAGGACTTCGACGCGGCCCAGGCGTTCCAACGCGAAAATGTCCGGCAGCCAGCGGTCGAGCGGCGGCACGGTGACGATTTCCATCGGCGCATCGACGCCCGTCATTTCGCGCCAGCTCGTCAGGGAGCCGGTGATGGCGTTCTTCAGCCGCGCGGAAAAGAGGCCCTCGACCGGGTTGCGCGGGCTGGTCACGCAGGCCACGAGCAAGCGGTATTCGCTGCCCTTGACGTTCTCCGCGCCGGGCGGCAGCGACACCAACAGCTTGTTCAAATCGCTGGGCGCGGTGGGCGAGGCCTGGTCGTCGATCGCGCGGCGAATATTCAAATGATAGAGATGGCCCAGTTCCCGCCGGGCCAGATCGAGGCCGGCCAACTTGATCAACGTCGGCTTGTTCCGGAGCAGGAATTTCATCTTGACCGACGGTTTTTCCAGAAAGTGGCGGCTGTCGGCCACATACTGCGTCAGCCAATCGACGTTTCGCCCCGGCGCGCGGGACACGAGCATCTGCGTGCCCCACAGCACGCGGTCGTAATACTTCTCGATGAACGCGCGATATTCCTTCACCTGCCGGGAGATGGTCTCGCACGCGTGCGCTTTCTGCTCGTCGCCGGCGAAGGAAAAATCGAGGTATAGATTGCGCCGCCGCTGCATGATCAGGCCCAGCGCCGGCAGGTCGTCGACCAGGCCCAGCAGGCGCCCGCCGATGAACGTCAGGCTCGGGTATTCGCGCACCACATTCTCAAACTCGGCCCCGTAGGCGCGGAGATCGACGTCCACCAGAATCGGAATGTGGCGGATGTCGCACCACGCATAGAGCGCGTGCAGCCGCGGATCGTCGAGCGAACAGCGCCGCTGATTCGGCAGGCCGTTCGCCAGGTAGAAACCCTTCGCGCCGTTCTCGAACGCCTTGGCCGCGGTTTGCAGCAGCGCCGGTTCGTCGCCGCGGAGCAGCGGAAACACCCAAATCTTGTTGCCGACCCGCGACAGGGCGTCGAGCAGCACCTGATTGTTCAATTCCGCCGAATTCCAGTCGGTCGGTTCGTTCGGGTTGAACGTGGAATTGTACGCGCCGACCAGCACGGTTTTGGCGACGTCCTCCTTTTCGAGCGACTGCAGCAGGTCGCCGCCCTTGAAGAACTCGGACAGGTGCTCGCGCGACGAATACACGTCTTTTTCGTCGTATAACCCCGAGCCGCAGCCGCCGGCGGCGAGAACCGCGAGGGCAACCAGCAATATTCCAAGGCATTTCAAAATCTTGAAACCTTCATGTCCGGAGATTGACGAAGCGAAATTGTACCGGGGTTGCCGGGCGAGGTCAAACCGGGCCGCAATTGACCCGCGCCCGTTGGCGAGATCCGCCTTTGAACCCCACACTGTACATGGCCAAGAAAACGGCTCCGTCATCTGACGACCCGCACGGCATTCGAACGCTGCCCGGAAGAGCGCGGATTCCGCTAATAGCGCAAAAGCAAAGGTGTTTTTCGGATTGACATGGAACGGGAACCTGCTCCGCAAAAGCGGTGCGCCGGGCAGCGATGCACTGCTCTGTATATTTCTCCGGTAATTTCCTTAACGAAAAAAAAGTATAGGAAAAGGCGGAAGAGTGAACAGTTCATTACATAGGCAGTTGCCCGTTGGCAGTCGCCAGTTGCCGGCCCGTTGGGACGCCGGCCTCTTCGCGGCGGCGCTTTCTTGTTTTTTTTCGCCGACTCCGCTACGCTTCCGGCCACTGGGACTGCGTTTCGCATAGGTTTCGCAAACGCCCGGCGAGACGCCGAGTTGCGAGGTCGGAGGTCTGGATGAACCGTCGCTATGATTGGCTGAAATCCGCGCGCCGCGCCGTCGCGGCGCTGATCGCCTTTGCTTTCGTGTTTTGCGGCGCGTGCGCGCCGCAGCACAGCGCCGGCGACAAGGACGTGTCGCACACGGGCGATGACGACAACGACTCATCGCCGGGGGCCGCCGACGACGACAACGACTCATCGCCGGGGGCCGCCGACGACGACAACGACTCCTCGCCGGGCGACGACGACGACAATGACAACGACGACAATGATGATGATTTTGTTTGGACGCCGATGAACGGCGATTTTCCATTCCTTTTGAACGTGTGGGGAACCTCGCACTGGGATGTGTTCGCCGTGGGCCTTGGCAATGTTATTCACTTCGACGGCGCTTCTTGGTCGTCAATGAATTGCGCAGCGCCGGGATGCGCGGCAGGAGCCGTCTGGGGCTCGTCGCCGTCGGACGTTTTCGCCGTAGGCGGCGCCATTCTGCATTACGACGGCTCATCGTGGTCGCTGATGAACGCTCGAATAGGGGCAGTAACCTTGGGTGGCGCCTGGGGCTCGTCGTCGAGCGACGTCTTTGCGGCCGGCTACTATACGAGCGTGCCGTACTCGTATGGGGAGATAGTGCATTACGATGGGATCGTGTGGTCGTTTTCCGCGCTGACCGCTCCGGCAATAGGCCCTGTTTGGGGAACTTCAGCTTCCGACGTGTTCGTCGGCGGCGCGGCTTCAGGCGGCGACGTCGGCCCGATTCTGCATTTCGACGGGTGGATCTGGATGCCGATGAAGGGCCCGACCGGGAATCAGATATATGGCCTCTGGGGCACATCGCATTCCGACATTTTTGCGGTCGGCGGCGACGAGACGGCCAATTCGGTTATCCTGCACTACGACGGCTCGACGTGGTCGGCGATGAATGCAGCGATAACCGTGCCCTTAGGGGGCGTTTGGGGCACGGCGCCCAGCGACGTGTTCGCGGTTGGCGGCGACGTCTTCAGCCCCGGTGTCATTTTGCATTATGACGGCTCTTTATGGTCCGCAATGAATGGTGGACCATTTCCCGATTTTACCGGCGTCTGGGCATCCGGGCCGGGGGATGTTTTTGCGGTCGGTTACGATCAAACCGACGCGGGCGCAATTTACCACTACGGCCCCCCGCAATGACCGGGGATCTGGAGTGATCCTTCCCCACGGCCCGCCCAACTGACGGCGGCGCGGTTCCCGATCGATTTCGCGAAACAATCTTGGACACCATTGAGGCCGCGCGCGCGTCGGCCGAAACGAATGCCGCGTTCGCGCCCCCCGATTGCCCCTCGCCGGCGGGATCGTCGTTCGAACCCTGCACTGTACACGGCCAAAAAACGGGCTCTGATACACGATGACCCGCACGGCCGTCGGCCGCTGCCCGGAAGAGCGCGGATTCGCCAAAGATACCGAAAGTACATCGCTTTTTCGGAGCGGCTTGGAACTGAGATCTGTTCCGTAAGGGCGGCCGGCCGGGCAACCATGTACTGTTGTGCACATTTCTCCGGTAGTTTCCTTAACGAAAAAAAAGTATAGGAATAACCGGAAGAGTGTACCGTACACTACACGGGCAGGCGGCGACGGACCGCGGGCAGTGGCCGAGCCTCTTGCATAAATACCGGTTCAATGTGCGACTCGTCGCGCAGACCCCTCCCCGAAAATTTCGGTTCCCGAAATTTTCCGCACCTCCCCGACGCGGAGAGTGGCCACGGGGAGGATGTGCAGTCGGCGTCCGGTCAGCAAATAATCTCGCATAGCCCTCGAATTCCCTTTCGCACATGAAAGAAGTGATTCTTGCAAGAAATTCAGAAGGCGGAAGGCGAATTCGCGGGCTGTGCAGCGGCTCTTCGAATCCCGGGTCCGCGAAGGCGTCCGCTCGCCCCTCTCCGTGGCGGGGAGGGGCGCGGCCACGCTGTGCGTGGCCGGGGGAGGGGTCCGCGCGAAATGCGGATTATCGAACTGCCATTTTTGCAAGAACCTCGGCCAGTGGTCAGTGGTCGGCTCGGTCCGACGCAGCCTCGACCAGCAAGCGCCTGAAAAAGGCGCTGCTGCCGCCGGGCGAAACGGCGGCGGATACGCCGGACCGTCGAATTATTTTAACAATGGCGGCCTCGTTCCCGAAACCGGTCGGTCCTGTCAAAAAAACCGCGGCGGGGTCGCAGTTTCGCGTTGACAGAAAACGCGAAATGGTTATCTTTCGCGTGGCAAGTCTCTGAGGAAGCCTGTGAAAGGAGCAATCAAGCTATGGGGAAGATTATTGGCATTGACCTGGGCACGACCAATTCTGTCGTGGCGGTGATGGAAGGCGGCGAGGCCAAGGTGATCGTCAACTCGGAAGGCGGACGGACGACTCCGTCGGTCGTCGGCTTTGCGAAAGACGGCGAGAAGCTCGTCGGCGCCGTGGCCAAACGGCAAGCGATCTCCAACCCCGAGAACACCGTTTATTCGATCAAACGGTTCATGGGCCGGCGGGTCGGTGAAGTGAAGGAAGAAATGCGCCTGGTGCCCTACAAGGTCGTTGCGGGGCCGAACCAGGACGCGCGGATCGAGGTCAACGGCAAGCAGTTCAGCCCGCCCGAGATCAGCGCCCTGATTTTGCAGAAACTCAAGAGCGCCGCGGAGGATTACCTGGGCCAGAAAGTCACCGACGCCGTGATCACGGTGCCGGCGTACTTCAACGACAGCCAGCGCCAGGCCACCAAAGACGCGGGCGCGATCGCCGGCCTGAACGTCCGGCGGATCATCAACGAGCCGACCGCGGCGGCGCTCGCCTACGGCCTCGACAAAAAGCAAAACCAAACGATCGCCGTTTACGATTTTGGCGGCGGCACCTTCGATATTTCGATTTTGGAAGTCGGCGACGGCGTGGTCGAGGTTAAATCGACCAACGGCGACACGCATTTAGGCGGCGACAATATCGACCAGCGCATCATCGAGTGGATGGTCGCCGAATTCAAAAAAGACCAGGGCATCGATCTTTCGAAAGACAAAATGGCGATTCAGCGCCTGAAAGAAGCGGCCGAGAAGGCGAAGATGGAGCTTTCCAACGCCAGCACGTCGAATATCAACCTGCCGTTCGTCACGGCCGACGCCGGCGGCCCGAAGCACCTGGATTTCACGCTGACGCGGGCCAAATTCGAACAACTCGTCGGCGATCTGCTCGAGGGCAGCCTCGGCCCGTGCAAGCAGGCGATGGCCGACGCGAAAATGAAGCCGGCCGACATCCACGAGGTGGTGCTGGTCGGCGGCAGCACGCGCATCCCCCGCGTGCAGGAACTGGTCAAGCAGTTCTTCGGCCGCGAGCCGCACCGCGGCGTCAACCCGGATGAAGTGGTCGCGGTCGGCGCGGCGATCCAGGGCGGCGTGCTCGGCGGCGAGGTCAAAGACGTATTGCTGCTCGACGTGACGCCGTTGTCGCTGGGCATCGAAACGCTCGGCGGCGTGATGACGCGCCTGATCGAACGCAACACCACAATTCCGACGCAAAAGAAAGAAATCTTCTCGACGGCGGCCGACAGCCAGACCAGCGTCGAGATCCACGTGCTGCAGGGCGAACGCGAGATGGCCAGCTACAACCGCACGCTGGGCAAGTTCCACCTGACCGGCCTCCCGCCGGCGCCGCGCGGCGTGCCGCAGATCGAGGTCGCGTTCGACATCGACGCCAACGGCATTTTGTCGGTGTCCGCGAAGGATTTGGCGACCAGCAAGCAGCAGTCGATCACCATCACCAGTTCGTCGGGCCTGGCCAAAGACGAAGTCGAGCAAATGGTGAAGGACGCCGAATCGCACGCCGAGGAAGACCGCAAGCGCCGCGAGGAAATCGACCTGCGCAACCAGGCCGACAGCATGGCCTACCAGACCGAGAAGCTGCTCAACGACAACCGCGCGGCGGTCGGCGAGAGCGACGCGCGCGACATCGAAGCGGCGATCGCCGCCGTGCGCAAAGCGCTCGAAGGCACGGACGTCGCCGCAATCAAGGCCAAGATGGAGGAACTGACCAAGACCTCGCATCGCATGGCCGAGGCGATGTACAAACGCGCCAGCACCGCGGCGGGCGGGGCGGGCGGCGCCGGCGGCCCCGGCGGCGGGCAGGCGTCCGGCGGCGGCAAGCAGGGTCCGGGCAACGGCCCCGGCGGCGATGACGTGATCGACGCGGAAATCGTGGACGATCACAAATAAGCAGTCAAGAGACGGAAATCAGAAGTCAGAAGAAGGAGTCAGAAGCCGGGAGCCGAAAGTCAGAACTCGGGACGCGCGCGGTGTTCGGATTTTGACTTCTGTCTTCTGACTTCTGACTATCTTTTTAGAGGCCGCCCTTGGCGCAAAAGAGAGACTATTACGAAGTGCTCGGCGTGGGGCGCAGCGCCTCGACGGATGAGATTCGCAAAGCGTACAAGCGTCTGGCCAAGAAATACCATCCCGACTACAACCCGGGCGACAAGAAAGCCGAGGCCAATTTCAAAGAAGTTTCGGAGGCGTACGCCGTTCTCGCGAACGACGAATCGCGCAAGAAATACGACACGTTCGGCCATCAGGGCCCGGGCGCCGGGCCGGGCTTCGATTTTTCGGGCTTCGATTTTCGCAACATGCGGGGCAATTATTCGTCGGGCGGCGAGACGTTTTCCGGCTCGTTCGGCGACATCCTCTCGGAGTTGTTCGGCGGGCGGGGCGGGCGCGCCCGGGGCGGCGGCGGGCGCGGCCAGCCGTTCGGCGGCTTTGGCGGCTTCGGCGGCTTCGAGGATCCTGCCGCGCTGGGCGGGCGCGACCTGCAATACCGCATGGCGATCGATTTTATGCTCGCGGCCAAGGGCGGCGTGACGAAACTTCAGGTGCCGCGCGAAGGGCGGGAGGACACCGTCAGTGTGCGGATCCCCGCCGGCGTCGACAACGGGCAAACCATTCGCATCAAAGGCAAGGGCGAGGTGGGGCCGCGCGGCCCCGCCGGCGATTTGCTGATCGAAGTGACGATCGAACCGCACAAGTTTTTCAAACGCGAAGGCCTCGACCTCTTTTGCACGTTGCCGATCACCATCGCCGAGGCGGTGCTGGGCGCGAAGGTGCAGGCGCCGACGCTCGACGGCGGCGTGACGATTACGATTCCGCCGGGCACGCAGGGCGGCCAGACGTTGCGCGTACGGGGCCGCGGCATCCGCAAGAAGGCCGGCGCCGAAGGCGATTTGTACGTCGCCGTCACTATTGTCGTGCCCAAGCGCATCGACGAGAAGAGCAAATCGCTGATTCAAGAATTCGACCGGGAAAATCCGCTGCAGCCGCGCGCCGGCTTGGTCGAATGAGAAAGGTACGGAGATGACCGGAAAGAAGATCGAAGTGCAAGGACCGAAGGCGAAGGACGCCGCGGAAATCGAGAACGAAGCCGCGCCGGACGAGGCCGTCCCGGCGCCTGGCGGCAACGGCGAGCCGGTCGCGGAAACGGCGGTGCAAGAACCGGCGCCCAAGGTTCCGGACGTCAAGGAAGTCACCGACCACCTGCTGCGGCTCGCCGCGGAATTCGATAATTACAAGAAACGCACAGCGCGCGAAATGCAGGCGCAACAGGACTCCGGCATGGCCCGCGTGATGTCGGCGCTGCTGCCGGGGCTCGATTCGCTGGCGTTGTCGCTGGCCATCGACGCGACCGGGCAGGATGCGCAGGCGTGGCGCGCCGGCCTGGAAAAGGTGGGCCGGCAGTGGTGGGAAGCGCTGGAAAAACTGGGGCTCGCGCTCGTCGAACCCGGCAAGGGCGACCTCCTCGATCCGCGGGTTCATCAAGTGCTGATGACGCAGCCGACGACGGAATACCCGACCGATCGCATCTTGCAGGTGCTGCAAGTGGGATACAAATTGAAGGACCGGCTCCTGCGGCCGGCCACGGTCGTCGTCGCGGCGGCCCCGCCCGCGCCGGCCGTCGCGGAAAACAAGGAGAACGAATAATGGCGGACGAGGAAACCAAAGACGGTTTGAAGGTGTCGGATAAACGGCGTTTCAAAGTCGATGATTCCGGCAAGGTCGTCACGCGCAACGAAGGGGCGGCCGAGATTCCGACCGCGCCGGCCGAACCCGCGCCGCCGCCGGCCGAGACCGCGCCGGACAAATCGACGTTCCAGGAGGAATGCGAGCCGTGCCGCGACGAATGGTCCGAACTGCCGCCGATCGATTTCTTGTCGTTCATCTTCTCGCTGTCGACCTCGACGATGATCTGCCTCGGCATGCTGCCCGACCCCGAGACCCAGAAAGAGTTCCGCGACCTGGCGATGGCCAAGCAGAACATCGACATCCTCGCCATGCTGCAAGAGAAAACGAAGGGCAACGTGAACCGGGAAGAGGAAGAGTTCCTCACCGCCTCGCTCTACGACTTGCGCCTGCGCTTCGTCCAGGCGTGCCGGAAGGCGCCCGCCTGACGGACGGAAGGATTGCTTGATGACACGACGGGTTGCCGCTGCGATCGTGGTCTTATTCGCGTTGCTGTTCGCCGTCGCCGCCGCCGCGGCGGAGCCGGCGGTCGAGCGCCCGGGTTCGTTCGCCAAACTGGTGAAGCAGGCGGCCCCGGCCGTGGTCAATATCTTCGTGGCCAAGCAGGTCCGCACGGGCGGGTCCGAGTTCTTTTTCCCGTTCGGCAACGAAATGCGGCCGCAACGCGGTCAAGGGTCGGGGTTCATCATCGACCCGCACGGCTTCATCGTGACGAACAACCACGTGGTCGAAGGCAGCGACGAAATCCGCGTGCGCTTGCTCGACAAACGGGAATTTGCCGCGAAGATCGTCGGCACGGATCCAAAAACCGATTTGGCGCTGGTGAAGATCGAGGCGACCGACCTGCCGTATCTGAAATTCGGCAACAGCGACGCGCTGCAGGTCGGCGATTGGGTGCTGGCGATCGGCAATCCGCTGGGGCTGTCGCACACCGTCACGGCGGGCATCGTCTCGGCGAAGGCGCGCAATTTGAATCTGGGCCCGTCTGACGACTTCATCCAAACCGACGCCGCGATCAACGC
>Ga0181520_10012744_pt1 | contig 10747 bp, 7 predicted proteins | sample PEATcosm2014_Bin_29_FD_132451 | JGI IMG/M metagenome (GOLD analysis project Ga0181520, IMG submission 132451) | Peatland microbial communities from MTU Mesocosm Facility, Houghton, MI, USA - PEATcosm2014_Bin02_30_metaG | ecosystem: Environmental > Terrestrial > Soil > Wetlands > Peat | place...
AACTCCGTCAAGCATGTGGCCGCGATACGCACGGAAGGCGCTTCGATTAAGGTCACTGCAGCAATGGAGTCGGGACGCATCCTTCTCGAAGTCATTGATGACGGGCCCGGTTTCTTGCTCGGCGCCACAGCACCCGAGCACGGACTCGGTAATCTCGCCGCGCGCCTCGAACTTTTGTTTGGCGGTGAGGGCCGGCTCGACGTGACCCACGAGAGCGAACACACCATCGCTCGCATTTCGTTTCCCGCTGAACTGTGAGACCTTATGGAAACCGCCCCGCTACGCGCTTATCTCGTGGATGACGAACCGCTCGCCATCGAGCGCCTTCAGCGGATGCTGGCCAACTGCGACTCGATTCGCATCGCCGGCAGCGCCACCGATCCCTCGCAGGCTGTCGAGTTTCTAAACGGTTCGGCAAATGTCGACGTGCTCTTTCTCGACATTCAGATGCCGGGTATGAGCGGTTTCGAACTGCTCTCGCGCCTCGCCGTTCAGCCTTTCGTCATCTTCACAACCGCCTACGATCAATACGCGCTGCGGGCCTTCGAGGTGAACTCCATCGACTACCTGCTCAAACCCATCGAAGCGGAGCAACTGCAGCGCGCCATCTCAAAGCTCGGACGCCTCAGGCCCGTCACCAAACCAGACTGGCAACGGAACCCCGATCTTCCCGCCATGTTAAAGGAGTTGTCCGCTTCGCTTCTCGGTCCGCGAGTCGATTACCCGCGCCGCATTGCCTCTCGCGTGGGCGAACGCATCTCCTTCCTCGACCTCGACGCCGTAACTCACTTTGTGGCGCGCGATAAGCTTACCTATGCCGCCATCAACGGCCGCGAGCACTGCGTCGATCAGACCATCGCTGATCTCGAGGCCAGGCTCGACCCGGCCCGGTTTTTGCGCATCCATCGCGCCGTGCTCCTGAATCTGGACTGGATCAACGAGGTGAATGTTTCGTTTGCAGGTAAGGCAATTGTCTCTTTGAAAGATGCCCGGCGCTCCCAGTTGCCTGTCGCGCGGGACCGCCTGCGTCTGCTTAGGTCGCGGATGGAATTCTGACCATTCCCTAGGGCCTGTTCCTGGCGAATTAAGTTGCATCCACCTGCGTCAATGCGTTGTAATGCAGGGCAGCTATGAAGCGCTTTCGGCAATAATGAATAGTTTGAAATTCCTGGAGAAAGCCATGCCGGGCAAATTGGAGCTGATTGTAGGACCAATGCGCAGCAACAAGACTGCTGAACTCCTGCGCAGAATCGAGACGCGTCGCCAGTACGCCAAGCAGTATGTTCTGCTTCTGAAGCCGGGCGAAGACACCAAGGCCGCGGCTGGACTGGTAGAAAGCCGCAACCGGAACGGCTGCGGAAAGATGGAGGCCGTTGAATTCCAGGCTGCGGACCCCTGGGCAGTTCTGCCGGTCCTGGCGGCCACGGAACAGCAGATCGGTAAACGCATCGAATGTGTCGCCATCGACGAGGGACAGTTTGTTCAGGACCTCTTTCACTTCACCCGGCGCCTGATTGAATCGGGCTATGACGTGATGGTCTCTGGACTCGAACTCGATTTTCGCGGAATGCCCTTCGGCGAAATGATGAATCTCTCCTGGCTCGTGCGCACTTACTCCGGAAGTGTCACAGAGCTGGTCGCATATTGCAGTTGCGGAGCCAAGGCGCTCTACCCGCAGCGGCTGATTGATGGAAAACCGGCCTCCTACGACAGCCCCATTATCATGGCCGGCGACAATTACGAACCGCGCTGTGCGGACCATTTTGTCTTGCCCGGACGACCTCACTAGTTGAATGAGTGAGCAATTCCGTCGCTCGCAAATGCCGGCTCCAGCTCAACGCAAGTGAGGCGCTACGCTCGATCACGAATCCCAAAGCTGGCTAGCACGCACCGCCCAACCTTTCATGTTTTTTATAGAGTCAGTCTCACCGGGCCGGTGGATTCCCGGACGATAAGCTCAGGTTCCACGGCAATCTCCTCGCGCGGAGCGAGCGTGCCATGGATGAGATTGAGCAGGCTTTGGGTTGCAATTCTGCCAATCTCGGCCAAAGGCTGGCGAATCGTTGTAAGGCGTGGCAGGGTGTACGCAGCTGCCCTGATGTCGTCAAAGCCAATCACCGAAACATCGGCCGGTACGCGCAGGTCAAAGTCCTGAAGTGCGCGGATGGAACCGATTGCGGAGATGTCGTTGAAGGCGACGAGCGCAGTAAACGGCAACCGGGTGGCCAGGAGTTGTTGTATGACTGGATAGCCTAACTCCGGCGAGGTCATATCGCGGTCGAGGCTGACGACCAGTTCCGGTTCGATCTCCAGACCCAGTTTCTCCGCAACCGCCACAATCCCGTTCCAGCGCGCATTCGAGTCGGAACTGAAGGGCTGCCCGCGCATGAACGCGATGTGCCGGTGCCCCAGACCGTACAAGTGGTTCAGGGTAAGCTCCGCTGCGCGCGCGTGGTCGAGTATCACGTTAGTCACACCTTCTATCTGGCGATGACCTGCGATGGCTACTACGGGGACGGAAATGGAATGTTCAAGCGCAGTATCTATTGCAATGATGCCTTGCGCGCCGCGGCTGATCAGCATCCGCGTGTAATCCTCCACCAGGTTCTTGCGGTGCCGGTGGTGCGCCGTGAGGTAGAAATATCCCGAACTGATCAGCTGATCGCCAATGCCGCTCATCACCTCTGTGTGATAGCCGTCGTTCAGCTCTGGCACAAGAATGCCGATCGTAAGAGTGCGCCTGTTACGCAGGGAACGCGCCAGCTGGCTCGGGTGGTAATTCAACTCCTTGGCGGCTGCCTTGATGCGATCACGTGTGATTTGGGGAATCGTGCGACCCGGCACGTCGTTGAGCACCACAGATACTGTCGCCGGATTCAGCTTCAGGTGGGCCGCTAACTGCTTCAGGTTTACCGGGTGCCGGGCAGCAGGTTTTGCGACCGGCTTGCGCTCTTCCTTGCTTACGTGATCTTCCATTGAGACATCTCACTTCTTACGCTGAATACCGTATTTGGAATCCATCACACTGGGGCTCGCACAGTGGCATCCGGCAGGGTCTCACTACAAGATATACAATCCAGCGCCTTTTTCCCATTGCAAGCCCCTTGAACAACAATCGCCTGGCGCGACGCCAGACTGCAGAGTGAACCGGCTGGCATGGCAGACCGGAATCATCCAACATAGCACTTGTTACCAAACCAAAGTTACCACCGAGTCTCTGAGCATTTTCAACTCAAGCCTGGACGAATCGAGGCCACAGTCAATCGTGCGCGCTTCGCCCCGGTTGGTGATAATCAGCACGCGGCTGCCATCAGGATTTTCCAGCGCCACGTGCTCCACCCCGGCGAGTTGCCCGTGCGATGCAAGCACACGCGCATTGCGCCGAATTGCCTTCGAATAGTGGGCAAACGCCCAGTACTGACCACTGCGCGTAATACCCTGCGTACGCGAATCGATGGTCACCACGCCGCCGCACGAGAATGGTCCCACATTGGGTTTGCCCTGTTCGTCCAGCGCCAGATTCCATCCCACCAGGCAGCGGCCCCAGTTCCGGAGTACGCCGGTAAAAGTCTGTGACCAGGCACTCCAGTCGCTGGTGTACCCAGGGCTGGTATAGTCAGGTCCGCCTTCGGTCCAATAAGCGCTCTTTGCGGGGAATGCCTCATGCACGCGCGTCATGGCATCCACGGTACCCACATAACCGTGCCAGGCAACCCCATCTACATATTTGTTCACCGCAGGGTCGCTCAGTTCGTCCAGCGCGCGGCCCCACAAATTGTAGTTGTGGTCGAGGATCCAGATCTTGGTGTCGAGAGAAGCGCCCTCCAGCGCCGGCCCCAGGAAGGTCTTGATGAATTCCGTCTCGTACTCCTGGCCCCACAAACACGCAGGCATTTTCCCATCCTGATCGGTGTCGGTCTCATTCTGGATGGTAACGGCGTCAATCTTCACACCCTCGGCGGCATACGCTTTTAGGAAGCGGACAAAATACCGCGCGTACGCCGCGAAGTACGCCTTGCGCATCGAGCCGCCCAGCATGGTTCCGCCAGCCTTCATCCATCCGGGCGGGCTCCAGGGCGAAGCAAAGAGAAATAGTTCCTTGTTCAGCTCAAGCGCCGTGCGCAGCGAAGGCAAAATGTACGCGCGGTCGTGTTCAACACTGAAGTGCTTGAACTCCGGGTCCGGCTCCGGAGCATCATCGTAGCTATAAACGCTCCTTGAATAGTCGCTGGACCCCATGCAGGTGCGGGCCACGGAAAACCGCAGGCCATCCGGCCCAAAAAACTCGCTGATCAGTTCCTTGCTCCCTTGAGCAGGCAACTGACTGAGCAGATAACAGGAGGCGTCTGTAAAACTCGCGCCAAACCCCAGAACCGTCTGGCGCCGGGTGGCTGGATTGATCCGGATGTCCAGACTTCCACTCGCCGCTGCCCTTTGCCACCGCGGCGCCTCGAATCCCGCAAACCTCTGCGTACCGGCGGTCACCCATGCTCGGACGGGCCGCAGGGTTTCGATTGGTCGACCCCACAACATGGGCCCCTTGGAAAGCGCAGCAGCGGCAGCGGTCCCAGCGAAGTACTGTAAGAAATCGCGTCGAGTCTTTAACATCACATAAATCCGCGAATGAACTTGTTGGTGCTCACATGATTCTATGCTCTCCATTGCGTTTAGGCAATCGATTTTACATAATGATTTGCTGATTTTTGATGGTACATTTCCGTTGGGAGGTTATTCATGGACAGAATTCGCCCCTCCCTTGAGCCACCGATCAGAAACCATTGATCTTCCGGGCAAAGCGATTGTCTTAGCGGTGCTGTCTATGGCGGCGCAGGCCCGGCTGCGACTACCAACCTGGAATCCCCCAATAGCTGCACCAACTCGCCGTCCCTCAATTGAGAGACGCCGGGCGCACATCCGCAAGGGGGGCTTGCTGCAACAATGTCATTGAGTTATAGGGTATGGCAGGAGCGCCAGACCCATATCGGCCGGCCAGGCGCGGGTCCACAGCTATCGGTCAGACAGGTGCGCGGCCACCATGGAAGACATGATGGCCACGCTCACTCGTAAATTCCAGTGGCCGACAAACTCACCTATGACCTGACGGCTCGCTTCTCATCCGTGGTCGTAGAAGCGGAAGAAGAGCGATTGCCGGGAGACGGGCTCGACGCGCTTCACCAACTCTGCCAATTGGCTTTCGCTCAGCGGCGTGAACTCTCGCGCTAACTGGACGTTCTCTTCTAATTGCGGCACGGAATCGCAGCCTATGATGACCGTACTCACAGGCCGGGAGAGCGCGTAATACATCGCCTCGCGCATAGTGATTGTTCCCGGCGTGGGCGCCAGTACCATGCCTTCCCACATATGTTTCTGGTCCTCGATGGGCGGCGGCGTCCATGTGGAGAGAATCCGCCCGCGACTAGGCACCTTCATTCCGATGATGCCCATCTGCTTCTCCACCGCCAGCGGCAACAACGCCTCGCTGAAGCTGTAGTGGTGCGGGTCGGCAGCGTTGATGGCCATCAGAACCGTATCAAAAGGATGGCGCTTGATGCACTCTATCAGGCAGTCGGGCCGGTAGTGGCCGGTGATGCCGAGGTTGCGCACCACCTTCTGCTCCTGCATCTCCAGCAGCGCCTCCATCGCGCCACCCTTGGCGAAGATCGCATCCACATTGGCCATGGTGCCAATGTCGTGCAACTGCCAGAGGTCAATGTGATCGGTCTTCAGCAGTTCGAGAGATTTCTCGATCATGCGCAACGAGCCTTCGCGGGTGCGCTGTATAGTCTTGGTGGCCAGGAATGCCTCGTTGCGACGATGTGCCATCACCCTGCCCACATACTGCTCGCTCCAGCGCTCGGGCCCACCATAAATGGACGATGTGTCGATGTAGTTCACGCCCAGGTCGAGCGCCCGCTCAAGGATGGGAACCGCCACGTCGAAGTTGTTCGGCTTCTCCAGAGATCCTTGCCCGCCCAGCGAGAAGATGCCCACCTTGTAGCCTGTCTTGCCAAGATTGCGTGTCGGCATGGCCGCAGGAGTTTTGGGGTTCGAGGGCAGGCCGGGAAGAGCTTTCGTTGTGTCCGCCAACGCCGCTGGCGCCAGCAGCGCGGCAGTGATCGCACCACCCGCCTTCAGAAATTCGCGGCGACCCTGGTTCCGCGCCACAGTCGGTTGATCTTCGCTCATACAGCCTCCTCTCGGGAATTAAGCCCTGTGAAAATTCATCATAAGCTCGGGTTGAACCGGAGGGAAGTGCAAAAAACATCTGAACAGGCCGCAATTGCAGAGCCGCCGGGGAAGTAATCTCCGGCGGCTGACGTCCTCATCGTGTCCGGCCACTGACCTCCAGGAAGCTGATCTTCGTGGGATCGCAAGGCGCGAGCCGTAGTTGCAGGCAACATGCAAATTGTTGATTCCATTAATGATGACGGTAACTAGTACAAATTAGGCGTGGGTCTCGTACATGTTAGTGGCGGCCTCTAGTTTTTGCGCAAGAAAGGTCGCCCACCTTGTGGCGCCAGTTGGCGGCGGCGTCGATGCCGTCAAAATGGAAATAAAAAAGTTCCGTATACATTTAAGAGCCCAATGTTGTATCCTTTTCCGGTCATGAGAAAATCACAAAGTCCCTTTACGCAACCGTTTGTCTATTTGATCATCGCGTGCCTTTTTGCGATGCTCACGGGCTGCACACTAACCGCATCCGCGCAGGCGCCTGTGCCGGACTCGCCTCAAATCGAGGCAAAGGCTCATGCCATGGTAGCCAGGCTCACGCTCGAGGAGAAGATCGAGTTGCTGGGTGGCATCGACAATATGTTCACCAAAGCCGCGCCGTCGGTCGACCTGCCGCGCTTCAAGATGTCGGACGCATCGATGGGGGTGCGCAGTTGGGGGCCGACTACCGCCTATGCAGGCGGAGTGGCACTGGCCGCCAGTTGGGACCCGGCTCTGGCGCGCAGGATCGGCGAAGGCCTGGGTAGGGATTCCCGCGCCCGCGGTGTCAATTTTCTACTCGGCCCCGGCGTCAACATCGCACGCTCTCCACTGGCGGGGCGCAATTTCGAGTACCTCTCCGAGGATCCGTTTCTGAACGCGGCCCTGGTGGTTCCGTTTATTGAGGGCGTCCAGTCCCAGGGTGTAATTGCCACAGTCAAGCATTACGCCCTCAACGACCAGGAGTATAACCGGCACAATGTCAGCTCTGACGTGGACGAGCGCACGATGCGCGAAATCTACCTGCCGGCATTCGAGGCCGCCGTCACACAGGGCCATGTTGACGCGGTGATGGATTCCTACAATCTGGTCAACGGCGTCCACGCCACGCAAAACGAGTTCCTGAACCTCAAGGTGCTCAAGGGTGAGTGGGGCTTCCAGGCGATTCTCATGTCGGATTGGGACGCTACCTACGATGGCGTGGCTGCGGCCAACAACGGCCTCGACCTGGAGATGCCCAGCGCGCGCTTCATGGACGAGAAGACCCTTCTGGCCGCGGTTAAAGATGGCAGGGTGAAGGAATCCACCATCAACGACAAGTTGGTGCGGATTTTCAGGACCATTCTGCGCTACGGCTTCCTTGACCGCCCGCAATTCGATCCTGCCGACTCGACTTACTCGGTGGCTGATCGCGCAGTTACTCTGGACGCCGCCCGCGAAAGCCTCACGCTGCTGAAGAACGATGGCCACCTGCTGCCGCTTGATTCGGCCAAGGTGAAGACCATTGCCGTTATCGGCCCCGACGCCTGGCCGGCTGTTACCGGCGGCGGCGGCTCCTCCGAAGCTAAGGCCTTCGAGCCAGTCAGCATTCTCACCGGTATCGCCAACATGGCCGGAGCTGATGTGCATGTGCTTTATGCTCGGGGCCTGCCCGATGAGAATGAAGTATTTCACTCAACGCATTGGAAGAGCGGCGTGAAAGTTGAGACCTTCAAAGGCCGGGAGTTTGCCGGCGCTCCTGAAACCACTACGCGGTCGAGCCTCGCCAATTGGAAGTCGGAAATGTGGGGCCATGAAGACAAGACTCCGCGCAGTATCCGCTACGCAGGTGAATATCAAGCGGAAAAAGCGGGCAAGTATCTAATCCTGGCCGCTGCCTCCGGCGAAGACTCCTTTAAGGTGCTTGTCAACGGCAAAGAGGTTCTGGCGCAGCTGCAGAAGGAGGGCCAGGTTCCAGAATCGGCCACTCTCGATCTAACTGCCGGAGAAACGATTAAAGTGGTTGCCGACTATCTTCCCCATGCGCCCGGCGTCAGGTTTGGCATGGGAATTACCTATGAGGCCGATCTGGTTTCAGCGGAAGCAAAACAGTTTGCGGCCCTCGCGGATGTGGTTGTCGTTGCGGCCGGCTTCGCCCCTGCCACAGAAGGCGAGGGTTATGACCGCACCTTCACGCTGCCCTGGGGACAAGACGCACTCATCGAGGCCGTGGCTGCGGCCAATCCGCATACCATCGTTACACTCACCGGTGGAGGCGGCATGGATACGCGGCGCTGGCTCGACAAAGTTCCTGCACTGTTGCACACATACTATCCCGGCCAGGAGGGTGGCACTGCCGTTGGGGAAGTTCTCTTCGGCAAACACAATCCGGAGGGCAAGCTGCCGGTCAGTTTCGACCGCAGTTGGGACGAGAATCCCTCGGCGCCGTACTACTACCCAATCAAGGGCGCGGACGCCTCGCTGCACGTGACGGAGAACGGCAAGCCGCCGGTTGATTATGTCATCCCCCACGTGAAGTACGAGGACAAACTGATGGTTGGGTACCGTTATTGGACCACCACCGGCAAGCATCCGCTCTTCCCCTTCGGCTTTGGGCTCAGTTACACCACCTTCAGTTTTTCAAACCTGCATGTTCCGGCAGCCGCAGCCTCCGGCTCCACTGTAACCGTCAGTTTCGACGTAACCAACGCCGGCAGTGTGAGTGGAGCTGAGGTGTCTCAGCTCTACGTCTCCGATCCGTCCGCCAAAGTTGTCCGGCCGGAGCGCGAACTGAAAGGTTTTGAGAAGGTCCGCCTGGCTCCCGGCGAAACCCGGCATGTAACTGTCAACCTGGACGCCCGTGCCTTCAGCTACTGGGACGAGACGGCGCATAAGTGGGCCATTGATCCCGGCAAATTTGTCATTTGCGTCGGCGACTCCAGCGAAAACACTCCGCTCCATGCCGACCTTACACTGAACTAAACCATTTTCACTGTTCCGTAATGCTGAAATTGTGTGATCCCGCCCTGGCCGCAAAAACGCGGCGGGGTGGGGTATCAGCGACATTAAACTGATTGTGAAAGCGCTCTCGAAGGAAGTGAGGAATGGGAGGCCGCATGAAACAAGTGACAAGAAGAAAGTTTTGTTCCATTACCGCAGCGCTAGGGGCGACCGCACTGAGCGTACCGCGTCGGTTGATGGCGCAGCCGGCAGCTCTTCAGATTTCGCTGGCCATTGATTCTTCAACGAGTCTCGCCAAGATTCCTACAGACTTTATGGGGCTGAGCTACGAAAGTGGACAGCTTGCGTATTCGGATTTCTTTTCGCCACAGAACAAGGCCATGATCGAAGTGTTCCGCACGCTAAGTCCAACGGGAGTGCTGCGCCTCGGCGGCAACCTGAGCGAGTTCACCGTCTGGTCTGACACCGAGCCGGCAACCCCACCGGACGAGGGTGGATTGGTGGGGCCCGATCCGGGCCATCGTGAACCTCGCACATTTACGATTACGCCCCGCTCCATCCGCAACCTGCAGGGCTTTCTGAACGCGACCGGCTGGCGCTGTATCTATGGCCTGAACCTTGGCGGAGGCTCTCTGGAGCAGGCGATCGCCGAGGGTAGCTTTGTGGCTAAGACGCTCGGCAATCAACTGATATGCGTCCAGTTCGGCAACGAGCCTGATCTCTTCAAGCATCGCGATCAAGGGAACAAGCCATGGACCTACGATGAGTTTCTCGCTCGTTGGAAGACGTTCAGAGCTGCGTTTCATGAGAAGCTGCCGCAGGTTGCAGTGGCCGGGCCGGATACGGCCGGTAACCAGAAGTGGGTGAAGCAGTTTATGCAGGACGTTCCAAAGGAGATCGTGCTGGCGACGAGCCACTATTATCCCGAGGGTCCACCATCCGATCCAAAGATGAATATTGACCTGCTTTTGCATCCCGGCGCTCGGTTCGATAGCTCTTGTCGCGAGGCGCTGGACTCGGCCAGGGCCGCAGGCTTGCCGTTTCGCATGGCCGAGGGGAATTCCTGCTATAACGCAGGAAAACCAGGGGTCAGCGATACGTATGCATCCGCGTTGTGGGCGGGAGATTTTTGCCTGCAAATGGCTCATCTCGGCTGCGTTGGAGTCAACCTGCATGGGGGCGCGCACGGTTTTTATTCGCCGATAGTGGGTTCGATTGGAAGCGGCTTTGAGGCGCGGCCAGTGTACTACGGACTAATGTTGGCGCAACAGTTTGCGGGGCGCACATTGCATCGCACAACGCTTGATACCCAAGGCGCGAACCTTACCGCTTATGCGGCGGGTGGGGGTGGCGAGAGGGGTCTGATAGCCATCTTCAACAAGGACGCGCGTGATGCCGAGGTCACTCTTGCCGCGGCTGCCTACGACTTCAAGCGGGCTTCGGTCGAGCGCCTTGAAGCTCCGGCCATTGACGCCAAACTCGGGGTCACGTTCCGAGGAGCAGCAGTCGGAAGTGATGGACATTTTCATCCACTGCCCGGTGAGTTGCTGAAGACCCAGAGCGGCAAGTTAAGCGTGCGAGTTTCAGCGTACTCCGC
>Ga0181520_10012745_pt1 | contig 10746 bp, 7 predicted proteins | sample PEATcosm2014_Bin_29_FD_132451 | JGI IMG/M metagenome (GOLD analysis project Ga0181520, IMG submission 132451) | Peatland microbial communities from MTU Mesocosm Facility, Houghton, MI, USA - PEATcosm2014_Bin02_30_metaG | ecosystem: Environmental > Terrestrial > Soil > Wetlands > Peat | place...
ATTTTCTGGATAGGATGAGCATGAGGCGAGCGGGTTAAACGACCGATTCATTGACGGGCAGGGGATATTGGACCGAATAATCATTCGCATTGGCGATGATGACCTGCTTGCCCACATGGGTGATGCGGTTGATGACAATCGGGCCTTTCATGTTCACCGTGGCGCGATGCGGGCCGTGAACCGTCACAATGTTCAGCAACAGCGCGTCGTCCGGCTGCTTCAAGCCGAGAAACGCCGCGTCCGCGTCCGGGATGTCCGGCTGGTAATTCGGCATGACAATGAACGGGTCAATGACCACGAAGGCCAGCGCGGCATTGGACTGGACCTTCAACCACGCGAACGGCTCTTCGGCGGGGTTGGCCAGCAACACATAATCCTTGATCTGCTCGAAACCCAGGAGGCCCATCGGCAGCCGGATCTGGTTGTTCGGAAGCATCGCGGGGGTTTTCATCACAGCCGGTTCGGCACAGTTCATGTCAATGGAGGGTTCAATGGTTTCGGCGCAGTTCATAGCTAGGTTTGGTTCAATGTTATTTCAGTTTCATCTGGGTGTGGTTAGCAACCGATATGCCAACCCCGGCGAAATTTGCCCGCAGACGAAAACAACCGGGAAAAGGGGCAAATAGGGGAACCGCCGCCGGCTGGCCCCGCAATTATCCGGCCCGCCCGGCAAAATCCACCAGCCACCGGGCCAAATTTGCCCGGTGCGCGGCAGGGATGGAGTTGGACGGGTCGGCAAGGAGTGCCGGCAACTGAAGGGCTGCGCGGTCGGCCGGGAATTTCGGGAACAATTGAGTTTTTGTGCTATTTACGTTTATTCCCGTCATAAAGCCCTGATTCACAGCCAGTTGCATGTCTCCGCCGCGCACCCGCCCGCCAGCGTCGTTTTCGATCACAACTAATTGTGCTTAAACCACTTGCGACTGCGCCCGGAACCAGTTTCCGGACCATCATAATTCATCCTTCATAATTCATAATTTCCTCTCGCCCCCTTTCAAATCCTGAAATCTCAAATCTCCCATGCTCCCGCCCCGGCCCAATTTCAGCCTTTAGATTCTAACGGTTGAAATGTCGTCAATTTATCTCTCAGATTTTTGATTCGTGTTCATTCGTGTCGATTCGTGGGCAAAATTTCAAATATCTTTGGCTAGCCTTTATACTTTAGCCTTTGCCCCGGTTCCCCCCGGTAGGGCGGTCCCTGCCGCGCCGCCCAAACATGGTCTTCGCCCCAGATCCCAGACCCTAAACCCCGGACCCGATCTTGGGTGGTTGGGAAATTGTCGCGGAGCGACTTTGTGACGGCAGCCGTGCGGCTTCAGCCCACGGCAAGGAAAGGTCCGCCAGCCTTCGCGTCGCGGAGCGACGCCTGACCGCCCCCCATCCCCTCGCGATTTGCCCTTGCTCGGTCCGGAGAATTTGTTCACATAATGGTATGTGGGCGGCTATGGCAGGTAAATGAATCATAGGCATGAGCTTGCGTGGAAAGCGGCCCACGGCCGCGTAACCAATCCCTCACCCGCCCCCGGTCCCCCGGCCATCGCCCGCCGGGTGTGCCTGGGCACGTCCAAAAGCGCGAACCTCCGGCTGCACGCATGGCTGGCGAAAGCGGCCGCCTCCGCCCCAACGCCAGGCCCGCCACAGTAAAGCCATCAAAGACAACGCACCTTGTTATGGGTGACCCCCTTTTTTGAAAATTCTGGTATTGCATTTCAGGTCTGATAAAAATTGTGAGTGACGATTTCCAGCTCCAATCCAGGTGGCGGACGCGGCTCCACCGGCGGAACGCAATTCGGCCAGACGCATTGGAGCGTTGTCCTCTCGGCGGCTGGCCACGAAAATCCCGCCCAAGCCGCCGAATCTCTCGAAAAGTTGTGCCGCCTCTACTGGCGTCCACTCTACGCCTTCATCCGTCGCCAGGGGGAAAGTCCCCACGACGCCCAGGATTTGACCCAGGAGTTTTTCCTCCGCCTGGTAAAAAAGGATTACCTCAACGCCGTGGATCAGGGCAAAGGCCGTTTCCGCTCTTTCCTCCTCGCCGCCCTCAGACATTTCCTCTCCAATGAGCGCGACAAGGCCCGCGCCCAAAAACGCGGCGGCGGTGTTTCGCCCCTGCCGCTCGACTTCGACGATGCGGAAACGCATCTCGGCTGCCAGCCGGCTGACAAAATCACCCCGGAAACACTTTTCGAGCGGCACTGGGCCACGACCCTGTTGGAGCAGGCGCTGGCCCGCTTGCGCCAGGAATACGCCGCCCTGGGCCGGGAACCTCTTTTCGAGCAACTCAAGGCGACCCTCACCGAAGCGCGCGGCAGCGTGCCTTACTCCGCATTGGCCGCCAGCCTGAACCTGAGCGAGGCGGCCGTTAAAATGGCCGTCCATCGCCTGCGCCAGCGCTACCGCGAATGCCTGCGCGCGGAAATTGCCCAGACCGTCGCCACCTCCGCCGAAATTGACGACGAGCTGCGCCACGTTATGGGCGTCTTCGCCAAATAAATTTAAGAATATCTGTTACCTTGGTTGCGGATTTCTTCTGAATGGGATGAACCGACAGAAGAAAGGCTGAAATATGGACACACTGAGAATTTGCAAACAATGTCGGCAGCCGCTGCCGGAGAATGCGCCGGAGGGCCTTTGCCCGTCATGCCTGGCCAAAATCGCCTTGGGCAGCGAACCCGCCGCCCCCAAAACCAGGATCGCTCCCGATCCTGCTGAATTGACCCCGCATTTTCCCCAATTGGAAATCCTCGAACTGCTCGGCATGGGCGGCATGGGCATGGTCTATAAAGCCCGCCAGCCGCGCCTGGACCGCATCGTCGCCCTGAAAATCCTCCCGATGGATTCCGCGCCGCATCCCTCCTTCGCCGAACGCTTCAACCGCGAAGCCAAAGCCCTCGCCAAACTCAACCACCCCGGCATTGTGAACATTTACGATTTCGGCCAGGCCGGCCAATACTATTATTTCGTCATGGAGTACGTGGACGGGATGAATCTGCGCCAGTTGCTCAACAACCAACCCGTCAATTCGCGCCAGGCCCTGGAATTGGTCGTCCAGATTTGCACCGCCCTCCAGTACGCGCACGACGAAGGCGTCGTCCATCGCGACATCAAGCCGGAAAACATCCTCATCACCAGGAAGGGCCAGGTGAAAATCGCCGACTTCGGCCTGGCCAAATTGCTGGGTGCCGCGCCCGACACGGCCTTGACCATGTCCAAGGCCGCGATGGGCACCTTGAACTACATGGCCCCCGAACAGCGCGAGAACGCCCAAGGCGTGGACCATCGGGCCGACATTTATTCCCTGGGCGTCGTGTTCTACGAGATGCTCACCGGCGAAGTGCCGATGGGCCGATTCGAAGCGCCGTCCAAGAGGGTGCAAGTGGACGTGCGCCTGGACGAAGTCGTTCTTCGCGCCCTCGAGCGCGAACCCGACCGCCGCTATCAGCACGTCAGTGAAATCAAGACCGGTGTCGAAACGATCACTTCCACGACGCCGACGGCACCGGTTACTCCTCTCGCCCCGCCCACCCGAGGCGGCAGGGAATCAATGGCGCCTGGGCACACGCGGCCAACCACAAACACGGAATCGAGTTTCTCGCGCACGGCCATAGTTGGTGCGTGCTTTGTTCCACTCAGCATCATCGCCGCCATCGCCATCCTGGCTATGGCACCGCCGTCCATTCCAACTGGAGCGGTGGCTTTGTGGCAACAGGAATTTAGGATGGGCTTCGGAGGGGTGGGGCTTGCCGCCGCGTTCGTCACCACCATTCTTGGCTGGTTGGCCGTGGGACAAATCCGGCAGTCAGCCGGGACCATTCACGGAACTTGGCTGGCGTTATTCGATGGCCTCCTGTTCCCCCTCCTGGCGTTGGATTATGGAATTTGCTTTTTTGTGTTTCAATGCGGCATCGCGCTGCATTTTTGGACGCAAGATTACGATCCGACGGCGAGTGCCATTCTAATCATATCCTCGCTCGTGGCTTGGCCTGTGGTGGATTGGTTGATCATCCGCGCCGTCTGGCGGGCAACGAACAAAAAAGGGGGCAACCCATAACATGGTTCGTTTTCCGGATGGACACCTTGGCTGGCCGGTCCATCAGATGGGAATTAACCCGGCTGGGTTGGGCGGCCAGCGACCTGGCGGCCCGGCGCAAAAGTCATCCGGCCAAGCTGAAGCTGGCGGCGCGGTTGCGCACGGAGACCACGCTTACCCTCAAGGCCATCGCCCGCCTGGTCCATCCGGGCACGTCCAAAAGCGCGAACCTCCGGCTGCACGCATGGCTGGCGAAACCGGCCGCCTCCGCCCCAACGCCAGGCCCGCCACAGTAAAGCCATGCAAGAAAACGCCCCTTGTTATGGGTGACCCCTTTTCTGGGTGGAAATTTGTCGCGGAGCGACTTTGTGAAGGTAGCCGTGCGGCTTCAGCCCACGGAAAGGAAAGGTCCGCCAGCCTTCGCGTCGCGGAGCGACGCCTGACCGCCCCCTGCTATATCCGCCCGATCGCGGGTGTGGATGCGAGTGGCGACCGACGCGGCGGCCTGGACACCTGAAAAAACGGGCTGCTGCAGAAAGCGCCGCGGGAATCAACGGTGACGCCGCCGCCTGCCCCGCCGCCACTCTCGCCGACATCGCGGAGGACAGGATAAAATGGTTTCTCGCCATTGCCGGTCGTGAACGGCAATACCCGCTGCAGGAAGACACCCCGCCGGCCGAGGCGCTGATTCATCTCAACCTGCTGGACGCCGGCCAACCAACGCACGCCGCCGTCCTCCTTTTTGGCCGTCGGCCCCAGCGTTTCCTGCTCACCTCCGAGGTCAAGTGTATGCACTTCCACGGCACGGACATCGGCAAGCCCATTCCCTCCTACCAGATTTACAAAGGCACCGTCTTCGAACTCGTGGACCAGGCCGTTGACTTCGTCCTGTCTAAAATTTCCCGCGCCGTCGGCACCCGCGCCCTTGGACCGCAGGCCCCGGTCGAGTACGAACTCCCCCGCGAGGCCGTCGCCGAGGCCATCGTCAATGCCGTCGCCCATCGCGATTACACCAGCAACGCCAGTGTGCAGGTCATGCTGTTTGCCGACCGCCTCGAAGTTTGGAATCCCGGAGAACTTCCGCCGCCACTCACACCCGAGTCTCTGTGTGCGCCGCATCCTTCCATCCCCCGCAATCCGCTCATCGCCGACCCGATGTTTTTGGCCCGCTACGCCGAGAAGGCCGGCAGCGGTATTCTCGATATGATCGCCCGTTGCAAACAGGCGGGCTTGCCCGCACCTGAGTTCCGCCAGGAAGGGGGCCAGTTTGTCCAGCGGTTGAGAAGACCCACCCCGCAAGTCACCCCGCAAGTCACCCCGCAAGTTGATTCCGCCCGTAACCTGCTCAATCAGCGATCATTACAGGAACTCGCCAGCACCCTGGGCCTGACGCTTGCGCAAGTCACCCCGCAAGTCATCGCGCAGGTTGAAAAGGTGTTGGACGTAACCGCCCAGGAAGCCAAATCGCGGGAGGAACTTCAGACGACGACCCGAATGATTGACCGCGAGCACTTTCGGAAAACCTATATTGAGCCGTTACTGACGGCAGGGTGGTTGGAACGCACCATCCCGGACAAACCCACCAGCCGCCTTCAAAAATACCGGCTCACGGCCAAAGGCGGCGAATGGCTTGCCGGCGCAAAGAAGGGCGGGACGAAATGACGGTTGGCATCGGACACGGGGCCAAACGATGGTTGGAACCGTTATCCGGAAAGGCAAGCGGCGGAACTGGCCGCCGAAGCAAGCCGGGGATCTTCAACCGCGAACCCTCGCGTACTGCGCGCACGGGGAACCGGGGAAAGGAAAAGGTGAAAGCGGCGGGCCAGGTCTTTGCGGCGATGGGTTAAAACGAACCAAACCAGGGGTTACAACTCAAAATCCTACTGCATTGCAGTCGGGTTTTGCCAACCGTTTGGTGAGGCTGAATCGGCCCCGAAAATGTCTGAAAGAGGTGGAGACCAAACAGATATCTTGCACCAGAGGGAAGTTCTACTGCACGGTTACGGCTAAGGACCGGGGTTAAAAATCTTTCCGCCGGGGGTGTGCGAAAGGACCTTGCATTTTCAAGAGGTTAAGGTATTCTAACGTTTGTGATTAGATGGAAGATCAAAATGTGGCGGGCCGGAAGTTCCCGTCCCGTTTTTGATCGAAACCCCGGCTCCGGATGAAATATGAAGACCCGAATCAACCCGCCCTGGCCGCGCCTTCACCTTGTGGGGATGGCGGTCCTGTTCGTCATCGTTGCACTGCTTGGCGTCACCCGCGCGCGCGCCGGACTGGAGATGACGTTGAACATCCAACGCTTCAATAATCCGGGCTCCCAAGGCTGTCTTTTTTACGCCTACGTGCAGACCAACAACACCCCGCCCAACGTCTCTTTCGGCAGTTACCTGGTCGTTTCGCCGGGCTACCCCACCAACGCCAACGCCTCATGGACGCAGTGTCAGTTTGACACCAATGGCTTCAGCGATGTCGGCGTCGGTTACAATGTGTTCAGCAATTTCGACGCGCCGGACATGGCCGGCTCCATGATCCAGAACATCACCAACGGCCAGTGGTCCATTTTCGTCACCAATGCCACCACCACCAATGTTTATTACTTCACGGTAACCGCCACGATTGGCAGCAATGACGTTCCCCTGGTGGAGTTCACCTATCCCACCAACGGCGCCACGGGCGTCACCAACCAGCCGACGCTCACCTGGGAGGCTCCGACGAACTACAGCCAAATGTTTCTTGCCGGGCCAAATCCTGCCGATCCCTACTCCGGCCAATTTCTGCCGCCCACGCAAACCAGTATTTCCGGGCTCACGCTGAACGATGGCCTCAACCGATTCACGTTGGACACTTACTATTACGCGACGAACGGCCTGGTCAGTTCCGTGCCGGTGGACACCAATTCCAACCCCATCTCCAGTTGGGTTTCCAACTGGTCCGAGTATGATTATGCCACCATCCAGTTTATGGTTGGCCCCCCCGTGGACACCGCGGGCACCGCCCACACGCTGGTGGCGTATTATACCTGGGACGCCACCAACGCCGACGGCTCGGCTTCGGGCGCGGACAGCTCCGGCAATGGTTATAATATGAACTTCAGCGGCAGTTTTGGCTCAGAGGGCGGTGTGAATTGGACGACAAATGCCATTGTGGGTCCGGGCGCCATTCAATTTGCGGATGGTGACGACTACAGCGGCGCGTATGTGGGCTGGAGTGAGACGCCCACCAACCTGCTGGCCACCATGGCCGGCAGCTTCTCCATTTCCTGCTGGGTCAACACCACGCAGGGTGTTGAATATGCCGGCAATTACGCTCAAAGCGGCGTGGGGATTGTTTCCGCATCTACCGGTGGACTGGCCAACGACGTAATTCCCCTCGAGCTCATCGGCGGCCAGGCGGCCTTCAACACCGGCGGGAGCGTGGAGGACGACACACTGACCTCCAATGGCTCGGTCAACGACGGCAACAATCACCTCGTGGTCGTCACGCGCAATCAACTGACCGGCCAGAAAATCATCTATATTGACGGTGTGCTGGATCAATATGGTTTTGGCACCACGAATTTGCTCACGGATGCCCAGTTGCTGACCATCGGCTCGCTCGCCAACGCCACCGACCCGTACGCGGCAGATGCGTATTATTACAACGGCTACGCGGGTGTTTTGGACGATCTGCAAATTTATTCCGGTGTGTTGTCCAGCAATGAGGCGGCCACTTTGTATGCCAACCCGGGAACCACCCTCCCCAATACGGTCGTGGACACCCTCACCGTGACGGCGAGCCCGCTCTCCGGCCCGGCGCCGCTGACGGTGCAATTCACCAGTCCCGGCGTGGACAGTCTCGGCAATGCGGTCACCAATTGGGTGTGGACCTTTGGCGATGGCGGCACCAGCACCAACGAGAGTCCGGTGCATACCTATGCCTCGCCGGGTTCTTACACGCCCGGCCTCTTGGCCCAAAGCGTCGGCGGATGGTTGCCCACGGTTGGCGGCCCGGGCGTCATTGCCGTCAGCGGCACCCAGCCGCAAGCCACCTTCACCGCGGCGCCGCTGGCCGGCCCGGCGCCGCTGGCCGTGCAATTCACCGGCCCCAGCGTGGACTCCGCAGGCAACACGATCACGAATTGGGCTTGGAGCTTTGGCGATGGCGCCATCAGCACGGCGCAAAATCCGTTGACAATCTATGACCCCCTGGGCGGTTCCGTTTCCGACAATTTTTCGCCCAGTTTGGTGGTCCAAAGCTCCGGGGGTTACGATCTGGTGGCCACCGGTCCGGGCCCGGTCGTCGTCTCCCCGGCTTACGGAGGCACTATCTTCTCCACCGCGGGTCCATCGTCCGGCCCGGCGCCGCTGAGCGTGCATTTCAGCAGTTCCGCAACGGACACCAGCGGCAATACGGCCACCAATTGGGTGTGGGTTTTTGGCGACGGCGCGACCAGCACCAACCAGAATCCCACGCATACCTATTCGGTTCCGAATTATTACAGCCCCAGTCTGGTGGTCGAATGCCGCGGCGGGCTGTTTGCCTCCGTTGTGGGCCCTGGACTTATCCTCGTCACCAATCCGGTCCTCGCCGTCACCGAAAATCCGCGGGCGGGCGCGGCCCCGTTGACGGTGCAATTCACCAGTCCGGCCACGGACAGCGGTGGCAACACGGTCACCCGTTGGAGTTGGAGCTTTGGTGATGGCGCGGTCAGCACGGAGCAAAATCCCACCCACACTTACGCGGGCACAGGCAATTACAACCCTTCTTTGGTGGCGAATAGCTTCGATGTCCAGACGCCGCTCAACGTCACCGGCCTGGCGGGGATCACCGTGACGAATGCCGCCAACCCCGTCGCCAACCTGCCCGGCTCCCCGGCTTCCTTCACCTTCAATAATTTCGCCAATGCCGCCAGCCTTCAACTCAACGGCAGCGCCCGCGCCCTGACCACCGGCGACGGCCCGGTGCTGGAATTGACTCCCTCCACCTCCTTCCAAGCCGGCACCGCCTTCGTCGCCAAACCCATTCCGTTTGGTCCCAATCTCAGCTTCAGCACGTTTTTCCTGTTCCGCCTGCAGCATCCCGGCGGCATTGCCGCGGCGGACGGGATTACGTTCACCGTACAAGGCGACAACTCGGACGACGTGGGTGCCGCGGGCGGGCGGCTCGGCTACATCGGCATCCCCGACAGCTTCTGCGTGGACTTCAAAACTTACGACGATGGGACGCTGTTTGGCTCCCCCGGGGATCCCAATAACAACTATGTTGGCCTCAACGTCAACGGCGGCCTTAACAACCCGATCTACACCACCATCACCAACGCGCCCCTGAGTGACGGCAACATTTGGTATGCCTGGATTGATTATGAGGGCGTGTCGCAGGATTTGGAAGTGCGTCTTTCCGAGACCCCGGCCCGTCCGCTGGCCCCCACGCTGGATGTGGTGGTGAATCTTCAGGCCGTGCTCGGCGGGGCCACCAACGCCTATGTCGGATTCACCGGCGGCACCGGGGACGGATGGCAAGAACAGGACATCCTGGCCTGGAAATTCACGGCCCTGCCCACGACGCGGCTCACCGGGACGATGAGCCTGACCAACCTGCCCGCCGGCACACAGATCACGAACGGCATGGTGATGATGGAATACAAATATGACTTGGATGGCGTGGATATCATCAACTATGTCTGGGTGCCGGTGGCAGTCACCACGAACATAGGCGTCATGTCCGCCTTTTCAAGCAATCCGACGGACCTGAGCGTGAATGCCTTGGATGCCGCAGTCAACAGCAACGCCCAGGCGATTGACCAGGCCACCTCGGGCAACAACAATGGATTTACCGCCTTTAACCCATATTACGGGGATTTGGGTTATCTCGCCTTTATGCCGTACCAAAGCTCCAGCTCGCCTGATCTCTCGCCACATGTGCCTGGACGCGACCCATCCCCCAAACCGCAAGGATCCGGGGCCACGTCGGGAATCATGGTTTGTTCGTACAACAACGGCTCCGGGTATCCCGCCTACCTTCAGGGGGTGGATTTCGGCACAGTTTTTCCGGGCGCCTATGACGAATCCGATTTTCTGAACGCGCTGAACGCCCAGATGGCGGCAAATCCGGGCCCGAACATGGTTCCAGTGGGAATCGTCACCCAGGTCGCGGCGGCAAACCCCCAGTTGTGGGCCAGCCCCGATCCGAGCGGGCACTATAGTACTTGGAACACGCTGTTCAGTGATGGGGTGAATGTGGGAACCATGACGGTCCGCCAGCAGGTGTTGGCCGGCCCGCCGCTGCCACTCGTGATGGTCTCGCCGCGCGCCGATGGCACCAACTTCTTCTTCGATTTTGGCACGGTGCAAAACCAAAATTACACCGTCTGGGCCAGCACCAACTTGGCGACCACCAACTGGGTCAGTTACACCAACGTGGTTGGTGATGGCTACATTCAGGAAACCGCCGTCCCCCTGACCAACGGCGTGGAGAGCTTTTTCCGCCTGAGTTCGCCCTAAGACGTCGCTTCCCGCCGCAAAGGGAGGTTATCAATCAACGGGGTCAAACCAGAATGACGCTTCAAAGCGGGGATCCCCTGCGGGTGCTGATTTAGGAAGAGACAATCAAAGGGGTCAACCCATAACATGGTTCGTTTTCCTGCCCAAAACCGGGAACATAATGAACAATGTCATGGTTTGACCCATTTGAGGACGCCTTGCTGGGCCGGACGCGAACAGGCCGCGCGGTTTCCG
>Ga0181520_10012747_pt1 | contig 10746 bp, 9 predicted proteins | sample PEATcosm2014_Bin_29_FD_132451 | JGI IMG/M metagenome (GOLD analysis project Ga0181520, IMG submission 132451) | Peatland microbial communities from MTU Mesocosm Facility, Houghton, MI, USA - PEATcosm2014_Bin02_30_metaG | ecosystem: Environmental > Terrestrial > Soil > Wetlands > Peat | place...
GAAGGAAAGAATGCCGCAGGTGCGGCAATCCATGTTCTGCTCGCTCACCAGCAGCTCGCGCAGCTTCTTCAACTCCGCGTGGCTAAAGGCCCGCACAGCGTGCCGCCGCGGCAAACCGAGCCACGCTTCTTTTCTCGTGTGCTCCTCCTTTGCCGTCAGAATCCGACACAGTTTCTGAAAGTCGAGCAGCGATTCCCGTTCCATTGCGTGTCTCCGAAACAGCCCGCATTATGGCACGAAAATATTCAGAGGACTGCGCCAAAATCGCAGATCGATGGACAAACTCTTTCCACAACATCAAGTGAAATGTGACTGGCGGTGGTCGCAATTGATTCTGCGAATCTTTTTTCCAGTACTCATCTTCATCTTTTCTCAGCCTTTTTGGTTTTTCGAGCGGGTTGCCGGAGCCGAGTGATCGGCTTTTCCACTTGCGGGACTGTGAGAATTACCCGCGGATGGAGGAAACCATGGCGCATCTCTGGGTGCATCGCGCGGAAGGCTGGGAAGCACAGGAGCTGAAGGGGAAGCGATTCAACCTGGCCGGTCTCTCTTTGCCGCGCGAGCGTGAAGAAGGCCGCGAAGAAAGCTACGACGCGGGCAATGCGCAACGCGTTACCCACGGCGGCCCTGCGTGGCTGATCGCCGCAGAGGCCGGGGGACCGCCAGTATGGGCGCTGGTAGCCGCGCGGGGGTCGAATGCTCGCGTGAACGGCAGCCCGCCCGTCGCCGGTCTGCGCGTCCTCTCCGATCGCGACGAAATCAGCATCGGGGCCGCAACCGAGTTGTACTTTTCCTCGGAGTCGCTCGCCAGCGTTGTTCCTTTCCCGGCATCGGGGCCACCGGAGCGAATGGTCCGCTGCGGCCGCTGTCATCAGCCGATCGGGCTGGGCGATCCCGCGGTGCGCTGTCCGCGATGCGCGCTCTGGTTCCACGAGACGGCCAAGTGGCCTTGCTGGACCTACAGCGCGGAATGCGGCGGTTTATGCGGACAACCGACTGCGCTCGATGCCGGTTTTTCCTGGGCGCCCGAGGACTGACGCCGAGCAGGGCGAGAGAAAAAGGGACGAAGAGGAGTGGAGGACTGAGGGGGGCAATGCAAATGGAAGCGGCTCACATCGTCGTGGCCGGAGCGGGCGGCAATACTGGTTCGCATCTGCTTGCTCACATCGCGCGGATCCCGCGTGTCGCGGGCCTGACCTTAGTCGACCCGGACACCTACGAACCCGCGAATCTTGCGGTGCAGAATATCGACGCAGCGGACCTCGGCCAGCCCAAGGTTGTTGCGCAGGCTGCCAGGCTGGGGCGCATCCGCCCGGACCTAGCCATCGCGCCCATCCAGGCGCGCGTCGAGGATGTCCCCCGAGGCTTGCTCCGCTGCGATCTGTTCGTGAGCTGTCTTGACAGCCGAGCCGCGCGTCAGCACCTGAGCGAGATCGCATGGCATCTGGGCACACCGCTGATCGACTGCGGTGTTCTCGGCGGCCAGAATCTCGCGCGCATGACCACCTGGACGCCGGCACCTGGCTCACCTTGTCTCGAGTGCGCCTGGGGTCCCGAGGACTACGCGCTGCTTGGGCAGGAATATCTCTGCGGCGGTGAGCGCGCAACAGCCTTCCCCACCGGAGCTTCGTCCGCTCTCGGCGCGCTTGCCGCTTCGCTGGTTGCGCTCGAGCTCGCCCGTTTTCTGTGTCACGAAACCCTCCCGCTTGCGCGTGAGGTAATCTTCGACGCTGAGCACCGCGTTATTCAGACAACACAGGAGCGCTGCAATCGCGAGTGCCGCTTCGACCACGCCGTGTGGCGGATCGACTCCTGGCTTGCCCCTCCTTCAATCACGACCCTCGCCCAGGCCCTGCGCGAACTGGGCACACTGCGCATCGAGGGCCATCGCTTCGTTTCGGAGCTGGTGTGTCCGGGCTGCGGCCGTCACGAAAACCTGGGTCTCCGCCTGAACCGTCCCCTGGCGCGCTGCGCAGCGTGCAACCGGCGCATGGCTTCTGCCGGCTTCGGCGCGCGCGACTTCCTCGACTCCGCTTTGGCCGCGCCATTTCTCGACCTCAACGCGGATCTCACCCTCGATCAGATTGGAATCCACGCGGGCGACATGGTGAGTTGTGGTGACGGTCATCGGCAAATTGTGGAGGCCGCATGAGCGAGATTCGCGATTTCACCCCCGGCGCGGTTGACCGGGTTTATGAGCGCTTCCTCGATCGCCAGCGGGAGGAAGGAATGGCCCTGGCTCAGTCCAGCGATCTCCTCGATCTGCGCATGGCGCCTGCCATACCGCCGCACTTCATCGCCGAGTTTCACTGCCGCGGCCTGGTTCGCGATCGTGACGGGGAAATCGGCGAAGCGTGCGGGTTTGCCGTGGGCATCTGGTTCCCGCCGGATTATTTGCGGCGCGCCGATACCTTCGAGATGCTGCGCATCTTTACCTCGGGCGTGTTTCACCCCAACGTGAGTGCCGACCTGCCGCTCATCTGTGTTGGGCGGCTCGCACCCGGCACTCCGCTGGTTGACATCCTTTTCCAGATCTTCGACATGCTTACTTACCAGAAATTCAACCCCAGAGAAAACGACGCCCTCAACAAGGCTGCCTGTGCGTGGGCCCGCCAGAACCAGGACCGCTTTCCCATCGATCGCCGCCCGCTCAAGCGCGCGCGTCTCGATCTCGAGGTGAGGCCGTTATGAAGCTCGCCAACGAAACCAGGGCGGTTGCCGAGCGGACGCTCACTCGATGCTTCGACGATGTGCACGCCGATGGTCCATGGCAGTGGCAATGCGTCGCGCAGAACGGCGCGCTGCTGTCTGTCCGCGCTTTGCTGTCGGAGTGTTTCCTCCATCTGGACTGTCTCGCGAGCCAGGATCCCGCCGAGGCAGGGTTTGGTTCCGGGCTACTCGAGCGTGTTCTTCTCCGGAATCCCTCCCTGCCGCCGGGCGTCGGCGTTGCCCTCCGCTCGGGAAATAGTCTCCGCCTCTGCGCCGACATCGCGGTTCTCGACGAGTCGCAGCTCCAGGCCAGGATTCACGGCGCTCTCGATGGATTCCACCATGGAATTCAAGCGCTCTTTCACTCCGATGTGGAGAAGACCGATATCCAGCTTCCATGCCTTGCCAGGGGTTCGGCACCCGAGCTCGCCGAGCGCATCCGCGAAACCGGCTGGTCATACACCGAACGAGGCCCAGGCGAGTTTTCGGCTCCGCTCGATGCTGCATCCGCGCCTCCCGCCATCATCCGGGCCGGCAGCGGCAGCGTTGTCATCGCCGTCGAGCTGGTCCGTTTGCGCGGTGCCGCTCAGGTCTCGCACCAGGCGCTCGCTACTTTCCTCCTCACGATCTGCGGGAGTCTGCGCCTGGTGCGCGCGTGCGCGTGGAAGAAGGACGAGCACACTCTCTTCGCGCTGGAGGTGAGTCTGCCAGCGATTCCCGCCGCGGACGAGATCGGCCACAGTTTGGCCGTGCTCTCTCTTGCTTATCGCATTTGCGCGCATGAAGCCGCCTTTCTGCTCGACGAGGACGCCGCTTGCTGTTATCTGGCTGCTCGCGAGTTTTCTTCTAACCACCAACCAACTGAATGAGAGGAGAAGTACCCATGGGAAAACCTGCGCTTACCGATGAAATCGAACTCGAAATCAGCGATGTCTCCGGACAGAAGGTCTTTTCTGTCGCTAACGTGCCGATCGCAAACACCGTCGGCGAACTCATCAACGAGGTCCTGCCGAAGATGAACCTGCCGCGCAACGACCCCAGCGGCGCACCTCTTGCCTACCAGGCGCGCCTGGAACGCGAGGGACGCCACCTGCATGCGTCGGAGAGAATCGGCGATGCGCTGGAGCGAAAAGACCGGCTTACTCTGCAACCCAACATCGACGCCGGAATGTGCTGACAACCGCAAGCACGCGAGGCAACACACCCATGTTGACGTTCCCATACAGGTTCTCCATCACGCTGCTCGGCGAAGACGGCACCATTCTGGGCACCGTGGCCGCGGAGTGCGACTGGGAGCCAATCCACGAATGGACGCGTCTCCATTTTCAGAGGCGCGGGTTGTTATCCGCCCGCGTCGAAGATGAGAATGCGTCCATTCTCCCTCTCTGGGAACCGGCCAGTGGCCAGCCCCTGTGCCGTGGTCTTCGTCTCCAGATCGAACAGCCTGGTTGGCCGCCGGTCGCATCGGACTTCCCGAACACCCTTTTCAAAGACCGCGCAGGAGCGCTTGCCTCGGTGCTCGTCGAGCAAAACAAGCTGCGCGCAGGCGACGTGTGCTCATACATCGTGGCCGCTCACCCGGCTGGGGAAATCCGCGAAGCGGGCAAGCTCGTCGTCAAGGACAGCTCGCCGAGTCTTCCGCTGCAGGATGGCTCGATCGACGAATTCCTCGTCCGGGCAAATCCCTTCGGCATCCTTGACGTCGAGGATATCCCGGTCTTCGTCGCTTCCAGGGTTCTGAAGGAAGCCGCAGAGCAGACCCGCCAGCAACAGGGCACGGAGACCGGTGGCATCCTTATCGGCAGGCTGTGGTGCGATGCCCGCGCGGCAGAAATCTTCGCCGAAGTCTCCGCGCAGATTCCGGCGGAATGCACCAGCGGAACCAGCGTGAGGCTGACCTTCACGCCGGAAACCTGGACGGCGGCCGCAGCGACTCTGCGTTCGCGAGGGCGCGGTGAGGTGTTTCTCGGCTACTGGCACTCGCATCCGGTTCGCGAGTGGTGCATCGGGAAGTCGTGCACGGCAGAGGCGCAGAAGAGCTGCGTCTACGCGCGCGACTTTTTCTCCGCCGACGACAAAGCCGTGATGCGCACGGCCTTCCCCCGGGCGTGGTGCGTGGCCATCGTCGCGAACGACACGGCTTTCGGTCTCAGCTTCAGCATGTTTGGCAATCGCAGAGGCACAACGCAAGCGAGAGGCTTTTATGTATTTCATGCATTGGAGGACAAATCGGATGGCGCGTAGAACGGCGGAGACAAAGTGTTCAACCGGTGCAACGGACGAAGTGATTCAGGCGCTGGAACCGATTCTGGCGGGATCCGGGAATCCGAGCTCGCTCGACAGTCGTCTGGCATTGTTGGCGCAGCTGCGCAAGAACGCCGCGGAGAACGAAGCCGCGATTGATCGCCAGCTGCTCACACGACTCACGCGCATGGACGAGGCGTTGTCGGCGGTTGAGCAGCAGCAGGGAGAGCTGCGGCAACTGATCGATTGCCTAACCACACCGCCTTTCTTTCCCGCGGTGTTTCTCGGCCTGGCCGGCACTCCCCGCGTGGCGGGCGCCATCGTGCAGACCGGGAGCGAGCAGAGGGTAGTGCAGATTGCAAAAGAGCTTCCCCGCGAACAGTTCGCCCCTGGCGACGAGGTCTTCCTCAGCCAGGAACGGAACTTCATCGTCGCCAAATCGGAGACTGCGATTCTTCCCACCGGAGAGGTCGCCGACTATAGCCGCCACCTTGCCGATGGCCGGGTGGTGCTGCGCTCGCGCGATGAGGAACTGGTGGTCGTGCCGGGCGCTGCGCTTCGCGATCAGGAACTCAAAGCCGGCGACGCAGTGCGCTTCAATCGCCTGGCCGGCCTTGCGCTGGAGCGCATCGAGTCCTCCAGGGGCGAGGACTACTTCATCGAGACGACTCCAACCGACTCCTTCGACGACATCGGCGGCCTCGATCGCGAGATCGAGGAATTGAAGAGAATGCTGGCCCTTCATTTTTTCCATGGTGAGATGACGCGCAGATACAAGCTTCCGCGCCGTCGCTCGGTGCTTATGCAAGGCCCCCCCGGAAACGGTAAGACGAGACTGGCACGCTCCACCTGCAGATGGCTGGCTGGCCTCTCGCCAGGCGCCCGCTCGCGTTTCATTCATGTCAAGCCCGGAGCTCTGAACAGCGTCTGGTATGGGGCCACCGAGCAGCGCTATCGCGAAATCTTCCGCGTGGCCCGCGAAGCTGCGGCCGCCGGGTCCACGCCGGTCGTAATGTTTTTCGACGAAATCGACGCAATCGGGGCAGCACGCGGCGGATCGCATCACCGTATCGACGATCGCATGCTCAACGCCTTCATGGCCGAGCTCGACGGCCTCGAAGAGCGCGGCAACATCGTCGTGATGGCCGCTACCAATCGTCTGGACGCTCTCGATCCCGCTCTGCTCCGCCCCGGGCGCCTGGGCGATCTGGTGCTCAACATTCCCCGCCCGAAGAAAAACGCGGCGCGCCTGATTCTTAGCCGTCACATGCCTGCCGACATTCCTTACGCCGCGAACGGCGAAGGACCGTCGGTGGCGCGCGAAGCTCTGCTCGATATGGCAGTCGGACAGCTCTTCGCGTCAACCACGGATACCGAGCTGGCGATCCTCACTCTGCGCGATGGCAAGCGCCGCGTGGTTCGAGCGGCTGACCTGCTGAGCGGTGCTCATCTTGAAGCGATCGCCCACACGGCCATGGAGCGTGCCTGCGTTCGCGAAGCCGAAGGCGGACCCGCTGGAATCACTTCCGCTGACATGGGTACCGCTGTTTCCCGGTTCATGGCTGCCGCGCCCGGCGCGCTCACACCGGTCAATGCCCGCAACTACCTGCACGATCTGCCCGAGGACGTGGACGTGGTCCGTGTGGACATGGTCGAGCACAGGCTCAATCAACAACATCGCTACTGTGTCGAGGCGGCGTGAGATGAAGAACCATTCCGCGATGCCGAGCAACCCTCTGGTCCTGCCGAAATTGTGTGGCGCGGATATCGAGCTTGGCAATTTCGTTGCCGGAGCCGGCCGTGGTTCCTCCACCGGAGGTGAAGCTTCGCGTGCGCTCCTCGCCAAAATCAGGGGCTTTCCCGAATCCCGCAACAACTGGCTGGGAATCCAATGGTCTATCCCTTCTGCGCCGGCTTTCCACGGCAGCTCCGGCGGCCAGACTTCTTCCTGGGCGAGCGGATGGAGTTCCGACCCCCAGGATGTTGGCCGCCGCTTTTTGGCAGGGAATGGAAGCTGTGCGTACGTGGATCTTGACCATAACGAAGTTTGTTTGCCGGAGGTGGTTGACGCCTGGGATCATCTTGCCGCATGGCACGCGATGCTTCGCATTGTGCGAACGGCTCTGGACGAGGCCAATGAGGAGCGCGACGACGATCGCCGCATTCAGGTGCTTGTCAATAACAGTGACGGCATGGGCCACTCCTGGGGCAGCCATCTCAATTTCCTCATCAGCCGGCGCACGTTCGATAACATCTTCCGCCGCAAACCCCACTATCTCCCCTGGCTCGCGTCGCTGCAGATAGCCAGCATTCTGCTCACCGGTCAGGGCAAGGTTGGCAGCGAGAACCGCAAGCCGTCGGCTCGCTATCAGATCAGCCAGCGCGCCGATTTTTTTGAGACCCTCTGCGGAATGCAGACGACCCATGATCGCCCTCTGGTCAACGCCAGAGATGAACCCCACGCCGGTTCCTCGCTCGCAGAGGATCCAACAGGGGGGGCGCGGCTGCACGTCATCTTCTTCGACTCAGCTCTGGCGCACGGCTCGGCGCTGTTGCGCGTGGGGGTGATGCAGCTGGGTCTGGTCCTGCTTGAGCTCGGCTGCGTGAACGCGCGTCTCATCCTCGACGATCCGCTCGAGGCTCTACAGGACTTCAGCCGCGATCCGTCGTTGCGCGCCACCGCGCGCCTCATCGGTGGCGAACGCGTTACAGCTCTGGAGTTGCTTGGCGCTTATCTCGACGAAGTGAAGCAGCATCAGGCAGCGGGCGAGTTCGCAGGCGTGGTTCCTCGCGCCGGCGAGCTCGTTGCTCTGTGGGAGGACACGCTCGAAAAGCTCTCTCGCCGCGACTGGATGTCTCTGGCGCCTCGCCTCGACTGGGTTCTCAAGATGCTCATCGTCGAGAGAGCCATGGAGCAACGTCCCGAGCTGGACTGGTCTTCTCCCGAAATCAAGCTCATCGACCACCTCTATTCCAGCCTGAACGACGAGGGCTTGTACCGCGCCTATGAAGCCGCCGGCTTTGTCGAGGAGCTGGTCCCGGCGGAACGCATCGCGTACTTCGTGAAAAATCCGCCTGAAGACACCCGCGCCTGGACTCGCGCCATGCTGCTGCGCCGTGCGGCGCGGGAGGGTGTGAAGGTCGAACTCATCGACTGGGACCGGATCACCTTCAAAGTGCATGACCGCCTCGGCTGGCCTGTCTACCACACCGTCGCCATGGACAATCCTCTGGCGTTCACGCGTCGCGACAGTCAGCCAATTTTCGACGGTGCAGCCACCTTCACCAGCCTACTCGATGGGCTGAACTCGCTCTCGATCCCCCGCCTCGTATCCACACCCGCCCTTCAAACCCCCAACCAACAGGAGAAAGTGTCATGACTCTGCGCCAACGATATAGTGACGACCCCAGCGGCGATCCGGCCTCCGGCACCGGCCCCAATACCCCGGGTGCGCTACCCGAGTTTCGCTCCGCCGCCGACCGGCTGCTTGCCGCCGGCGATGAAGCCATCCGTCGCGCTCTCGCCAGCGGCAACTCCACTGCCTTCCTCGAAGCCAGCAGACAACAAGGTGGACAATAGGCGCGCAGCATCGGCACTCCAAGGAGGTGAACCATGGCCAAACCACTCTTCGGTGTCGAAACGGAGTACGCCCTCGCCGGCATTCGCCGGGACGGAACCGCCAGTCCTCCCACGTCCGTTGTCCGCTCCCTCATGCTCGCCGCGCGCCGCAGACTGGCGCATCTCCCCGATGGCTCAGGAAACGACGGCATATTCCTGGTCAATGGTTCCCGTTTTTACGTGGATGCCGGGCTGCATCCTGAATTAGCCATTGGGGAGTGCGTGGATCCCTGGCAAGCCGTGCAATACATCGAGGCTGGTCACCGCATCCTCGCCAGCCTGATTTCCTCTATGCCGGATGGCGGCTCGTCCACTGCCGAGATCATCTGCTTCCGCAGCAATGTCGACCTGAGCGGCGGCGAAACCACCTGGGCCTGTCACGAATCCTACCTGCACACTCGGCCCGCTTATGAGTTGCGCAACCAAATGATCCCCCACCTTGTCACGCGCATCGTCTACACCGGTGCGGGCGGTTTCGATCCGTTCTCTCCGGGTCTCGAATTTACGCTTGCTCCGCGCATGGCGTTCTTCGATTCGGTCGTCTCCAATAGTTCCACCGACGACCGCGGCATATGGCATACGAAATCCGAACCCCTGTGCGAGGGCTATGGCCGCCTCCACGTGCTCTGCGGAGAAAGCCTCTGTTCGCAGACCGCGAACTTCCTGAAGGTTGGAGTCACCGCTCTGATCCTGGCCATGGCCGACGCGGGGCTCGAGCCGGGCAGGCCGGTTCGCCTCGCCGATGCCGTGAAGGCGCTTCGAACCGTCACGGGCGATGTCACCTGCAAAGCGAAGCTCCGCATGGTTGGTGGGGGCGAACTCACCGCCGTCGAAGTACAGCGTCACTACCTCGCCCTCGCGGAGAACCATCTTCGCGACGACTTCATGCCCGCCTGGGCGCCCGACGTCTGCCGCCAGTGGCGTGTAGTCCTCGACCTCCTCGACAACGGGCCTGCATGCATCGCACAAACCCTCGACTGGGGCATTAAATACGCCCTCTACTCTGCTCACGCCCGCACGCTCAATCTCCGCTGGAGTGCGTTGCCCGTCCTTAATGAGACCATCGAGCGCCTGCCCGCCGATCTCTCCCATCCTTCCGGCGCCGAAGACGCCATCCGGGACCCTCTTCAGTTCCTGCTTCCGGATTCTGAATCCCGCGCGTCCGCCCATCGTTATAAGAGCCGCGATGAAGTGGAAGCTGTCCTGCGCGGCCATGGCCTTGGGTTCGCCGATCTGAGCGCCGTTCTCGACTCACGCCCACAGTTCCTCGAGCTGGAAACGCGTTTTGGCCAGCTTGGCGGCAAAGGCATCTTTCAGTCTCTCGATGCTGCCGGTGCCCTCACCCATCGCATCGACGGGATCGGAGACATCGAACAGGCCATGACGGAACCGCCCGTAGGAAGCCGGGCGTTCCTGCGGGGCCACACCGTCCGCCGTCTGGCTGGTAACCGCAGCGCCAGCGGCGCGTGGCAACAGGTGGTCGACTTCGGCGAGCGCAAAATTCTCGACTTATCCGATCCCTTTGCGCAAAAAGAATCCTGGCAGCCGCTGCCTCCGGACTCTTCTCCCGCTCATTTCCCCCACCCCCAATCGACGCGAGAATCAGCCCTGGACGCTTATCTGTCCGGCGATTACTCCGGAGCCGAGGAGTTACTGCGTGAATGCCTGCGCGAAAACTTCGAACTGCATAGTACATACACGCATCTGGCTCGCGTGCTGCTCCTTTTGGATCGCGTAGAGGAGGCGCGCGACCAGATCGTCCGAGCATGGCGCATCCCGACGCCCGCACCCCACTACGTCGTCGGTCGGATACTCTTTTTCGAATGCCTTTTCGCCATGCTCGACGGGTTGTCTGTCTCCACGCCCGTTGGGCGCCTCAGGGACCTGCTTTGCGAATGTCCCGCTCATCTCGATTGGACGATTCACCCCATGCTCGACCATGTGCGTCGATGCCTGGCTGAGAAAGACTACAATTTTCTCGCCACGCTGGCTGACGCTCTCTCCGACCGCCAAGCTCTGCACCGGCTGAACGACCTTCTTCAGTGGCGCGATACAGAGCCCGACCGCGGCTGGTACCGTCGATACAGGGCTGGCGCGGCTTCCGGAACTGCTTCATCCGTCCAAATCGCGAACCAGGATCCCGGCCAAAACGCAGACCAGTCCCACATCAATTC
>Ga0181520_10012748_pt1 | contig 10745 bp, 5 predicted proteins | sample PEATcosm2014_Bin_29_FD_132451 | JGI IMG/M metagenome (GOLD analysis project Ga0181520, IMG submission 132451) | Peatland microbial communities from MTU Mesocosm Facility, Houghton, MI, USA - PEATcosm2014_Bin02_30_metaG | ecosystem: Environmental > Terrestrial > Soil > Wetlands > Peat | place...
CAGATTCCTGAACGCCGGCCAGTACTCCGGCTTGGAAAGGAACATCTGAACGCCGAAGAGCGCCACAATGGTGCCGATCAGCGCGATGACCAGCGCCTCAACGTAGCGGAAGCCCCATCGTTGCAGCAGCAGGATCAGCAGTACATCCGCGCCGGTGATCAGCACGCCCAGGAAGAGCGGGATGTGAAACAGCAGTTGCAGCGCGATGGCCGATCCGATCACCTCCGCCAGGTCGCAGGCCGCGATGGCGATCTCCGCGCCGATCCACAGCCCGAAGCTCACCCTCTTGCCGTAGCTCTCGTGGCACAGTTGCGCCAGATCGCGCTCCGTGGCCACGCCCAGTTTCAGGCTAAGGCTCTGGAGCAGAATCGCCATCAGGTTCGAGGCCATGATGACGAACAGCAGCGTGTAGCCGAAGCGCGATCCGCCGGCAATGTCCGTAGCCCAGTTCCCTGGGTCCATGTATCCCACTGAGATGAGGAAGCCCGGCCCGATGAACCCAATCAACCGCCGCCAATAAACCGGCGAGCGGGAAATGCCCACGCTCGCGTGTACTTCCGGTAAGGAAGGTTCGGCGAGCGCGGAATGGACTTCGACTTCAGTGGCCATAAGCGCTGGGGGAAGCGATTGCAGGAATCACTCAAGTACAGTATGACATAACTAGTTAATCACGGTTAACTTTTTTTGTTAAATTTAATTACGCATGCCTTTCCTCCTCAAAGTTAGAGCGTTTGGGTACCCGATCCTTGACGCGTTTTGTGGGGCAACGGTGGGAGAGCACAAATCCCCGATTTCGATCAGAACAGACAGCTAGTCCCTGGACAACCGCAACCAGATCGCCTCTGCCGCCGGTCTTCCCAAAACAGTATTCCCTGTACTCAGCTCAATCGAAACGGTTTGATCGTAATTCTGGGTCACCACGCGCAGGCTCTGACCGGGGCCAATGCCCGCATCATGCAGAAACAAAAGCAGTTTTGGATCGCGCTCGTGCAGGCTGACCACCGTGTAGCGCTGCCCCTCGGCCGCCTCAGACAAAGGAACCTCGCCCCGCTGCTTGCGCTGGGCCGGACTCTCAGGCAGCACGTAATTCCCGTGTGGACAGGCCCCGCCCTCGCTCAGCTTTTCTTTCAGCTTGGCCTCAAAGACCGGAGAGACGGCGTGCTCCAACCGCTCCGCCTCCTCATGGATCTCGTACCATTCCATCCCGAAGATCTCGCTCAACATGCGCTCGATCAGGTGGTGCCGCAGGGCGGTTCGGTAGGCGATCTCGCGCCCGGCTTCCGTCAGGCGCACAATGCCATCCTCGCCCACCTGCACATAGCCGTCGCGCTTCAGCCGCTTCAGCGCCATGGTCACCGCGGGCGCGGAGACCTCAAGCCAGTGCGCCAGCTTCGCCGGAATCACCTGGTTCCCTTCGGCCTCGGCCTCCAGAATGGCCTTGAGGTAATTCTCTTTCGAAACGTGGATGGCATCTTTCATGGCTGGTCCCAATCAGTCTACGCTTTGCCGCCAATCTCACGAGCGAGTAACGGTGAGGACGCTCTGCATTCCCAATCGCGGACTCAGAGATCCCTCGTTCATCCCCATTGCGCGCCCCTTCACGGGATGGCACAATCCTCATACCTCTACACGCGTCGGCAACGCCGGCCAGGCCGGATTTGAAACAGGTTCGGCCCCGGGATTGAGACGAAAACCAAGCAAACGGGAACCAGGGAGCAAAGATGCGATTGAGAGATTTCCTTCTGTTGCTTTTCGTCGGGTTGGCAGCGGCAAGCCCGTTTGCCGCGCAGCAGAAAAAAGCTGTGCCCTCCGCACCCACGCTACTTGATTCCGCTGACATGTGCGCCAATCCGTACTCGGGAAACGGCTATGCAACCGGGTGGCCTGAAGGCCCTGCCTACGTTCTTTTCCATCGGGAAGACAGCAAGAAGCCATGGAGCCGCAACCTCGCGATTCAAGCGCCTGGGCTGATCGTTGCTTCGCCAGCCGCGGCGCACACTCTGGTCTGCGTGGAAGAAAAGCTGGAAGACAAGGGCAAGTACAGTTCCGGGGAAGCGGCTTACAAGCCTAGCTGGGCGATCAACGTACTGAATCTGGCCGACCACAAGCTCTACCGCTCGGTATCCGCCCCCGACTTTGAAGGAGAAGATCCGCCCCTTCTGAAGGCCACGCCAGGGCCTGGCATCGGGACCGAGCCGGTCAAACCGTTCCTTGGCTGGCTGCGCCTGCTGATCGATCAAAAGGTCGCGCGATTCAGATTTCGCTTGGATTGGCCCAACGATGTGAGCGGCTCGGGAGACTTCGCCGGGATCTCGGCCATGGCCGTCTCGCAAGACGGCACCAAGGTAGCCGTGGCGCGACAGTCGCGGAACTCCGCAGCCGCCCCCATCACGGTGTTCGATCTAGTCACGGGCAAACCGCTGTCAACCTTGCGCGCGGGCTGGGGAGCAAAGCACCTGGCCCTCTCCGCTTCGGGGAATCTGATCGCAACCGAAAGCACGAGCCGGACTGGAGTTGAAATCTGGGATACGTCCACCCGCGGCGTGGTGCACAGGCTGGATTCGCCCGAGTTCGGCTCATTGGCCTTCGGCGGGGAGACAACGCTGGCCGTGGCTGCCGGCGGCAAGGCAACTCTGTGGGACATTCAGACTGAGCGCCAGCTTCAATCGATCCCCGGTTCGCGCGTGATGACCGTGCTCGGCGGAAAACTGGCGGTGACCAGAAAGACCCCCCAGGCAATCACTCTGAATGAGATGGAATCGGGCCGTCAGATGGCTATCTTTCCCCTTTCCAGACCCATCAATGGCAGCGATTACGTTCTTTCTCCCGACGGCTCCGTCATGGGCTACCTGAATAACGGAAACGGTGCAATTCTCCTGAGTGGAGGTTCGGAATGGCAGAGTCTCGAGCTGCCCTCGATCAATATCGACAATTCATCGATTGAAGCGATCAAGGCAATGGCGCCCATGCCAGATGGCCTGGTATTCGCGGGCGATGGATTTGTGGGCATTGCATCCCATGCCAATCCGAAGCCTCGATTCTTTGCGAACGGCGAGAGCTACATCCGGAATGCCGCGGTATCTCCAGATGGCAAACTGCTTGTGCTGGGAAGCATCGAGTCCGATCTGTACGTCTGGGAACTGCGCTGACTTGAGCTGCGTTTGAATCCTTGCCAAGAAAAACCGGGGGCACGCTCGAATTGCGGCCATTGCGCACCCCATCGCGGGATGACACAATGCTGGTACCTCGGAGCGCTTTGCACCCAGGAAAGGCGACTGGATGAAAACCTGCCCCCATTGTGAATCCGGCTTCCCCGATAGCCACACCACCTGCCCCACCCACGGTTTACTGCTCAACGAGATTCGCGAACTGAAACCAGGCATGTTGATCCGCAACACCTACCGGATCGTCCGCCTGATCGGCAAGGGCGGCATGGGGTCGGTCTATCTGGCGCAACACACGCTCATGGATGAGCAGCAGGCGCTGAAGTTCCTATCGAGCGAGCTGAGCCAGGATCAGGCCTTCGCCAGCCGCTTTCTGCGCGAGGTGCGCACCCTGCGCCAGGTGCGCCACAAGAACGTGGTGGACGCGGGCAACCTGGAGCCGGCCGAAGACGGAACACTCTTCTTCTCCATGGAGCTTGTTGACGGTCCTGACCTGCTGGGCCTGATGCACAACACCACCGGGCCGTTCCCGGTAGCGCGGGCGCTGGAGATTACGCGCGGCATCGCCGAGGGCCTGGGAGCCGCCCACGCCAAAGGAATGGTTCATCGCGATATCAAGCCGGAGAACATTCTGATGGCGCGCGAAGGCGACAGTTGGGTGCCCAAAATCGCCGATTTCGGCATCGTGGCCACAAAGGAGAACAGCCGCGCTTTCACCAAGACCGGCGGCACGCTGCTGACCATGGCCTATGCCGCTCCCGAGCAGTGGCTTGGCACTCCCGCCGCCCAGCTCGATGGCCGCACAGATATCTATGCTCTCGGCGGCGTGCTCTTCGAGCTGCTCACCGGGCAGACCGTCTTCAACGCCGAGAGCTACGAGGGCTGGGCCGAGCAGCAAAAGAACGCCTTGCCCAAGCCTCCCAGCACAGTTCGCCCCGACCTTGCCAACTGGCAGGGCCTGGATGCGCTGGTGCTGCGCATGTTGGCAAAGAGTCGCGCGGATCGCCCCCGCGACATTACCGAACTGCTTCAGCTACTCGATGCAATCCACTACACGCCCCAGCCGCGCCGCGTCACCGAGCAGGAGACGATCCCGGCACCAGTGCGAAGAGTCGACCCGTCCTCGGTCATCACGCAGCCGAGTCCGTTGCAGAAGAGCCAACCCGGCGCCCCGCACAAAGCGAAATCCTCCCGGAATCTCCCCAACATGATCGTTTGGGGAATCATCGCGGTCCTATTGATTACTGTGACCGTGGCGGCAATGGTCAAGAAGTGGTCCGCCCCCGAGCAGCCGGCCGAGACCGCTGCAAAAACGTCCGCGCAAACCACGCCCCCTGCCCAGGTGCAGCCCGAGCCTGTCGCGGATCGAAAGCCCGCCAACCAGCCGCCTGTTGAGGTTCAGATCCCCAAGCCTGCGCCGGCCGCAGACACCAAGCCCTACGTTCCCCAACCCGCTGCTCCAGCTCCCTACATGCCCTTGCCGCTGGAAGACAGCAAACTGCCGTTTCCCACTGCGGAGACGACCGCCATTCGTATGCAGGCCAGCAAGCTCTTCAGCCAGGACAGGTACGCAGAGGCCGAGCCGCTCTTCGAGCAGGCCTGCGACGGCAACGACGGGCGCGCCTGCCTAGGTCTGGGCTGGATGTACGAACACGAACTCGGCGTCAAGCTGGATATGCCGCGGGCCGTGGCTCTCTACCTCAAGTCCTGCGCCGCGGGCGTGGCCGACGGCTGTTCAAGCGCCGCGTATCTTTTCTACGCCGGTTGGGGCGTCGTCGAAGACGATGCCCGCGCGGTGAGGCTCGCAACGAGGGCCTGCAACGGAGGAAGCGGCTCCGGCTGCGCCAGCCTGGGCTTGTTCTACAAGGATGGCAAGGGCGTGGCGCAGGATGCCGCGCAGGCCAAGGTGTACTACAGCAAGGCCTGCACCCTCGGCAATGAGGCCGGATGCGAACGCCTCAAACAACTACCGTGAGCTGCTTTCAGGGGTGCCCCGGCGCTACAGTTCGAGTCAGGAACACAGGAGGAATCAAAGAAGCTTCACAGGCTGCGGAGATGTGAACGCTGAAGCACATTCTTTTGAAAGGAACCGACTTCAGCCGTGTCTCCATGGGCTTTCGACCCACTCAGGCAGATGAAGATGCCGTCGATAAATGTTGATAAAAAATGACTTATCTTGCGTTTTCGACTGTGAACTATTTGCACAAACTGGCTGGTAGTTCTAAGTGGACCTTTACATCGGCTATCCCATGAACGGCCATTGTTCTGCTCCCGGAGGGCCGAATCGAATGCTCTCGCCAGGATCTTTGAAATCAAGCGATCTATGTGGCCTTCAGAATCGAGCATCCTGGCTTTCTATGGATCATAATGTAATATCATTTAAATAAATATGCTATGGTGCTTTGTTCTTTCTGTAATTGCATACGCGGTGCTATCCTGCGTGGGCAGAATCGGAGAAAGAAGAGATGCACGCGGAATTCCCCAAAGACTCCCGGAAACGCTGGCTCATGCCAACCGCAGCTGTTCTTCTTATGGCAACGGCTGCTATTGCCGGATATCGGGGCTACGCTTACCACCGGGCAAACGAACTGGCGGCTCTCGCGGCAACCGGGCTTTGGCAGCCGCAGCTCCACTTCTACGCCGGCCCAAGGTGGAACAATGACCCCAATGGCCCCATCTTGCTAAACGGACAATATCACCTCTTCTACCAGTACAACCCTTTTGGCGATCAATGGGGACACATGAGCTGGGGCCACGCCGTGAGCAGCGACCTGGTTCACTGGAGGACCCTCCCCGTGGCGCTGCCTGAAGAAAATGGCGTAATGATCTTCAACGGCACGGCGGTCGAAGACCGGCACAACACCAGCGGTCTATGCGGCAGTGCAGACCAGGAAGCCCCCGCCTGCCTGGTGGCCGTCTATACCGGCGCATCAAAGAGCGGGCAGAACCAGAATGTCGCCTTCAGCCGCGACGGTGGGAACACCTGGACCAAGTACGCCGCCAATCCGGTGATCGATCTGGGGCTCAAGGACTTCCGCGACCCCAAGGTCTTTTGGCACGAGCCCAGCAAGAGCTGGGTGATGGCCGTGGTCATTCCCGACCGGCACAAGGTGCAGATTTACCGCTCGGCGAATTTGACTTACTGGCAGTTGGCCAGCGAGTTCGGCCCGGCGGGCGCGGTGGGCGGCATTTGGGAGTGCCCCGACCTGATCGAGCTGCCGGTGCGCGATGCCCAGGGGCAGCGCGTCGGCAGCCGTTGGATGCTCAACGTAAACCTCAATCCGGGTGGCCCGGCCGGCGGCTCGGCGAGCCAGTATTTCGTGGGCCAGTTTGACGGTTGGCGCTTCACCCAGGATCATCCCGGATCGGGGCCGCTCTGGGCCGACTGGGGCAAGGATTTCTACGCATCCACCTCCTTTGCGAATACCCAGGAAGACCGCATTTGGATTGCGTGGATGAGTAACTGGCAGTATGCCGGTCTGGTTCCGTCGCTGCCCGGCCGCGGAGAAATGACCCTGGCCCGCCGGCTCTCCCTGCGCCAGATTGACGCGAGCCCGGGAACCGAACCGCTAGCGCTGGTGCAGGAGCCAATCCTGCCGGTTCCTGAACACAGATTCGCGCCTGACTTGCTCACGGTGGAACAGGCCAACGCTAAATTGTCCAGTGAGAACGCGTCAGGCTGCGTCTACGAGCTGAACGTAACCCTTGAGCCCGGCTCGGCGGCTGAAGCCGGCGTGCGCTTGCGGCGCAGCTTGCCCCAAGCCGACGGCTCGGTCGAGGAAGAAACCGTCGTGGGCGTGGATCGCGCCAAGGGGCAAATCTCCGTCGACCGCAGGCACTCGGGTGCGACCTCCTTCTCGCCCGACTTCCCTGCGCGTGCCGTTGCGCCGCTCAAACACCCGCAGGCCGGGGCCATCCGGCTCCAGATCGTGGTGGATCGTAATTCGGTCGAGGTCTTTGCCGAGAATGGCGAAACAGTGCTGACCGACCTGATCTACCCACAGGCAGCCAGCCGCGGCCTGGCCCTCTACGCCACCGGACCTCAAGCGGGTGGCGAACCGGCGCGTTTTCGCGGCGTCGATTTTGTATCCCTGGAGCAACCTGGCGGGGGAAAGTAGACCCACCGGTGCCCTTGCCGCGTAGCGCCATTGCGTGCCCCGGCATCGGATGTCACAATGGACGCGCCGCGAAAAGCTCCCTTGAAAGTTAGGCCAACCAGTGAAGACCTGCCCGCATTGCGAGACCGGCTACCACGACAGCCATACCTCATGCCCCACGCACGGCGTTCTGCTCAACGAGATTCGCGATCTCAAGCCGGGCATGGTCATCCACAAGACCTACCGGATTATCCGCAAACTGGGCCAGGGCGGAATGGGCTCGGTCTATCTCGCCGAGCATATTCACATGGGCGAGCAGCGCGCGCTCAAGTTCCTCTCTCCCGATCTAAGCCGCGACAAGGCGCTCACCAGCCGCTTTCTGCGCGAGGTCCGCACGCTGCGCCAGGTGCACAGCCGGAATGTGGTGGACTGCGGCGACCTGGAAGCTGCCGAGGACGACAGTCTCTTCTTCTCGATGGAGTTTGTTGACGGCCCCGACCTGCGCGATTTCCTTGACGGCTATCATCCTGAGCGGAGCGCAGCGGAGTCGAATGACCTGCATTTGCCTTTAGGCGCGCTCCAGGTAAAACTCGCCCTCTCCATCGCGCGCGGCATCGCCGAGGGCTTGGGAGCGGCGCACGCCATGGGGATGGTTCACCGCGACATCAAGCCGGAGAACATCCTGTTGGCGCGGGGGAGCGACACGTGGGTTCCCAAGATTGCCGATTTCGGCATTGTCGCCACCAAGGAAAACAGCAGCGTCTACACCCGCACCGGCGGAACTCTGCTGACCATGGCTTACGCCGCCCCCGAGCAGTGGCGCGGAACCGCGGCTGCCGAGTTGGACGGCCGCACCGATCTTTACGCCCTTGGCGGCGTACTCTTCGAGATGCTCACCGGCCAGACGGTCTTCCAAGCGGAAAACTACGAAGGCTGGGCCGAGCGGCACCGGAACTACGTTCCCAGCGCGCCGAGCACTCTGCGCCCTGAACTGGCGAGCTGGCGTGGTTTGGAATCGCTGGTGTTGCAGATGCTGGCCAAGAACCGCCAGCAACGGCCCGCGGATGTAGCAAACGTCATCGATCAACTCGACGCCGTGCGTTTTGTTGAACTCCCGGCTCGCAGGGTGACTGTGATTGAAGGCGAGGAGCCGGATGCACATGGGGAAGAAAGCCGTGGGCATCGGAAGAGCCATTCCGCAGGTCTGCAAAGCCTCTTCAGCGCGGTCGAACCGGATCGCGGAATTGCAAAAAAGGACGACGGCAGCCCGATTGGCCTTTTTGGCAGCAGCCGGCCACCAACCTCTGAGGGCGGCAGCGATGAAGAGGAGGCATCAAGCCAAGAGCCGAAGAATTTGTGGTCAGGCATCATGGAGGCGCCCCGCTGGATTCAGGGTGCCTTGGCCGCCGTCCTGGTGCTGATGCTGTTTGCCGCTTTTGAGCTCGTCAAGCTCAGCACAACGGCTCCGTCCTCTCCACAGCCTGTGCAGAGCCAGGCTGAACAATCTGGAAATGCCCTCCAGCCTCAGACAACAGCGGAGAAGCCGCAGCCCTCGAAGCCCGAGAATCAGCAGCCGGCCCAGAACCGTCCGGGCCAGGCTGTCTCCAACCTGCCCGCCCAGCCAATTGCTCAAGACCATCCTCCGGCAGCCGCATCCACCGATTTTGCGGCCATGGAAAAGCAAGCAGAAGAGCTCGAAAGCCAGAAGCGCTTTGACGAAGCAGATGCCCTCTTCCGCCAGGCATGTTCGGGTGGCATTGGTGCGGCATGCTTCCATGCGAGGCTCTATCCCGAAGCTTGCCGCCTGAACGACGCCAACGGCTGCAACGAATTGGGCAGCGAAGCCGCCAGGGGCCGAACTGGCCCACGTGATTCTCACCAAGCGGCAGAGTATTACTCCAAGGCTTGCAATTTGGGAGACGCGGATGGTTGCTTCAATCTCGCCAATCTCTACGATTCGGTGACCAGCGGCATGATGGACCTTGGCCGGGCAGCGAGCGGTTATTCCACACTTTGCAATGGCGGCTATGTCGCCGCGTGTGCTCAATTGGCAGACATGTACAACAATGGAGACGGCGTAGCCAGAGACACGGCAAAAGCCAGGCAGCTCAAGGACAGGGTGAGAGAACTACTCACAGCCCAATGCGCGCGCGGAGACAAGTCATCGTGCGCGAAGCTGGGAAAGTCATAGCCAGACGCCCCGCCGGAAGCACAATCGAGCGGTAAGCCGGGGATTTATCCCTGGCCCAACGTCCCTGATGTGCCAAACCGGTCCGCCCCCGAAAAGCAAAAGCCCCCAGCCTTTGCTACAAGGCTTGGGGGCTAGAAGCTAGTAGCTAGCAGCTAGAAGCTGCTTTTTCACTTCACACTCACTTTGGGCTCGACCGACAATCCCGGACGGAGCAGGTGGCTTGGGTCTTCGCCGTTCAGGTCGGTGAAATCGACACGCACCGGGACCCGTTGCACGACCTTCACGTAGTTGCCCGTTGCGTTCTCCGGCGGAAAGAGGCTCAGCACCGAGCCGGTGGCGCCGCCGATCTGCGTCACTTTCCCGCGGTAGGTTTTGCCGGTCGCGTCCACTTCGATCTCCACCGGCTGTCCGGCGGCCATGTGCTTGAGCTGGGTCTCCTTGAAGTTGGCGGTCACCCACAAACCCTCAAGCGAAACCAGCGTCAGCAGGTTCTGTCCCGGAGCGAGGTTCTGGTTGATCTCAACGCTCTTGCGAGTGATGATGCCCGCTGTGGGAGCGACGATCTTGGTATAGCTCAGGTTGAGCTTGGCCTGGTCGAGCTGCGCCTGAGCTTGCGCCACCTGAGCCAGCGCCTGCTTGGCGCGCGCACTCTGCGCGGCCACCTGCTGCGGACCGGTCTCGGCGTACTTCAAGCCGGCCTGAGCTTGCGCTTCACGCTCGTGGGCGACGCGCACGCCATCCTCGGCAGCCTTCTCACCCGCGGTGGCGTCAGCCACAGCAGCTTTGGTCGCGTCGGCTGCGGCCACGGCGGCATCGAACTGCTGCTTGCTGATCACGTCCTTCTCGACCAGCGGCTTGTAGCGTGCCAGGTCGGCCTGCGCCTTGGTGAAGTTGGCTTGCGCCTGCGCCACGCGTGCGCGTGCCGCTTCAAGCTGCTGCTGGGCCTGCTCCACGGCGGCCTGAGTGCCGCTCACGTCGGCGCCCGCAGATCGCAGATTGCTACCGGTATTCACGGTGGTGATGGGCACGGCCACATTGGCGGCGGCGGCGTTGGCCTGGGCGCTGGCCAGGGCAGCCTCGGCGTTCTCAACGGCAACCTTGTAGTCCGAGGGGTCCAGTTCGGCAATCACGTCGCCTGCCTTGACCACCTGGTTCTCTTCCACATCCACCTTGGCCACCTGGCCGGCAATGCGCGAACTCACCTGGATCAGATGGCCGTTGACCTGCGCGTCGTCTGTATCCTCGGTAAAAGTGGAGCGCCACCACAGTCCGGCTGCCACCAGCGCGAGCACC
>Ga0181520_10012750_pt1 | contig 10744 bp, 10 predicted proteins | sample PEATcosm2014_Bin_29_FD_132451 | JGI IMG/M metagenome (GOLD analysis project Ga0181520, IMG submission 132451) | Peatland microbial communities from MTU Mesocosm Facility, Houghton, MI, USA - PEATcosm2014_Bin02_30_metaG | ecosystem: Environmental > Terrestrial > Soil > Wetlands > Peat | place...
AACGGATGTGATGCGCTGGGCGATGAGGCCGCCGGTGCAGCTTTCCGCGACGGCGAGCCTGGCCTGGCGCAGGCCGAGATAGTAGAGGACGACCTGCTCGAGCGCGTCACCCTCGGAGGAGTAGAACCAGTCTTCGAGAGCGACTTCGATGCGATCGGCGAGCTCGTCGACGCGCTCCTGCGCGGACTCGGCGGTGGCCTTGGAACAGATGAGTGTGATTTGAAGATCGCCGGCGTGGGCGAGGAGCGTGGTTTCGACGTCGGCGTAAGTGGAGTAGATGGGAGCGAGCAGCTTGTCGGCCTGCGACTCGGGAATCATGGCGGCCTTGAGCGTGCGGACGGCGATGGAGCGCGGCGGGGCGACGGCGCGGAGGCGAGAAAGACATTCGGCGTCGAACAGATGACGGCACTCGTGTGGCGGGCCGGGGAGGAGCATGACGAGTTTGCGGAAGCCCGAGAAAGTGATGTCGAGCCATTGGCCAGGCGCACTGCCGTTGGGATTGGGGAGAACAGTTGCGCCTTCGAGAACATCGGCCTGCTTGAGATTGTTGGGCGGCATCGTGACGCGCCAGGTGGCGGCGCGGGCGTGCAGAGCGGCGACCTGCGTGGCGTCACGGCGGAGGGTGAGCGAGAGCGCTTCAGCGACGGCTTCGCGGGTGAGATCGTCTTCAGTGGGTCCGAGGCCGCCCATGAGGATGAGAACGTCCGTGCGGCTGAGAGCGGTCTTGATGGCGGAGATGAGGTCATTGCGGCGATCGCCGACGATGGTTTTGAAGGCGACGGAGATGCCGAGGGAGTTGAGCTGCTCGGTGAGATAGAGGGAGTTGGTGTCCTGGCGGTAGGGGGTGAGCATCTCGGAGCCGACGGCGATGATTTCGGATTTCATAAGAAAGTGATTAGTGATTAGTGATTAGTGGTTAGTGATTCAAAAACAGTGGTTAGTGGTTAGTGATTCGTGCCTAGTCACTGTTTCAGGGCTTTAAGGATGCCGTTAATCATCTTCGTAACTTCGAACGATAGCGCCTCAGCTTCGTCGATTGACTTTGTGGCGCCCAGTCCAAGTGACCGTGCAATCTCGAGCTGGGTCTGCAATTCAAAGGCCGAGCCACGTGCCATGCCCAAATGCTGCCGGAACTCACCGGTGCTCAAGCGGCCCTGACCTTCTGCAATATTACTGGCAATTGAAACCGCGGCCCGCGTCATCTGGCTGGACAATCTGTACATCTCTTCCTTGGGAAAGCTCTGGGTTAGCCGGTAAATTAGAGTCGCCAATTGAATCGACTTTTGCCAGACAACTAAATCTCGAAACGATTGAACTGCCGGCTCAGTTTCCATTTGCACATTCACTTTCAGGTCCGAACGAGATCGCGAGCAAAAGACCAAGCCATTCCGTGCCGGCAGCTTGACTCGCCACACTTTGTTTTCGCAGGCCCGACGCCAGAGGCTAAAAGCTGACGGCTGAAGGCTGAAGGCTAGAACAGGTTCAGGCCTTCGACTCCCAAGTCCACATCATAAACGGCTTCGTTGGTGGCGAGGATGGTGGTGCCGAGAGGCGAGAAGGCGACGCCGACGAGGTTGGAGGCGGAGACGACAAGCGAGACCTCGGCGTTGGGCGTGACACGGACCAGTCCGTTGCGACCGTGGAGGCAGGCGGCGACATAGATATCGCCCTCGCGAGAGATGGCCAAACCTTGCGGGCGGCCGAGGCCGCGATACCAGGCGCGAATGTCGCCGTTGGGCTCGATGGCCCAGATGGCTTCATTGGAGGAGAGCGACGGCGCGGTGACAAAGAGGGTGCCGGCGGCGTTGACGGCGAGGTGATAGGCGGCGACGCTCGGCTCGAGCGTGGCGTGGACGAAGATCTGGCGATCGCGGTTGATCTTGAAGATGGTGCCGCTGCGATCGCCGACGAAAAGATTGCCGTCGACGTCGAATGCCGCTCCGGTGGCAACACCCATGCCCTCGACATAGACGGTGGACTCGCCAGCGGGATCGATGCGGTAGACGTTGCCTTCGGCGCGCGAGGTGACGAAAAGGTCGCCATCGGGATTGAAGGCGAGGCCAGTGGCGTTGAGGATTCCAGTGACGAATGGAGTGGCGCGGCCATCGGGGCTGATGCGAACGACGGAGACGGGCGTCTGCTTGCCGCGCGGACCGGAGATGGTGGCGTAGACCATTCCGGAGCGGCTGACGGCGGGGCTGGTGACGGGGTGGAGGCCGTCGTTGAGCTGGTGCGCGACGCGCACGGCCGCTGGGTTGGCGGCACCGCTCGGGGTGCGGACCTCAATAAGTCCGGCGGAAGCCTGCGCGGGGACGCGAAAGACGAGGCGCGTGGGGCGACTCATGAGCACGTGGGCCGGCTGATTATCAACGGAGACAGCGGGCAGGCCGAAGCCATTGGGACCGAGATAGATTCCCGTCAACTCGACTTCGCCGTTGGGCAGGGCCGCGGCGGGCTGGACGTCGTCGACGCGAGGCAGGTGGCCGACGGGAGGAGCGGGTTGAGGGGAGGACCGAGCCATATCAAATCCAGATGCGAACGATGGACGCTATACAAAAAGCATACAGCCCAGCGGCCACGTCGTCGAAGACGATGCCCCAGCCGCCGTGAAGGCGCTCGAGACGGCGGACGGGGTAGGGTTTGACGATATCGAAGATTCGGAAGAGGACGAGGGCGATGAGCGCGTGACGCCAGTCGACGGGGCTGAAGAGCAGAGTGATCCACTGGCCGGCAACTTCGTCGATGACGACGAAGCCGGGGTCGTGGCGTCCGCTTTCGCGTTCGACAACAGAGGCTGCGGGAACGCCGAAGACGACGGCGAGAAAGATGCCGATGAGAAGAGCGACCAAAAGGGTGACCGGGCTGGGATGTGCGAGCCATGCGTAGGCGTACCAGAGAAGGACGGCGGCGACGGAGCCCCAGGTGCCGGGGCCGGGCTTGAGGAAGCCAATGCCGAAGAAGGTGCCGATCGCCCACCAGCGAGTGGTTTTTTGCAGTGCTTGGTTAGGCTGCAGGTTCATGATTGGGTTTCTTCCATCTGACCCATTTGGAGTCGTGGGTGAGCTCGTAGAATTGGGTGCCGAACTGAACAAGGACGGCGTGAATTATGAGGAATAGGTTTGCGGGCACCATGAAAAGCGCGAAGATAGGGAGCAAAAGAAGTTCCCAGGAGATTCCGTGGGAATAGCTCATTGCCGACGCAATTGTTGTTATCCAGGGAATCGGCGCCAGGATCCAGATTGCCGGTAAAGCGCGCTTCGTTACTCCGACCGCGGTCACGAATAGCGGGAATGCAAGGAGGGATGGGAGACACACTCCGAGAAACAGGGCGATTGGAGCGAGATGCAGGCGGCCTCCCCAGCCAAAGCCGAGATAACCGCCAAAGATGGCGAGCAACACGCTGAAAGTACCTGCGACGATCAAAGAAACGACGCACATCCACTTTTCGTTAGTGGTCATCGGAGCCGCCGCGACTGGGGCCGAGGCCGCCGAGGTCTTCGAGGACTTCGGGATCGACGATGGGGGACGTGATTTTGTAGACGCCCATGGCCCATTTGCCGAGGTCGATTTTGCGGCAGCGGTCGCTGCAGAAGGGGAAATCTTCGTCCTCGGGGCGGACGATCATTTGGCAGGTGGGGCAGCGGAGGAGCTTGACGGATTTTTTGCGGGGCGACATGGCAGTTGCTTATTCAGTTCCATCGTACAGCGGAGCGGCTTGAATGTGGGCTTGAGCATTCGTGCTGTCCCACCCATCGCCAGAAAAAAGGCGATGGATGGGGCACGCGTTCTTTTCAGCTTGGTCGAGAACCGAAAAGCAGAAGCAGGTCCCTCGGCTACGCTTACCCCGCATTCGCAGTGCGAATACGGGGCCCCAGAAGCGCTCCGCTCGGGATGACACTTCAGTGGGCAGCAGGCAGTGGGCGGTGAATCGTGAACCGTGATGAAGTTACATCGCCTTCAGCAGCGACTGCAGGCGCGCGAGGGCTTGCGTGCGCGCGGTGGTGTTAGCGGGGTTGGTGTTGGTGGGATCCTCGCCGGCGCGCATGAAGCCGTGGCCTGCGCCGTCGTAAATCACCGTGTCATATTTCTTGCCGGCGGCCGCCATTGCAGTTTTGGTGTCGGGAACCGTGGCGGAGATGCGGGCGTCGCTGCCGGCGTAGAAGCCGTAGACGTGAGCGGTGATGGCGGCGAGGCTCTCAGTGGGCGGCGGAGGGCCGTAGAAGACGAAGGCGGCGGCGAGGTTCTTGCGATTGGTGGCGAAGCGGAAGGATTGTCCGCCGCCCCAGCAGAAGCCGATGACGGCGAGCTTGCCGTTGGCCGAGGGGAATTTGAGCGCGTAGTCCGCGGTGGCGTTGAGGTCGGCGGTGACGGTGGCGGGATCGAGGCCGGAAACGGCCTTGATGACGGCTTGCTGATCGGGGAAGGCACCGGTGCCACCGCCGTTGGGGCCGAAGCCCGAGAGCAGATCGGGCGCGATGACGATGTATCCCATCGCGGCGATGTCGTCGGCCATGGAGCGCGCCCAGTCGGAGAGGCCGAAGATCTCGTGAATGAGAAGGACGACGGGAGCTTTGTGGCTGACTTCGGGATAGACGACGAAGGCGTCGACAGTGCGGCTGCCGTATTTCACTTTCACCCATTCCTGATGGCGCGGAGATTTATCAAGGATGGTTTTGGCCCAATCCTGCGCTGAGGATGGCGCGGCGAGTGCGAGGGCGGCACAGAGGAGCAGGATTGTAGGAACGAGGCGGGGAAGCGGGTTTTTCATGGCGGAAGGATAGCAGAAAGCAGGGACCAAGGGACCAAGGGAAGCGTAAGGCTTTGCCAGGAGGGACGGCTCCCGCGGCCGAGACTGAAAAAGTAACCTGATCTTCATCGTGGGTGGCGGCGGCGCTTTTCCGTTGCTTCGGCCCTCCCGGTGTGATAGACAGAGTGCAGTTTCGCTTCCCCGAGCAGGCCCCGCCCTCTTCGGCTTTGTTCGTTTCCCAATGAACGGGCCCACGTAGAGTCCGACGCAATTGTGCGAAAGGAGTCTTCGCCATGCGTGTTCCCCTTGCAGTCGTCCTTTTCTCCGGTATTCTGGCGCTCGCCGGTTGCGCGCGGCTGCCGAATTCGAACGCTTCATCGATGAACTCGCAGCAGGGTGCGGCGATTTCCGGAAGGGTGCATGGCGGGCAGAATCCGATCAGCGGCGCGCACGTATACCTGATGGCTGTGAATACCACGGGCTACGGAGGGCCGGGCATTGCGGCCTCGAGCGCCAACATGTCCGCATCGCTGCTGACAGGCGGGGCTGGCCAGGATGGCTTGGGCTACTACGTGACGACGGACTCGAATGGCAATTTCAACATCACCGGCGATTACACGTGTCCCAGCACCTGGGCGAATCCGTACCTTTACGCGGTGGGAGGCGATTCGGGTTCCGGATCCAATTCGGCGATTACGCTGGTGGCGCCGGTGGCAAGCTGTCCGGGTACAAGCGAATTCATCACGGTAAATGAGATTTCGACGATCGCTGCGGCGTACGCCTTTGCAGGCTTTGCGAGCGATCCAACGCATGTGTCGAGTTCCGGCAGCGCCCTGGACGCAACCGCCCTGAGCAACGCAGGAAACACGATTCAAAACCTGGAGAATCCGAACGCAGGCGTGGCAAACGCCACAACGCCGGGCGGCAACGGAACCGTGCCCCAGGCGGAGATCGATACGCTGGCCAATATTCTGGCGGCCTGCATCAACTCAACCGGGCTTGGCTCAACGCAGTGCAACACGTTGTTCATGAATGCAACGAACGGCGGTGCGCAGCCCGTCGACACCGCGACCGCGGCAGTGAACATCGCGCACAATCCCGGGGCCAATGTTGCGAATCTGATTGGGCTGCAAACGCCCAGTTCGCCATTCCAGCCCATGCTGAGCGCGACGCCCACGCCGAACGACTTTACGATTGCGGTTTCTTACACGGGCGGCGGAATGAACGATCCGCTGGGCCTGGCGATCGACAACGCCGGCGATGTGTGGGCAACGAACAGCAATGGCGGGGCGAATTCGCTGAGCGAATTCAGCCCTGTTGGCGTGGCAATTTCGGGTGCGGGCGGATTTACCGGTGGAGGGCTGAATACGCCGTACGGGATTGCGATCGATTCGACCGGCAAGGTGTGGGTTGTGAATTCGGGCAACAACACTCTGAGCGAATTCAACGCGTCTGGCACACCTGTTTCAATGACCGCCTACTCGGGCGGCGGATTAACGAGCCCGACCAACATCTGCATCGACGCTGGCGGGAACTTGTGGATTAACAATGGATTCGCCAACAACATTTCGGAGTTCAGCTCGAGCGGCGCCGCAGCCATGAATTCGCCGTTCAGCGGCGGGGGAATCGACGGCGGCATTGACATTGCATGCGATGCAGCGGGTCACGTCTGGATCAGCAATTTCTATGCGGTTCTGGGCGAACTGACGACGTCGGGCGCGGTGGTGACGAGCGGCGGCTACACGGGCGGCGGGTTGAATGAGTCGTATGGCATTGCGGTGGATTCCTCAGGGAATGTGTGGACGGCCAATGACGGTAACAATTCCATCAGCAAGTTCAATTCAAGCGGAGCCGCGCAATCCGGCTCCAGCGGTTATACCGGCGGTGGGCTGAATTCGCCGCAATACATTGCAGTGGACCGCGCGGGGAACGTGTGGGTCGCGAATGCGGGCAGCCACTCGATCAGCGAATTCAATTCCAGCGGCATGGCAATTACGGGCTTGAATGGATACCAACTGCCGACCGCGGCGGCCACGAGGGAGCTTGCCATCGATGGAAGCGGGAACATTTGGGTCACGAGCAACGACGTGAACATTCTCACGGAGTTTGTCGGTCTGGCCTCACCTGTAGTGACGCCCATCGTCGGCGGTCTTGCGGGATCCCCCATTTCACCGGCGATCACAAATATCGCGCCGAACCCGGCGGCGATTGGGACCTCGGTGACGATTACCGGGACGAACTTTGGCGCGACACAAGGCGGGAGCACGGTTACGTTCAATGGGACTGCAGCCTCGCCGACGAGTTGGAGCGCGACGAGCATCACCACCCTCGTGCCGGCGGGCGCGACGACGGGGAGCGTGGTTGTTACTGTAGGCGGACTGCCAAGTAACGGTTATTCGTTCACGGTAGGTTCTGCCGGACCAAGCATCACAGATATCGAGGCGAACCCAGCGGCGGTGGGAACCGCGGTGACAATTACGGGGACGAATTTTGGCGCGACGCAAGGCGGGAGCACGGTGACGTTCAATGGGACGGCGGCCTCACCGACAAGTTGGAGCGCGACCAGCATTACCACGCCAGTGCCGGTGGGCGCGACGACAGGGGACGTGGTCGTGACGGTGGGCGGGCTGGCAAGCGCTGGGTACTCGTTCACAGTTAGCGGAGGCACGATGCCCGGCGACGCCATTACCTTTCGCTACGACAATTCGCTGGACGGCCTGAACGCGAATGAGACGACCCTTACCCCTGCGAACGTAAACTCCACGACATTTGGGAAAGTGGGAGAGTTCACCGTTGACGGCCGGATTGACGGTGAAGTCCTCTATCTTGGCCAGATATCGATTTCGGGAGCGATGAAGAACGTGATTTACTTCGCCACCGAGAATGACACTGTGTACGCGGTGGATGCCGATAGCATCAGCGGCACAACAGCGACGGTGCTTTGGAGCAAGTCGCTGGTTCCAAGCGGAGAGGCGCCGGCGACCGACGAGCAGACTGGTGCTACTTGCGGCAATGTTTCACCCACGGGCGTCGAGGGCACGCCGGTGATCGATCGTGGCCGCAACGCCATTTATGCCGTGGCGAAGACCATGAATTCCACCACGAATACATCGCAGTACTTCCGCATCCATGCCCTGGACCTGACAAACGGGAACGAACTATTTGGAGGGCCGACGACGATTTCGGCCACGTATCCGGGAACTGGAGGAAATGCCTCAGGTGGCGTCGTTACATTCAGCCCAAGAGACCAGAGCAACAGGCCCGGCCTGCTGGAGACCGGAGGGAACATCTTCGTCGCATTCGGCGGCCAGGATGGCGATTGCGGGCTGTACTCAGGATTCCTGTTTTCTTTCAATGCGGGCACACTGGCGCAGGGCGACGCAATCGATCTGAATCCCAATAGCGATCTGGGAGGCATGTGGAACAGCGGTGCGAGCCCTTCCGCCGACGCCGCGGGAGCCATCTATGTTGCGACAGCCAATACGGGAGATGACAATTCCATCGGGCCCAATGACTATCCGATTTCGGTTGTCAAGCTGACAGATTCCGGGACACTCGCGGTTTCAGACTACTTTACGCCATACAACGCGGAGACTTTAGACAAAGATGACCTGGATATGGGCTCGGCCGGAGTATTGATTTTGCCGGATTTGTTGGATAACGAATCTGCGGTCCACCAATATGCCGCAGCGGCCGGCAAGGACGGGAATATGTACGTGCTCGATCGCGACAACCTGGGACAGTTCCATATGTCAACGAATGATACTGTGCAGACGATTGCAATCAACGGCACCGGCGCCGCCAACCTGAATTACTCGACGCCGGCTTATTTCAACAACAACGTGTATGTTTGTCCCCAAAACCAGACCCTCAAGGCCTTTGCGATTTCAAACGCACAGCTCGCGACCACTGCCACCATGCAGACAACAACCGCCATTGGCACCTCGGGGTTCACGATTTCAGCGAATGGCACAAGCAACGGAATTGTCTGGGCGATTCAGCCGACGAATGGACATGGGGTTTTGTACGCGTTCAATGCATCGAGTCTTTCCACAATGCTCTACGCATCGAACCAGGCTACGGGGAATCGGGACCAGACGGCCCAGATCCTGGGGAACTTCCATACGCCGACGGTTGCAAATGGAAAGGTCTACTTTGGCACGGGAACCACGGTGGCGGTGTTTGGATTGCTGCCGTGATGAAGGGTCTCGAGCTGGTCTCGGAAAGCAATTCCGCCGGGTTGCGGCCCTGGGCGCACAGCACCAAGCATGCGATCAGGAGGAAACGGCGAACATGAGGAAGGCAGTTCTTGTTCTTGCCTTTGTGCTGATGGCCGCGATCGCCGTTCCGTTGCGGGCGCAGTCCGGCTGCGAAGACTCGCCGGAGAATCCGACTCTCGTGCTGGCGCTGCTGAGCGGGGCAGGCGCACTGGCCACGCGGGCATGGCGAGGTTTCAGGCGATAGCCGCAGTCTTCATGACTTCATTCCTTTCACTGCGGCGCCTCCTCAGGACTTCCAGAATGGGGAGGGGCCGATCCATTGCATGTCATAGCGGTTCATGAAATCGGCGGTTGCGGCGAGAGAAGGATGCGCGGCGGCGTCGATGAAGTACTGCTCCATTTTGTCCGCGGGCGAGAAGGCGATGAGCATGTGCGCCGGTGAGCCGGCGGCGGAGAAAGTATGAGGGATGCGGCGCGGCGCGAGGACGGAGTCACCGGGGCCTAGCTGCAGGCGACGATCGCCGACCTGGAAACGAACCTCGCCTTCCATCACATAGAACCATTCTTCCTGGGACAAATGCATATGCAGGGCCGGGCCGGTGTCGGCCACGAGATTTCTGTGCTCGATCACGAGGAGGTTGCCGCTCGTGTCAGATGGAACAACTTTGAAGGCGAGCGAACTGAAGCCGAGGGAGTGGAGATGCCCGGAGCGGTCTTCGCCAGCGGGGACGGGGTGAAGGGCGGTGGCTGACGGCGTGCCGGGTGAGCTTTGTGCGAGGACATTTTGGAGAGCGGCAGCAGGGATGACCGAAGCGGCGGATTTGAGGAAGGTGCGGCGGTGGATTGGCATTGGGAAATGGTAAGGCAGGGAGTGGGGAGTAGCCAATAGGGAATAGGGAGTGAGCCTAGTTTTCTGGCGAAAGGACGCGGGCGACGAGGTCGTAGTCGTGGGATTCGGTGATGATGGCGCGGTAGAAGCGGCCGGGTTGGAGATTCTCAAAAGGCCCGAAGTCGTTGATGAAGACTTTGCCGTCGATTTCCGGAGCGTGAAATTCAGTGCGGCCTTCCCAAAGGAGCGGGGTTTCGGCGCTGGGGCCTTCAGCGAGGAGGGTGAGCTCGCGGCCGACCCAGTTTTTCTTTGCACGGCGCGAGATGGATTGCTGGAGCTTCATCAGGCGGCGGCGGCGCGATTCGATGGTGCGATGAGGAGTCTGCGCGTCGAGCGAGTACGCCGCGGAGCCCTCTTCGTGGGAGTAGCTGAAGACGCCGAGCCAGTCGAATTGCGCCTCGGCGATAAACTCCTCCAGAACCTCAAAGTCGCGGAGCGACTCGCCGGGAAAACCGACGATGAACGAAGTACGCAGAGCGATGCCGGGGACTGCGGCGCGGACCTTGTGAAGGGTTTTGAGAAAAATGTCGGCCGATGCGCCGCGCTTCATGCGTTTGAGGACATCGGGCGAAGCGTGCTGGAGCGGAAGGTCGAGATATTTGCAGATATTGTCGTGGCGCGCGATGGTTTCGAGAAGTTTGCCGGTGATGCGGTTGGGATAAGCGTAGAGGAAGCGGAGCCACTTGAGATTCGGAATGCGGGCGAGTGTGTCGAGGAGGGTGGCGAGGCCGTAGCGGAGGCCGAGGTCCTCACCGTAGCAGGTGGTGTCCTGGCCGATTAGAGTGATTTCGCGAACACCACGGGCGACGAGCTGCTCGGCTTCAGCGACGACCTATTCAAATCGCCGAGACCGGAATTTGCCGCGCAGGTTGGGGATGATGCAGAAGG
>Ga0181520_10012751_pt1 | contig 10744 bp, 8 predicted proteins | sample PEATcosm2014_Bin_29_FD_132451 | JGI IMG/M metagenome (GOLD analysis project Ga0181520, IMG submission 132451) | Peatland microbial communities from MTU Mesocosm Facility, Houghton, MI, USA - PEATcosm2014_Bin02_30_metaG | ecosystem: Environmental > Terrestrial > Soil > Wetlands > Peat | place...
CAACAGTCTGTGGTATTTTGATGGGGCTCAGCATTTTGCCGAAAACCCCTCCAGGTGAAGGGTGTTTGGCGAAAAGCGGCGCGGGTAAATGAAAGGCACGGGTGGAGGTCCATGAGAACCATTTGGGGAGTTTTGCTCATACTGATGTTGGGAGCTGCTTCGGCGTGGGCAGCGCTAGGCGAGCCGGAAGCGTCAGTGAGCGTGGACCAGCGAGTCATGCGGGGTCAAATCCGCGACGTAGTCCGCCCGGGCTATAAGCTCCACGAAATCACCGATGCCAGCGGATCCGTAGTTCGCGAGTACGTCTCGTCGGCGGGCACGGTCTTTGGCGTTTCCTGGCAGGGGCCCTTTGTGCCCAACATGCAGCAATTATTGGGGACCTACTTTACCCATCTTCAACAATACGCGCAGGCCCAAACGGGACACCATGGCGGGCCACTCATCATCAAGAAAGACAATTTCGTTTTTACCAGCGGTGGGCACATGCGGTGGTTCCAAGGCCACGCTTACGTGCCCAGCCTCATGCCCACGAACCTTTCGCCGGAGGTGGTGCAATGAGACTTCAGAATGGCTCCTCGGCCAGGCTTGCAACCCTGTTGACGGTGATAGCCGGCGCGATGTTCCTTGCCAGTTGTGGTTCCAGTGGCACGACCGTTACCGAAATTGCCTTGCCGGTGATCACCGTTTCGCCCGCCACAGCGTCACTTCCGGCGGGAGGCGTGTTGCAGTTTACCGCCACGGTGGTTAGCCCGACCAGCACCACCCTTACCTGGTCTGTAAACAACATTCTGGGCGGCAGTCCCACTTTGGGCACGATTAGCGCAGCGGGATTATACACGGCGCCAGCCACCGTCCCCAGCCCTTCCACCGTGACCATCAAAGCCACCAGCTCAGCTGAAACCAATCCGTCTGGTTCCGCCATCCTGGCGATTACCGCTCCCGCGGGGAAGGTGGATGTGAGCGTTTCGCCGGCTGCCTCATCGATCTCGACGGGTGCACTCCTGCAGTTTACCGCGGGCGTTAACGGAACCAGCAACACTTCCGTCCTGTGGACGGTGAACGGCGTTGCCGGCGGCAATTCGACGCTGGGAACCATTAACTCCACGGGACTCTTCACGGCCCCGTCTACTGTTCCCAGCCCGGCAACGGTGACGGTTGTGGCCACCAGCGTAGCGGAAGCGAGTGCCTCCAGCGCGGCGATCGTGACGATTACGGCGCCCGCCACGCAAGTAAGCGTCTCCCCGGGCAGTACATCGGTCTGGGCGGGTTCGACCGCGCAGTTTACGGCCACTTACACCGGGGCCACCAACTACACCGTCCAGTGGTCGGTGAATGGAGTCCTCGGTGGTAATTCCTCAGTGGGGATCATCTGTAATCTGGGCGTGGCAACGTGTACCTCCCCGGGATTGTTTACGGCCCCGGCGATTTCCCCCAGCCCGGCTACGGCGACGATTACCGCCACAATCCTGGTTAATAACAATTCCGCCGGTTCGGGTTCGGCGAGCGTAACGCTTACGCCTCCCGTAGTGGAAGGTATTGGACCGACCGACACGTCGGTGGTGGTGGGCACTCCTCAGCAGCTTGCGGCCACCACGATCCCCGCCAATTCCCTGGACGTTAAATGGTGGGTGAATGGCGTGAACGGCGGCAATGCGACGGTGGGGACAATTACCTCCTCGGGATTGTATACCGCGCCAAGCTCTGCCCCCAGTCCAGCTACGGTTGTGGTGGGAGTTACGGGCCAGGGCGACACCGCTGACATCGCTTCCACCACTTTAACGTTGACGGCTGCCAATGCGGCTCCCCTCTTCGTGAATTTTGGCCCCAACGGGAACACCGGAAATCCCAATACTGCTTACTACAACGGGGTCTTCACTTCGGTCAAAGTCTGTTTGCAGGGTACGATAACTTGCCAGACGATTCCCGATATCCTGGTGGATACCGGTTCAGTGGGCTTGCGTGTGCTCAATTCGCAGCTCACCACGGTCCCCGCCTCTGAGCTGGGCACAATTAAGGATTCCGCCGGTAATCAGGTGCAGGAGTGCGTGCAATTCGGCGATACCTCTTACGTTTGGGGACCGGTGCTGATCGCCGACGTGGCCATTGCCGGTGAAAAGGCCACCTCTGTTCCCATTCAGGTGATTGGTGGCAATACTTTCCCTGTCCCTGCTTCCAGTTGCCTTGGCCTGGGCACGGGACCCAGTCTGGATACTGCCGCGGCGCTGGGTGCCAACGGCATTTTGGGCGTGGGCAATACTGTTCAGGATTGCGGCCCCAACTGCGCTGCCGGCCAAACCTTTTCCAGTTATCCCTATTATGTTTGCCCCATCTATGTGTGCCAGGCTGCGGCCGTCCCCGTAGTGCAGCAGGTTTCGAACCCGGTTGCCTACTTTACCAAGGACAACAACGGTGTGGAGATACTCTTGCCATCAATCCCGGCAACCGGAGCGCCCTTGTTGCCTTATACGAATGCGGCGGGAACCGGCCTGATACCTGCCGGACTGCTGCTTTTCGGGGTTGGCACCGAGTCCAACAACGCTGTCGGCAACGCCACCGTTTACGCCACCGACAGCAACGGCAACTTTGCCAAAGTTGTTTACAATGGTGTTACCTATACCTCGGGAGGATTTCTCGACACGGGTTCAAATGCGCTCTACGTTTCGGATCCTGCCACCCTCGGCATTCCGAATTGCTCGGATAACTCTTACTATTGTCCCGCGTCAACCTTCCCCCTTTCCCTCACCAATTACGGGACCAATGGCACCTCAGGCACGGCGGCGCTAAGTATCGCCAATGCCGACACGCTGTTTGGCACCAACCCGAGCTTTGCCGCCTTCAACAACTTGGCAGGCGCAAGCGGAACGGGCCTTTCGACGGATTATTTTGACCTGGGATTGCCGTTCTTCTTTGGCCGTCCCGTATTTGTGGGAATCGCCGGCACGACCGTCCCCAACAATGCGAGCGCCCCCAACGGGTACTTTGCCTATTAGTGGCGGCAGCGGAAAGTTTACAGCCGACAGCAAAGGCCCGGAGGGCCGGAAGACCGTAGCCCGCGGTGTAAGCCGTGGGGCAAGCGTGCACGATGGCCGCCAGCCCCAGAGGGGCGAAAGAAAGGGACCAGGGGCGTTGGCCGCGACAATCCCGGGGTTTCGCCGTACTCGCCGCGATTTATACTTCTTTCGCCCCGCTGGGGCTCGTCGCGGGGGCGCTCCCTTGACCCACGGCTTACGCCATGGGCTACGATCTTACGCCGCTACGCGGCTGGTACCGTCGCGGTCGTAGGTTAACGCTTATGGGCCAATGGCCTGGGTTTTGAAGATTTGGCTCTACGCCAAGCCCTGAAGGGGCGCGCTAACACCCTCCGCAGTTTCGTTTCAGATTCCCAATTCATTCTCAGCCAAGGGGCTCTGAACGGTGGATTCGTAGATCGCCCCTTCAGGGTTCGGCCGGAAAACATCCTGTAAACCCGGCCGACGGCCTGGGCTTCGTTAGTACGCCCCTTTGAGGCTCGTTTGGAATCAATGCAACGTCGTGGTGCGGCGCGGCAAAACCCAAGCCTGCCAAACCCGTCATGAGAAATCCGGGCTACCGCCTTCCGCCTGTGGTCTATACGGGAATGGCGCAGAAACGACCGGATAGCAGACCTGAGAGAATCCCTCATCAGAGCGGGATGTTCCCGTGCTTCTTCGGGGGCAGGGTGTCGCGCTTGGTTTCGAGCATGCGCAGCGCGGCAATCAGCTTGGGGCGGGTGTCGTGGGGTTCGATGACGGCGTCCACCCAGCCACGCTCGGCGGCGATGTAGGGATTGGCAAACCGCTCGCGAAATTCATCCACCTTCTCGCGGCGCATCGTTTCAGGGTCGTCGGCCTTCAGAAGTTCGCGGCGGTAGATGATGTTCAGCGCGCCCTCGGGGCCCATCACGGCGATTTCCGCGGTGGGATAGGCCAGGTTTACGTCCGTGCGCAGGTGCTTTGAGGCCATCACGCAATAAGCTCCCCCGTAAGCCTTGCGTGTAATCAGGGTGATCTTGGGCACCGTGGCTTCCGCAAAGGCGAAAAGCAGCTTGGCTCCGTGACGGATGATGCCGCCGTACTCCTGCTGTGTTCCGGGCAGGAAACCCGGGACATCTTCAAACGTGATCAGCGGGATATTGAACGCATCACAGAAACGCACAAATCGCGCACCCTTGACGGAGGCATTGATGTCAAGGCAACCGGCCAGGACCGCGGGTTGATTGGCCACAATACCCACGCTCTGCCCGCCCAACCGCGCAAATCCCACGACCAGGTTCTTCGCAAAGTGTTCGTGGACCTCCACAAAGTGGCCGTCGTCCACGACCCGCGAGAAGATCTCCTTGATGTCATAAGGCTTGTCGGGCTCAATCGGCACCAGTGAATCAAGGGCTTCATCACGGCGGTCAATGGGGTCCGAGCTCTCGACGTGGGGTGGGTCCTCCTGATTGTTCTGGGGCATGAAGCTGAGCAATTCGCGGATGAGCGCCAATCCGTCAGCGTCGTCGCGCGCGATAAAGTGCGCCACGCCGCTGGTGGCGTTATGAGTCATGGGACCGCCCAAATCTTCCTTGCTCACATCCTCGTGCATCACGGTCTTGATGACGTCCGGCCCGGTCACAAACATATAACTGGAGTTTTGGACCATGATGGTGAAGTCCGTGATGGCCGGTGAATAGACCGCCCCGCCCGCGCAAGGTCCCATGATGGCCGAGATTTGGGGAATGACGCCGGAGGCCAGCGTGTTGCGCAGGAAGATGTCGGCATAGCCCGCGAGCGACGCCACACCTTCCTGGATGCGCGCGCCCCCGGAATCGTTCAGGCCTATCACCGGCGCGCCAACCTTCATCGCCAGATCCATCACCTTACAGATTTTGGCGGCATTGGCTTCGCTGAGTGAGCCGCCAAATACGGTGAAGTCCTGCGCAAAGGCATAGGCCAGACGGCCGTCGATTCTCCCGTAACCTGACACCACTCCATCGCCCGGAATGCGCTGGCGGTCCATGCCGAAATCCTGGCAACGGTGCTCGACAAGCTTGTCGATTTCCTCAAAGGTGCCTTCGTCAAAGAGCAGGATAATCCGCTCGCGCGCGGAGAGCTTGCCTTCGGCGTGTTGGCGCGTGCGCCGTTCCTCACCGCCACCCGCTTCGGCCTCCGTGTGGCGACGTCGAAGTTCTTCGAGTTGTTGTTCCCGAGTCATCCTCAGCCTGAACGGCACTATAGTCGAGAATGGCTGAAACAGGCAAGAGTAGTTGGCCAATCAATCTGTTGGGCTGTTTGCCGGCGGGGCAATTCCGCGAGATGGAAGATTGGCATGGGTAGAAGACTGAACCCGGAGATGGAGCGCTGGGGGGGCCGCGAACCTGATGGGCTTGCGACCCCGACACAAATTCCCCATCAAGGTCTCCAAAGGTGCCTATCGATCATCCCAAAAGGCTGACGGCACTCGAAGCCAACTGCGCGGTGGTACCCACACCTACGCCAAGCTGCTGCAGGTCTTGCTGGAGAGTGGAATAGGCCGTCTGAGCAGAGGACAAATTCCCGCCTTGAAGGGCCGATCCCAAAGTGCTGAACAGTTGCGATAAAGTGCTGCTGGTGGAGGAACCGGTAGTCTGTGAACTGCTCCCCCCATGGTGATGATGATGATGACCCGCGCCGGTTTGCTGAACATCCTGTTGAAGTGTTGAGTAGGCCTTCTGCGCGGCTGACAGGTTTCCAGATTGCAATGCCGTTCCCAAAGAGCTGAACGCCTGGGATAGGGTGCTGTTGCTTTGCACGGATCCCGAAAAATTCTGACTCAACGTGCTGAAATCCGATTGGGCTTGGCTGAGGTTCCCCGCTTGAAGGTCCTGCCCAAGTTGCTGAAACTCGGTTTCAATCTTCTGGGCCTTCGCCTGCCAGGTTTGCAAACTTTGACTCAAAGAGCTGCTTGAAGAAACGCCAGATATGGACATTGTCCACCTCATCGAACATGATTTGCGAAAGGTGTTAACCTTTTGTGGAACTGGCCGATGATCGAGACCAGCAACAACAGGCCGGCCGCTACATACCGTCCGATGCGGTAGTGCTTGCCCCTGCTGTTGCATCTTCTCTGAAAGCAACCTGAATGCCGTCTCTTGCATTTGCGGGCTTGGTTGTAACTGCTTGGATGTTAAATAGTTGGCGCCAGGATGTGTTGAGCAGTCGCAAGGGCCATTCCATGGATAGGCAACTTAAGCCGGGTGGTTGCTTGAAACGGGGAAAATCTTGCCTTGTCGGCTGAATCCTGCTTATCGATGCTCATCCGTGGAAGGCAGGTTGGGTTCTTCTTCGCGACCCGCGATGGCGGTCCGGTTAGGTTCCAGATCGGGAATGCCACACCACACTTCACACGCGAGGATTGAATTGGTCGGCTGCCGCGGATCGTATTTTATGTCGGTGGTTTGGCCGGGAAGGAATTGCGCTGCGGCGGCTATTTCCGGCAGCGCGCTCACATCCTGCGCCGCCTCGTATGTAACGCCCGCCACTTCGTAATCATAGAGCAGAATAGGTCCGGCGGGGCCGTCAGCCACGGGCTCCACCATCTCAACGATTCTTCCAGGGATAATGCGTCCGCAAGCGTTCACTCCCAGACGACGCAGGCGTTCGATCTCATCAGGGCTTTTGCGGCGCCAACGTTGAACGGTTTTCCACGCCCATGCCCCCGCGACTGCGGCCGCGGCCGTCCCCACGATGGCGAGTCCCAAGTCCTTCGAAAGCGTCACAAATTTTATATTTCCAATATCACTATTAAATTCTGGAAGGCTAAAGTCTAAAGGGTAAAGTATAAAGACTGGTGATCATCCTTCTCTAACCTTCAACCTTTACCCTTTAAACTTTAAATTTCAAACTTTGGCCTTCTATTTCGTTTCTACTTCTTCTTTGTCCGACGCCTTGCTCTCGTTGCCGGAAAGGTCTACGGCCGTTACATAATAGGTGAGAGTTTTCCCTGGAGCGGCAGTGGTATCGCGGAAGATGGGCGTGCGCAGAAGATCCTTGTTCACCCGCCGCGCAGTTTCATTGTCAAGGCGATAGACGTTATACCCTGCCATATCCGCCTCTGTATTGGCCGTCCACACCAGCTCCACGGCGCCTGCCGAGTAGATGCTTTGCAACCCCTGTGGCGGGGCCGGCGGGAAGATATCTCGAACCGGGACCTTCATGATCTGCGAGCCATCGCTCATTGCCAGGTGGCCGGGCTTACCAAAAAGCGCTCGCACCTGGTAATAATACGTTTGACCGAATTCGAATTGGCCATCGCGGTAGGGGGAGCTAACCGTATCCCCCACCGCCTCGAAGCTGCCTGCCTGTCCCGTTGAACTGCGATAAATGCGGTATCCGGCAAGGTCACGGACGGGCACGCCGCTGATCGTCCGTGCGGGTGCAGGAAACTGAACTTCCACGGCCTTTTCCGTGACCACGCATTTGATGTTCACGACGGGTTCCGAGACGTCGAAGATCGGCACATCTACAAAGTTGGAGGGCTCGCTTGCAATGGCCCGGTGCCGTAACCCCCGCGTTAGCGCGCTGACTGCCACCGCCAGTGTTTGTCCCTGCCAGTCGTGAAACTCCCGCTCGGTCAAATGCACAGAGTAGGAAACGTTTTCGCCCTGAGCATACGGCAACCACTCTTCGCGGATAAGGTGAGTCCAGACCTCCGGGGCGGGCAGATGGGAGATGCCCGAGCTCTGGGGCACGACGGCGCGCAGGATGTCCACTTCCAGAGGCTTCGTCAAGCGCTCGCCATCCGCGGTCTCTTTGGGAAGGGTGAAACGGACTTCCAGGCTTTGGCCGATTTGGACAGCGGCAAGGTTGGTGATCTTCGCCGGCCGCTCCAGGCGCGGAGGATGGGGAGTTCCCTGCACGCCGCATCCGAACAGGCAACCCACTGCGGACGCCAATACCAGCGCTTGAACAATACGCTTCGGCAGGGTCCGGTGATAGCTGGAGTTGGTGGCGGCCGCTCGCCGCATTCGAGGATTAGGTTTCACAGGATGTATCGGCTAAGGTCCTGATTCTTGACGATGTCGGTCAATTGCTTCTGGACATATGCGCCGTCGATGCGTACGACTTTCTTCTTTAAGTCAGGACCCTCAAAGGAAATTTCATCCAGCAACTTTTCCATGATGGTGTGCAGACGCCGCGCTCCGATGTTTTCAGTCGCTTCATTTACGGCCGCTGCAAACTTGGCAATTTCCTGCAGCGAGTCGTCAGTGAAGCTCAGTTTGATTCCTTCTGTTTCCAGCAGCGCCACATATTGTTTTACCAGCGCGCTCTTGGGTTCCTTCAGGATGCGGATAAAATCATCCGTGGTCAAGGAATGCAGTTCCACCCGGATGGGAAAGCGGCCCTGCAACTCGGGAATCAGGTCGGAAGGCTTGGTAACATGGAACGCGCCCGCGGCGATGAACAGGATGTGGTCGGTACGAACCATGCCGTACCGCGTGTTGACGGTGGTACCCTCGACGATGGGCAGAATATCGCGCTGCACGCCCTCGCGGCTTACGTCCGGTCCGCCTGCACCACGCTCGCGCCCCGCAATCTTGTCGATTTCATCCAGCAAGATGATGCCCGACTGCTCGGCGCGCTCAACCGCCGTGCGCGTGACCTGGTCCATGTCGATCAGCCGGTTTTCCTCTTCTTGGATCAGGTACTCCATGGCTTCCGTAACATGCATGCGGCGTTTCTTGGTGCGCTGTCCGAAGAGTCCGGGAAGGACATCTTTGATATTGATATCCATCTCTTCCACGCCCTGTGCGGAGATGATCTCGAAAGCAGGCGTGCTGCGGTCGCGTATCTCCACTTCCACTTCCCGTTCGTCCAGCTTGCCTTCGCGAAGCTGGGCGCGGAGCTTTTCCCTCGTGCGCTGAAACTGTTCGTGCGACGCAGCGCGGCCGTCGTCATTTTCTCCTGGAGCTTTTTCCTGCTTTCGCATCACGGGAGGGGGCGGCAGCAGCAAATCGAGCAATCGCTCCTCGGCGTTCTGCTCGGCTTTTTCCGCGACTTCATCCACCTTTTCCTCTCTCACCATGTCGATGGATACTTCCACCAAGTCGCGAATCATCGACTCCACGTCGCGCCCGACATAGCCGACTTCCGTGAAGCGCGAAGCTTCAATTTTGAGGAAAGGTGAATTTGTCAGACGCGCCAGGCGGCGGGCGATTTCGGTCTTGCCCACGCCGGTCGGTCCGATCATGATGATATTTTTGGGAAGGATGTCTTCGGCCAATTCCGGTGTCAATTTTTGACGGCGCATGCGGTTGCGCAGAGCCACGGCCACCGACCGCTTGGCGTTGGCTTGGCCCACCACGTACTTATCGAGCTCCGTCACAATCTGCCGCGGGGTCAGGTCGTCGAGCGAAGTCGCGTTCTCAATACTTTCGGGCAAATAGAAAACCATGTTCTAAAGTCTAAAGGATACGGCCAGAAGGGTTAAAGCTTGTGAACTAAACGAGTGAGATGGTCGACCAAGTTTATCCTTTAACCTTTGCCTTTTCTTAGATTTCCTCGATTACGACCTGATCGTTCGTGTAAATACAAATCTGTCCGGCAATGAGCATGGACTCTTGAACGATTTCCTTGGCCGCCAGTTCCGTGTGTTTGGCGAGCGCGCGGGCGGCGGCCAGCGCAAAGGGCCCGCCGGAACCAATAGCCACAATCCCGTCGTCGGGCTCGATTACATCGCCATTGCCGCTTACGAGATAGGTGCTTTTCTCGTCTGCCACCAAAAGCAAGGCTTCCAAGTGCCGCAAGGCGCGGTCGGTGCGCCAATCCTTGGCCAATTCCACCACAGCACGACTCAGATTTCCGTGGTACTCATCAAGTTTCTGTTCGAAGCGGGAAAACAGGGATAACGCATCCGCGGTGCTGCCGGCAAAGCCCGCTATAACCTTTTCATTGTAAAGGCGGCGGATTTTTCGCGCCTTGGACTTCATCACGCTTTCGCCCATGGTGACCTGGCCATCGCCACCCATGGCTAGCCGTCCGCCCCGGCGCACGCAGAGAATTGTTGTGCTGCGAATCCTGGATGATTTACTCACGCTTGCTCCATGGTTTTATTATAGCAGATGCCTTAAGGACCGGGGTTCGGGATACGGGGCATGGGAAAACAACGATCCATTGATGTCACATAAAAACGATGCAGCCGCGGCTTCACGCGCTGCGGGAAAATGCTCCTCTACCGTCATCGTAACGCGTGCCGACTGACGAGTCCCGTATCCCGAACCCCGTATCCCGTTTCCCGTTCAATTCAGTCAGGGTTGAAGTAATTGGGCGGATAATCTTCGTTGTATTTTGCGAAGTTCCGGAAGGTTTCCCCAACTCGATCATCATTCAAGTAGCGAGTAACATGCATGGGGGTTTGAATCCCGTCGATCAGCTTGTAATCGGCATACGCGTCCGAATATTCGTCCCAAGCTTCCTCTTTAACATTGCGCACCCGGTAGGATATGCGGGAAGGGAGGAACGAATGGCGATGCAAATCCAGCCGGACGCTGGTTCCACCCGGAGCGATGATCTCGATCCCCTGTGTCGGCACATTATCGACAAAGTCAACTTTCCCGAGTTGGATGAGCACCCCGGGTTCTTTGATGCGCAGGCGGAATATATTCTCCAGGCCGTAGCGGTTGCCGATCGTCCAGCTTTGCCGTTGCGAATCGGGCTGGTTGATCAGTCCGTAGCGATCGAGTTCCCATGCCTTGTCCCCATTGTTGATC
>Ga0181520_10012752_pt1 | contig 10744 bp, 9 predicted proteins | sample PEATcosm2014_Bin_29_FD_132451 | JGI IMG/M metagenome (GOLD analysis project Ga0181520, IMG submission 132451) | Peatland microbial communities from MTU Mesocosm Facility, Houghton, MI, USA - PEATcosm2014_Bin02_30_metaG | ecosystem: Environmental > Terrestrial > Soil > Wetlands > Peat | place...
GCTTACGCGCATGGGCTTCGTCCAGTACGTCTCGCCGACCCTGCAGTTCGCCTTGGGAGTGTTCGCGTTCGGCGAGAGCGTGGGCCCTCCGATGATCGCGGCCTTCGCGGCGGTCATCGGCGCAGTCGCGCTGTACGCGTTTACGCGGGGTAGGGCGAAGGCTTGAGCGCCGGCTATTTCACGGCCGCTTTTCCCCTGAACAAGGGATCGAGGCCGATGGAGCCTTTGATGATCTCGATGTAGCCCGGGCGCGAAAGCACGGTCATGCGCTCCTCCGTCCGCGCGAGCTCGGATCGGGCGCGGCGCGCGGCGACGGACCCCGCCTCGGCGCTCTCGGCGAGATAGAGCCTGAGTCTTTCCACCGACGCGGCGACATAGGCGATCTCCCTCTCGCGGTAGGCCTCGAGCCGCTGAAGGTACCAATCGGACGCGAGCACGGCGTCGCGGTCGAAGAGAGCGCGCACTTCCGGGTCGTGGATGCTCTTGCCCTCGTAGTGGCCCTTGGCCATCACGTGGAGAACGGCCTTGAGCGGGGGGATCGCGGCCTCGACGGAGCCGTCCTCGAAGTAGGCCTCGGCGGACTTGGCCTGGGCCTCGGCGATGTTGCGGATGCCGTCGACGAAGTCGGGCAGGGACTGGAGCTCCGGCCGGAGCATGTCCTCGGCGAACACGGCCGAGGGGGTGTCGAATATCCGCCCGAGGAAATTGGTCACGAAGAGGGGCGTTATCCTCCAGCCGAGCCTGCTCGCGGGGACGGTCTCGCCCTCGTACTCGAAATCGGCGACCGGCTCGAGGTAGCCGTTGCTTTTGAGGAATTCCGCGTCGCGTTCGTCGCTGCTCATCCGGGACCAGAGCTCCGGCACCAGGAGCGAGAGGTCGTGCTCCATCTGGTACTTGCGGCCGATGTGCCCGGCGGCGGACGTATAGCCGCCGTAGCCCGTCAGGATGAAGGAGAGCAGCGCGTTGTTGAGGTCGGTCGTCGGGACGAGGCTGTTGAAGGGTCCCTTCGTCAGGGCGCCCTCGCTGCCGGCGCCGGTCGTGGACGGACTCTTGCCCGTCAGGCTGCAGACGAAGTCCATGAAGAGCTCGGGCAGGTCCTGGTAGTGTATCGGGCCGTACACGGCGAGGGGGCGGATGCCCGAGGCCGGGTCGGCGGGGTTGTTGCGCCTGCCGGGCAGGGTCGCGCCCACGGGGTGCATGGCGCGCCTGTCGGCGCGTATCTGGCGGTAGAGGGCGGGGCAGAGGTCGGCGAGGTAGCGCGACAGGGGATCGACGTAGCAGGGATCGAGCTGCAGGTAGCGGGGATTCTTGGATGGGGCGCCGTCGACCATGCGCGGTCTGTCCGAGGCCACGAACCACTCGAAGCCTTGGTCCTGCGCGGCGGCCTCGACGAAGGCTCGCATCGGCTCGGAGTAGTTGGTCAGGCTGACGCAGCGCTCCGCCATCTCGCCGGCCTCGGAGCGCGGCAAGGGCTCGAAGTTGGAGATGAAGTTGTCGCCTCTCGACAGATCCTTCTCGGCCTGCTTGTCGTAGCCGCGGTGCACCGCGTCGTCCGGGCGCTGGAAGAAGCGCGCCTCGACGTTCTTGCAGAATTTGATGCTGAGCTTCGAGTCCACCCAATGGGGGAGACCCGAGACGCCGGAGGCCGGCACGGTCACGCTCGCCGTGATGTCGTCCTCCCATTGCACCTTCGCGGCGGGCATGAAGTCCTGCCTCAGCTTGAAGGTGCGGCGCATGCCGGTCTCGTCCCTGCCCACTCGGAGGTAGGAGCCCAGGACGGGCCGGCCCTCGAACTTCAGGATGTTGCCCGTGGTGCCGTTGACGGCGTCGACGGTGAAGCGGGATATCCAGTCGCCGCCCCAATCGGGGCGGTAGAAGCGCTTGACGAGGAAGACGAGAGCCTTGATCCGCTCCGGGATCGTCTTGAGCCAGGCGTTGTATTCGTCTTTATACAGCGCCGAGGGAGACAGGAGCTTGATGACCGAACCCAGGGATCGCTGCTTGGAGAGGATGTCGCGCTCGTCGACCATGCCTTTCCTGAAGCGGCTCGAATAGTCCCTTTCTATGATCTCCTTGACCCTGGCTATGTCCTCGCGGTAGTCGCCTATGATGAGGGGCGAATACGAGATGGCGTCGAGTATGGACTTGGCGATCTCGGACTTGCCTCCTCCGGATACCGTGCAGGGCTTATGGCACAGGAGGCCGTCGGCGGCGGTGCCGACGAGGCGCCACGCGCCGGACCCGGGGTGGCGCTCCATGCGGATGCGGTAGCCGGTCGGGTGCACGTAGACCTTGCTCGGCAGGACGCGAAGGCTCCTCTGCCCGCCCGCGTAGGTCCAGCGAGCGGTCTGGTCCTCGAGCGAGATGACGGCGTCCTCGGGAAGGTATACGACCTCGGGAAAGGTCATGTCGACGGCGTAGCCGTCTTCCTTGAAGGTCGCCCTCCCGCCCATCAGCCCGAGGACTCCCTCCAGGCTGTGGCCGCAGGCGCGGAGGTTCGTATCGGGGACGAAGAGCGTGCCGAGGTTGTAGGAGGGGAAGACGAGGGCGCCGCCCGCGTGCTCCTCCTCCGCGAGGCCGAGGAGGTTGGCCGAATAGGATATCTGCGCCTTGACCTCCTTCTTGGAATATCCGAAGTAGTTGTCCGCGATTATCGAGACGATGACGCCTCGCTCGTCGCGGGCGCAGGCCTTGAAGGGCTTGCCGTCGTTGTAGGGCTCGCCGGGCTCCCTCCACGCCATGCCGTCGCGCCTCTGCCTCTCGGTGGCCGCGTCCCAGGTAGGGAGCCCGAGCTCCTTCTTGGTGAGGGACGTGAGGTGCGTGGCGAGGATGATGCAGCCGGTGGTGCCGGTCCAGCGCAGAGGATCGAGGGCCGCGTCGTTGTCCGCGACGTAGGGGTCGCCGGCGTTCCCGAAGATGGATTCGATGAAGTCGAGGCTCGCGGCGAGGGAGCCCGGCGCGAAGAAGCGCAGCTCCATGGCTCTCTCCTCGCACCAGCCGTGGACGCCGGGCCTCACGGGGGGCCGCAGCAGGAGGGAGATGAAGGTCCGCGCCTTTCGCTCCTCTCCCGCGGTGAAGGGAAGCTCGAGGAGCTCGGCCGGCGGGTGGAGGGCCGCGGCGAGGATGCGCGCGAAGGTCAGCCGGGGCACGGCCTTTTTATCCGGGGGAACGGGCAGGCCGTCCTCGGCTACGTGGAAGACGCCTTCGGTCGTGCGCCTGTCGCTGGCGGGATTGTGCAGGACGCCGTTGCGAATCCGGTACGAGGTCAGGGAGGGCGAGGCGTACTTGTGCCTGTCGGGAGGGAGCGAGAGCTCGCGCGCCATTCCGTAGCGGTCGAGGACCAGGGTGTTCGAGGGGAGCCTGGGCTTCGATTGGAGGCCGAGGTCCCCGAGGTAGGAGTCGAGGAAGTCCTGGATCCTCTTGTCGGCCGGCGGGAGGTAGCCCGCCAGGAGGAGGTCCTTCTCGCGGAAATTCTCGAGCATGTCGCTCGCGAGCTCGACGAAGGCCGTGCCTTCGCGTCCGTAGATGGGAAGGCCCATGCTCGCGAGCTTGATGTTTATATAGGCGATCAGGCGTTCGTGCTCCGCCGGGCTTTGGCGATCGAGGCGTAGGCCGAAGTCGCGCTTTATAGGCATATGACCTCCGCGGTGAAAAGAATGACAATTATTCTATCTATGTCAGGCATTCGCGCCAATAGGTCCGCGTCCCGTCGGGGGGTCAAAGTCCCAAGACGCTCAATATCGCCGCGCCGAAGGTATCTCCGTCGATCTTCCCCTCGATGTAGGCCTTGATCAGGGCTTTTATCTCGGCGGGAAAGGCGGCCCAGTATTCGTCCTTCCAGCGGGGATTCGAATCCCAGAGCTCGCGCTGCCGGCTCGGGGGCATCGCCCCTCGCGAGTATTCGACGAAGGAAGTCGCCATGCGGAGAAGGGCCGCGGGCGGCAGCGCGGAGCCGGTCGCCTTGCGCGCGGCGCCGGGCGGCGGCGCGTACTCGTCGAGGAGGGCCGCGAGCTGCTCCTCGGAAATCTCGGGCGCGTTCTTGCGGACGATGTCGGCGACGAAGCCGCGGACGGTGTCCCTTACGCTCTCCATGGTGGCGCCGACGCCCTTCTCGAGCTCGCCGGCCATGCGCCTGGCCATCGCGCCCGGACCTTCCCCGCCGAGGCTCTCGAAGGCCTTCATGTCCCTCCCGCGGCGCTGGCAGGCCTTGGCTATGACCTCGAACTCGGACGCGTCGGCTTTGTTGAGAATGTAGTCGAGTATGAACTCGAGTTCCTTGCGGGACATGCCGACCAGTATCGCCCGGAGCCCGGTCCGCGCGCTAGACCTCGATTCCCGGCGCCGCTAGGATGGCGGTCATGGATAAACGTCGTTCCGCCCTAGTCTATTCAGTCGCGGTCTCCGTCATCTGGGGGCTTTCCTTCCTGAGCACGAAGGTGGCCATAGCCGTCCTGCCCGCCATGACCATCGCCGCCGCCCGCTTCGTCGTGGCCGTCCTCCTCCTCCTGCCCCTCGCCTTCGCCGCGCGCGAGGACCTCAGGCTCAGGCTCCGCGACGTTCCCGTGATGGCCGCGAGCGGACTCATGTGCGTGACGATCTACTTCCTCTGCGAGAACAACGGCATCGCCCTCCTTACGGCCTCCGAGTCTTCCCTCGTGATCGCGACGATTCCCGTCCTCACGATGCTCGTCGAGCGCGTAGTCTGCGGGACGAGGCTCCGGACCGGCTGCTACGTCGGCGCCCTGCTGTCCTTCGCGGGGGTCGGCCTCATCGTGCTGCCCTCTCTCGGCGCGCGCGCCTCGGCTCTCGCGGGATTCCTCTACATGGGCGGAGCCGCCGCCGCCTGGGTCGCATACGCCCTGCTCACGAAGCCCCTGGGCCGGAAATACGGCAGGATCGGCATCACTTTCTGGCAGAGTCTCTTCGGGCTTCTGGGCTGCCTTCCCTTCGCCGTCGCGGAATCGCCCGCGTGGAAGGGCCTGGGGCTGACGGTGGCGCTCAACGTGCTCTACCTGGGCGTATTCTGCTCCGCGGCGGGCTATTGGCTCTACGTGTCGGCGATGGACACCCTCGGGGCGGGGACGACGAGCGTCTTCCTGAACCTCGTGCCCGTGGTCTCGGTAGGCGCGGCCTACTTCCTCCTCGGCGAGAGGCTCGGAGCCGTCAGCCTCGCCGGAGGGACGATAGCCGTCGGAGGCGTCTACCTGGCGACGGCCTCTTCCAGGCGGCCTACGGTGGGAGCCTCGGGAGTCGGAGCCTCGAAGAGGGGAGGTCCGGAGTAGTCGAGGTACCGGCGCAGGGCGCTCACCAGGTTCCTGGAGTCGTAGCGATAGGTTATCGTCCTCGGCACGGCGAAATGGTCGAGGGTCGGGTCGTCGAAGGAGACCGGCCGCACTCCGTCGTCCGCCGCGAAGGCCCAGGAATAGCCTGCGGCGGCCAGAGCCTCCTGTGCGCGGGGCGAGTACACGCCGAAGGGATAGGCGAACATCGTCGGGGCGGCGCCGAGTATCTTCGCGAGAGCGGGTCCCGGCCGCGAGATCTCGGCCATGAAATCCTTGGGATCCCTGGCCCAGGCCTTGTCGGTGACCGGGTCGTGGTGGTAGCCGTGGGCCCCGATGCCGCAGCCCGCCTGGGCGAGGGCTTGCAGCCTCTCGGGCGTCAGCGCATAGCGGACGTGGCCCAGCACGATGGCGGGGTAGACGAACAGGTAGGGCTTGATGCCGCGAGGCTCGAAGACGTCCTTGAAGGCTTCGTAGATGCTGTGATTGCCGTCGTCGATCGTGATGACGATATTGGCTTTGCCCTCGATCCTTCCGGAGACGGCGTCGTCGAGGCTCACGAACTTGTAGCCCATCGCCGTCATCCCGTCGAGCTGATCGGCGAGCTCCCGCTCGGAGTAGTCGAGATTGGACTTGCCGCTCCCGAGGAAGGTATGGTAGTCGAGGATTATGGCCGTGCCTTCCGCGGCGACGGATCCGGCGAAGACCAGCGAGGACGCCAGTGCGAGAGCGGCCATTATCAAGCGGTGCATAGGATGACGCATTCTAACGACGGCGCCGGCGAGCGTCAACGCGGTGTCAGTACGCCAGCTCGATCCCCATCCACTTGGTCCAATCGGCCATGCCCGCGGCTATCATCCCTATTCCCACCTTGGTCGTGGTCTCGCCCACCAGATACTTCTTCCCGTTGAACTCGAAGCGCTGCCCGCCGCCGGGCACGTCGACGCCGAGCATCGCGTGAGAGTACTCGCGCGAAACCATCAGGATCGCGTCGATTCCCAGGCGCTCGAGGATGATTGCGGCGACCACGACCCTCGAGTCGCATTCTCCGGTCGCGCCGTAGGCGGCGGCCAACGGCGGGATGAAGTCCATGCCTGTCCCGTTGCGCTCGTAGGCGAAGCCCTGCACCCAGGCGAGTATCCGCCTGGCCGTCTCGGTGGGATCCTCGCGGGGGACGAGTCTCGCCGTCTCGAGGGCGAGTCGGTCCAGGCGGGCCGCCGACTCGCGGTAGGCCATCCTGTAGAATCGCGCCCAGGCGTCCCGCCACAGCACGGTCTCGTTCGCGTAGGCCGAGAGGACCTTGTACTCCCTCTGGTCGGTCTGGGCCTCCTGATCCGCCTCGGCCTCGGCCCAGGGAAGCGGGACCGATCCGCCGCCGACGAGCGACACCGTCTTTTCCCCGTCGCGCTTCGGCGGCCATTCGAGGGTGAACTGGCTCAGGGGTCCCGGCGAGCGTCTGGCCGCCGCGTCTATCGAGAAGCAGTCGAGGCAGGAAAGGATCAGGTCGGAGTAGGCCTCGAAGTCGGCCTCGGGCGCGTAGGCGAGGAGGGCGTAGCTGTCCTCCTTGGATGGGCCGCTCCCTCGCCCCGAGATGAACAGGCCGTAGCCTTTCTGCTTGACGCCGTCCAGGGCGAAGCCGAGCTCGGCGAAGACGGCCTTCCTGCCTTCATAGGAATAAGGGGTGCTGTCCCCGCTCGAGCCGAGCTTGCCGAGGCTCCGGCTCGCGAGCGCGGCCGCGTCGGGGAAGCGCCCGGACTCGTAGGCGAGGATATCGTACTCCATCCCCCCCTCGGGGTCCGTGAACGCGAAGCGGCTCGCGCCGTCGCCGTCTTTCAGGGAAAAGCCGGAGGGCATGTCGACGAAGAAGCCGAGCTTGGATTTGAGCTGCTCGGGAAAGGCCCGGTCGGAGGCGCCGAGGACGAGGAGGGCGGCGAGGACGACGATCGGGGAGAGGAGGCGAAGTCGGGTCATGGTCTTAGTATCGGCTCAAGTGCGGCGGCGCTTGCGCGCTTGTCCGCGGACCGGCGGAACGGGCGGCGAAGAGGGCAGGATCGCCTCGGCCTCGGCGACGGCCAGCGAGCGGAATTCCGCCAGGCCGGGCGGCGAGTCGTAGCGCGCGAGGACCCGGTGCTCCCGCCCGACCTGGACGGCCAGGCAGAACTCCCCGAGGATGTCCGACTCGAGGTCGATGGACAGCACGGGCTTTCCGAGGCCGGGGTCGAAGGCGAGGAGCCTGTAGCGGAAACGCTCCTCGTGCCGCGCGGGAGTCGGCGGCATGGAAACGACGGCGACTCCGAAGCCATGGAGCTCGAAGCGCTCCACCGAGGAAAGCGAGAGTTGCCGCAGCCAGGACAAGTCGCTTATCGGCTCCATGTTTTGCCTTCGATAAAATGAATATAACCCGTAGCGGCGGATTGGGCAATCCGGATCGGGCTTCGGCCGGAGGCCTATGGCCTCAGGCCGAAGCGCTCCTCCTCGGAGTTGCCGCGCGGCTCTACGTGGACGATGACGTCGTAGACCTCCGGCAGGGCGCGCTTGATCGCGCGCTCGACCTCGACGGCGATGGCGTGGGCCGAGGCGACGCTGAGCTCGGGCTCCACCTCGATGTCGAGGTCGACGACGAGGAGGGAGCCCAGCCTCCGTACCCGCGTCCGGTGCGGATTGCCCGCCCCGGGGACCGAGGATACGGCCGCGAATACTTCGCCGTAGGGGCCTTCGCCCTCCGTGCCGTCCATGAGCTCCGTATTCGCCTCTCGGAATATGCCCGCCGCGACCTTGATGATCCAGAGCGAGACGAGGAGCGCGGTGATGCGGTCGAGCACCGGCATCCGGAGGACGAAGGTGAAGCCCAGGCCGGCCAGGACCGAGCACGAGACGAGGACGTCGCTGCGCAGGTTCCTCCCGTTGGCGACGAGCATGGAGCTCGAGGCTTTCTTCCCGTAATAGAACTGGCTCCACGCCAGGAGGAGCTTGCCGGCGATGGAGAAGAGCGTCACGACTATCGCCAGAGTCGAGGGCAGCTCGGTCGCCTCTCCGCCGATCAGGGCCGATACGCTGCGCACCAGGAGCTGGGAGCCGGCGAAGAAGACGATGAAGGACAGCACCGTCGTGGCGACCGTCTCGGCTCTCGAGTGGCCGTAGGGGTGCTCGCGGTCCCCGGGCTTGTCGACGATGCGCGCGGTGAACAGGGCGACCAGGGCTATCACCACGTCGGCGGAGGAATCGATGCCGTCGCCCACGACGGCGAGCGAGCCGGCGATGAATCCGACCGCCAGCTTGGTCGAGGCGAGTACGGCGTTTCCGAGCAGAGCGATGACCGAGGCTCTTCTCAGGAGGGAGGCCCTGGCTTCCATTGAAGGTAGGCTAGCATGCGTCGCGGCAGTCGCGGAAGCGATCGGGCCGAGGCCGGCGGAAATCCGAATCCCTTGCCTAGGGGGCGGAGCTCCGCTATATTCTGCCCCGATGATGATCGCGCTCTACGAGGACGACGAGATCCTCGTATTGGACAAGCCCGCCGGCCTCGCCACGCAGCCCGGAGAGGGCGTACGCGTCTCCGTCGTCGAGGCGGTGGAGAGGGACTTCGGCTTCAGGCCCTTCCTCGTCCACAGGCTCGACAAGGAAACGTCGGGCTGCCTCGTCGTCGCCCGCTCGGCCGCCGCCGCCGCCAAATGGTCGCGGCTGATAGAATCCCGCGAGCTGCGCAAGACCTACCGCGCGATCGTCTCCGGCTCTCCGGGCGCGAGCAGGGGACGTTTCGACGATCCGGTGCCCGGCCCGGCCGGCGACAAGGCGGCCTCGACCGAGTGGCGGCTCCTCGCCTCTTTCGGCCGCCGAGAGGCCGCGCCGGGCGCGGCGGCGATTGCCTTCTCCCTTCTCGAGCTGGAGCTGGGGACGGGGCGCACTCACCAGATCCGCATCCACCTGGCCGCTCACGGCCTACCAGTCCTCGGGGACGATCGCCACGGCGACTTCGCGCTGAACAGGCGCCTGCGCAGGGAGGAGGGCCTTCGCCGACTCCTCCTCGTCGCCTGGTCCCTGGCCCTACCCGGCGGAAGGCTCGTGCGCGCTTCCTTGCCCGCGCATTTCGCGGCCTTCCTCGCGCTCTTCCCCGATGCCGTCCCGTCGGACCCGTCGGGGGCTACGGACGGCGCATGAAAGCTCTTCGGGACAATGCGGGAACCGCGCCCTACGTCCTGCTGCACGGGGCGAGCTGGCTGACCCCCGACGGAGAAGTGCTGCCCATCCCGGGCTTCCATGAGGAATGGCTTCGCGATCACGAGGAACTCGCCGGGGGGGCGCGAAACGCCTGCGAGCTCGTGCTGACCAGGCGCTGGATCTCGGTGGCCCTCTTCGCGGGAGGCTATCTCGAGCTCATGGTGCCCGACCGGCGCGCCGAAGACGTCCGGCGGTCCCTCTTCGAGCTGCTGTCGCGCAATGCCTCCCTGTGGTCCAAGGCGCTCGTGATCGCGATGGACGCGGAAGGCTACGCCATGCTCGAGCCCGAGGACGCGCGCGACGAGGGCGCGCTCGCCGAGAAGCTCGCGAAGTCGGTCTAGGCCGTCGCGCGGGCCTCACTTCCTCCTGATCGCCAGCAGCGTCAGGTCATCGTACTGCGCGTCCTCCTTGATGCCCTGGTAGAGCAGGTAGCCCGGATTCTCGGCGTCCGCGTAGGGCTTTTTGTCGGAGCAGTAGAGCCGGTACTGGTCGAAATGCCTCTCGAGGAACGCGTCGATCTTCTGGTCGACGAGGACGGCATCCTTCGCCGTGGCGGCGGGATCCTTGTAGAGCCTGAACACCTTCTCGATCGACACCAGGGCCAGGATCTTCTCCTCGAGGCTGTCCCCGCACCCGGAGAAGTCGAAGGAGAGGATCTCGCCGGCGATCGGAGCGTGGTGCTTCTCGAGGCGGTAGCTCCCTCTCGAGGCCACCGCCTCGAGGACGGCGGTGATTCGCTCGTACCCGAACTCCTCGTTGTCCTGGCCGCCGGTATGATTCTCGTGCGGCTTGTCCTTCTCGGCGTCGGCGCACTCGATCACCTTGAAGTCGCCGTCGCGGAATCGGCGCTTGGCCTCCTCGATGCCGTCCGTATAGAGCATCAGCGCGTCGCCGTGGCCGAGATTCCGGACGACCTGCACGAAGGGCTTCTTCATCTGGACCATGAAGCTGGCGAGGGGGCCGGCCGCGGGCGAGTCCGGCAGGAGCTCCTCGACGAGCCTTCGGGCCTTCTCCTCCCAGACGTGGAGCTTTCGATCGCCGGCCTCGCAGAGGTAGGCGACGCCGGCCTGGGAGTCCCAGACGCCGAGCGTGAAGGCGGCGAAGCGGCCGACGAACTGCCTCTCCTCCAGGAAATCGTTTATCTTGTAGGTCAGGTCCGTAAGGTCGATGACCTTGGGCATGGCCTTCTTCCAGTCGTTGAAGTAATTGATCACCATCGTCGCGACCTGGACCATGATGAGGGCGGCGGA
>Ga0181520_10012754_pt1 | contig 10743 bp, 9 predicted proteins | sample PEATcosm2014_Bin_29_FD_132451 | JGI IMG/M metagenome (GOLD analysis project Ga0181520, IMG submission 132451) | Peatland microbial communities from MTU Mesocosm Facility, Houghton, MI, USA - PEATcosm2014_Bin02_30_metaG | ecosystem: Environmental > Terrestrial > Soil > Wetlands > Peat | place...
CCCGTCAAATTCCACGTCGCACAGCGCGCATAGAAAACGCCCGCACGCCCCGCAGACGATGGCGGCTTTTTTTTGCGGGTGATAAAAACAACCGGCCTCCCCCTCCGCCGTCACCAATTCCGGTGGTGCTTCCGTTTCCGTGCGGAACAGCGCGGGGAACACCAGGAATTGCTGCGACCGCTGGCAGGAGGGGCAGGGGGTCAGGTCCGGCCGACCGCACAGCTCCGCGCCCAGCACCGTCTTGCATTGCGGGCAGGTGATCAGTTGGGCGGGGGAAGCCATGGCTTCGGAGGGTCAGCTTTTGATCACCCGGGTGTCGCACATCCGGTCGTGCAGCGTCCGCTTTTCGTCGTCCCACAACATCATCAAAAAGCCGATGCAGAGAATCAGTGAGCTGACAATGTAACCGAAAAACCGCCCCGCCGCCTTCGCATAGCTGACGGGTGAGCCGTCCCCGTTCACCACTTTTATCTTGCACGCCATTTTTCCCGGGGTGGCCCCGAATTTTCCAATGAAAAAAGTGAAATAGGCCAGCCGGAACAACAGCCCCATCACCATGGCCACCAATTCGATGACGATGGTCGCGCCCGGACTCTTCACTCCCATGGTTGCCCCCATCACCACGCCAATCACCGCGCCGATGACCAGGGCCGCCACCCCCGTAATGATCCCGTCCAAAAAATACGCGGCGAAACGCAGCCAGAAGGAGGCGTAATCCATGCCCCCGCCCACCTTCACGCCCTCCCGGAGTTTTTGCAGGAAAATGGGTTTGCACGCCGCGCACACGTTCAGGCCGTTGTATTGAAAGACCTCCCCGGCGGGAAATAGTTTCCCGCATTCCGCGCAGATCACTTCGGTTCCAACGGTGGCGGCGTTGACGGGTGGGGGGCTTCCGGCCGGGCTGGGTTTGACCGTGCGGTACGGCTGCCAGTCCGCCTGGCCCTCCCGCCAGACCAGGGTTTCCGAATCAACCCTGCCCGCCTGTGCCAGCGCCTGCAACTCGGCGTCCGTCACCGGCCCCCGCTGTTCGCCGTTTTCCGTATAGTACCACATAACAAGAATTGGTTGTTTGGTTTTTCCAGTTGTGCTGAGTGAATCCATGTCGTCCATCCTTGACGGACCTTCACGGATTTTCCACAGGCTTCGCCATTGCCCGTGATTTGTCAAGCGCCGGGCGCGGCAAATCCGGCAGGCAAGGGATCCGCGGTTTTCGGGCCGGCGGCCCGTTGAGAGTGCGGGGACAAGTTGCCGCTTTTACACGAGACGACAGGTCGTCGAGTTCAAAAACGCAAACCTGCCCGGTATCCGCCGCCAGTTCGAGAGGCGCGGCCCCTCGTCCACCCCGGGCATTCCTCCCGCGAACCGTCGGCGAACCTTCCCCCTATCTGCTGGCCTTCAAGACCGGAATCCCATAAGAGTAGAGTCCATGAAACCCAACCTGGTCATCCGCCCGGCTGTTCCTCATGACCTCGCCGGCATCAACGCCATCTACAATTATTACGTGGCGCACTCAACATGCGTTTGGACGACCCACCCGTGTTCGGAAGCAGAACGCCTGGCGTGGTATCAGGAACACGGCCCGTCCATGCCTGTTTTGGTTGCCGAACAGGGCGGACGGCTCGTCGGTTGGGCCGCCCTCGGCTCCTTCCGACCGGCCTATACGGCCGCCGGCACCTTGGAAGATTCCATCTATGTGCATCATGATTTTCACCGCCAGGGGATGGGAACTCATTTGCTCCAAACCTTGATTGAGGCGGCACGGCACGCGGGTCTTCGCTCCCTGCTGGCGAACATCTCTGCCGACCAGACCCCGAGCCTTCGACTGCACGGGAAATTTGGGTTTCAGCCGGTTGCGCATTTGCGGGAGGTCGGCCAAAAGTTCAATCAACGGTTCGATGCCATTTATTTGCAATTGCTCCCGGCCAACAGCGCACCAGCAGCCGTCGCCACGAACCCGGCTTGAACACTCACGGGATGCGCATCAGGCGCAGGCAGCACACGGGCTCGTTGCCGGGGCGCGAATCATGGTTCCTGGTGTTCGACCACCAGCATTTCGACCGGGCGCCGGTCCGCAACCAGGTCCAGCCCCGCCTGCTCGCGCAGCGCACGGATCAAGTCCTTCTTTTGTTCGCTCCGGTTGAGTTTTCCATTCCAGTGAAGCTCGAGGTTGTAGGTCTCCGTCAATCCGGTTTCATCCACCACCGGCTCGTTGAAATAATCCGCCGCCAGCGTCGAAACCACGTCGGCGCCATCGGGGCCGGACATTTTGTAACCCGCCAGCGCGAGGCTGTCCGCTTTTTCGTAAATGCGCACGCCGCCATCGGCACTGACCGTCAGGCCGGGGGCCGGCGCGGGGGTCTTTTTCATCACCAGCACATCCCGGTCGCGCGTTTCAGAATGCGCGACCAAGCCAAACTTCTTTTTGATTTCCGCGCGGAGCGTTTCGCGCGAACGTTCAGGCAGCGTCAGCAGCAGGTCGAATTTCCCCTTCGGCAGACCGGCGGGCAGCACCATTTTTTCGAGCCCGACCCCATAAGCCGACGAAAGAATCTCCCCGATCGTCGCGCCCCGGCGCATGAGTTTTCCTTCGGGACCGAAACTGCCGGCGGCAATAATATAATCCCCCAGCGCCGCATATTTGCTTGGCCGCAGCAGGACCACCGGCGGGGCCTCCATCAAATGGCCTGAATCCATTTCTGTGAAATAACTTTCGAGGGGTGGCGAAGCAAAGGTCCTGATTACGAGGGTGGCGGTGCCGACGGCCAGCAGGGCGGCCAGCCCCGCCACCAGGGCGGTTTTCATTTTTGTCCAGGCCATAAGTTTCAGTGCTCCTGTCACGAGGGTTGGGGTTGCCGGGGAAATGGCCGCGCTCTTGGCCAGCGCGAGAGTGGTGGCCGTCCGGGCCAGCGCCGTCGGCGCTGCCTGAACGGAATTGGTGGAAATCAGGCCCGTCAGGGTCGCCGCCGTGGAGGTGACGCCGTGTTTGGAAAAATAACGCTGCAGTTTTTCCAGCGCGCGGTCCACCCGTTTCCGGGCGGCGCTTTCGTTGGCCCCCAGCGCCGCCCCGACTTCGCGGATGCTTTTGCCGTCAAAGAACCGCAGCACCACCGCGTGGCGGTCGGTTTCATTCAAGCTGGCCATGGCCTCGTCGAGCAACGGGGCGATGTGCGGCCAGACCCCGGATTCCTCTTCGTTGAGGGCGTTTTGCGCATGGGCCTCCTGTTCGCGCCGGGCGCGCCGGATTTCGCTGCGGAGATAAGTGACCGCCGTCAGGCGGGCGGCCTGGTACAGCCAGCCGGACAGGAGGACGTGCCCGCCCAACTGCCGGGATTTCCGCGCGAGGATGACGAAGACCGCCTGGGTGATTTCCTCGGCGTGCTGCGGACTGCCGGTATGGCGCAGGGCGACGGAATAGACTTTGCTGACATGGCGCGCCACCAGCGTGGCAAACGCCTCCTCGGAAGCCTTTTCCACATATGCCCGCAACAGAGTGCTGTCATCCCATTCCTGCATTCACCTATAAATGCCGCAGATTGTGAAAATTGGACAATCTATTTCGCCGCACCAGGCGCGGGCAGGCGCATCCACCCGCCAGCAAGCGTTCGCGCCCGCCAACCAGCGGCCTGCTCCCACGCGGCCCGCGGACGCGGTGGCGCCGGCTCAGCCGCTCTCCGGCGGGGCGGCTTTTTCCCTTTGGATCAGCCCGGCCAGTTTTTCGCCCTCGCGGACGGCAAAATTGGTTCCGCGATCCTCCGGGAAAATCTGGGAAAAGTTCGCGAGCCAAACCCCCGGCAGAGGGGTCCGGTAATCCGGAATCTTATCCGCATAGGCGGTGTCCACAATGTGCTGGGCCGCCCGGAACCGGAAGAGGTGGCGTTCGCCCAGGCGGCGGGCGTCAAATTCGGGGAAGATTTTCTTCAGATAGCCGAGCCAGAGCGCGGCCAGTTCCTCGTCCGGCAGCAAGAAGAGTTTTCCTGCCGGCGGCAGATAGGCCCCGAGATAATAAACGTTTTGGCCGCCATAGAAACTCTTGTCCACCAGCCGGGTGTGGTTGATGAACACGAGAAACGGCGCGTCCGGCTCGTTGACGTTGACCCAGTAATATTCGCCGAGGTTCTGGTCGCTGGTGAAGACCAGGCAGGCCGCGCCCAAATACTCAATGCTGCGGAGTTTGGCGGCGTAGTCCCGCAGCGCGTCGCCGGGGGGCAATAATCCGGCCAGGGCCGGTGACGGGCCGGTGAACAGGCAGGCCTCAAACGGCACGGTTTGGCCATTGATGACGGCGGTGCGGTCGGAGGAAATTTGTTGCACGGCCGCCCCGGTCTGAATGGTCACGCCGCGCCGGCGGAGTTCCTGTTCCAACGCGGTGATGACGACGTTGAAGCCGCCGCGAAAATAGCCCAGTTTTTCGCCGCCGCCCGGGGACCGCGAGTTGGCGCGGGTGTGGAGGCGGGCCCAAAACCAGGCCATGGAAACCCGGTCAAAGTGGCGGTGGAATTTGCCCTTGAGCAGCGGCGTCCAGATGCTGGCCATGGCGCTGGTTCCGCAGGCGCGGGTCATCCAATCAAGGGCGGTTTGGGATGCGAACCCGCGCCAGTCCCGGCGGTGTTTGAGATACAGCGCGGCAAACCCCGTCCGCAACCGGCCGGTGAGGCTGCAGGGGGAAAACCGGAGCAAATCCAGCGGCGTCCTGAACGGATGGATTCTTCCATCCCGGTAGATGCTGACGGAACTGTCACACCAGACCAGCTTGTCCTGCAAGCCGAGTTCCCGGACGAGCGCCAGCATGTGGGTGTCGGTCAAAAACAAATGATGATAGGTTTTTTCCAGGGAGATGCCGGCCAGCGGAAACCCCGCCGCCAGCCCGCCGAGCTGGGGGGAGGTTTCCACCAAAGTGACGGCGCAGTCCCGGTCCGCGGCGAGCCGCAGGGCGGCGGTCAGGCCGGTGAAGCCGCCGCCAATGATCAGAATGTGGCGGGGGGCGGACATCAGCGGGCCGGGCGGAAGGAGAGGAGCCGGTTGAGGTTGTATTGCACGAGCACGACAACGCCGAGCGCGGCGAGTTTGGCGAGATATTTATCCATGGCGTACCCGCCAATCAGCAGGCGCAGGAGGCCGGCGGAGAGCAGCCAGCCGAGCAACGCCACCCCGAAAAAACTCGCCAGCCGCCAGCCCAGGCCGTCCGTGACGCGGAAATTGAACCGGGCGTTGAGGAGGAAGGACAGCAGGGTGCCGCCGGCATAACCCGCGGCATTGGCGGCCTGATAATGCAGCAGGCCGGTTTTCACCAGCAGCGAATAGGTTCCAAAGTCCAGCGAAGCGCCGCCCGCCCCGATGGCGCAGTACAACAGGAATTGTCTTTGCCGGAGCAGCAGACTTTTCACGCGGGGGGTTCGGTTTTTTCGGGGGCGGGCAGGCCTGCGGTCTCGCGGATGATCCAGAGCGGCCGGCCTTTGACCTCGTCGTAAATGCGGCCGATGTACTCGCCCAGGATGCCCAGGCAGATCAATTGGACGCCGCCCAGAAACAGGATGGAAATCACCAGGGTGGGGAATCCCGGACCGGGTTTCAGCCCGATTTTATCAAACTGCACCGCGAACACTTTTTGCAGGAAGGTGAACACGGCGCCCAAAAACGCGAGCCCGGACACCCAGAACCCCAGGTAGGTGGCCAGCCGCAGCGGCACGGTGGAAAAGGAGAACAGGCCGTCGAGCGCGAGTTTCAGTGATTGACGGAAGGTGTAATGCGCCGCGCCGGCGGCGCGTTCGCCCCGCTCGATTTCCACGGAGGTTTGGCGGAAACCGCACCAGGAGCGGAGTCCGCGCAGATAACGGTTGCGTTCGGGCAGGGCGTTGATGACGCTGGCCACGCGGCGGTCGAGCAGACAGAAATCCCCGGCATCGGTGGGCAGGGAAAACGGGGCCAGCCGGGTGAGGACGCGGTAAAAGGCCCAGGCGAGCAGGCGTTTCAGGAACGGGTCATGGCGGCGTTTCCGCGTGGCAAAGACCACTTCAAAGCCGGCGCGCCATTTTTCCAACAAGGACACAATCGCCTCCGGCGGGTCCTGCAGGTCGGCGTCAATGACCACCACGGCTTCGCCGGTGGCGTGAAACAAACCGGCGCTGACGGCGGTTTGATGGCCGAAATTGCGGGCAAAGGCCAGGCACCGCCACCGGGCATCCCGCTGGTGCTGCTGCTTGAGCAGGTTCCAGGTGCCGTCCTGCGAGCCGTCATCCACACAAATGATTTCATAATCGGCCCCCCAGGACGGGGCGGCGGCCTGCAACCGCTCGAACAAAATCGGCAGAACGGCCGCTTCGTTAAAGCAGGGCACAATGATGGAGATTTTCCGGGACACTTGTTTGCGGGGCCACACTAACATTTTGCCCCCCCCGGGCAAGGAGAAACCCAAGCCTCCTGCCTTGCCACTGGGGAAACCGTGTGTTAAACGATGGCTGCCCGATGAAAATCCTCTACGATGACAGTATTTTTGTGATGCAGGCGCGCGGCGGGGTTTCCCGGATCATGTGTGAAGTGATCCGGCGGGAGCTGGCCCGCCCGGACGTGGAGGGTCGGGTGTTCGGCGGGTTTCACCGGAATTATGAGTTGCAACAACTGGGCCGGGAGTTTCCGGGCAAAGTCCATGCGTGGCTGCTGCCGCAGACCCTGGTCCGGCAGCGGATCTTCCTGCCGGTCAACCGTGCGCTCTTTGTTCCCTACGCCAGGTGCTTCGCCCCCGAGGTCTGTCATCATACTTATTACCACCTCCCGCCAGTGCCGCCCCACACCCGCGTCGTCATCACGGTTCACGACCTGATTTGCGAGGTGCTGAATCCGGACGTGAAAGGTCCCGAGGTGCTGCTGCGGGAGCGCGCCCTGCGCCGGGCCGACGGCATAATTTGTGTCTCGGAAAACACCAAGGCGGACCTGCTGCGATTTTACCCGCTGGGCGACAAGCCGATCTTGGTGGCGCACCATGGCAACAGCCTCCGCCAGACCACTCCCCGGGCTCAGGAATTGACTACCCCCTATTTGCTCTATGTGGGCACGCGCGGCGTCGCTTACAAAAATTTTGGACTGGTGCTGAAAACCCTCGCCGAAAATGAGCGGCTCAAGCCGTTCGCTCTGGTCTGTTTTGGTGGCGGGGCCTTCACCCCGGTCGAACTGGCGGCCATCCGACAGGCGGGCCTGACGGGCCGCGTCCACCACCGGCAGGGATCCGATGCGGTGCTGGCGGGCTGTTACCAGCAGGCCACCGCCCTGATCTATCCCTCGCGGTACGAGGGTTTTGGCCTGCCGCCGATTGAGGCGATGGGTTTGGGCTGTCCGGTGCTGGCAAGTTCCGCCCCACCCATGCCGGAAGTCATTGGTGACGCAGCGCTGTTTTTTGATCCCGGTTCGGCGGAACAGTTGTCGGCCGCCCTGGCCCGGCTGCTGACCGAAAGCGGTCTGCGGGCGGCGCTGATTGAGCGAGGCCGAAAGCGGGAACAGCTTTACTCGTGGGACACGACCGCACGGAAAATTCATGAGTTTTACCGGTCGCTGCCAGCCAGATCACCCTGACGCAGCCGGGGCGGGCGCGTGCTTTTGAACTCGACGATCCCCTCACTGCGGGCTTCTCCGGCGGAAAATTCAAAATAGGGCTATGCACTTGACGCATGTTCGCTCCGACGACCACTCCAAATTGGGCATTGAAAATGCCGTTCGACTACCATTTCGTGCAGTTACAAGCGTCAAGTGCACAGGCCTAATTCAAAGAATCAATCAGCAGAATTCAAAGAAACTTCAAACTCCAAAATCCAAACGCAAGGATGACAAGGATGAGTATGGGGGAGGAGATTCCCTTGTCCCCGGTTGCTTCGCGTCCCGCCACATGACGACCGCCGTCAGGCCCATCCCCCGGGACCGCCCTGCGCGGCCACCCAGCGGATGGCAAAGCGTTGGAACTCGGGCGTGGTCTTCAGCTCCAGCTTTTCCTTGATGTGCGCCCGATGGACATCCACCGTTTTGGGACTCAGGTGCAGGTGGCCGGCGATTTCCTCGGTGCTCCAGCCCTCCCCAAATTGTCGCAGCACTTCCAATTCCCGGTCCGACAACCGGGCTTCCGGTCCGGAGCCGGTTTCGCCGGCCCGCCCCACCATGGATTCCAGCACCCTGGCGGACATCCGCGGACTCAGCGCCACCTGGCCGCTCAAAACCAGGCGGATGGCGCCCGCCAGCCGCTCGGGTCCCTCCGCCTTCATGACGTACCCCCGTCCGCCGGCCCGCAGCACCCGCGCTGCGTATAGCGATTCGTCCTGCATGGACATGGCCAGCACGGGCAGTCCCGGATGCTGGGCGAGAATGTCCTTGATGAGTTCCAGTCCGTGCTTGTCCGGCAGCGCCATGTCCGTCAACACCAGGTCCGGGTGCAGTTTCGCAATCGCCTCCATGGCTTCGCGGGCGGTGCCCACCTCGCCACAGATGATAAAATCCGGCTCCCGCTTCAGCAGGTCGGCCTGGCCCCGGCGCATGAGGGGATGATCATCCACGAGGAGAATCTTTTGCTGCCGGTTCGCAGGGATGTTTTTTGGGGGTGACATGGTGTTATTGGCAAAGCCTCAGCGGGCAAACCGGCCTGTTCAACTGGTCCCGGTCACCGGGTCCGCCGACGTGAGCACCACCCGGGGGACGGAGCAAACCACTTCGATCCCGCCGGTTTGATGCGGTTGCACCGCCAGGTGTCCCCCAATGAAACGGGCTCGTTGCTCCATGGTGTGCAGGCCCACGCCGCGGGGATGGCGCGGCGGGGTTAAGCCGAGGCCATTGTCCCGCACCCGCAGCTCCAGCCCGGCGGCCTTCAGCATCAGCGCCATCTCAATCCGCGTGCCACGACTGTGCTTGAGCGCGTTTTGAACAGCCTCCTGTGCGATGCGGTAAAGGTGGCTGGCGATGGTCGGGTTGTAAACAAGCAGGGCGGTTTCCCCGGTGAAGACACATTCCATGCCGCGCCCGGCAATCCGTTCGGCCAGGTTTTCCAAGGCCTGGACCAAACCATCCGGCTGGGGAGGAACCGCAAAGAGCTCGTGGGCCAGATTGCGCGCCATGGTCAGGGCGGTGTCGAGTTCCTTGGAAATCTGCCGCACGGATTCCAACTGCGGGGCCCGGGCCGCGCGCAAGTCACGCTCCAAGCCCTTCATCAGGAACAGCAGCCCGCCGAGTTGCTGCCCCAGGCCGTCGTGCAACTCCCGCGCTATTCGGCCGCGTTCCTGCTCCGCCGCCGCCTCCACCGCCTGCTCCAACCGGCGGCGATCGGAAATGTCCCGCGCAATTTTGGACGCCCCCACGATCCGTCCCTGCTGGTCGCGGACCGGGGAAACCGTCTCCGAAACCTCGATCCGCCGGCCATTTTTGTGCAGGCGCACCGTTTCGTAATGACTCACATTTTCGCCCCGCGCAATCCGGGCGAGAATCTCCTGCTCCTCCCCCGCCCGTTCGGGCGGAAAGAGCAGCAAGGCCGGCCGGCCCAGCATTTCCGCGGCCGACCAGCCGAACAGTTTCCGCGCCCCCTGGTTCCAACTCGTGATGATGCCGTCCAGCGTTTTGCCGATGATCGCGTCGTCCGACGACTCAATGATCGCCGCCATTTTGGTCAGCAACTCCTCCGCCTGTTTTCGCGCCGTGACGTCCGCCCGGATCGCGACGTATTGCCGGGGCCTGCCCAAGGCGTCCAGAAACGGCACGATGGTGGTGTCCACCCAGTAAAAGCCTCCGTCCTTGGCCCGGTTTTTGATTTCACCCTTCCACACCCGGCCCTGGCCGATGGTCGCCCACAAATCGCGCATGAACTCCTTGGCATGCCACCCGGAATTGATCAGCCGGTGATCCTGGCCCAGCAATTCCTCGCGCGCGTATTTTGAGATCGTGCAGAACTTGTCGTTGACGTAGGTGATTTTCCCGCGGGGATCGGTGATCGCCACAATGGCGTGTTCATCAAGCGCGGCTTTCAACTCGGCCAATTCGGCCTTTGGATTCGGGGAATCAACGGAACTTTTCATGGCGGGCCGGTTTTATCAACGATTCAAGCGTAAACATCCGTGTCAGACCTGAACATATTTTGATGGTGCCATGACAAAATAAGGTTGTCAACCCTTCCCGCCGGGACAATGCCCGGCGGAGACCCAAAACCCTCCTGAAACATTGCGAAACCCGTCCATTCTGCTATGCTTGGCCCGTTGAAAATCGCCCTGCTCCAGTTGAATTCAACCATTGGCGCCTTTGCCGCCAACCGCCAAAAGCTGTTGGACGGCTACGCGCGGGCGTGCGCCCAGGGCGCCGAGTTTGTGCTCGCCCCTGAATTATTTCTGTGTGGCTATCCCCCCCGCGACCTTCTGCTGCGCGCTGATTTTGTGGAAGCCAACCTGGCGGCCCTGTTGGAATCCGCCGCGCAAACCGGCCCGGTCCCCCTGTGCGTGGGGTTTGTGGACCACAACCCGGACCGCCCCGGGCGGGTGCTGCGCAATGCGGCGGCGGTGTTGCAGAACGGCAAAATCATCTGGCGCACCGCCAAGAGCCTGCTGCCCACCTACGATGTGTTTGATGAGGACCGGTATTTCGAGCCGGCGGAAAACATCGCCCCCTTTGAATTCAAGGGGCGCAAACTCGGCATCACAATTTGCGAGGACATTTGGAACCACGCGGATTTCTGGCCAGAACGCCGCCACCGCCGCGGTCCGGTAAAGGAATTGATCGCCCGGGGGGCGG
>Ga0181520_10012755_pt1 | contig 10743 bp, 5 predicted proteins | sample PEATcosm2014_Bin_29_FD_132451 | JGI IMG/M metagenome (GOLD analysis project Ga0181520, IMG submission 132451) | Peatland microbial communities from MTU Mesocosm Facility, Houghton, MI, USA - PEATcosm2014_Bin02_30_metaG | ecosystem: Environmental > Terrestrial > Soil > Wetlands > Peat | place...
ATACCGGTCTCGATAACTACCGAGATCCGCGACATTCGGGAAGCAGATATCTGTATCTTCGCCGCTGGTACTCCCCGTACACCGGCAGATAAGACCCGGGCAGATCTCATAGCAGCAAATATCCCCGTGATCCGGAAGTGTGCCGGGTTACTTGACGGGTTTTCCGGCATTCTTATTACGGTGACAAATCCCATGGATGTGAATAATTTTCTCATGAGCCGCTTCACCGGTATCCCCCGGGAACGGTGTATTGGCTTTGGTGGCCAGCTCGACAGTGCCCGGTTCTCCCTTGCTCTTCGGCAAAGGAATATCCCGGGAAATGCTGCTGTACTCGGGGAGCATGGTAATTACCAGGTACCGATCTTCTCCCGTCTCTCCCGACCGGTTACTGAAGACATCCGCGATACGATTCTTGATGAACTACGGGGTGCGAGTATGGAAGTTATCAAAGGTAAAGGCGGGACCGTGTTTGGCCCGGCATATCATATAGTCACCCTGATCCGCCTGTTGCTTTCTGATGCACAGGAGACTATTCCTTGTTCTGCAGTGCTTGAAGGGGAGTATGGTATTTCAGAATGTTCCCTTGGTGTTCCGGTCCGGGTCGGACGTACCGGCATACAGGATATCATCACGTGGAATCTTGACCCATGGGAACAGTCGGGAATTGATCAGGCCGGGTCGTTTGTCCGGGATCTCTGCCACACGGTGGTGATTTAGACTATGCCTGTCCAGGCCCTGCGATATTCAGAAACCCTGACAGAAACCCGGGCTGGTGAAGAAACCGGTGAAGTGTCGATCGCAATTAATCAGGTCGAGTATAGCAATACTCCCAATGGACCGGTCATTCACGTCTTTGGGAGGAACATCCGTGGAGAAGCTTACCGGCTCGATGTGACCGGTTTTCTGCCGTATTTTTATGTTCCTGAAGAACAGGTCGGCCAGATACATCCCGATCAGGTAACCGTTGAACCGGACATTATCTACCGGTCAATACGGGGAGAGAAACTCAAAAAGCTGTATACTGTCCGCCCCGGAGATGTCCGGGACGTAAGAGAGCGGTACCGGCATTTCGAGGCGGATATACCCTTTGCAACAAGGTTCATGATTGACTGCGGGCTTACCGGTGCAGTTAAGGCACCCTCGATTTCTGCAGATTATAACGAACTCGTGCCCACAGAAGTCGATGCACCTGCACGAGTGTGTGTTATCGATATTGAATGCGAAGATGAGCGTGGTTTTCCGGATACGCAGCGGGATGCAATTATCTGTATTACCTGTCACGATTCATTCGATGATGATTATACCACATTCCTGTTCGGTGGCCCCGTTATGCCAGTTGAGATCAGCGATAAACGGGAACAAGGTGGCCTGAAAAACGGTTGTTTCCGGAAAGGATCTCATACGATCTGTACGTATGCTGATGAAGTATCAATGCTCCGGGCGTTCGGAGCGTATCTTGCACAACGTGATCCAGATATCCTCACAGGATGGAATTTTGTCGATTTCGATATGCCATATATTACCGGGAGAATGGAGAAACTGGGACTCTCCCCGGTTATGCTTGCCCGTCTTCCGGGCATGACCGACCGGAACGCACTTCGCGGAAGGGCACTTTTCGATCTTCTCACCGGCTACAAGAAAATGCATTCGACGTTGAAAGAATCCTATCGTCTTGATGCGATAGCTGAGGAAGAGGTCAAGGATAGCAAAGTTCGTTATACCGGCACAGTCTCCGATCTCTGGAAAACACAGCCTGCACTCCTTGTTGAATATAACTTTAAGGATGTCGAACTCTGTGTCGCCATTGATAAGAAAAACAACATAGTCGGTTTTTACCGGGAAATCGCCCGCTATGTAGGCTGCCCCCTGGACAAAACCCTGAATTCTTCAAGCGTAATCGACGTTTATATCCTTCGAAAAGCTCACGGGAAATACATCCTCCCTTCAAAGGGCTTTGCAAATGCCGAGGAATTTGAAGGTGCGACAGTCTTTGAACCAAGCAAAGGTGTGCGTGAAAATGTGGTGGTGTTCGATCTCAAATCGCTCTATCCTATGGCGATGATGACAATCAACGCATCACCGGAGACAAAAGATCCCGACGGGGAACTCAAGGCACCGAACGGGATCCGGTTCAGAAAACAACCTGACGGACTGACCCGGAGTATTCTTTCCGAACTTTTAAAAGAGCGAGATGCAAGAAAAAATCTCCGGAATTCCTTCCCCTACGGTTCACCTCAGTATATCCTGTACGATATGCAGCAGAATGTGCTCAAAGTGATCATGAACACCTATTATGGTGTTTCGGGTTATACCCGGTTCAGGCTCTTTGATCGGGAGATCGGCGCTGCCGTTACATCAGTTGGACGGGCTATCATTGAACACACACGGCGGGTTATCGAACAGCACGGCTACAAGGTGATCTATGGCGATACGGATTCCTGCATGGTCCAGTTACCTCCACTCGATCGTGAAAAAACCATTGAAGTAGCAAGGGTGCTTGAAAAACTGCTCAATGCAAGTTACAAAGACTTTGCTTTAAGGGAGCTGAATGCCGAGACGCATTACTTTTCGATCAAGTTTGAAAAGATATATGCACGATTTTTCCAGGCCGGCAAAAAGAAACGTTATGCCGGGCGGCTCGTCTGGAAAGAGGGTAAAGATGCAGACCAGATGGATGTAGTTGGTTTTGAGATCCGTCGGAGTGATACACCTCAGATCACCAAAATAGTTCAGACAAAAGTAATGGAAATGATCCTTGCAGGTGTGGACTATTCAGAGATAAAATCTTTCCTCGGTGATATCATAACGCAGTACCGCGCAGGAAAATTTTCTCTTGATGAGATCGGTATTCCCGGGGGAATCGGTAAGTCTCTTGAAGATTACGAGACTGATGATGCACAGGTAAGGGGAGCCCGATATGCCAACAAGCACCTGCATACAGAGTTTGGCAAAGGTAGTAAGCCAAAGCGCATTTACATAAAAACGGTAACCGGAAAATATCCTAAAACCGATGTGCTCTGTTTTGAGTATGCTGATCAGGTACCAAAAGAGTTTATCCCAGACTGGGAACTGATGCTTGAAAAGTCCATAGAACAACCCATATCCCGGATTATTGAGGCTCTTGGCTGGTCATGGAAAGATGTTGATCCTTCGCATACAACACTTGCCCAGTGGGGCTTTGGCTAAAAAAGGGAAATCTTTTCAGGTTAACGTTGAATATCCGGCTCTATGAACCGGTGCAATAACCTGTATCGCCCGTAATTGTCGGGGATCTGTAAAAATACGATAGTTTAGGCATTCGCCGACCAAATGGTGCTCTTATTATTTGCCTTTGACTATAAAAAAACCAAAAATTATTAATATCCATTTGTGCAAAAAAGAAACATAGACGAAGAAAACAAAGCCGGGTATTCCTTTGGATTTACTTTAACCGGTGTTATCAAACTTTGGTGTTAGCTAATGAACGTTCGAGAATCTCTCTTTGGGAAGCGTGAAGAAAGTCTCGTCGATCTTTGGCTTTTTATCATCGTTAATACCACCATACTCGCCCTTCTTATCAATATCCTCGCATTCCATTATGGCACGGCAGCCGTTGCTGCAAACCTCCTTTATATCCCTATCGTTATTGCATCGTATTGGTATCCCCGCTGGGGAGTATGGTTTGCAGCCGGAGTTTCAGCTATCTATATCGGGCTCGTTGCGGAAGTCACTGGTGGGGATATTAGCCAGGTTGCGGCATCTTTTTTCACCTGTTTTGTCGTTATCGGGATTGCTGCCGTTGTTTCAAGCCTTGCCATTCATATGCGAAGGAACGAGTTAAAATACCGGGGAACATTTGACCACTCTGAAGCCGGGATAGGCGTCGTAAATGGTTCTGACAGGACTATCGAAGAGGTAAACCGGCGTTTCGCTGGTACATTAGGCTACGAACCCGCTGAAGTTGCAACTCAGCCTTTCACCCGGTTCTGGGTTAACGAAGCCGACCGGGAAAAATTCTTTCAGACACTTGCCACTAAGGGTAACGTGGAAAACTTTGAAACCCGTTTTGTGACAAAGACCGGCACATTCAGGTGGGTTTTACTCTCAGCCGGTATGCTCCCGGATAACCAATTTGTCTGTACTATAATCGACATTACGGCAAGGAAACAGGCTGAAGAAGCGCTTATCATACGGGATCATGCGATAAGCTCATCGCTTAATGCGATTGCCATTATGGATCTCGATTTTACCATTACTTATGTTAATCACTCTCTTTTGTCGATGACCGGATCCCATCACGAGCAAGAATTCAACGGTTCAAATCTCTGGAAATTTGTCGCATCCAATCAGAGAATCGAAATGATTAAAGAAGCGCTTCAACGCAGAGGGAGCTGGCTTGGGGAGATACTTCTCTACAAAGCCGACCAGACGCCGTTTTATGTACTGCTCTGGATCAATGTTGTGAAAAATGAAATGAATTCTCCCGTCTGTGTTATGGCTTCGTTTATTGATATCACTGCCCGCAAACAGATGGAAGCTGTAAAAAGAGAGGCGCTTGAACAGATAGAGAAGAATATCGAGCAGTTTGCCATTCTTAGCGATCATATAAGGAACCCTCTTGCTGTGATTGTAGGCCTTTCAAGCCTTGCTCCCGGCGATGTTACTGATAAGATTATCCTGCAGGCCCGCGAAATTGATCGGATCGTGACACAACTCGACATGGGTTGGATAGAATCAGAAAAAGTGCGCGAATTTATCAAACGCTACTATATGGTCGGAATCCCTGAGGCCGGTGATGCCGCCGGAGTCCCGGAAAGCGCAGTACGGTAGTCTTGGGTTCTTTTCTCAGATATTAATGGCCATCTGAACTGTTTCCTTCTTTACTTTCTACGAGAAAACCGGATTGGTTATCTTACCCGTTTTAGCTCCCTTAGAATTTTTCTCTTCGGAAATGACAATTGAGTTTTCAATCCTTTAAAAAAAAACAGATTTGAATAATCCATCAATGCTCCAATGGATCACTATACACACTGACAGGATCATGCTTGCCACTACCAGTGCCATTGAGACATTACCATATTTGATTTCACGAAGCACGTCAATAGAAGAACTTACCTGGGCAATGATATACATTACAATATAAATTGCTGCAACAGCCAGAAGAATACTCAATCCCAGTTCAACAATTATGAATACAACGTTGAAGGCACTTTCTGCCGAGAACATGCCTTCCGTAGCAATACTGTTTAAACCGGCAAGAATTGCCTGAATTCCGGCATACGCAGGGATGGAAATACCAATATAAATGGAAGCTATGAGAAGACCAACGGCGACATTTCCCCGTTTAATCTCGCCAGGTGCATCAAATCCTCCGGTGAGATGGTTAAACGTGAGTAGTCCAGCGTAGAGGGCAATTACCGAAAAAATGATGGCAATGATCAGCTGGATCATTCCTATAACCACATCTGCCACCAAGGTCATTTTTTAAAGTCACCGTATTTTTATTGATGTCCTTTCCTATTGCGTTTGCGGTTCGATGGGCATTGGTTTTATTCAATTTATCCGGATACACATATTGAGGTATCCCATCACTTTACAACCAACACCATGCATGGCCATAGCACAAAGGGAGCTGCAGTGTAGGTAGACTTGAACTGTTGTAGTGTGAAACAAAGAAAAGTCATGATGCTTGGGCAAGGGTTGGTTATTCATGCACGCGGTGCTTGCCACTTTCCCTGAGTCGCTCATTAAGTTTTTTTACCTGTTCACGTAGTGCAATTGCCCGCTCAAAGTCGAGATTATCCGCCGCATCCCTCATTTGTTTTTCAAGCTCGATCACGACATTTGGGATCTCTGCTTTTGGTACATGTTTTGTGTCCTTGATCTCGACTTCTTTTTCTTTTACCGGTTTTATGATCGTCTGCGGGACGATATGATGCTCCGTGTTGTATGCAACCTGCATCTCGCGCCGGCGTTTTGTCTCGGAGATCGCAGTCTTCATCGAATCGGTCATATTGTCCGCATAAAGAACAACCTTTGCGTGCACATTCCTGGCGGCTCGCCCGATGATCTGGATGAGGCTCCGGGCATCGCGGAGGAACCCTTCCTTATCTGCGTCTAAAATACCAATGAAGCCCACCTCAGGGATATCCAGACCTTCCCGGAGGAGGTTAATCCCGACCAGGACATCGAATTTACCCAACCGCAGTTCACGGATAATTTCAGTTCGCTCCAGTGTCTGGATTTCTGAATGAAGATACCGTGTGCGGATTCCCCGGTCGGCAAGGTATTCAGAGAGTTCCTCTGCAAGTTTTTTAGTAAGTGTTGTTACCAGCACGCGGTCGCCGCGTGCTATGGTCTTTTTTACTTCATCTATAACGTCCAGTGTCTGGCCTTCAGTGCGCCTTACTTCTACTGCCGGGTCGATGAGGCCGGTTGGACGAATAATCTGTTCAACAACCTGCGAGGAATGCTTTAATTCATAAGGTCCTGGTGTTGCCGAAACAAAGATTACCTGGCGCATGTACTGCTCAAACTCGTAAAATTTCAGAGGCCGGTTATCTAACGCTGAGGGAAGACGGAAACCGTAGTTTACGAGGGTCTCTTTACGCGAACGGTCACCGTTGTACATACCGTGCAATTGCGGAATCGTCTGGTGGCTTTCATCAATAATCAAAAGGAAATCTTCGGGGAAGTAATCAAGAAGGCAGTACGGTTTCTCGCCGGATTTCCTGCCATCGAAGTGCCTGGAGTAATTCTCGATCCCTTTACAGGAACCAGTCTCGCGTATCATTTCGAGATCGAAGTTTGTCCTCTGCCGTAACCGGTGCGCCTCAACCAGCCCTAGGGAAGGGAGTACTTCATCAAGTTCTTCCTGAATCGATGCGATAGCTGCCTTCTGTGCACTTTCCGGCGTCACAAAATGGCGTGCGGGATACACATAGAAATACTTCATCTCCTCTTTTTTTGCCCCGGTATTTTTGTCTACTTCACTGATACGCTCGATCTCGTCGCCAAAAAGTTCGATCCTGATAATATCGTTGAAGTAACCGGGGACAATATCGATGGTGTCGCCTTTGACCCGGAACCGGCCCGGCAAAAGATCAAGATCATTCCGTTCGAACTGGATATCAAGCAGCCGGCTCATGATCTCTTTTCTTGAGATTTTCTGGCCGACCGTAAGGTCAAAACCGAGGTTCCGGAAATTTTCAGGATTTCCAAGGCCGAAGATACAGGAAACAGATGCTACAACGATCACATCACGCCGGTGGGAGAGCGATGCAGTAGCTGAGAGCCTCAACATTTCGATTTTTGGGTTAATGGATGAGTCTTTCTCAATATACTGGTCTTTTGCGGGAATGTACGACTCCGGCTGATAATAATCATAATACGAGACAAAATATTCGACACGGTTTTTCGGGAAAAAATCGCAAAACTCCTGGTACAGCTGTGCAGCAAGGGTCTTGTTGTGTGCAATAACCAGGGTAGGTTTGTCTGCAGCCGCGATAACATTGGCCATGGTAAAGGTTTTTCCGGAACCGGTAACCCCAAGGAGCGTCTGAAACCGGGCGTTATCGGCTAGGCCGTCATTGAGCCGGGCTATTGCTTCCGGCTGTGAACCGGCAGGAGGAAAAGGGGAGATGAGCTGAAACCCTGTCACGATGCTAAAAAGATTTAACCGGGATATAAAAAGGGATTGGGATAGAGCCCTCTTTTTTATCGCTTATTTTGGTTTGTAATAGCCCCATTTTTTCAGCGCTTCATGCAGTTCGCGTGCAGTTTTTGCCTTGTCATCGAGAGAAACACCCTCCTGCCATGCCTCAATTGCCTGCATGGTTGCTTTTGCGCCCGCCCGTGTACCATTGGGATGACCATGGATACCTCCTGAAACCAGAAGAACAAGGTCTTTCCCGTAGATATCAAGAACGTCAGGAACAAGTCCCGGGTGAAGGCCGCCGGACGAGACCGGAAATGCATTCTTTATGGATCCCCAATCCTGTGCTAGACACTGGTGAGGGACTTCCGCGATCTTTTTCTTTCGCAGAAGGTCCGCAAGGAGAATAGACTCTGTTTTTGTTCCGGTCAGTTTCCCTACGGCTGTTCCGGTATGAATCTGGGATACTCCTATCAACCGCATGAGTTTTGCCAGGAAATACATTGTAACACCGTGTTTCTTATTCCGGTCAAACGCTGCGTGCATTGCACGGTGTGCATGGATCGCAAGACCAAGGTCGGAACAGTAGTCCCGCATGGTCATAACACTGGCATTTCCGGCGACTACTACATCGATCATCGCGTAGTTCCAGCCATACTCCACCAGGAGATCGGCTCGCTTTTTCATTGTTTCAACGTCAGCCGAGATGTTCAGGAAAGCCGATTTCTTTTCGCCGGTCTCTTTTTCAGCTTTGTCCCGGAGTTTTGTCATGTATTTTACCCGGTCATCGAACCGGTTAAATGATGTCGAGGTAAGGTTCTCATCATCTTTGACAAAATCAAAGCCACCCATCCAGGTTTCATACCCGATTTGTGCGTGTTCCTGTGCTGAAAATCCGATCTTTGGTTTTGGAACGGCCCCGGTGAGTGGCCGGTCGCTCACTTTCATCATTTTGCGGATCCCGTCCATACCAAAATGGGGCCCTTTAAAGCCCCGGAGATAGGATGCAGGAAGCGATGCGTCGAGAAGTCGCAGATTTTTAAGTGCTTTCATTCCGAAAATGTTCCCTGCGATCCCGCTCATCAGTTGAACGGCGTTACCTTCTTCCCAAAGTGCAAGCGGGTAAGCAACCTTCACAAAATGCCGGTCAAATTCAAATGCAGTTGCTTCCAGTTTTTTCATTCGCGGTGGCATCGTAAAAAGGGTCGTCCACGTACCAGTCGAGCTTTCAGAAGCTATCCTACCGGCAGCTTCCTCGTCCGTAATCCCGGCTGCAGGTTCAAAATAAAAAAGGCAGACAAGATCGTCTTTCGCCGGTTCATAGGAAGTATCGACAAATTCATTGTACCAGTCAATTGCCATAGTTCTTACCATACCTACCAATGCATCCAAGATTCAAAAATCTTCAGGTGGAGAACAGGCGGTATTCTACTCTGTTAAAATTGGTAATATTGGAGAATTGTTGCCAGCGTCGGAACGCGAACCCGATGCCTGCACAACCAGGTTGTTATTGTTGACCAGGTTTTCTGACCGGAACAAAGGGAGGATTTCCGGTTGTTGGATCAACAAGGAAATCAATCTCTGCTTTGGGGCTGCTTTTGCTGAATTGCTTGACCATGGTGCCGTTATTGTAAATTTCTACAGTCAGAGTATTCCCGGAATTGTCAAGTTTCTGGAAGCTTGCCTGGATGAGATCGTTTCCGTTCTTTATGGCATAGAACTGTTCGCCGGATCCCCTTACCTCTTGCTGATTATCCGGGCCCGGATTCCCATATGACCCTTCAAAGGTTCCGTTATATGTCACTTTGAGCCAGACTCCATTGGGGGGGATCGCACTTGTCAGGATTGCCGTGGTGACCGGAGGTGAAGTGATAATTGGTGCAACGGTTGTGTTATGAGTACCGCTTATCATGCCCTCTGGAACGTGCAAAAAAATAATGGCTGTTGCACCCAAAACAACGAGGAGCACAAGAACGATTGCAACAAGTGTTCCCGTCCTCTTTTTTCCCTTAGGCATTCCCTGGGCAGATGGTTCGACTGAGACTGATGGACTACGTTCATTTGGAGTTTTTGGCGGTTCGTTTTGATCGTGGCTGCCTGAAAGGACCGGAAAGACCACATTGTGGGGTAGTCCCGTTCCGTCAGGACTTTCTGTTTCCAGGTTTTGAGATGGTTCTGCAGGCATTTCACCGGTCATTTCAGGTTCAGGTAATTTTCCATAGGACACTGCCGGACCGGGGATCTTATCTGCATACACACCGGCGAATTTTTCAATATCGTCCACCGGTTCGGAACTGACGGGTTTCTGTTTGCCCGGATCCGGGACATTTATTCCAGAGCTTTCCTCTGCAATCACGGGTAGTGACAGTTCTTCATTCTCCATGACGGGTTCAGGGACTAATTCTGTTGAAGGTACTTCAAGAACAGGTTTCCCGGTCTTTTCCTCGGATTGTATTGCCACTTTATCCTTGACGTGGTTGTCGTACATACCAGATTCAGCGATCGGGGTGAGCTCACTGCTTTCCTGTTCCTTGTGGAGATCGGGGGCCGCCGGAGTCTCTACGCGTTCAGTCTGCCCGGGTTCATCCAGTGCAAGATCTTCCTTCTCCTGTGCAGGTTTCTGTAACGCTGCAAGTAATTCCTCTGAGGGTTTGCGATATTGGGGTACTTCCATATGGGGACGAAGTTTCTCTGGAGCGACGAACCGGCGAATGGTAGCATGTGTCTCCCTAGGTTTTACTTCAACCGGTTGTTTTCCTGCAGGTGCGGGTTCGTTCCGACCCGATACGATGTGCTCGATCAATTTTTTTACCCAGAGATCGCATTCCGCTGACCGGTCCTGGTAATGTTGCTGGGTAAATATGAGTTTTAGGGTCTTTTCATTATCGATATTTTCCGGATCGACAACGGCGATAGCGATACTTGGCTCTCTTGCCGGTGTGGTTTCTCCTTTAACCGATATTATAGTATCAAACGGGACCACCTGAGGCTGGTCAATGTGATGATTACTGTCCACTAAGGTAAGGCGGTGGCTGGTTAGGATGAGGTCATACTCAACATCATCGATGAGTACCCGATCCGTTGTCAGGATAATGGATTCGCCGCTTTTC
>Ga0181520_10012758_pt1 | contig 10739 bp, 7 predicted proteins | sample PEATcosm2014_Bin_29_FD_132451 | JGI IMG/M metagenome (GOLD analysis project Ga0181520, IMG submission 132451) | Peatland microbial communities from MTU Mesocosm Facility, Houghton, MI, USA - PEATcosm2014_Bin02_30_metaG | ecosystem: Environmental > Terrestrial > Soil > Wetlands > Peat | place...
ATTGAGGAGCCAGACGAACTGAGGATAATCCAGGGGATCGGTCAAGTGGACGCGCTCAACACCTCCCAGCAGAGGCCGCACAATCGCCTGCACGTTGGGGTTGGGATGAACGGGAAAAACAATCTCGATGTCTTCACGCTCGGATGCCAAGCGCAGTATTCCCCGGCAAATACTTGTCAGCCCTTCACCGAAGTTTTCGCGTCGATGCGCCGTCACTACAATGAGCTTGCGGTTACCAAGATCGAGACCACGAAGCTGCGGAATAAGCGGAGGATGGCGCACCACCCGATCGCGTGTTTCGAGGAGGGCATCAATCACGGTGTTGCCTGTCACGATAATGCGCCGGCGAGGAATTCCCTCCTTCAACAGGTTGTTACGCGACCAGGTGGTGGGCGCGAAATGGAGGGTAGCCAGATGGGAAGCCAGCCGACGGTTAATCTCTTCCGGGAAGGGCGAGTACCGGTCAAGCGTACGCAAGCCGGCCTCCACATGGCCCACCGGCACACGGTGGTAGAAAGCCGCCAAGCTTGCCACCATGACCGTTGTAGTATCTCCCTGCACCAGTACAATATCGGGCCGATGGGCGGCCAGCACGTCGTGAAACCGCTCGAGAATCAGCGCTGACAGCCCGCACAATTCCTGATTGGGCCGCATCACATCGAGATCGTAATGAGTAGGAATATGAAACCAGCGCAGAATCGGTTCAAGCAGGTGGCGGTGTTGCGCAGTAATGCAGACGCGCGTCTTGAATTCGTTTCGATGTCGCCCCAATTCACGAATCACAGGAGCGAGCTTGATGGCTTCCGGGCGCGTGCCCAAAACCGCGAGGACGTGAAGGCGTTTAGGTGGCATCTTGGGGAAGTTGCGGGCGGCGATGGGATCAGGCTGTTCCCACCTGATAGCGTTCCGTCTTCACCCACTTAATAGCCCGGCGAATGATGAAGTCGTCGTAGAAGGCCGCGGCCACTACGGGAATCCAGAGTTGGCAGTAAGTAAAATACATCACGATGGTCAGCAGAATATTGACCGGGGAATCTTCCCCAGGCTCGCAGGAAAGGGCAATCACTAGCTGAAGAACGAACGTGGCATAGGCAAGAATCCACACCAGGCTGTAAGGACCGGGCACGTTGATGTTTACCCATCCGGCGAGGCAGAGAGCTAGGAGTCCGTCGGAAATGACCACCGCCAAGAAGAAAAAGTAATACAACAAATGCGACGAGAGGATCTCAAAGGCGATGCGCCGGTTCTTGGTGCGGAGGAGTCCAGTAGCATGTTTTTGCAGGACATAGTTGAATCCTCGAACCCAGCGCCGGCGCTGCTTGAACCATACCCTCAGCGATTCCGGTTCCTGCTCCCAACTCACCGAGGTGGGAACAAGCTGAATGTGGTAGCCGGCCTGGTAAAGGCGCACTGTCAACTCTGAATCTTCGGTCAGAGCCTGCTCGTCCCAGCCACCAAGCTTTTCCACGATCGACTTACGAATGATGTAGTTAGTACCCGGCAACATGGTGAGGCGCATCAGCATCCACCGGCCGGCCTGAACCATCCACTGAAAACCAATGCCTTCGATATTAACAAATCGTGTGATGAGGGCGCGACGCCGGTTCCAGGCACGGTACATCCCCACGGCCGCGGCGAGACTCGGATTACGCACGAGTTGCTCGGCCAGGGGGCGAAGGGCGCCAGCTTCGGGGAGATTATCCGCATCGTAAATAGCGATCAAGGGATGGCGCGCCTGCGACAAGGCGAAGTTAAGAGCGCCGGATTTGCCGCGGGCGCTGAGCAAAGCGGGTACCTCCAGCAAACGAACGCGCGGGTCGGCAGCGAACCCACGAATCGCCTCCGCGGTGTTATCGGTGCTCCCATCGTTGATCAGCAGGAACTCGACTTTACTTGACGGGTAATCGAGCTTCTGAAGGGCGTTAATGGTGTGGGCGATAACGCGACCCTCGTTATGGCAGGGAACCAATACGGATACGCAGGGCAACTCAGATTCGGAAATCGGCGGCAATCTCTTTGCCGCATGACGAGTGCGTCGATAATAGATGTGCCCAAGGAAAAAGAGAAGGGACTGGTAACCCAACATGAACCAGATGAGGGCGACAGTGGAGACAAACAGTCCGTCGATGATCCAATGCAAATTAGACATGCAAACCTATCCGTTACGTTTTATAAGCCGGGTGAGGCGAAGTTGCAAGTAAATAACAACCATCAGCACCGTGGCGAGCACTCCAAACGCCCCAATCGCCCAGGATGAGGCCCAGCCTAAGACGTCGACCGCTACACCCGCCTTGGTGTTGGTGGCCACCCGAACATTGTGGTCTCCGGAGGGAAAATCGACGGCCCAATCAGGCCCGCTGCGTTCGGTGGGCAATGTCGTCGCGCTCCCATCGACGAGAATCTCATTGGGCTGCTGGTCAAATACCATAACCGCACGCCCCGGGGATCGGTAGCGGAAGGTCAGGCCAGTGGTGTCAGCGTGCGCTTCCGCCAGATCTGCCGTCGAGCTCAGGATGCGCGCCTGAAACTGCTGGGTGTCGAGGAAATGCCACCAGCCCCGCTCGGTAGAAATGGAATGTTCTCCCGTCGGCACTAAAACACCGTCCTGGGACACCGCTGGCCACTCGCGGCCGTCCACATAATAGAACGGATCGTCCGCAGGAGTCAGCACCAGGGAGGCGGTGGAGTTGACTTCCATACTCGTTTTGCCGCCGTTAATCGATACGGGGTAATTTAGAACCATCTGGATGAGGTCCCAATCCTGTGGAGATACGGTCTGTTCAGAGTAGATGACTGCCCGTCCTGAAGTGGAAGCCGCGGCAAGGACCGTCAGTGCGAGTTCCGTGCCGGTGGCCGTTTTGGACGGCAGATTAGTATTCGTGATGTCGCGATTGGGCACAACGTTGATGTCAAACATCAAGCGGTGGGGGTCGGGAACCAGTTTGCGGTACGTCGCGGCAAAGCGCCGGTAGCGTTCCGGCGAGGTCATCCAAAAGTGTGCTGGATCTTCGACTTCAAGCGTGAACGGGAATTCTCGCATCAGGGCGGTAATCCGGCGCGAGTCCACACCCAAGGCCGGCCGCACGTATTCATCGTGCAGGCTATCGAACATCGTGACGACAACTTCCATCCCACGCTGCTTGCACAAAGGCATCAACTCCGTAAGCGCACGTCGGTGCCAATCCACCACAATGTCTTCGCGATAACGCTGAAACTTGGCCAGTCCGGCAGGGTCTGTCTTGTAATAATGAGGCGAGCTAGGACGGAATAAGTCCTTGGGGTCAAACCCACCTTTTTTCTTGAAGTCCGCGCGCACAATGTCGTTCATCGGCACAAACTTATCCGGGCGCAGATAATCCTTGAAGTCAGCGTCGAAGTTCAATTCGGCAATATCGACGCCATCCCAGTCGGAGGAATTCAGGAGCACCTTCGCCCAATCCATCGCTGCCTGAAAACAGTCGGGGTCCTGGAAATTCATCGAGAATCGCCACCCGACATTGCCGTCGGTCCCCGTCGCGGTCTTCTCCCGCCATTCCGGATGGTCATCCCACATTTTCGGAGTCACCATCGGGAACACCATCCAGGCGTAAACCGCAATTCCGTTGCGATGGCAGGCTCGCACAAAGTCGTCGTAGGTGAACGAGTACTGGCGCGTGAAATACCAAGCCTTGACGTGAATCACGCTAATGCCCGCCCGATGCCAGATCAGCGCGAGCCGATTGAGATCCGCCCCGGGCCGGTCGGCGGGGTCGAAGTACACCTCGAGGTGGCGGCTCCGGAGAGAGGTCGTAGCTCCAAAAGTCGTGCTGAGGTAATCCGGAAAGTAGGGGTAGTGGCTGGTCCCCTCGCTGGTGTAACTATCAAGATTCGCTGCCAAATAAACGTAATGGCCTGTCCCAAAAGAGCCCGCCAGCGCCACCGATTGCCCCCCTTCGCTATCGTTCGCGAATTCGCGGACATCTTCCGGCGCAGTAAATCGGGTAATCCGTTCCTGAGGACGCCAAGTGAGGGGGACATCCGTATGGTCGGGGTCAATGACCGACGACACGATCATCTGTAGGTTACTGAATCCAAATCCGATCTTGGTTAGCCATGGCTGCATCCCGTCGGCAACCACATTTCCGCCGGAACCGAGATATCTCACCACCAGGCGTTGCTGTCCGTCATTGAGACGCAAGCCGGCGGCGTGGGGAACAACCAAAAGGGTGTCGTCGGTACTGGGGGCAGCCCGAAACTTGGCAAATGGCACCGTCGTTACCTCGTAACCGAGAGCTTCCAGGACAGTCTTGTAACTCTGCTGATTGTGGCTCGCAGGGGGACGCGGATTATCCACCCACAGAATTGAGGCGCGGGGAAATCCGGCGAATTTATCCCTCACGACCGTAGAAGGAGGAGAAGTAACCGGGTGCAGACTATCCCACCATTGACTGATTCGCTTGAACCAGGAATTAAATTGCTCGGGCGCAGCGGGCGGCCGCTTCATGACCTCGGCGGCAGCCCAACCACCTGGGGGAACATTCGCCTCGAGCTGGACAGGGCCCTTTATTCGTGTCGCCGACAAGTCGGTTTTCACCACTTGTCCCGCCGCATTGAAGAGTTGAAGGCGCCAGTACTCGTCCTGGGGCGACAACTGGATGGAGCCGGAAGTGGTACGCACCGCGTATTGACCCTGGAAGTCGACCTGCCCATCGAAGTCCCGCAAGGAGGTGAAGTGGTAACCCAAATCGCTGATGCCCTGGACAACCTGCTCCAGCAGTCTCTGCCTCAGAAACGGGTGAAAGTAAAATGAGGCGATCCCGTCCCGCACGACCCGCATGCTGCGCGCGTACTGAACCAGCTTTAATGGGTCGGGATCATCCTCGGGCAGATATCCCAGGGTTTCGGGGACGATGTGACGGCCATATTGGTCAACCACTGGGTAAGGAACCATTTGGGCCGTCGTATCGTCGGGCGCGACCATGGGACGGTCGTAGAATAAGGAGAAAGTTTTCGCCAGTGTACGGTAGTCAATGTCAGACGCCCCATAATGGGGGACCTCAAACGCCACCGGGTAAATATCGTTAGCAAAACACTCGGCGAATCCCATCCGCAACCGCCGTGTGACGAATTCCGCTGAGTCTCCGCCCACCGCCCGGTTTCCGAGTTCGTCCCAAAACTCGTACTCATCTCCGCTTAGCCCGTGAACCTGGTGGGTGATCCCGTGCATGATCGGCGTGCCACCCAAGGCGATCATCGTGCGGATTGCCGCCACGGTTGACTTCCTATCACCAAGCCGGATTTCCAGGGAATGAACAGGGTCACGAAATATGGGAATGAGAGCGATTCCGAAGGGAATGTGCCGGTCAGAAAGCCAGTGGGCAATTTTCGTAAGGTCGTCAGGATCATCGTCGATGCTGACGTCCTCGATGCGCACCATCGCGCGCATTTCCGAGGGGTGATTGATTCCCAGGATGTCATGAAGAAGATCGCAGAGAACCAGGTATCGGGTTCCCTCACCCATATACGAAAGCGGCTTGTCCGCGAAGTACCAGAAGTCTCCGCTCTTCACAACATAAGGACTTGAGACTTTTTTCTGATTGATCGCCGTCGCGACGACTTCAGCCGTATCAGGATCCTGGATCGAGACGATCGTCAGGTCCGTCTCCGGCTTGGGCAGCAGGGTCTGTTTATAGAGAACCGACCGGTAATCAAGATCACGACTATACTCCACAAAGCTGAAGCCATAGTGGCGTCGGGCGTCGGGGGTGGCTAGGAGCTGATCGATATGCGCGCCAAGCCACGCGAACGGATGGTCCGTGGCGCGAATGTCTGCGAGCAAGGCGGGGGGGATGGTTGTCGTAACTCCGGAGGCCACAAGGAAGCCGGCGCGATAGTCCGACAGTTGCCCCCGCTTATATTCGCTGAGAGGAATGAGATCGGCGTGCAAATTGAAGTGGGTAAGCAAGTTCGCCAGAAATAGCGCGTGAATGTACGACTCCACGCGGGGGTCCGGCGGGCTATCATAAATCACTGCTGCCGTCGTGGACTCCGCGGTATCGTCGGGCGGCGCTGCGCGTAGCAATCCCACCATCGGGGACATCGCGAGCATGGTGAGAAAAACCAGAACTGCGACCGAGGACCTGCGGAGACGGAAGTACTTCAAAAACGCAAGAAGGCGGACAGGCATATGATCCATAACTATATTATCATGTACAGGCAGGGTGCGGCGCACGACGTGCAAGGGGGTGGAAATGATTTTGAGAACTCATGGCCTTTCGGGGCGAAATTTCTGTTGAGGACGGTCTTTCGCCCGCAGTTTTTCCACTCGTAGTCCCCCCTGCTTTCCAGCAATTTGGAAGGACCGTATGATCTCGGGAGCTTACCCAAAGCGAGGATCGCACCGGCCATGGCGGGTGCTCGCTGCAATCCTGGTTGCGGCGGCGAGCGTCGGCCGCGATATTAAGCCCGGTCCTGTTCCCCTTAAGACTTTGGTTGAGCCGCCCCCGGGAAATTACTACCTCGGGGTGTTCCCTGGAAGCAAGAACGGCATGGGCGGTGACATCACTCTCAGCGACGTCAAAGGATACCAACACGCTGTGGGGAAATCGCTGGCGTGGGTTTACTTTTGGAATAACTGGTACGAAGACCCCCACTTCCCTTATCAAACCGCCTCCTGGATCCGCGCCAATGGAAGCGTTCCGTACATTCGCATGATGCTTCTGAGCAGCCCAACCATTCCCAGGCCCGACCCGGTCTACTCTCTCAAGAACATCATCGACGGCAAGTTTGATCCGCTCTTCCGGGACTGGATGCAGGACGCCCGGAGGTTCGGGTCGCCCGTGATTGCCGAATACGGCGTCGAGGTCGATGGCTGGTGGTTCCCATGGAATGGCCTCTATAACAAAGAAGGCGGTACGTACGCCGATTCCGTCGCGCGATTCCGCGAGGCCTACCAGCACATCATCCGCATTGCGCGCGAAGAAGGCGCCTACAACATCCGTTGGGTTTTCCATGTGGACCCTTGGGATGAGCCCGACGAGGCCTGGAACAAATTCGAGAACTATTATCCCGGCGATGAGTGGATCGACTGGGTCGGCGCCAGCGTCTACGGCCGCCAGTTGCCCAGCGACCCGGAAGGGGTTTCATTCCGCTACCAGATGGACTGGGTGTATGGGCGCATGCAGCGGCTTACCAATAAGCCATTCATCGTTTGTGAGTTCGGAACGATCGATGACGCTCAGCAGGCGGAGTGGACAACGGCTGCCCTTTCCGATCTGGTGGGCGGCCGCTGGCCGAAAGTCATCGGCTTTTCCTGGTGGAACACAACCTTCAAAAACGACCCCGTAACCGGTGGCCTCTCGGATATGCAAGTCCAGAACAACCCCGAGCTTCGGGCGATCTTCCGCAAGTACGTAGGCCGGAATCACGCGGTCCTCAGCCGTCCCTCGAGCCAAGTCGTGGCTTTGGACGGTCAGTGAACGGTTGCCCCTCGCTCGCAAGCTTCACACTCTATTAAACCACCTCGGGTCAAGAGTGTTGTATACTCTACACATGAAACGTACAAATCTTGTGTTAGATACAGAACTGCTCCACGAAGCAACGCGAGTACTGGGTCTAAAGACTTACTCCGCCACGGTCAATTGCGCGCTGGCTGAGACCCTTCGTCTTCGCAAGATTCAGAGCCTTCCAACCTTTTTCGGCAGCCAACTGTGGGATGGTAATCTGGCGGTGCTGCGGGAAGATCGGGTCACTCCCCCACAGAAATGCGCACCATGGCACCGGCGAGGACCGCGGTGATTCTCGTTGACACCTCGGTGTGGATTGAACTCCTCAATCGTCGGAGCGGCCCTCGCATAACCGAAACGGAGTTGCTAGAGTTCGCCACCTGTGGTCCCGTGGTACAGGAGGTTTTCGAAGGGCTGCGCGACCATCCATGGGCGGAAGCTTTCCGTAAGGCTTTTCTTGCGCTTCCCATCCTGAGCAACCCTCTCCCCGCCGAGACTTTCCTGGCCGCGGCGGACGTGTACCGCGAGGGCCGCCGCAAGGGGTATACCATCCGGTCTTCAATCGATTGCCTTATCGCCGCGATTGCTATCGACCACAAAATTCCTGTTTGGCACAAAGACCGGGACTTTGAAGCCATCGCGCAATTCACGACTCTCCAATCCATACGCTACCCTTGAAAGGCCGGCAGGAACGTCGCGTACCCCGCAAGCCTCTGAACAGTCCTTGCTGATGCAAGTCCCGGACTTTTAATCGACGGTCGGTCTTTCCGATCTTCGCCGCCCGGTCGCCCGACTTCCGTACGGGTGAAGACGGCAGCACGGTCGTGGGGGTTCAAGGGTTGATCGAGGGCCGGCAGTGGGAATTCACCGAGTGTCAAACCTGCATGGTAACGCTGGTTTCGGTACGGCTGACGGGGCGGTACAGGGTGTCACGCTCGAAGGGCTCGCAGCCCGCCTCACGAATCAGGCGGATGAGCTGTTGGCGGGTCAATGCCTGGGGAGTCTTGGCGCCAGCATCGTGATAGATCTTCTCTTCAACGACCGTGCCGTCCAGATCGTCCGCGCCGAAACGCAGCGCCACCTGCGCCACGCGCGGGGTCATCATAATCCAGTAAGCCTTGATGTGCGGAAAATTGTCGAGCAGCAAGCGCGCCACCGCGACGTTCTTCAGGTCCATAAAACCGCTGGTCTCATCGTGTTCAACCAATTTGCCCAACTCGGTATTGGCCGGATGAAACGCGAGCGGAATATAGGTCTGGAAGCCGTGCGTTTCGTCTTGGAGTTTTCGCAGTTGCAGCAGATGGTCGACGCGGTCCTCGGCTGACTCGATATGCCCGTAAAGCATCGTGGCGTTAGTGTGCATGCACAGTTCGTGCGCCAGGCGATGAACCTTCAACCAAGTGTGGGCGCCAATCTTGTGGTCGCAAATCACTCGGCGCACTGCTGGCGCGAAAATCTCCGCACCCCCGCCGGGCAGCGAGTCGAGACCTGCGTCTTTCAAACGTTCGAGCACCTCGCGAAGCGAGAGGCGGGTAACATGCGAAAAGTAACCAATCTCGACCGCCGTGAATCCCTTAAGGTGGACGGTCGGGAAACGCTGCTTTAGGCCGCGAAGCAGGTCAAGGTAGTAGTCGAACGTCAAGTCCGGATGCAGTCCGCCGACAATGTGGAATTCCGTGACGGCTTCCGACCAGTTCTCCCCGGCGACGCGGAAGGCTTCGTCGAGAGCCATGGTGTAAGCGCCGGGTCCATCAGGTTTGCGGCCAAAGGCGCAGAGTTTACAACTCGCCACACATACGTTAGTGGGATTAATATGGCGGTTAACGTTGAAGTAGGTACGCATCCCATGCAGTCTCACCCGGACCTGATGGGCCAGATAGCCAATGGCGAGCAGATCGGCGGAATGGTAAAGAGTCACGCCTTCCCGAGAGTTAAGGCGTTCGCCCGCCAGCACTTTTTCGGCAATCGGCAGCAGGGCGTAGTCTTCGGTTTGGAGGTTTTCCGGAATCATACCCACTCGTGATTTTACCGGGGCTGCGCGAGATTTGCAATCGGTCGCGGTTCTGGCAATTCGATTGCGGCTCACAATCTGGCACTACGATTGCTCGGGACCGCCCATCAAACCCGCATGAACACTGATTGGGGCTTGACAACGGGTTTATTATGGTATTTCTGCTTGGGGGCACACGGAAAGAATTTTGCTGGCGCGCCGGAATTTCTTCTGGTTAGAATTAGGTTTGGATTATTTAGCGTATGGCAACTGCGAACCTCCAATTCGCCGAACCGCAACAAGAGGCGGCATTCTTCTACGGCCTCTTCTTGCGCGGGCACCCGCTGCAAAAACTACGGGAGGATATCGACGTCCCTCCCCACGTACTCGAGCGCTGGCAGCGTTTGGCGCAGCACGATCCCCTTTATCACGGCATGGTGGATCGGATGCTCACCTACCGTAAGCACGTGCTAGCAATCTTCGAGACCCTCGTCTTTCGCGAAATGCTCGTCCCACCAAGACCCCAATAAAACAATTGGATCATCGGGTCATCTGATCATTGTGTCATTTAAAAGACGTCAGGGGTCCGTTGTCAGTGGCACGTGTGACTCTCGATCCCGGCGCGTCTTTGGCAACGGACAACTGACCACGGACAACGGACCGTTTTTCAATGATTTCATGACCCGATGACTCAATGACCCGATGATTCAATGAATCAATACATCGGCTCCCCACGTGAAGAAAAAGAGCAGGCTGATGTAGCCATTCACGTTGAAAAACGCCGCATTGAGGCGGGACAGGTCATGAGGTCGGACGATCCAATGTTCATAAGCAAGCAATGCCGCCATCAGTGCGAGCCCGGCCGTGGCGAGCCAACCCAGATTTTCCAAGCGGATCACTTCCGCGAGCAGGGCCACCATGGCAACGTGGCAGGCGATCGAGCCATACAGCGCGGCAGCAACGCCGAAGCGCTGGGGGAAGGAATGGATGCGCATGCGCCGGTCAAAATCAATGTCCTGACAGGCGTAAATCAGGTCAAATCCTCCCACCCAAAAAGCCACTGCGGCGCCGAGCAAGAGGACGCTGAGGCTAATGTTGTTGCGAAGGGCAATCCATGCAGCGATGGGAGCAAATCCATCCGCGATCCCCAGCACGAGGTGCGAAAGTAAAGTGAAACGTTTGGTGTAGGAGTAGAAAAGCAGGACGGCGATTGCCAGGGGAGAAAGCTTCAAGGCCAGCGGGCTGAGTTCCCCCGCCGCCAGCAC
>Ga0181520_10012760_pt1 | contig 10739 bp, 9 predicted proteins | sample PEATcosm2014_Bin_29_FD_132451 | JGI IMG/M metagenome (GOLD analysis project Ga0181520, IMG submission 132451) | Peatland microbial communities from MTU Mesocosm Facility, Houghton, MI, USA - PEATcosm2014_Bin02_30_metaG | ecosystem: Environmental > Terrestrial > Soil > Wetlands > Peat | place...
CTCCCGCGCGGCGATGATCCGCTGTCGCAAATCCTGACTCAACGGCCGCATAATTTTCCTTTCATGAAAGGAAAATAACAGGCCTTACCCAATACGTCTATCTAAATCGAAAATGCTCTAATGCGAAACATCTCCGATAACAACTCGCGAGCAATTCATCCTCGCCGTGGGTGCCGCCGTGCCAGACCGGACCGACCGTGTGAATGACCCATTTGGCCGGGAGTTTGTAACCGCGCGTGATCTTGGCCTGGCCCGTGGCGCAGCCACCCAGCGCGCGACATTCCGCCAGCAACTCCGGTCCGGCGACGCGATGGATGGCTCCGTCCACGCCGCCGCCGCCGAGCAACGTCGTGTTGGCGGCGTTCACAATCGCCTCCACGCGCTGCTGCGTAATGTCACCGGTGATGGCGGCCATGCGGTTGGGAACGGTCTCACGGGTCATAGCTTGTTATTAAACACAATCCGCCTGTTCCGCAACCGGCTTTTGTCGCGCTGCGCCAGATTCCTTGCCCTGCAAAAGCGCGCCGCCATTTTTGTTGCCGTTGACAATTGCGTTCTTCAAAGCAACCATCATTGCCGAAGCACAATTGTTATGAAGCGTTTATTCTCAAGCGCGATGTCAATCCTGGTTGCCACGGTCTTGACCTCCACCATCGGTTGCCGGTCTCCGGGCGCTGCTGAGAAAACGGATGCCTCGGCGAAGCTTCTGCCTTTGAAGGTGGCGGGCACGAAAATTCTCGACAGCAAAAATCAGCCGGTGCGTCTATGCGGCGTCAATGCCGCCAGCCTCGAATGGACCAGCGATGGTGAGGGGCACATTCTGCAAACCGTCAACGTGGCCATCCGCGACTGGCATGTGAATATCATCCGCCTCCCGCTTTCGCAGGATCGCTGGTTCGGCAAGGCACCCGAACAAAACGACGGCGGCAAGGCTTATCGCGAACTGGTCAGACAAGTCGTGGATGCATGTGCCACCCGGCATTGCTACATCATTCTTGACCTGCATTGGTCCGATTGCAACGAGTGGGGCCAGAACATCGGCCAGCATTCGATGCCCGACTTGAACAGCGTCGTGTTCTGGAAGGATTTCGCCCCGGTTTACGCCAACAATCCCGCCGTCATCTTCGACTTGTATAACGAACCCCACGATGTTTCCTGGGATGTCTGGCTCAAAGGCGGCCTGATCACGGACAGACCCAATGTTCGGAACATGGCGGCGAAAAATTATCAGTGTGTCGGGATGCGGACGTTGCTGGATACCATTCGCGCCACCGGCGCGAAGAATGTGGTTATCGCCGGCGGACTCGACTGGGCTTATGATTTTTCCGGTATTCTGGCCGGCCGGCAGCTTTCCGATCCCGAAGGCAACGGCGTCATTTATGCCAATCATTGCTACGACAACAAGGGCGACAGCGTCTATACTTGGATTGGGAAAATGGAGAAGGCGACCGCCAAACTGCCGGTGATCATCAGTGAGTTCGGCGGCAACTCTGGCCCCAGCAAACGCGTGCCCGCCGACGACTGGCTCCTGCACGTCCTGCAAGCCATTGACGAACACCAGTGGTCCTACACCGCCTGGGATTTGCATCGCGCCGCCGGGCCGACGCTCATTTCGGACTGGAACTACACGCCATCACCGCGATACGGGGTGTTCGTGAAGCTGGCGCTGGCCGGAACACTCCCTCCCTATACGCCGCCACCTCAAACACCGCCGACGCCGAAGTAATTCTGCAAATCCATTTTATGAAGGCAAAAGCCGCGCTTTTTTATTGCCGGACATTGCTTGAGTCCAGATGATTTGCCACGTCGTTGGCGCCAGCGACGACTTCCTTGCGGGTCTTGAAATCCCGGATGCGGACGTAATCGCTGTTTTCCAGCCGCACGGTGTAGGCTACCTTCAATTCCTGCGCGCGTTTGAACTGCTTGTCCGGCTTTGCGGGCGTGAGCGGGTATTCCACGGCAAACCCGCGGGCGCGCAAATCCTGGATGAGTTTCAGCGATTGCGCGCGCAGGCTCTCGTCTTCGATCAAGACGAAAATATCCGTGGTGGTGTCAAATTTCGGCAGCAGACCGCGCGCCTTGAGCAGTTCCAGCAGCACCACGTCGCCCATGCCGAAACCGAGCGCGGGCAAATCCACCTTGCCGCCGCTCAAAAGTTTGACGAGGTTGTCGTAGCGTCCGCCGCCGGCAATGGCGCGGAACTCGCCCTGGACATCAAAGGCTTCAAATACGATGCCGGTGTAATAGGCGAGCCCGCGAATGACGTGATAATCCACCTTCACGAAATCGCGCAGGCCGCGCGCGGCGAGGTTGTCGAGAATGCTCTGCAATTCCGCGGTTGCGCTGCCTGACGCGATGAATTTTTTCACAACGTCGAGTGAAAATCCAAGCGCGGCCAGTTTCCTTCCTGATTCTTCAGGCGGCGTGCGCTCCAGTTTGTCAACGACTTGAAAAAACTCGCATTCGTGTTCATGTTTGCCATGTTTGCTGACAAAAAACTCGTGCCAGGCATTGCGGCTGCTCAACCGGATGACGAAATCTTTTTCTGTCAAACCAAACGAGCGCAAAGCGTCAATGAGCAGCGCAATCAATTCCGCATCCGCCGCCGGGTTGCATTCGCCGATGAGGTCGGCATTGAATTGAAAATGTTCGCGCAGCCGGCCTTTCTGCTGGCGTTCGTAGCGGAAGAGTTGCGGGACGGCGAACCATTTGACGGGTTTTTTGTAATTGCGTTCGTGCGCGGCGACCATGCGCGCGAGCGTCGGCGTCATTTCCGGACGCAATGCCACAGCGCGGTCGCCCTTGTCCACAAAATTGTAAAGCTGCCCGGCGATTTCCTCGCCGCTTTTGGTGGTGAACAGCTCGAGGGATTCGAGCGGCGGGCCGTCATATTCACGGAAATTGTAGCGCCGCGCGACGGTGCGCCACTTTTCAAAAATGTATTGGCGCGCGTCGGCGCTCCACACGTCGGCATGGGGAATGGGTTCGGGATAAAAATCGCGGAATCCGGGCAATCGTTCCATGACCGAAGGATAAAAGTCGCAGGCTGTTCGCGCGAGACTTTTTGGTTACGCCTTGGGCGTGAGCTTGAGGACTTCGATGCGCATTTCCTTGCCGGCCTTGAATTTCACGGTGGCGCGGGCGGGAATGGGCACGTCGGCTTCCGGCCGGTTCGGGTTGCGCCCGACGCGCGCCTTGCGGATTTTGATTTCGAAGACGCCGAAGTTGCGCAACTCCACCTTGTCGCCCTTGGCGAGCGCCTCGGTGATGTAATCCAGCGTTTTTTGCACCACATCAAAGACCTGCTGCTGAACAAGGCCGGTTTCGTTGCTGATGCGGATGACCAGGTCGCGTTTGGTGAGTGTCATAGATTTTGTCAGGTTGGTTGATTTAATCATTGAACGATGCGGACTGTCCAGAAATCACTGGCGGGATTTTCACAGCCCAAACAAGCATGGGCAGGATGAAATATCCCGCCATGCCCCGCTTGCCGCCCCATGAATTGCGGACGATGAACCATTGCTTCGCGTTGTCATAGCCGCCGCCGATGACCGCGTGGCCGTCAAACGCCTGCTCGCTGGATTTCGGCAGCGATACATGGCCGGTCTTCACCGTCGGCGCGGCGCAAAACCGGTCGCGGTGATCCGGCAAGCCAGGAAGCCACCCGCGGCGGGAGACTTTGAAACGCATGAATTCTTGCTATCAAAATTCCCGGAAGATGTCCACTGAAATCAGCTTTTCTAACATCAACCAGACCCCGCCACAGTGGCGGGGTGTCAATTCCCGGTTTGAACGCTGCCGGTGATTTCGCGCACGTCGCTGATTTTTTTCCGCTCCATGAATTCGCGGATGCCGGCGATGACTTGCAACGGCGTCTGCGGTTCATAGAAATTCGCCGTGCCCACGGCGATCGCCGTCGCGCCCGCCATGAGAAATTCAATCGCGTCGTCCGCTGTTTGGATGCCGCCCATGCCGATGATGGGAATCTTCACCGCCCTCGCTGCTTCCCAGACGAGCTTGATGGCGATGGGTTTGATGGCCGGGCCGGTAAGACCTCCGGTGATGTTCGCCAGTTTCGGCTTGCGCGTGTTGATGTCTATGGCCATCGCCGGAAAACTATTCGCCACGGCGAGCGCATCGCTGCCGGCGTCCTCGGCGGCCTTTGCGAGCGGCGCGATGTTCGGCACGTTCGGACTCATCTTGGTGATGAGCGGCAGCGTCGTGGCCCGGCGGCAGGCGGCGACGACTTGCGCGAGCAGCTTGCAATCCGTGCCGAACTGCGCGCCGCCTTCCTTGATGTTAGGGCAGGAGATGTTGAGTTCCAGCGCGCCAATGCCGCCCAGGGTGTCAAACCGCCGCGCGACTTCGGCGTATTCCTCGACGGTCGTGCCCCAGATGTTGATGATGGCCGGCACTTTCAGCGACTTGAGGAACGGCCAGTATTTTTTGATGAAAACGTCCACGCCCGGCCCTTGCAGGCCGATGGCGTTGAGCAAGCCGCTGGTGACCTCGGCGGTGCGGGGCGTGGGATTGCCGGGAACGGGATTCAGCCGGATGCCCTTGACCGTGACCGCGCCAAGCTGATTCAGGTCAATCAGCCGCGCATACTCCGCGCCGTAACCAAACGTGCCGGAGGCCACGGTGACGGGATTTTGCATCGTCAGCTTGCCAATTTGGATGGACAAATTGATTCCCGCGCCTGCCTTCGGAATTTTAGACTTTAGACTTTGGACTTTGGACTTCACTTGGCCAAAACTTAACGATTTAACCACCACGACTCAATTGTCAAAAAACTTAAAATAAAGGCAGTATCCTAATCTGATTGTAGGGCACGACGTAAGGAGTGCTGCCCCAAATGACTCGTCACCTCGTCCCCTACAAATTAGGGGACTTATAGACAATGTTACCCAGCCGGAATTAGCCAGAAAGATCTGGAAATATGCGGGAAATCAGGGGTTTAGGTCAGGGGGTGGGTTATGATTGGGAAAAACCTTGTCTCAACTCGCGGTTGGTGTTCACCATTGCGGAAAAATGTGGGTAAAAAATCTATGTCTGTCCTGATTGGAATAATTTGTCCAGAGGCAATCGTTGTGGCCGCTGAGAGCCAGATATTGGCGCGGGCGGCTGGCCTGATTCCACCAATTTTAACGGCACGGGCAGTTCAACAAAGATTTTCTGGATGACCGTTTCGCTGGTTTTTTTCCCCGGCCCCGGCTTCGCAGGTGATGGCCACGCGGTGGCGCAGATGCTTTTATGTCGTAGGAGACGAGGTGACGAGTCTCAAACTTCTTGGGTTTTAGTCAGAGACTCCTCACATCGTCTCCTGCACTTTAAGACGGCACGGCGGCGTCACTTTGCCGCATCCCAACCAATTTGCCGCGAGTTAAACACCGGACCTTCGGTGCAGGTGCGCTGGTATTCCCAACTGTCGCCGGCCTTGATCGGAATCACGCACGTCAGGCAAGCGCCGACTCCGCAGCACATGTGTTCGTCCATTGAAAGTTCGGCGGGCAGATTAAAATCCTCCGCGATCTTGCCAACGGCTTTGAGCATCGGCGTCGGGCCGCAGGCGAAAAGTTTCACCTTTCGGCGGGTGGGAGCCGACGTGAGGAGGCTCTGACTCGTTTTGGATTTCGGATTTCGGATTTCGGATTTTTCAGTTTGAGCCTCGTTACCTCGGTTCCTACGCAATTCCGCCAGCAACGGCTGCGTGACCAGACCTTTTTCGCCGTGGCTGCCGTCCTCTGTCGTGGCGCGGACCTCCCAGCCGAGCGCGGCGAATTCTTTTTCACATAAAATGTCCACGCGCCGCCGGCCGCCGGCAAAGACAATTCCCTTTTGCGGCGAGCGTTGCGCGAGCAGGAACATTGCCGCCATGCCGTAGCCGCCCGCGACGAGCAGCGGAATTTCGCAGCCTGATTGCGGCACTGTGAACCCATGGCCGAGCGGCGCGATGATGCTGACTTCCTCGCCCGCGCGCATCCGCGCGAGGATTTCCGTGCCTTTGCCGACGGTTTTGTAGAGGATGGAAAACGTGTCGCCCGCGACCTGAAAAATGCTGAACGGCCGGCGGAGCGGGGCGTCCTTCAGCGGCAGAATGCGGACGTGCGCGAATTGTCCCGGCTGGATGAGCGGCGTGATTCGTGGCGCGCGCAGCACGAGGTGAAAATAGGAATCCGTGTTGCGCTCATTGGAAACAATCTGGACGGTCTGCTCAAGCATGGCTGGCGTCTTTCGCGGTGTTGGGTGGATTCACCATATCCGGGCATGGCTGGCCGTTGATGTTGTTGCTGCGTTGAACCAATTTCCGATAGGTTGCTAGCGCGAGTAACGGCCAGGCGTTGCGGTAGATGTCATATTTCAGATAGAACACCTTCGGGAAACCAGTGCCGGTCGTCTCGTCCTCCGTCCACGAGCCGTCGGGATTTTGCGTGCGCACGAGATATTCGATGCCGCGCTTGAGCGCTGGATTTTCCGGGTCGTCGAACGCGCACAGGCCCATGACGGCCCACGCGGTTTGCGACGCGGTGCTTGGCCCCTGGCCTTTGAAAACCGGGTCGTCGTAGGTGTTGCAGCGTTCGCCCCAGCCGCCGTCGTCGTGCTGCACGCTTTCGAGCCATGCGCGGCCACGTTGCAGCCAATCTTCATTCATGTTTAATCCGAGCGCGCGCATTCCGCGCAAAACCTGCCACGTTCCGTAAATGTAATTCACGCCCCAGCGACCATACCATGAGCCGTCGGGTTCCTGACGTTCGCGAATGAACTGCAGTGCCTCCTTCACCTGCGGGTGGTCGGTTTTCCAGTTTTCATAACCCAGCAATTCCAAGATGCGCGCGGTGATGTCGGCGCATTCGGGGTCAAGCATCGCGTTGTGGTCGGCGAACGGCACCTTTTCCAGGATGTTCTTCGTGCAATCCTTGTCGAACGACGCCCATCCTCCGTCCTTGCACTGGAACGTCATCATCCATTTCAGTCCTCGCTGGAAGCATTCGTCCCGTCTTTGAGGGTTGTCCGACGGAATTTTGCGCAACGCGAGCAGCACCATCGCGGTGTCGTCCACGTCGGGATTCCATTTGTTGTTGAACTCAAAAACCCAGCCGCTTGCCTCCACCTTGGCGGGATTCTTGTGAATCCAGTCGCCGTAAAAGCGAATTTCGCGCTCCATCAGCCATCCGGCGGCCTTTTTCAACATCGGATGATTTTCGGAAATGCCTGATTCATGCAGGCAGATGGCGACAATGGCGGTGTCCCAAACCGGCGAGAAGCATGGCTCGATGCGCAGATCGTTTTCGGTCTCGTGTTCGAGCTTTTTCAATTCGCGCACGGCGCGGACGACCTGCGGATGCTCGTCGGGATAGCCAAGTGCTTTGAGTGCGATGAGCGAATTGAGCATCGCCGGGAAAATGGCCGCCAGCCCGTCCGAGCCTTCAAACCGTTCCAGCATCCATTGCTCGGCCTTTTTGAGCGCGGCCCTGCGGAACGGATGGATTTTATGCTCGGCGAACCACTCGGCCAGCTTGTGCAGGCGGTCCAGCCACAGGAAAAAATTCCGCCACGAAACTTTTTCCGGGTCGGGCGGCAATGCGAGATCGCGTTCGTGATATCCCTCGGGGAAAAGCTCGTCCAAATCCACCTTCACCGGGCGGGTCGGCTTGAAATGGTTGATGATGGCCAGCGGCACGATCATGCCGCGCGACCAGTTGCTCATGTCCCAGAAATTGACGTGAAACCATTTGCCGATGAGCAGCACTTCGCACGGAATTGTCGGCACATATTCCCATGGAAACAAGCCGATGAGCGCGAGATATAATTTGGAAAACGTGTTCATGCGCGGCACGCCGCCGAAGTGCAGCGCCGCTTCGCGCGCCTTCAACATCCGCGGGTCGGTGACGGGCACGCCGGCGAGCTTGAGCGCGAGATAGGCCTTGATAGTCGCGTTCACTTCCGACGGCCCGCCGTGATAAATGTTCCATCCGCCGTCCGGCAGTTGCATGGAGAAGATGTGGTGGACGGCTTTGCGCTGCCACGCCGCATCCACCTTCCCGTGCCAATGATGATAGGCCACCATGTCGGACACGAGCGTGGAATCCACCATCAATTCGCCGTTCCAGCAGCCCTCCGGTTTTTGCAGGATGAAAAGATTTTTCTGCGCCCGCAGAATGGCGGTCTCCAAATCCCTCTCAAAATCCTTTTGAAGCCGTGCCTCCGCGGCCAATGGCGCGGACTGAACCCTTGATTCACTTCCAGTCAACACGCGCATATATTGCAAAATATAGGGCTGTTTGAAAAGATTTTAATCAATTTACGATTTATGATTTATGAATTACGATTTGTCCGCCATCGCCGCTGGCCGTTCAATCATAAATCGTAAATCATAAATCAACCGCGTCACGCGAATGAAATTCTGGAAATATCACGCCCTTGGCAACGACTACATTGTCGTTGACCCGAATGATTTGCCGTCGCCGCTGACCGTGGAGCAAATCAAAACGATTTGCCACCGCAACTTCGGCGTCGGCTCGGACGGGATTTTGATCGGCCCGCTCCCGGCGGACAACGCCCGCTGCGCGCTTAAAATCTACAACCCCGATGGCAGCGAGGCAGAAAAGAGCGGCAACGGCCTGCGCATTTTTTCGCGTTACCTCTGGGACAGGAAAATTGCCGGCGGCGAGGAGTTCGCCATCCAGACGGCGGGCGGCCTCGTGCGCTCAACTGTTTTTGACGGCGGCAAATCCGTCCGCGTCGAAATGGGCAGGGTCAGCTTTTGGAGCGACCAGATTCCCGTGGCCGGCCCGCCCCGCGAAGTGCTCAACGAAAAAATTTCCGCTGGAGGACGCGAGTTCACATTTTGCGCCGCAACGATTGGCAATCCGCACTGCGTCCTGCCGTTGCCGGAAATCAGCGCGGATTTGGCGCGGCAATTCGGCCCGCTGCTGGAGACGCACGAGAATTTTCCGAACCGCACCAACGTCCAGTTTCTGAAAATCCTCGACCGCGCGAACATCCGCATCGAGATTTGGGAACGCGGCGCGGGCTACACGCTGGCCAGTGGCAGCAGCAGCAGCGCGGCGGCGTCGGTGGCGCACAAACTCGGATGGGTGGACCGGAACATTTCCGTCCACATGCCCGGCGGTGTCATCGCCATCGAGATCAGCGGCGATTTTTCAATCCGCATGACCGGCCCGGTGACAAAAGTGGCGGAAGGCGTGATGGACGGGGAAATGTTCGCGAGGTGAAGCCCGGTATCCGCGCGCGTGATGGCATTCCGGCTTGCGTGCGCCGTCCGTGTTTGCGAGAATTCAGCGGCGCGGGCGATGCAACAACAAAACTATCCCAAACATTATTGCGGCGTGTTCGGCATTTTCGGCCATCCGAATGCCGCCGAACTCGCCTACTATGGACTTTACGCACTCCAGCATCGCGGACAGGAAAGCGCGGGCATCGTCACCTGCCACGATGGGAAATTTTTCAAGCACCACGGCATGGGCCTCGTGCCGCAGGTGTTCAATCCCAAGATACTCCACGACCTCGTCGGCAGCGTGGCTGTTGGCCACACGCGCTATTCCACCACCGGCTCGTCCAATTTGCGCAACGCCCAGCCGCTCACGGTGGATTGCACGCGCGGGCAGATTGCCGTGGCCCACAACGGCAACCTCACCAACGCCGCCAAGCTCCGAGACGAACTCGAAGGCCGAGGCCTCGTTTTCCAGACGACGGTGGACAGCGAAATCATCATTATGATGCTGGCGCAGCCGACGCTCGGCGGCATGGAGAACACGCTGGTGCAGACAGTGCGGCGCATTGAGGGCGCCTATTCGCTCGTCATCATGACGGAGAAGGAAATCATCGGCGCGCGCGATCCGTTCGGCTTTCGCCCCCTTTCGATTGGCCGGGTCAACGGCGCGTGGGTGCTGGCGAGCGAATCGGTGGCGTTCGACCAGATTCAGGCGAAGTTTATCCGCGACGTGGCGCCGGGCGAAATCGTCATCATCAACGAAAAGGGACTGACCAGCGTGCAGGCGTTTCCCGGACATCAGAAGCGCGCGTTCTGCATTTTTGAATACGTCTATTTCGCGCGGCCGGACAGCACGATTGCGGACCGCAGCGTTTATGACGTGCGCAAGGAAATGGGCCGCCAGCTCGCGCGCGAACATCCGGTGAAGGCGGATTTGGTGATTCCCGTGCCGGACAGCGGTGTGTGCGCGGCCATGGGTTACTCGGAGCAGTCGGGCATCCCGTTCGAGATGGCGTTCATCCGCAATCACTATGTCGGGCGCAGCTTTCTCCAGCCAACGCAGCTCATACGCGACTTCGACGTGCGAGTGAAGCTGAACCTCATCGCGTCGCTCGTGAAGGGCAAGCGCGTGGTCATCGTGGACGACTCCATCGTGCGCGGCACGACCTGCAAGACGCGCGTCAAGACGCTCAAGGAGGCGGGGGCAAAGGAAGTCCACGTCGCGGTCAGTTGCCCGCCGCACACGAACCCATGCGTGTATGGCATTGATTTTCCCGACCGCACCAAATTGATGGCCGCGAACAACACCGTGGACGAAATCCGCAAATACTTGAACGCCGATTCGCTCCATTACCTGTCGCAGACGGGCATGGTCAAGGCGACCGGGCTGGCAAAGGAATCGTTCTGCATGGCGTGTTACGACGGGAATTATCCCGTGCCCTACGACCCGGTGCTGGACAAGCACATCATCGAGCGCCGCAAACGCCAGGCGCAAACGCTCGGA
>Ga0181520_10012761_pt1 | contig 10737 bp, 8 predicted proteins | sample PEATcosm2014_Bin_29_FD_132451 | JGI IMG/M metagenome (GOLD analysis project Ga0181520, IMG submission 132451) | Peatland microbial communities from MTU Mesocosm Facility, Houghton, MI, USA - PEATcosm2014_Bin02_30_metaG | ecosystem: Environmental > Terrestrial > Soil > Wetlands > Peat | place...
GATCGGGATCAGCACCCCCCGACCGTTCGTGATCTCCCGCACAACCTGGGCCGTGACGGTCTGGTTGAGATGCGAACTTTTCGTGCTGACGGGGGTCACCAGCCGAACATAGAGCGTTGTTCCACTACTCAGCGTGGTCTGAGCCGCTGCCTGGGAATAACCGTGGCGCGGGATGCCGAAGGTGACCGCAAAGCTCATCAAGAAGAGAACCGTCCAAGCAAAGTCAGGTCCAAACTGGACCCGCACTCGGTTGCGGATGCGGATTGCTGGCGTGGATGTGAAGGAGATGCTCATGGCTCGTTTTCTCACGGCCCACCTCAAAAGAGTTTGTTCAGCTAACGGACGAGGGAGATGCCCATCGCGCCCACCGGGCCGGCCCCATCCAATGAAGCGATTTATACATAGGGAACGGTCACAACGCAAGTCAGAACACGCGCGAGCTTTAGTATACGTCGCCAAGTCTACGCCGCCTGCTTGCATCCTTGTGGCGTGAATGGTAGCCTCATCGAGGCGCTCCCACCGCGCGGTCCGGGTGAACCTATGAATCGATACGAGAACCAGGTCTTCGAGAATCAGCATGTGGTTTTGGACGATGGCGTATACGTAAATTGCAAATTCAAGAATTGCAGCTTGGAGTATTCCGGCGGGGACGTTTACGTGCAGAATTGCCAGGGCGAAGGCTGCCAACTGGTATGGCGAGGCGCCGCCCAACGCACCGTCCTGCTATTGCAAGGTCTAGGACTAATGGTAACCCCGCCACCGCCGCCCGGGACCGAGTCGGCGAGCCGGGTGCAATAGATGATTCGCATCGGCGGGCCGTTAGCCCTTTAGTTTTAGGCGGTTACGGAAAGTTACTGTCAAGGCGTCGTGTTCTCCTCTTGGCCCGGAATTGGCAGGCGAGCCAAATTTCTTGCCTTTATGCTACCAAAACCTTTATATTCAAGAGTTTGAGCCGAGGGATTGACGGGATTGAGGACCTGATTTTGGCCAAGCCGAGCTCGCCGCGCATCTTTGTGACTTTGGCAGCGCCCACCCTGAGCGCGATGGAGGCGCTTGCCATTCATGTTTCCGGGGTGCCCGTGGGCTATGAATTGCGCCTCGATTACCTCCAAGACTTTTCGCAATTTGAATCGCAGCTCCACCAGATGCTCATGCGCCTGCATTTTCCCCAGACCATTGCCACCTGCCGTATGGTGGCGGCGGGCGGCATGATGACGGGGACGTTGCCCGACCAGGCCGCCATCCTCGCCGCCGCCGTGCGAGCCGGTTGCCAATGGGTTGACATCGAGATCGAATCAGTGCAGAAAGGCGGCACGGCCCTTCTCCAGGCGCTCCAGGCCGCCAGGATTATTGTTTCTTACCATGACTTCCAAAAGACTCCTCCCCTGGCCCCGGTCTATCGCCGCCTGGCCCGGCTCCCGGTGCAAGTTGTAAAAATCGCCACGCAGGCGCGCTACCTACGCGACAACTTACAGATTCAGCGATTGGTTAAGACCCATCGGAGCGGCGCGCCGAAGTTGGTGGCCTTGGCCATGGGGGCCTCGGGAATTCCCTCGCGCCTGCTCTCCCTGCTATGGGGATCAGCATTCACCTACGCGGCGCCGCTCAATCACTCTCCCGCTGCCGCGGGGCAATTTCCGGCGGAAGTCATGCGTTCGGTTTATCGCGTGGAACGGCTTGACAACCGCACGCAACTTTACGGCGTGCTGGGTTCGCACGCCTCTATGTCGTTGTCGCCGGCTATGCAGAACGCGGCTTTTCAGGCCAAGCATGTGAACGCGGCTTTCCTGCCTTGCCAAACCAATAAGCTTTCGGATTTTCTCGCTTTCGCGCGCGGCGTGGAGCTACGAGGATTTGCCGTGACCATGCCTTTCAAGCGTGCCATCCTGCGCGCCCTCGATTGGGTGGACCCGCTGGCAAATCGAATTGGCGCCTGCAATACCGTAGCCTTGCAGCGCGGCCGCTTGCTCGGATGGAACACTGACGCCGCCGCCGTAGTGGAAGTTCTCACCAAGCGTTTGCGCCTGGCGGGCAGCCGCATCCTGATTATCGGCGCGGGAGGCGCGGCTCGGGCGGCCGCCTACGCCGTGCGGGCGGAGGGCGCGGAAGTGATCATTACGGCGCGGCGCGAGTCAACGGCCCGAGCCTTGGCGCGCGGAGTGGCCGCACAAGTGGTTCCCTGGGATAACGCCGAGAGCCTGGAAGTTGATGCGGTCATCAACGCCACCCCCGTGGGAATGTACCCACACGTTGATAGCGCCCCCATTGACTTGGCGCGCGTGCGGGTGCGAGTTGTCTTTGACATGGTTTACTTCCCCCTCGGCACGCGCTTCCTCAATGAAGCGCGCGGCCGCGGCCTGACCACTATTTCCGGCCTGGAGATGCTGGTGGCCCAGGGCGCGCGACAATTCGAAATCTGGACCGGCCTCTCCGCTCCTCGTGCGCTGATGGAGCAAGCGGTGCGCTCGGCGCTCGGTCAACCGGGAGGAGGATAGGGCCGCAACGAGGTCGAAGAAAGAAGCGAAGTTGAATAAGTCGAAGAAGTCAAAGATTCGAACTATATGAATGTTTGACTTTTCAACTCTTTCAACTGCTTCGACAGGCACTTGTTATGTCAATTGCCAGCCCCAACTTCGCCGAATTCAAGCGCCTGGCCGCGCATGGCAATGTGGTGCCTGTCTATCGCACCATCGTGGCAGACCTGCTGAGCCCCGTTTCCGCGTTCCTCAGCCTTTCTCCGCAGCACGGGCGGGACTCGAATTTGCACCAGCACAGTTTCCTACTCGAGAGCGTCGAAGGCGGCGAGCGCGTGGGCCGCTACACCTTTTTCGGCGTTGATCCTTTTCAAATCGTCTCTTGCCGCGGCGAGAAAATTACCGTACACCGCGAAGCGCACCGGGAAGAGCATACCGGCAACGTTTTCGAATTCCTGCGGCATCTCGGCTCGCGCTACAAGTCTGTTGAGATTCCCGGCCTACCTCCTTTCACTGCCGGCGCGGTAGGGTATCTGTCTTATGAAGCCGTGCGTATGCTCGAGCGCCTGCCGCCGCGCGTCGCCGCGGATGTGGATCTGGATGACGCGGTCTTCATGTATTTTTCCAACGTCCTGGCCTTCGACCACGTCCAGCACCGGCTTTTTCTGATCTCGAATGTGCTTAAGGATGAAGGAAAAGGAAGCCTGCGGACCAAGTACGACGCTGCCTGTCGCCACCTTGATCATCTGGAAAGCCGTTTGCGCCGCCCCCTCAAGCTATCGCGTACGCGCAAGCCGCAAGATCCGTTGCGCGTGCGCACGAACATGACGAGGCCGCGCTATGAGGCGATGGTCGAGCGCTCGAAGGAATACATTCGCGCCGGAGACATTTTCCAGGTGGTGCTTTCACAGCGCATGGAAGTCCCGGTCCGTGTTCCCGCTTTCGACGTTTACCGCGCCCTCCGAGCTGTCAATCCTTCACCGTACATGTATTACCTGCGTATGGGGGAATCCACCGTGCTCGGTTCCTCACCGGAAATGCTGGTAAAGGTCTCCGGCCGCCATGTCGAGTACCGGCCGATCGCCGGCACGCGCCCGCGCGGGAGGACGGAAGAAGAAGATAAGCGCCTGGAAGTAGAGTTGCGGTCCGACGCGAAAGAGTGCGCCGAACACATCATGCTGGTGGATCTCGGCCGTAACGATGTCGGACGCGTCTCGGAGTTCTCGTCGGTTCGGCCAACGGACATCATGTTTGTCGAGCGTTACTCGCACGTCATGCACCTGGTCTCTCAGATCACGGGCCAGTTGCGCCCGGATGCGGACAGCTATGCCGCGCTCGCGGCCTGCTTCCCCGCCGGCACGCTCACCGGGGCGCCCAAAGTCCGCGCCATGGAGATCATCGACGAACTTGAGCCCACCCGGCGCGGCCTCTACGGGGGCGCCGTGTTATATCAAGATTTTTCCGGTAATCTCAATTCCTGCATCGTCATCCGCACGGTGTTAATCAAAGATAAAACGGCGTACCTGCAAGCTGGCGCCGGAATCGTGGCGGACTCCGTCCCCGCGCGCGAGTACGAAGAGTGCCAGAACAAAGCCCGCGCCGTCCTACGCGCATTCGAGCTCGCGGAAAAAGGGCTGTAGAAACCTCACTGCACCCGCACAGCTACGACAGTCGCATCATCGGTCTGACGCCCTTGCGAGAATTCATCCATCGATGCAAAGACCGCGTCGACCATGTCGCCGGCGCACTGTGCGCCGCTTTCGGTCGCGGCTTTGCGGAGGCGCTCCACTCCCCACTCTTCGCCGGCGGGATTTACCACTTCCGTCACCCCATCTGAGTATGCGAGAACCAGATCACCCGGGTCGAGTTGAATAACACCCTCCTCGTACGCCCAATCGTGAAACATTCCGACGGGCGCGCCGCCGGTTTCAAGCCCCAAGATGAAACCGTCGCATCGAATGACCATTGGGGGATTGTGACCGGCGTTGACGTATCGCAGCGTGCGCGGCGCTCCGTCGAAAATTCCATAAAATACAGTGGCGTACCGGTCTGCGAGCGATGAAGCATACACTTGCCGGTTGACGGCCCCGAGGACCGCAGGCCCGTGGCTTCCGGTGAACAAGGCTGCGGTGCGAAGCGACGATTGAACATTCGATATCATCAGCGCCGCAGCGAGGCCTTTGCCGGACGCGTCTCCAATGGCCATCGCCAAACGGTGATCCGGTAAGGGGACAAAGTCGAAGCAATCGCCGCCCAGCGCGTGCAATTGCCGGCATCGAGCGCTGTAGTCCCAGGCGTCGATGGCTGGGTCCATACTCTGCATGAAGCGGTGCTGTATGTCGCAGGCGACCGCCCAATCCTGGCTTACATCCATTACCATCGCATCGCCGGTCATTTTCGAACCTCCACCCGTATATCGATTCTCGAGCTCAAGAATCGACATGACGGCGGGATACCGCCTTCTCAAAATTTCCATGTCCGGGATGTCGAGAAAACTCCTTCCGCTCCGACTCCCCTATGAAAGCGCAATTCACGAGCGCTAAAATGGTGAAACGAGAGGAGCAGGAAAACATGAAGTACATCTTGATGATGACTGGCACGAAGGCGGGCGTCGATACGTATCGAGCATGGTCAAAGAGCGACGTTGAGGCTCACTTCGCATTCTTGAAGACCCTCAACAAGGACCTGACCGACTCCGGGGAGCTGGTGGCCAATGAGGGCTTGGCGGGCCCGGATCAGGCCAAGGTAGTTCGCGCCGGTAAGGACGGCGTGCCCGTTACCGACGGCGTATTTCCTGAAGCCAAGGAATTTCTGCTGGGCTATTGGATTGTCGATGTCGAGAGTCCTGAGCGCGCTTATGACATCGCGGCCCGGCTATCGGGAGGCCCCGGCCCCGGCGGGACACGCTTGAGCATGCCGATTGAAGTGCGGCAGATCATGAACCGAAGGACCGATGACCTGTCGTGACCTCGAGAGATGCTGCAGTGACAGGAAAACCATTGGACATTCCGATCGAGCATCTGTTGCGCGAACTTGCGCCGCAGGTGCTCGGCCCTGTAGTTCGCCGATTCCACGACTTTGCCGCCGCCGAGGACGCGGTCCAGGAGGCGTTGGTAGCGGCGGCCCTCCAATGGCCGCGGGAAGGCGTTCCCGAAAACCCTCGCGGGTGGTTAATCCAAGTTGCTTCACGACGGATGATGGATTACCTGCGCAGTGAGGAGTCCCGACGGCGGCGGGAGGCTGAGGTCGCGATCCAAGGCAGTATTCTGGCTCCGACACAGGACCTTGGGAACGAAACGGATCAGGACGACACCCTTACCCTGGTCTTTATGTGCTGTCATCCCTCTCTCACTCCGTCATCCGCGATCGCCCTGACTTTGCGGGCGGTGGGCGGCTTGACCACCGCCGAAATCGCCAGCGCCTTCCTGGTTCCCGAGGCGACGATGGCGCAGCGAATCAGCCGAGCGAAGCACACGATCAAGGCTTCGGGCGTCCCCGTCCAGATGCCGACGAGCCACGAGCGCGCCGAGCGCCTGCGCGCCGTGCTGCACGTGCTCTACCTGATCTTCAACGAGGGCTACACCAGCAGTTCGGGACCACATCTCCAGCGGCTTGAGCTTTCCCAGGAGGCCATTCGCCTGGCGCGATCCGTTCACACATTGCTCCCCGACGACGCGGAAGTCGCGGGATTGCTGGCGCTCATGTTGTTAACGGACGTGCGCCGCATGGCGAGAACGGGGCAGGACGGAGAATTGATCCCGCTGACAAAGCAGGATCGAACCTTGTGGGATCGGGCGGAGATTTCCGAGGGGATCGCGCTCCTGACTTCAGCCCTCGCCAAAGGATCGATTGGCGCGTACCAACTTCAGGCCGCCATCGCCGCCGTCCATGACGAGGCGATGCAAGCCGAGGATACCGACTGGACGCAGATCCTGGCGCTCTACGACCTCCTCAAACGCATGTCCGATAATCCCATGGTGATTCTCAATCATGCTATCGCCGCCGCCATGGTGCACGGCCCATCCAAGGGACTGGAACTGCTCCGTGCGCTCGATTCCGATGCGCGAATGGCCGGCCATCACCGCCTTGACGCCGTGCGTGCCCATTTGCTCGAAATGGCGGGAGATTATCAGGGCGCAATCAATTCCTACCGAATCGCCGCCAGCCGGACGACGAGCATTCCCGAACGGAATTACCTCATCACGCAAGCGGCTCGGCTGAGCGAAAACACAACAAGCCCGGACCCGACCATACCAGCATAGGAATCTCGTGAGAGTTCGATTAGACCGCAGCCCAACCTCCGGGCCACGCCACAGATTCAGTCATTGCGTCCTTTCTTCGCTCCCCGCATTCAAAATAGTCGTTCGTCCCGACACGCAAAAACCTGTCTTTGGCGTTACAATGATGCTCCCATTGGAGGGGGGCAAACGACCATGGCTAAGACTGAGGAGATGAAGACGATCGGACCACAAAAGCGGTTGCGGGGGGCATTGCCGAAAATCGGGATTCGGCCGGCGATTGATGGACGCCGCAAGGGTGTGCGCGAATCGCTGGAAGTGCAAGTGATGCGCATGGCGAAATCCGCGGCGGATTTTCTGGAAAAGAACCTGCGCCATCCGAATGGCCTGCCGGTAGAGTGCGTGGTGGCGGACACCTGCATTGGCGGCGTAGCGGAGGCGGCCGATTGCGCCGACAAGTTTGCGCACGCCGGTGTGGGAGTGTCGCTCACGGTTTCGCCGTGCTGGTGCTATGGCTCGGAAACGATGGATATGGACCCGCTGATTCCCAAAGCGGTGTGGGGCTTTAACGGTACCGAGCGCCCGGGCGCGGTTTATCTGGCCGCAGTCTTGGCGGGACACAACCAAAAAGGTCTGCCCGCGTTCGGCATTTACGGGCAGGACGTGCAGGATTCCACCGACACCTCGATCCCCGCCGACGTGCAGGAGAAACTGCTGCAATTCGCCAAGGCGGGATTGGCGGCGGCGGAGATGCGCGGCAAATCGTATCTCTCGCTGGGTTCTGTCTCCATGGGCATTGCCGGCTCGATGGTGAATGCGGATTTCTTCCAGAACTATCTGGGCATGCGCAACGAGTATGTGGACATGTCGGAGTTCGCGCGCCGCATCGACGAAAAGATCTACGATCCGGCAGAATTCGATCGAGCGATGGCGTGGGTGAAGGCGCATTGCCCCGAGGGGAAGGACTGGAATCCTCCTGCGGCGCAGAAGTCGCGGGAGAAGAAGGACGCGGACTGGGCAACCTCGGTGAAGATGGCCATCATCGCGCGCGACCTGATGGTGGGCAATCCGCGCTTGGCGGAATTGGATTATGGCGAAGAGGCCCTGGGTCGCAACGCCATCGCCGCGGGCTTTCAAGGCCAGCGCCAGTGGACCGATCATTTCCCCAACGGCGACTTCATGGAAGCCATCCTGAACTCTTCTTTCGACTGGAACGGCATCCGCGAGCCTTTTGTCTTCGCCACGGAAAACGACTCGCTCAATGGCGCCACCATGCTCTTCGGGCACCTGCTGACCGATACGGCGCAGATTTTCGCCGACGTGCGCACCTACTGGAGCCCGGCAGCGGTGAAGCGCGTGACGGGGCACAAGCTTCTGGGCAAGGCGAGTGGCGGCATTCTGCATTTAATCAACTCCGGCGCGGCCACCCTCGACGCCACGGGGCGGCAGACGCGCGACGGCAAATCCGTGATGAAGCCATTTTGGGAAATTACTCCCGAGGAAGTGGACTCTTGCTTGGAAGCGACGCAGTGGGGTCCGGCGATGCTGGAATACTTCCGCGGCGGCGGATATTCCTCGCAATTCCTCACTTGCTGCGAAATGCCGGCCACGATGGTGCGGATCAATTGGATCGCGGGCCAAGGACCGGTGCTGCAACTCGTCGAGGGGTATACGGTGGCCCTGCCGCCGAAAGTCAACAAGGTGCTGGATGAGCGCACCAATCCCACCTGGCCCACCACCTGGTTCGCGCCCCTACTGACGGGCCGGGGACCGTTCCGCGACGTCTATTCGGTGATGAACAATTGGGGCGCGAACCACGGAGCGATTTGCTACGGGCACATCGGGGACAAACTCATTACCCTTGCGTCGATACTGCGCATTCCCGTGTGCATGCACAACGTGGGAGAGGAAAGAATCTTCCGGCCCAGCGCGTGGACCCACTTCGGGACCCACGATCCCGAGGGCGCCGACTACCGTGCCTGCGCGAACTACGGGGCTGTTTACGGTTAATTGCCGTCCGCACACATTCACAAACGAAGAAGGAGAAGCTACCCATGAGGAGATCCTGCTGGTCAGTTGGCTTCGCGCTTGCCGTAGGGCTCATGGCCCAAAATCTCGCCGCTCAAACATCCTCTTACAATGGGCTTGACCTGAATATGGGGAACTTGTCGCGCCTCTCCCACGCCCAGACGCGTTCCATCAGTCCCGAGAATTTGACCGGCGAAAAGGGCAAGGGCGGCATGGCAACCGAAGGGACCGGCGCCGAGGCGGCCCGCGGGCTAGGCCAGGGCTGGAAAATTTCTCCCTCCATTAAGATCCCACCCAAGCAGGTGTTCACTCTGGGGGAAATTCAGGGGTCAGGGGCGATTCAACACATCTGGATGACGCCCGCGGGGAGCTTCCGGTATTCCATCGTGCGCATGTACTGGGACGGCGAGGCTACACCATCGGTCGAGGTGCCGGTGGGGGACCTCTTTGCCTGCGGCTGGGGGAGATACGCGCAAATATCGTCCCTGGCGGTGTGCGTGAATCCCGGTAGCGGGCTCAACTCTTATTGGCAAATGCCCTTTCGCAAGTCCGCCAAGCTGACCCTCGAGAATATTGACGACGTGCCGATGACGATTTATTACCAGATTGACTACGTGCTGACCGACGTCCCCGCAGACGCCGCCTATTTCCACGCCCAGTTCCGGCGCTCGAATCCCCTGCCCTACAAGACGGACCACGTCATCCTCGACGGCGTGAAGGGTTGGGGACATTATGTGGGTACATATCTAGCCTGGGGAGTCCACAACACCGGTTGGTGGGGTGAGGGCGAAATCAAGTTCTTCATGGATGGCGACACCAAGTTCCCCACGATTAACGGGACGGGAACGGAAGACTATTTCTGTGGGTCCTACGATTTCGACTCGGGGCCGCCAGTAAATTTTCCCTACAATATCATGCCCGGCGTCGTTCCCCCGCTGATCGGCTATCACTACACGGAGTTTACGACACCTTATACGGGCCTCGCGCAGGTGATCCGCCCGGATGGACACTATGATTCCCAGGAACGCTTCGGGCTGTACCGCTGGCACATCATGGATCCGATCCGGTTCGAGAAGGACATCAAGGTGACGATACAGGCGCTGGGCTGGCGGTCCGGCCGACGGTACATGCCGCTCCAAGACGACATTTCGTCCGTGGCGTACTGGTATCAAACTGAGCCCCACGCGCCATTCCCAAGGCTCCCGGACAAGGACTACCTGGAAATCCAGTAGCGGCGGCTGGCGGCCAAAATACGACGCATTTCGATCAATAGCGGCAAAATGTCCGTCGGTTAAGACAGCCACGATGCGTCGAGGCTGGATTTTGCGAGTCCAGTCCCAGCCGCATTCGGCACCCCCGTCAGCGGGCGAAAATTCTATGGATACCTCCGTGCGAGCCCTCCACGCCGCAACTCCAGCCGCTGGCGATGAGCCCAAGCTCTTCTCAACAGGCAGCACTCTGCCTTTTATTCTGGTGACCGCGCTGTTTCTGTTCTGGGGCATTCCCAGCAACATGAACGACATCCTCATCAAACAGTTCATGAAGTCATTCGAGATCACGCGGTTTCGCGCCGGCCTAATCCAGTCAGCCTTCTACATGGGATACTTCCTCCTTGCCATGCCGGCTGCGTTGGTCATGCGCAAGTACAGTTACAAGACGGGGCTGGTGATCGGGCTCCTGTTGTATAGCGCCGGCACGTTTCTGTTCTGGCCAGCCGCCATCAACAGGAGCTACGGCTTCTTCTTATTTGCTCTATTCGTAATTGCCAGCGGCGCATCGTTTCTGGAAACCGGAGCGAACTCGTTCATCGCGGTCTTGGGGGACCCAAGGACTTCGGAACGGAGATTGAATTTTTCCCAAGCGTTCAATCCCCTAGGAGCAGTCGGCGGGGTTCTCATCGGAACCATCTTCATTTTTTCCGGTATCGAACTGAGCCCGACCGAGGTTGCCGGCCTGAAGGCCGCCGGGAGATATACCGCCTATCTTCAGCACGAAAC
>Ga0181520_10012763_pt1 | contig 10737 bp, 12 predicted proteins | sample PEATcosm2014_Bin_29_FD_132451 | JGI IMG/M metagenome (GOLD analysis project Ga0181520, IMG submission 132451) | Peatland microbial communities from MTU Mesocosm Facility, Houghton, MI, USA - PEATcosm2014_Bin02_30_metaG | ecosystem: Environmental > Terrestrial > Soil > Wetlands > Peat | place...
CGGTCCACCTATTCCAATCAAGCGTATAAGACGTTGGCGAATCAAACCGCGAATTGCGTAGCCGCGAGTTGGAACGTAATTTGCAAGAATCCGTTCTGACCTACTGCCGTACACGAAAATCCGTTATAGATTCCGGCATTGTAGTCATTGGGGTTTTCTTTCGTGTACGTGGCGAAAGGCGTAGCCGTTACCACCGCCGAGAGTGCACACCCGAATTTCACCGCCGAGTCTGCGATATTCTGAGCCACCTTCTTCAGGGTATTAATCCCGTCCTGATTGTAGAGCAAAGGCGGATTCGAATTGCTTCCATTTATGATCGCGGCGGCAAGAGCCTGATGCACCTGGATCTGAATCCAGTCTATACCATACCACCAGGATGCCTGTTCTCCGTCCATCGTAGTCCCACGGAAAAGGCAAGCCGTAGAGATCCCGCCTTCGGCCCCGGTCAGGATCGTGTTTCCGTAAGCCGTCAGAATGGTCTGAATGTTTGGATTATTGATATTCGCCCAGGGCGTTACACCGTAGGCATACCGGAAGGCCATCGGAGCGAGTTGATTCGCGGGGCCGGGATCATTTACCAGCCACTGATAAAACGCCATTGCCGCGGTGAATTCGGTTGAGGGAGCCGTAGGGGCGGGGACCATGGCGATAACCGATTTGATCGTCGAATAGTTGCCCGCGTTCGTTGCGTTCGTGGTCACAAAGAAATAGAGCAGTCCCGTGGGAGATGAATAATCCCCGGCCAAAATGCCAAGAACAGAGGCGAGATTTGCCGTGCCAGTGGCCGTGACACCAGCGGGAGGTGCGGATATGGTGATAGTGGGCGCCACCAAATATCCAGCGCCTGCATTATCGATTACAATGCTCGTGAGAACACCCGCTGCGTTTACGACGCCGTGACCCGTTGCCGTTGTACCGCCTTCAGGTGCCGCGGTGAAGCTAATCGTGGGCGCAGTTGGATATCCCCAGCCTGGAGTCCCAATAGTGATTACGTTCACCGCCTCGCCCGAAAGAGTACAGGTAGCCGCCGCCTGTTCTGAGGGAGCCGAAAATGTAACGGCAGGCGCAGTTGTGTATTTGCTTCCGGGATTACCTATTTCTACTTCAAGGACTCCGTTATTTTGCAGAACCGCCGTACCTGTGGCCGTGGTGCCTCCACCTCCAGGGGCGGCAATTGTGACCGTTGGAACTGCCAAATATCCAGAGCCCTGCGCGGAAATCGTCACGCTTCCGACTTCATCTTTTGACTGATCCCAATCGGCGGGAACAAGGAAGGCATAGAAAACCTGCGGATTTGCCGTAATCCATGCGGCAAGAAGAGCTATCTGATCGTCAACAGCAGCCGTATATCCAAGCTCCAGGACATAGCAGCCGACCACATTACCTTGCGCAAAAAAAGTGGTAGCCATCTCATTCAGTTCGGCAAAATTGCCTGAGCCCGAAGCCAGCAAAAGCGCCTGGACATCAGAGAGTTGCCCACAGAACTGATAAGCTCCCGTGGCAAGAGTTGTACCACCGATCGATACGAGCGCTCCGCTTTGCTGAAGCTGTGACGGAGTGGGCGCCCGAACAATGGTCGTATTGATGTTTACTATGCGGGGTGTAATGGTTTGTGCCATTGCTTATACCTCTTTATCGATCTCAGAAAGCCAGTAATCGCACTCGGCAATCGCGGCCTGCTGAGAAACTATCTGAAGTTGAGTCTGGGTGGAAGCCTGCTGTAAATCCTGCATGGCTTTTGCTATTTCGCCTGATTGTTTTTCGAGATTATCCAGGGCCACCACCAGACCGTTTTTGCGTTGTGTGATTTGATCTTTGGTCATTTTACGGCCAGCCTTTCTAAATGAACGGGATTTTGTGCGGATTGCCTTCGACGATGATATTCAGATATCCGGCTGCATTCGCGCCCCAGGCCGTAGTGCCGATTACTGCCGCCGTTCCGCCGCTTCCGGCTACCGAGATCGTGGCGAAATTCGTGACTTTGCCATAGAGCATGATTGCGTTCGCAACGGTGGCTGCGCTGTTATTCGTCATGTTCAGAAGGTGCGCAGTTGTCGGTAGCGAAGTAACGGAACTCTGCACGTCAATCCAGTGGCCGTAAAACTGAGCATCGGCTCCCCACGTCCCAGCGCCTTCCGTTTGAGAAAGTCCCGCGCATGCATAGATGCCCCCGGAGTTGCCATCGCCTATAATGCCGTTGTTGGTGAGCTTGGCTTGGCATCCCGTAACATACGCCTGATGAGTGGTTCCCTTGAGCGTTACGCCGGTTGCCACGCCGCCCCTGAACCGTCCTGCATAGACGCCGAAGCCATCTTGAGTGAATGATGTCGTAGCTCCGATGAGGGATTCGACGCGGCAGGTTTCGTATTTGTTGGGTCCGTCCGTTGCTGTGGGATTCACATAGATCGCAATGACCGAATTGCCGTTAAGAGGATCGGTTGCGGGAGTTACTGAAGTTCCCATGAAAAGCTGTTGAAAATTGAGAATCATGTTCTTTGCAAGAGTCAAAGAATTCTGAGGCATGGTCGTGTGTCCTTGTGTGAGTGAGGGTCTATGGAAAAATCAGTTTCATGCCGGCGGACAGTATCAACCTTCTTGCAATGACATCCGCTGCGGCCTGATAATAGTTGGCTTCGATTTCGATTGTTTTTTTCTGGGCGATTGCCGCAATTTCGGGCTGCGTTCTTTTTTCGTCACGAATGACCGGAGAATTAGCGAACCCGAATACATCGGTTTTGGACAGCTCGATCAGGTCCACATAGAATTGAATGGCCATCTGGTTCGTAAATCCGTAAAGCGTCAGCCTCACATAGTCCCGGATGAGCTGATCGCAGTTCATTTCCTGCAAGTCCGTCATAGGCGTGGGATTTCCAGGCCAAAAATATATGGGGAATTGCCCGACCGGCTCTGTTTTCTCCGGTGAGATATGGGCCGTGATATACGGAGGCGTCACATTATCCGGAACAAGAAACGATGGATAAACTGGCGCCAGACTATTTTGAGAAAGCCAAATCGGAAGACTGTTGCTGACAATCGGGCCGGTTGGGAGATCGCCGGCAGAGGCTATCAGTTGTGCCGACATAGCCGGGTATACTGCAAATCCAGTGTAATGCCAGACCTGTGCGTTTTGGTAAAAATGGCCTCGCTTGGCAAAGGCAACTTGGAGATTTATCCCGCTGGCATCGGTCGGCCAGGAACCTACCCACATGCTTCCCGGTGATACAGCGTTGAATGCTGTCACTTCCTCTTCTGAGGAAAAAACAACATCATTTGAGCCTATCGTCTGGTCCTCTTCCTGGAGCCTTTCCGTTCCGTAATGCAAAGAACCCTTGACCGTGATCGTGTTTAGGGTTTTCACCCAAAACACATATCCATCCGTAGGGATTGTCGATTTCGTGTACTGAGTGAAAACAACCGTCTCGTCTCGGTCGAGAACGTCTATCCCAGCGTCAAGCGCTGCCTGCAGTGAGCTTGGGGTAACTTCGTTGATTAAGGCCATGATTTAGGGAAATCCTACTTTACCAACCGGCTCGATCTGAAAGCATTTGCGCCTTAAATACCTGGAAAACTCGATTCGCTTCGGCCTCGGCGGGTGCCCAGTGTTCGATCCAGGCTCGGAAAGCCGCTTGATATAGCCCCGTGTCAATGAAAGCCGGGCGAGTGTCCCGTTTTCCTTCGAGGTTTTTCACGTCTTTAAATCTGTGGGAAACCCCCTCGTGTGCCGCCCCGATCTTTATTCCGGTGTGTGCTTCCCATTCGCCCTGATCGAGATAGCTGGAGAACCAGAGCTGAATTTTTTCCATGACGCGCTGAATCGGTTGTTTTCCGAGTGGTTCCCCCTTGGCCATGGCGGCGATATCATTTGCCATGGCTGAAGCAATTTCGCTGGATATTTTCTCGCTATAGAGTTCCCAAAAGGTTCCCATTACTTCGAACCACTTTTCAAGGAACTCCGCGACTTCTCCGGTTGTGGTCAGATTTTTATCGTCGGGGTCACTATACGCAACGTCTAAGACTCCCAGGCTTAAAATTGCCATTATCCGACATCCATTCGCACATACCCGATCTTTTCCACCATATTATCAGGAAACCCCGAAAACCCGAGGGCCATGCTGCTGCTGATAAGCTAAATATCCGCGTCCCCAGGGCGTTTTAAGACAGTCCAGGGCATCAAGTGTGAGATCCTTCAGCCCTTCGGCTACCGCAAACGATTGCGTTGTCCCCTCATCGGTTGAGCTGCTGATTACTCCCCCCGTAAAACCTAGCAGCCCGTATGTATTCCGTGCGGTCTGAAAAGCTGTCTGGTTCGCCTCGTCTGGAGTCCACTTAATCAGCCAATGGAGACCAAGCTGATAGACGGCGAGAGTGTATTGCACACCGGGAACGCAGGGGGCATTCGATACCCGAGTTTGAGCGAAATCGAGTGCATAACCGATCCAGGGTGAATTCGCGGGGAGTTGCGAGGAGGAAAACTGACTCCCCACGAATTCGGTAAAATCGGTCAGGTTCGGTGCGCCGGGATTGGTCCAGGGCATTGCGTTTATTCTCCAACTACCTGTTTAAAATGAGCCTTGTCCGAGGTGGGCTTTTCACCGGGTTTATCTTCCTCGATGATCTCAACCGATGTTTCTCGCGCCAAACGCCTGCCCTTGCCCTTTTTTTCTCGGGTGGTCAGGTCAAATGTGCGGGCCGCCTTTTGAGCGGTATCAATCGATCTCTTTTCGGCATCGGAAATTACGACTTCGTTTGCCTGGTGGATTTTATCTTCCGATACCGGCTTACTGGTCGAGTAGACGAGCCCGGAGAAGTTTTCCATCTTGCCGCTTATCTGGGGGACCTGTTTAGCACCAATCGCTTCGAGCTGAGCGATAACGCTTGTCTGTTGCTCTGGGCTCCAGTCCTTCCCGATGCGCTCTTGATACCCCGATGGGATATCCACAAAAAATGACCTCTTGTTCTCGGGGACCCGGTAGAAAAACTTATAATGCTGCCGTGTGGCATTGGCTAAATAAATCATGCAACCTCATTCTTTCTAAGCATCTAGTGAGGGATGCTAACGATATACAGGCCTTCTGGCCTGATGTTCCAACCGCTTGTGATGCGCAATTCCTGGACTTCGGTAATCCCGCCGTCGGGAATCGGGGTCGGGATTTTCATGGGCGCGGCCATGTCGGCGTACATTAGGTTTACGGCCCTCTTGTTGGGTTGCAAGGTCGCAAACTCATTCGTGTTGATTCCGGGAGCCGTAGGTTGTTCGATTTCCGGAATAGTGAGTATGCACAAATCGGCGCCCTGAAGCTCGCCTGCGCCTGTCGTGCCCTGCCCGATAAGCGTATCGTCAAAATACCATTCCAGGCTGTCTCCACCCTCTTCGACCACTTTCTTGATGATCTCGCCGGTTGTCGAGGTTCCAGCACCGGGCCGCTGGTAGGAAACCAGATCCACGATATTGGCATAGGCCATCTGGAGAAACACGCGCTGCGGCGTGATAATGACAATGCGGTTGCTGATATTGCGGCCGGATTGCAACATGCCTGTTTTCAAAAGCACGATCTGGTTCAGCCAAAAAAGCGCCATCTCACCATTATCATAGGTGGTGAGCGTGGTATTGCTTGCACTGTCCGGAGGCAAATTAACCTTTGTTGCGCCCTGAGCGTTCAAGAGGCCTTCGTTGTTGGCCGGATTGAAACCATAGAGGAGCGCGTTTCTCATCTGCTGAAAAATGCCCTGCCTACATGCCAGATCCTGAGCAGCCGGAAGAGCTACCGAATAATTGGAAGCTGCCTGCATATCGTGATGGTCCCAGGTGGCACGGACTCGAATCAGATAAGTCAGGGTTGAAAAATATTCAGTAACGAGCGAGGCCGAAGGCAGGAGGTTGCCCGCTGCCTGACCAGCCACAGATTCGGATCTTAGGTCCAGGCTGTGAATATATACAGCCAGATCGCCTTCGCCGAGTTTTACCAGAGGCTTGCCGCCTGGCAGAGCCTCGAATGCCCCGGTTGCCTGAGCGTAAGTAAGGATCAACTCGGGCTCAGTGAAAGAGGGGCTTACTTTCACAAGTTGCGGAAATATGTTAGGCATTTGTCATGTCTCCTTAGATCTGGATGAGGGCGCAGGCGCCGGTTGACCAGTTGGCCAGGCCACCCGAAACCGATATCGTTTTGCAGGTAGTGTTGATTTGAAGGATCTTAACGGCGAGAGCTGAGTTGCTGTAAGCCTCAAGCACATTATTGCTGAAATCCCACTGTACCTGTGTGTTGATTGGATTACCGTCTACTGCGGCGGCCAAGTTGGCGTCAACTCCTACCCAAATACGGGCGTTACTGCCAAGGCGGAAAAACATGATCGACATGCCGCCTGCGGATTGAGGCACAAGGTTGCCCGGAGCCATGAGCATATTGTGCCCCTGGTTGAAAACGGTAAACCCGGTAATGTGTGCAGTCGTATCCGCCAGGTTGATTATCGGCCCAAGTCCGTAATCTGCGCCTGCCTGCGGAACGAGTTCTTCGATAGCGAGACCGCCATAGAGGGGCATCGATACGCTGGCGTAAACCTGACCCTGCATCAGCCATGGACGGGACGCCGGATCATCGGCGAACATGCCCTGTACGGCGCCACGGGTCTGGATCTGAAAAGTTCCGGAGGGGCTGGTGGTAAGTGCTGGATTGAAGGATATGTTAGACATTGCTCATCGCTCCTTGTCCCGGCTTATTGATCCGGATACCGTTGGGACCGCCCTGCTTGAAATGGCCCATCCAGGCGTTAATATCGCCTGTGAAACTGGTTATGCGCCGGCCGGCCGAGTCGGTTCTGACATGAGGAATAAGTCTTCCGGGAAGCTGAATCGCAGGGCTTGCCGCGACGGTCTGTGCATCGGCGTAGATGCGAGTTTCGATTGCGTCGAAAACAGACCCTTCCAACGAATCGAGTTTCACGTCTTTGAATTCGGCGGAATGCTTCTGGTATTTGGCGGCCAGGCGCCGACGGTAGCTGATCGGAGTTTCCCCGGCAAGCGGAGCGGATGCGCGTTCGCCAAAATGCTGCGCGAGTCCATCGGCCCTAGCCTGAGCGGTTGCGAGTTCATCGCGCTCCGTCGAGGACAGTTCGCGGTTGATGCGGCCAAGACGTTCTTCGACACCCGCCAAACGTGTCTTGAGATCAGAGTTTTCGAGCTTCAGCGCAGAATCGGCACGCTTTTTTTCTTCTTCGGCATCTTTGCGCTTGGAATCGGCGGCCATGCAATCGAGGCGCTTTTTGTGCTCCTCTTCGGATTCGCCGTCTTTTCTGGCACAATCCTTGCGATGCTTATCAAGACGCTCTTCGTATTCCTCGTCTTTTTCGCCGTCTTTGCGCGGACAGTCTTCGCGGAATTTCTTGTCTTCGGCGTCCTTGCGCTCTTTTTCCTCCCGCTCGGCTTCCTTCTTTGATTCCTCTTCGTCTTTTTTCTCCACGGCATCGAGTCGGAGGCTGACGGAATCAACCTTTGTGGCTATCGCCCCGACGCTGGAGGTGAGTCCGTCCAACATCTTTTTCAGTTCCGGGTCCATATTGCTTTCTCCTGTGTTGACACCTGTTGGTTCGCCGCCCTTATCCCATACTCCTGCCGCACAAATGGCGAGATGATCCAAATAGGCCGGCTTGCCTTCGATTAGTAAAGTTTTGCCATCGTTTAAATCGTATGATTCAGAATCGGCCGCATTGACCTTAACGGCCGGGCTCGTGCTGATATGCGTAGTCTGCATGAGTTGTGCGGCGTCGGCGTCATAGACCTTGGCGATGCCCCACACTTCGTCAGATTTAATATAGGGTAAAATGACCGTCCCGATTGCCCGGTTTCGGTATTCCTCGGTATCGAGGAGGCTCTTCTTGGGGTGCTCGAATATGAGGGGAAGTCCATTGCATCGCTGAAGGAATTCATCGGTTAAGAAATTCTCCGGAGGCCTGTAGACGAATTCATCCAGGGCGCTTCGGTATGCCGTCCCGGTCCCGGTCACACGGACATCGAAAAGCCAGATATTTTCATACTGCTGAGGGCTTGCGAGATCGCCCGATTGAATTGCGCGAGCAATGTCTAACTCATTCGCTGAGTCGCCCCGGACTTCAACGGCGCCGTTTTTCATTTCCTTGGCCTGCTCTGGATCGACTTTCAAGAGCAGGGTGGAGAATTCTCCAATGTGGGTTTTTTCTTCCTTGGCAACGTCCAGGAGGACTTTCTTGACTTTCTCGTCTTCGGTGTCCTCGGCCATCTGCTCATAGAGGTTGACCGCATCTATTTCGGCTGCAATGGCGTTTCGAAGTTGCGTAGCCGGGGTATCGCCGGGTTTGGGAGTGATAAGGTTGGCGTCCTTGGAGACGAATTCCCTTCCTACGGCTTCCGGGATTCCGAGCGTGGAATGGCCTTCCGCTGCGGCCCACATGGCCCGGCGTTGTTTTTCAGAAACAGGCGGCATTAATTCTCCAGATATTCCTTACCCTTGCGGGTCAGCATTTCAGGCGGTACGTCTCGGAGATTAATCAGGTATTCAAAATCACACCGGCAGAACGGGAATTCGGCCGGCTGTTCAAACTCATCCGTGTAACCTGCACCTTTTTTCATATAGCCAGCTCCCATGGGCCAGTTTCCCCGGATAGCATAGACTTTGCCGTCTCGCTCAGTATGGCATTTTCTTGGATTCTGTGTGAAATGCTGATGCCAAGTCGCCGCTATCGCTCCGGTCTCGATCGCCACAACGGCGGAAATATTCGATATCAGCTTGTGGCCCTGGTCGATTGCCACCCGCCGTTCTTCAAAACTCATCTGGCGCAGGGATTTTATGACGCCTTTTTTCACTTCACGCCTGTCAACTACTTCCGATCCGCCCGCCGGGATTGAGGTTGCCCACCCCGAAAAACGCTGCAAAATCTGCTCAATGGTCTTCTCGCGGTTTAGCTTTATGAGATTGGCACTCGCAAGGATTCGATTGTGGAGTTCGACTCTTAATTGAGGTTCGATGTTTCTAAGAGTAAATGTTGATACCTTGGGGTGTCTTTTTAAAATGCTTCCCTGAATTACATTCCGCTCGTAGACGGCTTTGAGTGAAGCGCGGATTTTCCCCTCAATTTCTTCGGGAGATCCAAGTTCTGAACCTGCCGCCCGGCGCAGGGCGTTCACCCATTTTTCTATTCGCTCGGGACTGTCAAAACCGTGTTCGGCAATATCTTTAATCGCCTGGATGAGCAGAAGTTCAATATCAGACATCGTAGGCCGCGCTGGTCTCAGGTTCTTTTTCTGGGGCAGGAGGAACGTATGCCGCCAGAGCCTCTTCGTCGATAATCAAAGGCGATGGGAATAGAAGCTTGCGAGAGTTCACGGTATCAGCCACCCATGTGGCGAGTCGAGCTTTATTTTCAGGATCAAGAATCGGGTTTAGGACTTCGGCTAAACCGATTACAGCGTCAATGATTACCTTATCCATCTTGGATTTTTCCGAATCAGGCTCCTGCAGCAAGTTCGGCCAAATAGCCTGGAATGAATTGTGCCACCTGAAAAATGCCGTATCATAAGGGACCTTCCCATAGTCATTGGGATATTTGCGCTGGATGGTCTCGTAGAATGATGGATTCCAGGACCGGCGCATTACGATTTCATCGAAAAACCTATAGAGTGGATTGTATTTTATCCGCATCCGCCCAATGTAGTTTGACACTCGTTTTGCATCTTCCGTACCTTCGCCGAAGCCCTCGGTATATGTTTCTTCCCGGAGGATCGAGGCCGGCATGTCTCCAGACGTGGCGATGTCTGTGACTATATTTTTTCGGGCATAATCGGCGGCCTGATGCAAGTTGGTCAGATCAATTGACTGAAGCTCTTCATCGAACCCGATGGTGATGACGTTGCCGGTTTTAGTTCCCTTTATGAGTGTTCGCTTCAGGGCAAAAAAGGCCTCGCTGATCCGGTCTATAATGCTGCCTGGTCCCTTGGCTTTATGAACGAGGATTCCAGCCTTCCGGATTACATGATTATCGGTCAGCATGGATTCGATGTAGGACTTGAGCGGGAAAAGTGCCCTCTGATATACTGACCTGCCCACGAAGCCAAAAGCCGAATCGGTCCACTCAATCCATATGGGCTGCTCGTTTAGAGTTACAACAACTCGGCTCATGTGCACTGGCCGGCCACCGAAGGAAACCTGCCGAGGCTTCATGAAATCCGGTTTTGCAGGATCTTGATTAAATATGAGAGAGCCCGCCGTATTTAATGGATCGAGCACGTTATAGAATAGATCCAGTTCATGATATTTTTCAGGGGGAATTGGTTTTCCCTGATCAACCGTATCGCACATCAGAACCAGCGTAGAAATGCCGTACACCCGTGAAAGACTTGCCGCCTGGTGAATGATCGAATCGGCGCCAATCTTGCCGGTTTCATTCCATTCTTTTTGAAACGCCTGAACGAGTTCTTCTTCTGGACCCGTTGATACCGATATTTCCCGATCCTGGCTCTGTGCCAGAGTAATCGGGCCGTCCGTCATCTTTCCGCCCAGCGGATGATATGCATATATTTTCTTGCATATCTCATAGCTCGGAGGGCTGCCCGGAACTATAGCGTCAACGAGAAGCAGGTCCAGGAGGGCCGAGGGAACGGTTGAGCCACCGATTACAATCGAGCCGGGGCCGGTATCGTCGGTATTTGCGTTGGGCATTAAATAATCCTATTGTAAATGAGTTGTAAAAGTAGTATTCTTATTTGCGAAA
>Ga0181520_10012764_pt1 | contig 10737 bp, 7 predicted proteins | sample PEATcosm2014_Bin_29_FD_132451 | JGI IMG/M metagenome (GOLD analysis project Ga0181520, IMG submission 132451) | Peatland microbial communities from MTU Mesocosm Facility, Houghton, MI, USA - PEATcosm2014_Bin02_30_metaG | ecosystem: Environmental > Terrestrial > Soil > Wetlands > Peat | place...
CGCGCTTCCAGTGCTCGGGCAGCGCGGGCAGCTTGGCCGTGTCGAACTCCGTGGCAATCTCCTCGCCGCTGCCGAAGATGACGTAGCGGTCGTCAATGCCCTTCACCAACTCGGTCACGTCGCCCATGCGGGTGTAGTTGCCACGCTGATGCTGGAAGGGCCCGGTCAAGCTCACGCGGTTGTAATCGTAGTCCAGATCGCCGGGGCTCTTGAGGTCGATTTGCCGTGGGTATCCGCGGAAGTGCAGCGTCGCCAGGGAGAGCGGGACCTCTGCCGTGCGCGCTTCGGCCTCGGGGTTGTTGTCAACCAGCACCTGGTCCCAGTAGATTTCCAAGTTCGTCATCAGCCGGATGCGGCGTGCCCCCGCGGGCAGCTTGCCGGTCAAGTCGACCACTATCGTGCGCTCCAGGCCAGCCGGGAAGCCCACATCCTCCGCGATGCGCTTCCAGCTTCCGTCCGGCATCTGCGCCTCGGCGTAGGGCGAAATGGGCTTCACGCCCGCCTGCCACGCCGCATAAAGCGATGTCGCGCTGAAGTAGTTCACATAGCCGGTCATCAGCAGCCGGACGGGCGCACCCTGCCTGAGTTCGCCTAGATCCAGCGTCAGTGCGTGCATGTTGGCAAAGCCGTCATAGGGCAGCGGCGTGAACCCGCTGGCGAACTCATGGTCGCGCTTGCCGATCTGTTCGAGCACGTCGCGGCCCTCGCCGTCCCACGCGCCCACCGGCAGCCGCGCGCCCGCCGAAGCTACTACGCGGCCCGAGGCAAACGGTGGATCGTCGAGGAAGCGCTCGTCGGGATTGACCTCGACATTCTCCGGGTGATCCACGGCAACCAAGCGCAGCTGATCGATGTAGTTCACCTCTTCCATCGGCTCCATGAAGCGCAGGCCCAGCTTGCCGTTCACCGGCACAATCTGGCTGCCGTCCACCTTGATCCACTCCCCGGGGTTGGGCGTGTTGCGCCGCGTGGGAGTGAACCAGTGGCCCACCACTGCCGCGCCGATTACGTCGGTGACCAGCCTGTACTTGTGCCCGTCCCAGGCAAAGAGCACCGGGCACGAACTGCCACGGCGGTCGGCTTCCTTCATGGCGATCACCGGCTGATGCGGCAGGTCGATCTCGTCCTGGAGCACGCCGGTTGGCCACAGAATGCGCAGCAGGTCGATGCCGTCCGCCGCGCCCAGCCCGGCGAGAATCTGCGGCGGCCCTTGCGTCCCATAGCCCGACGCCCCGGCCAGTTCCCACTTCTGCCAGTGCCCGTTGGCAAAGATCTCCACCTTCACGCCCAGCGCCGTCTTGTTGTCGGCAAAGCCGGTCAAGTCCAGGCGCAAGGAGTGGTTGGGACCCGTGCCCAGGTTGCGCAGCAGCACCGGCGGCGCGTTCAACTGCGTCACGATCAAGCTGGCCGCGCCCTTGCCGTCCACATCGGCGGCGATCAGTCCGCGCGGATTGGTCAGCTTCACGCCATCGAGATCCAGAGCGTGGCTCACATCCTCAAATGTGCCGTCGCCGCGATTGCGGAAGACGCGCACCTGCGGCCCAGCCTTGGTCTCGACAATCGCCGCCAGATCGACCCAGCCGTCGTTGTCAATGTCGATGGGCGTCACGCCCCAACCGCGCAGCGCATCACGCAGCGGGAGTTCAACCCGCTCGAAGCGCCGGCCCACGCCGCCTGGCCCCGCGACATTACGCCACAGAGTCAGGCCCGGCGCACCCGCATGAGTCACGGCGATGTCCATCCAGCCGTCTTTATCGAAGTCCAGCACCGCAATACCGGTCGTGGGCGGCAGCTTTGCGCCTTCGTAAAGCGGCTGCGTCGGATACTTCCCTTCCCTCGGATTCACGTACAGCAGCGGAGCGGCCCCGCCGCCAGTGACGGCCAGGTCCACAGCGCGGTCGTTGTTGAAGTCGGTGAGGATGGCAGCGTTTGTCTTGCCTTCTCCGCCCAGTCCCGTAGGCTCTGTCTTCTCGGTAAAGGTCTTGTTGCCATTGTTGCGCCAAAGGACATTCGACTCATCACCAGGCTTGATTGGCGATCCCGTCAAGAACAGGTCCAGAATTCCGTCGTGGTCGTAGTCGATGAAGGTGATACCGGTCGGCTTGTTGCGCGGCGCAAGGCCCGACTCCGCGGTCACGTCCTGGAACTTGCCTTTGCCCAGGTTGCGGAAGAGCAGCACTTGATCGTCGAGCGCGACGGCCAGATCGTTCAAGCCGTCGCCGTCGTAGTCGCCCACGGCGCAGGCCACGGCATGGCCCGAGGCCTTCAGCCCCACCGCCGCCGCGTCCCGGTCTTCAAAGCTGCCGTCGCCCTTGCTGTGCAGCACGCGAATGGCCTGCGCGCCAGCTTGCATCAGCACCAGGTCCATCTGGCCCGAGCCGGTAGCGTCCATCATGCAGGCCCCGCCCGAAAGGCCGGGTGCCCCTGGTCTCGCTTTTGAGACCAGGGAGGTCAACGATCCCGCTGCCAGCTTCACCGCAACCATAGGGTGCTTGCCAGTCTCCGGCTCCTGGACCGGGGTCACTGTCGAGTAGTGCCCCTGCTCACCGTAGGCCAGCCCGATGGGAGCGGAGATCTTGGTGGCGGACATGTGCTGGAAGAGGTGGAAGTGCTCTTTTGCCTGGTCCTTGTGGCCGGAGCGCTGCAAGGCGGTGGCCATCACGAACTCCGACGAGGCGTGCAGGTGGTTGATGGCCAGCGCCTGCTTGAGAATGGCGACGGCATCGTCGTATTTCTTCATCTCCAGATAGCAGTCGCCCTGAAAGTAGAACGAGTCCACGTCGCGGGGATCGGCCTTTGCCGCCTGTTGAAAGCTGTTGAGAGCCGCATCCAACTCGTAGCTGGCGTGCTGGGCCAAGCCCAGGTCGTACCACGCCTGCGCGCTTCCAGGCTCCAGAACGAGGGCTGCTTCCAGATACTTTTTGGCTTCGTCCAGCTTTTGCAGGTAGATCAGGGCGATGCCCTCGTTGATGGCGGCCTGCGCTAGCTTGGGGTCCTTTTTGAAGGCCTGGGCGAAACTCTCCGCCGCACGGTCAGTAAACTGCTGGCCCATCTGCGCCACGCCGCGGTTGTTCAGCTTCACGGCCTCGGCGTCATAGTGCGCCTGTGCGCCGGCCACGGCCGCCGCTGCAAAAAGAGCAAGGGCCAGGGGCCCGGTCATCTTCATCAATCGTTTCCCCAAAATGCGGCCGGAGTTTGCTGAAGCCCAAGTTGGCCGCACAACTTTTCAGTGTATGCGACCGGACAGTCGGGCCGCATCCTCCCGGGAGTTGGCGTCTGCCCAGCCCAACAGCCCCAAACGCCCCGCAATTTATACTTTTCAAGTGATTCCTCCCCCGGAAACGAAGCCCGTCAAACGCCGCATCGGCGTGGTCACCACCTCCCGCGCCGACTATAGCCATCTCTATTGGCCGCTCCGCGAGTTGGCCGCTCACCCCGATGTCGATCTGGGAGTCTTCGTCCTCGGAGCGCATCTCTCGCCCGAGTTCGGCCTGACAGCCGCGGAGATCGAGCGCGACGGCTTCCCCATCCTGGCGCGTATTGAGTGTCTGCTCAGCTCCGACTCCGATACCGGCATGGCGAAGACCATCGGCATGGCCATCCTGGGCTTGGCCGACGCGCTCACTCAATGGCGGCCCGACCTGCTGCTGCTCATCGCCGACCGCTACGAGATGCTGGCTCCGGCATCCGTGGCGCTGGCGCTGCGCATCCCCGTGGCCCACATCGAGGGCGGCGAGATCAGCCAGGGCGCCATCGACGACCAGGTGCGCAACGCCCTCACCAAGATGGCCCACATCCACTTCACCTCCACGCCGACTGCACGCCGCAGGGTGATCGCCATGGGCGAGGAGCCGTGGCGTGTGCACCACGCCGGGGCGCCCTCGCTCGATCACCTGACCCGCTCCCAGCTCTTTGGCCGTGCGCCCCTCGAAGCCCGCCTCGGACTCCAGTTCGCGCCGCCCACGGTGCTGGTAGCCTTTCACCCGGCTACCATCCTGCGCGATACCACCCAGGAGGCTGACGCCTTCTTTAGCGCGCTGGCCCAGACCAACGGCCAGCTTGTCTTCGTCTATCCCAATGCAGACGCAGGCAGTTACGCGCTGATCGAGCGGACCCGCGCACTGGCTGAAACGCGCCCCGGCACCCACATCTTCGTGAACCTCGATGCCGTCACCTACTGGAGCCTGCTGGGGCAGGTAGACGCCATGGTGGGGAACTCATCAAGCGGCATTATGGAGGCCGCCTCGTTCGCCCTGCCCACGGTGAACGTTGGCATGCGGCAGCAGGGCCGTGAGCGAGCTCCAAACATCCTCGACGAGCCGGCAGAAACCGCCGCCATCCTCGCTGGCTTGAGGCGCGCCCTCGATCCGGCATTCCGCGATAGCCTGCGCGGAATGGCCAACCCTTACGGCAATGGCGACGCGGCCCGGACCATCGCCCACGTGCTCGCCACGGTGGCGCTGGACGGCCTGCTCGTCAAGCAGCCCATGCCCCTGCCGGACGATGCACCGGAAGCTGGAATGGCCACTCAACCGGCCTGAGCAAAGGAGTCCAGGCCCAGATAGACTCTGCGCTCTCCTGCGTTCCAGCAATGGAAGATTCGCAGGGTGGAAATCCACGGTCATGGGTCTCCCCCCGTACATCTCTTCCGCGCTCTCCCCACCCCTCCGCATTTCCTGTTCCTCAGCAGATCGGCTCCCCCCGCAGCCCCCAGCCCGGCGTGCCCAGAAAGGAGAGCCGCACCGGTAAAGGCAAGCGGCTGGGCAACGCACCTTGACAAACCATCTGTTTGGGATTCACTATCCTCCCGAATGGCCCTCAGGGCAGTTTTGGCAAAGTGCCAGATTGGCTTTGCAATTTGGATGTACGGATTCGAATCCCGCCGACAGGATTCAAACCAGCGCCTGAGCCGCTGTTGAAAGTGAAGGTGCCTTATGTTGGTCACAACGCAGAACGAGGCCCATGGTGTTACCGGACTGCACGTAGGTGAAAGCAACGTGCGCCGCTATTTTCCCAACCGAGTCTCAGTCATCGAGTTGCAACTCGACCACCTGAGTATCCAGTGCCGGCTTGACCCCTCGTTTTGGCAGGACGATCCGGTGATCCGCGATCCCCGGCTGTGCACCTGGCTTGAAGCCCGGCACCTGCATAGGACAAAGGACCGTGCCCCCGTCTCGCTGGTGCTGGTTCCCATCGGCAACAACGCCTTCCAGGTGCAAGCCCTCTCACTGACCGCGCATGCAAGAGTCAAGCCTGCGCAGAGTCCGGCGGCTGGCGCCCGCATTGTGCTGTGATCGCTTTCCAGGAAGCCCGTTACTCCCTTCGATGCTCTGCACCAAATGCTCGAACTGGGGACGTTGGACTCGGCACTGGGGAGTTAGGACAAAGTACTGGCCGTACCTTCCGTTCACAAAAGCGGACGGCTGGTTTTTCATAAGATTTTCTCTTCCGATTGGTAAAGAAAGAATCATGATTGCCCGATACTTCAATTAAGTTTGCTTTCAACCCCCGATCCCCCGCGCCACGCCATCGATCGGGTGGAACGCTCGACAAACGCACACACCCGGATGAGTTTCAGACTGCGCAAAGGAATGGGTTTTCGCTGCTTCCCGGAATTGTCCACTTTAGCCTTCGGTTCTATTTTGGAAAACTCGATTCCGTTCGCCTGCGCAGGCAGCGGCGTCCATGATTCTCGCACCCCGGCCTGACTTAACCCAAAGCTGAAGAAGCAGGTACGTATGGTAGTCAAGACGCAGAGCAAGAGCCTCGGAGTTACCGGACTGCATGTGGGCGCAAACAATGTCCGGCGCTATTTTCCCAAACACATTGCGGTCATCGAGTTACAGCTAGATCACTTGCAGATTCAATGCGGACTGCAGCCCAATTTCTGGCAGGACGAGCCGGAGATCCACGATCCCCGGCTGTGCGCCTGGCTGGAATCCAAGCACATGCACCGAATGCGGAATCGCACGTCGATTCCGCTGGCGTTGATACCAACCGGCAACAACGCTTACCGGCTGCTGCCCGTGCCCTTGAATGCACACTCAAAAACCAACGCAGTGCCGGGGCCCGCGGCATTCGGTTAATTATGCCTTCGTAGGAAGAGCGCATAGCTCTGCGCCCGGCAGTGAAGCCGCGGAGTGCAATAGATTCTTCGTCGCGCCAGCAATTCACCTGTTTTTAAAGTGAAGAAGAATCGGTAAATTGATGAACCAAATTGGTAAACCTGCCGATGGATTCAACAACGGGAATCCGCGTGGCGGATTTCGAGCACAGATTTCAGCTTCCCTGAAACAGGGTCCCTAGACTGACCTCATCCATCGTCGAAAAGCAGGTACGTCATGGTGGTAAAAACGCAAAGCAAGTCGCGCGGAGTTACCGGACTTCATGTGGGTGCGAACAACGTGCGGCGCTATTTCCCAAAGCATGTTTCTGAAATCGAGCTGCAACTCGACCATTTGCAGATCCAGTGCGGGCTGACGCCCGGCTTCTGGCAGGGAGAACCGGAAATTCACGATCCACGGCTATGCGCATGGCTTGAATCCAAGCACCTGCACGGAAAACCGGATCGATCCCCGATTCCACTGGCCATGATCCCGGCAGGAAAAAACGCGTTCCGGCTTCAACCGGTGCCCTGCGGGCATGTCAAGATGAAACCGGCGCCCGGCCCCATCGCCTTTGGTTGAAGAGCTCCCTCGCCATGAACGTTTGGAACGCGGGGTTGAGGAAATCCCTACCCACCGTCGCCGAAGGCGCATAACCATCCTGGCTTGATAGACTCGGGATCAAATGGATATGAGCCAACTGCACAAGACGATTGAGCACTACTTTGCTGCCGGACCCAACGCCGTCGGCGATCCTACGGCCATGAAGGCATTTCTCACCCTGCGCACGGCCATCGAACAGGGCGAAGTGCGTGCCGCCGTTCCGGATTCCGCATCTTCGTCCGGCTGGCGGGTTAACGCCTGGGTCAAGCAAGGCATTCTGCTCGGATTTCGTCTGGGCGCGCTGGAGGCAATGCCCGCCGCAGGGCTCTCCTTTGTCGACAAAGGCACCTATCCAGTCCGCCAGTTTGGCGCGGGCGACGGCATTCGCGTGGTTCCCGGCGGCTCCTCGATCCGCTCCGGCGCCTATGTCGCGCCTGGCGTGGTCTGCATGCCTCCGATGTACATCAATGCCGGGGCTTACGTGGATGAAGGAACCATGGTGGATTCGCACGCACTGGTGGGCTCCTGCGCCCAGATCGGAAAGCGCGTGCATTTGAGCGCCGCGGCCCAGATCGGTGGCGTGCTCGAGCCCATCAACGCCACCCCCGTAGTGATTGAGGACGATGTGCTGGTAGGCGGCAACTACGGCGTCTACGAGGGCACCATCGTGCGTAAGGGCGCCGTGCTGGCCGCCGGAACCATCCTCACCCGTGGCACGCCCATCTTCAACCTGGTCAACGGCTCCATTCTGCGCTCCACGGAGACGCTCCCCCTGATCATTCCTGAGAATGCAGTGGTAGTGCCCGGCTCGCGCGCCGTCAGCAAAGGCAAGGGCCAGGAATGGGGCTTGAGCCTTTACGCACCGGTCATTGTGAAGTACCGCGACGATAAGACCAGCCTGAGCACGACGCTGGAAGACCTGCTCCGCTAGGCAGAAGTGCGGCTGGGCAAACCCGCCTCAGTGTCTTACAGCCGCTCTGATTTCCTGAGGATATTTGCGCATTCGGTGCTTGTGCCCCTCAAACTCGCGCGCAAATGGCCGAAAACCTTTGACAGATTGTGGGAATCCGGAGTTTCATTGGCACACAGCCTGCGGGTGCGCACTGGCCTCGGTAGGGTAGGATCTCATCGCGCAAGTTCAACGGCACACCATGAAATCGGAGGAGACCAGATATGCCGCTGATGACCTGGACTGAAGAGATGAGCGTGGGCGTCAAGTCCCTGGACGACGATCACAAGCGATTGATCGAGTTGCTGAACGAGTTGCACGATGGAATCCAGGCGGGACAGGCCAATCAAGCGCTGGAAGGCGTGATTGACGGATTGGTGCGGTACACGCGCTTCCACTTCGCCCGCGAGGAAAAGCTCTTTGCCGAGGCCGGCTTTCCCGAATCGGCCGCGCACAAGGCGGAACACGACATGTTAAGCAGGCGGGCCCTGAACCTCCAGGCGCGCTTTGAGAACGGCCAGTCGCAGCAACTCTCGCTTGAGGCCATGGAGTTCCTGAAGAACTGGCTGACCGAGCACATCATGGGTTCCGATCAGAAATACGGGCCGTTTCTCAACGCCAAAGGGATCCGCTAGGTGTGTCCGCCACGCAGGTGGTCGTTTATGTTTTGAAACGGCACGACTTCATAGTGTGCCCTGAGCGGAGTCCGAGGGTCCCATAACCGCCCCAAATTGACCTGGATTCGGCCCCTGGGGAAAGGCTCTTCTTCGAGTTCCACCCATTCACGGGCATCGGCAAATGACACTACTTGCTGCGGGCTACGCTCGTGTCCTATCTTCGAATTCCTTGCAAAACTGCGGCTGTCATTTTGAGCGAATTGGGCCCCGAACTTACTTCAGTTCGGGGGTGGTGAGCGAAGAATCTGCTCCTCTCACGCCTGATTGATGATACGAACATCTGACTCACCACGCTACCTTTTGCTTGAGTTCGGAGACACCTCCCGCGTCCGGTGCTCTGAGCGATTCTCGCCCGAGGATAGGATGGAGGAAACGCAAAGTTCCAATTCAATGCCAATTCAAGATGAAAAACCGTACGAGATTCGTTGGGGCGTGATTGGCCCGGGCCGGGCCGCTGCACGCTTCGCCCAGGGGCTTGCCGCCGTCGAGGGAGTGGTGCTGAAAGCGGTGTGGGGACGGAGCCGCGGGAGAGCACAGGCATTTGCCGCACGATTTGGCGTGCCCCGAGCCACTGAGACGCTGGACGGTCTGCTGAACTCCGCAGTGGACGCTGTCTACATTGCTACCCACCCCGACAGCCACGCGACGCTCTGCCTGCAGGCACTGAGAGCGGAAAAGCATGTGCTCTGCGAGAAGCCGGCGGCGCTGAACCCGCGGCAACTGATCGAAGTGCTGGCTGCGGCGAGAACGCATGACCGGCTGTTTATGGAAGCCATGAAGCCGCCCTTTTTCCCGCTCTACCGCCGCCTCAAAGAGCATCTTGTGGAGGATCCGATCGGCCCGGTGGGCTTTGTGCGCGCTGGCCACGCCGACGCCACCCTGCCCCCGGACTACCCGCTGCATTTCGCCGAGTTGGGCGGCGGCGGGATCATGGGCATCGCTCCCTACGAGGCGTTTCTGGCGCTCGACTGGCTCGGTGAGCTGAAGCAGGTGCAGACCATGGGCCGGTTGACGGCCGCAGGAGTGGATGCGCTCGCGCTCTTCCAGACCGAGCACACGGGCGGCATGGCCCAGTTGCATGCGGGATTGGACCTGCTCAGTTGCGGCGATGCCCTGCTCTGCGGCCCCCGAGGCTACATCACCATTCACGAGAACTGGTGGAACCCGGCTCAAGCAACGATCCACTACCTGGACAAGCGCGTAGTGAGACTTGACGAGCCGTACGTGGCCGGTGGGTTTAACTATGAGACGGACCATTTTTGCCAGCTCATCCGCGCGGGCCAGCGCGAGAGTCATGTCATCACCCACGCAATGTCACTGGGCATGGCGAGGATGTTGGAAGCAGCGCGACTCGCGCTGAAGGTGAGGTTCCCAGGCGAGTAACAACCGGATTTCGCCTAGTCCTGAGCCCCTCGGCCCTGTTTTCTGACAACCTAGGGGGTCTGGTTGAGCAGTACGAAACAATGCTTCATCCCCATGGGTGGTAGCATCGAATCTGACAGATGCATACAAAAAAACTGAAGATCATTCCCCTGGGCGGGCTGGGCGAGTTCGGCATGAACTGCCTGGCGTTGCGCTGGGAAGACGACATTATCGTGATCGATGCCGGGTTGATGTTCCCGGAGTCGGAACTGCTGGGTGTGGATATCGTTGTCCCCGATATTAGCTACCTGGTTGAAAATAAATCACATGTGCGGGCCATCATCCTTACCCACGGGCACATGGACCACATTGGCGGCCTCTCCTGGATCCTGAGCGAGATCAAGGTCCCGGTCTACGCCACCGAGTTCACCCTGGCCTACGTCGAGGGCAACCTGGAAGAGAACCAGTTGCTCGACGAAACCACGCTGGTAGAAATCGTCCCAAAGGAAAAGTTCACCATCGGCCCCTTCATCATTGAGCCGATCCACGTGACCCACTCGCTGGTGGACGCCGTGGCCCTAGCCATCGAGACCCCAGTGGGCGTCGTCATCCACACCGGCGACTTCAAGATCGATCTGGCCCCGTTGGACGGAAAATCCTTCGATCTGCACACCTTTGCCGAGTACGGCAAGCGTGGCGTGCTGGCCCTCTTGCAGGACTCGACCAACGTGGACCGGCCGGGTTACACGCCTTCGGAAACGGCAGTCATTCCCCGCCTGGACGAGATCTTTTCGCGCACCAAGAAGAAGCTCTTCTTCAGTTGCTTCTCCTCCTCCATCTACCGCATTCGCATTGCCCTGGATCTGGCTCGCCAGCACGGACGCAAGGTGGCCCTCATCGGCCGCTCCATGATGGAGAGCACAGAGATTGCGCAGGATCTGGGCTACATCGATGTTCCCCAAGGGCTGATCATCAATCCCAGCCAGATGCGCGACTACCCGCCCGAGCAACTGCTGATCATGATCAGCGGCACCCAGGGCGA
>Ga0181520_10012766_pt1 | contig 10736 bp, 4 predicted proteins | sample PEATcosm2014_Bin_29_FD_132451 | JGI IMG/M metagenome (GOLD analysis project Ga0181520, IMG submission 132451) | Peatland microbial communities from MTU Mesocosm Facility, Houghton, MI, USA - PEATcosm2014_Bin02_30_metaG | ecosystem: Environmental > Terrestrial > Soil > Wetlands > Peat | place...
CTGCCACGTAAAACCGCCCTGCACATGCGGATTTTGAATGACGAAGCGGGGGTCATCAACATTGACGAAATCGTAATGGGTCAGCGGCCAATACAACAGCAACGTGACCAGGGCCAGCGTCAGGCAAATGACGCCGCGCAACTGGTTTCGGGAAAGCGGCAGCGCGGGCATGACTGCGAAATGCTGCTCGGAATGCACGGGCGAAGCAAGCGGTCTTTAACGCAAGTTCCATTTGTTTACCAGCTCCGCGGGTATCTCCGAAAGAAAACGCGAAGGCGATTGATAGGTGTCCACGCCGGAGGCGCCGAAGCCGCCGCGAACGGTCGGGTAGCTCAAATATAATTCGTTCTTCGCGCGCGTGATGGAAACATAAAACAGCCGCCGTTCCTCTTCTTCTCCTTCAGTGCTCTCGGCGGAACGCGCCGACGGAAACAGGCCATCGCACAGCATGATGACAAACACGACGTCGAACTCCAGCCCCTTGGCCTGATGAATCGTGGACAGCCGGATGCGTTCGGTGTCGGCCTGCGGATCTTCCTCCGCCTCCACATTCGTCAGCAGCGCGAGCTGGGTGAGAAATTCCTCAACGCTGCCAAATTGAAAGGCGAATTCCGCCAACTGCTGGATTTCGTCCAGCCGCCGCTGGTAATTGTCGTAGGTCTCCTTGAGATAATCATCGTAGCCGGCGTCCATGATGAGCCGCAGCATTTTGGCCGCGCTTTTACGAACCGTCTCATCCTCAAGCTGCGAAATCGTGGCGGTGAATTGCGCCCAGTTCAACATCGCTTTTTTGGGAACGGCCGCAACGGAATCCTGCAAGGCCACCGCCAGCGGCGTTTTGGACTTTGGCGTTTGAATTTCGTGCAGAAAATTCCGCCATAATTTGTCCGCCCCTTTGGCCGCAATTCCCGGCAGCAATTGCACCAGGCGCTTGAACGAAACTTCGTCGCGCGGGTTGGCCACAAATTTTAAATACGCCGTGGCGTCCTTGATGTGCGCCTGTTCAAAGAAACGGATGCCGCTGGTGATGGAAAAAGGAATTTGCCGGTGCGTCAGTTCCAGTTGCAGTTCCAGCGCATGAAAATGCGAGCGATACAGCACGGCGATGTGGCTCAAGCCCGTGCCCTCGTCCTGAAGTTCGAGGGCGCGTTGCGCGATGAAGGCGGCCTGCTGCCGGGCGTCGTGGCATTCCACGAGCGCGGGTTTCAGGCCGGATTTGCGCGCGGGCGCCAGCTCCTTGGCAAACTGGTTCACGTTCCGGGCAATGGCGGCATTGGCCACGTCGAGAATTTCCGGCGTGCTGCGGTAATTGGTTTCGATCTTGAAAACTTTTGCGCCCGGATAACGCTTCGGAAAATTCAGAATGTTCGCAAAGTTCGCGCCGCGCCAGGCATAGATGCTTTGGGCGTCGTCGCCCACGACCATGACGTTGTGATGCCGCGCCGCGAGCAGGTCAATCAAATCGCCCTGGAGTTTGTTGGTGTCCTGGTATTCGTCCACCAGCACGAACTGAAACCGCCGCTGGTAATGTTCCCGCACCTCGGCATGGTCCTGCATCAGCTTGAGCCAGAGCGCCAGCAGATCGTCGAAATCCATCGCATTGGTCGTGCGTTTGCGGTCGGCGTAGGACTTGGCCAGCATGGAAATTTTGGCGGTGAACTGTGAAAAATAGCTGAATTGTCCTTCCAACAGTTCTTCAATGCTCTTGTGGGTGTTGGCCGCGAGCGAAAAAATTTCGTTCAGCACGTCCAGCTTGGGAAAATGCGTGCCTTTGATCTCAATTTTTGCGTCCGTGATGCACGCCTTGATCAGGTCTTTGGCGTCGTCGCGGTCGAGGATCGTGAAATCGCGCCGGTAGCCGAGGGTGTCGGCGTGCAGGCGCAACACCCGCGCGCCGATGGAGTGAAACGTACCGCCCCAGAGCGCGCGCAGTTCCTGGCCAAGCAAATCGCTGACGCGCCGCATCATTTCACCGGCGGCCTTGTTGGTAAACGTCAGCAGCAGGATGCGGTCGGCGGGGATGCCCTGTTCGATCAGATACGCCACGCGGTAGGTGAGCGTGCGCGTCTTGCCGGAGCCCGCGCCGGCAATGACCAGCGCCGGCCCCGGCGGCGCGGTGACGGCGGCCAGTTGCTGCTCGTTGAGTTCGCGCGGATAGTCAATGTTCAACCGGACCTCCGGTGTGAACGGCTTCAGAACATATTCGTGCGACATGGCGGTGAATTGAAACGGCAAATGCCCGCGGGCAAAAGGAAAAAGTGCTCGCGGCTGGCGTCGGCTCGATGGGTTTTACGAACTGTCGGTTTTGGCATTATAGGTCATTTTTGAATTTTTTTTAGTGGGATTTAGTGGGATTTAGTCGGATAAATTGCTGGTGTGAGCCTGTCCGCCCCGGCAGACCAGCAGGTCTGCCCTACCGACTGCGGGCGGCAAGTGCGTCATGCGTGGTGGTTGACCTGTGTTTTTCATTTTTTTTAACCTTGATTCACCTTGATTCGTCTTGATTTGCCGTGACTGGCCTTGTTTTTGGGGTGCGGGGCCGAACCTCGGCTTGGCCCCATTTCCCCCACCGGAACGAGCAGTCAAAATTTAACGCAAAGGCGCAAAGTGGCAAAGGCGCAAAGGGGGCATGGGAAATGCCTGCATTGGCTCTCAGCACTGGTGCCAACCAAATGGTAACGTCCAAGAATTGAAGCAGGATATTCAAAATCGTTGCGCCTTGGCGCCTTGGCGTTAAAAGTCTTCTTAGCGGCGTCTCCATGAGCGCCGCGCCGCCTTTTTGCCCCACCGCCGGCCAATTTGCTTCACGTACACGTTGTCGCATTCCCCACAATTTTACACGCCTTCCCCAAAAAGACCACGTAGCCGCTAACAGAATTTTTAACCCTCCGCACTTCAAATGTTCCCCGCCTCCGGCTGAAAATCAGATAGAAAGGGGAACACTACGACATGTCATTTTTTCGAGGACTGAGCGTCTCATCCATTACGATTTCTGCCAACGACTATTACAATATTCAACCGCAGCTTTAAGAGGCAGGTTCTTTGATGAATTGCCAAACCGGGCATAAAAAATTTGATTTTGTCCATCATTCACATATACGGGACGGGGTGATTTTCGGATGGCAATGCGGCATACTTCTTTACTGTTTAGGCGCAGAATGGAAATTTCAATACACGGTCTTAAATCATGGCCTAAATTGTCGAAAATAATGCTGTGGAGAAACATCTGGTAGTCATCGCTTTTCGGCTTCTGCAAGGTCGCAAAATCTTGTTTGAGACCCAGAACTTTTGCATTGTCGGCCACCCCAATTAGCAATGTGCCGCCCTCCGTGTTCAAAAATGCGGCGACAGCTTTGACTATTCCTTTTTGTAAATCTGGATTATTCCGGTTTTGATAGTGATCCCAGCGAGCAGACGGCTTAAACTCCAAAGTGGCGTTTTCGTTGTTTGTTAGCAAAATAATTTCCTCTGGTATACCGACCTTGCCTCCGTCAGTTTGCGATTTGGAATCTCGGTCAACTTCAAAAGCAAAACTGCCATGATGCTGAAAGCCGACTTCATTAAAACTGTAAATCTCAACCAAAGCATCACCCTTCAACCGAATTGCCAATGAATCGTCATCGAATTTTTCGCCCTTGTCTTTTGGAACTTCGGGCTGCGGCGAGACTGGTGGCGGCGCATGAATAACTACTATTTTTTCCTCAACTGGTGCAGACTGGGGCCGAGCTACTATTGGCGGAATCAATAATTTTGCCGCTACGGCCGGGTTCTGCGCTATGATATGTTCTTCAAGCCATTCGGCAGAAATTTTATCAAGCGAGCTGGATGACACTTTGGCCGCAGCAATTCCGAGTTCGCGCGCCACCGCTATTATTTCTTTGTTTTCTAAACCGAGCTTCTTGGCAATATCGTAAACACGCACTGGCATATAAATCCTTTATATCATTTCATCCGCCCGTTTTTCACGGGTGGTTTTCGGTTTCTTAACCTTCGCGGCTTTAGCTTCTTCCGCCGCGCGTTCAAGGTTCAAGGCCAGCAATTTTTCCAAGATGGCTTCGTCCTTCAAATCTGCTGGCCAGCCGTAGGCGGCGGCAACGGCGGCATCGAGTTTCTTGTGCGCCAAGTCCAGCCATGCGGGACGTTCGTTGTAAAGTTTCGTGAGTGTTCGGTCTTTGAGTTTGGCGGCGCAATCGGCGTTGCGTGGTTCAAGTCGCGGATAACGCACCGTGCCGATGCCGGTTTTGGCGTCAACTGTCCTGGCGTCGAGGTAGCGTTGCCACGGACCGTCAGTGCTGCCGGGAAATTCCAGAATTTTTTCCGTCGTCCATTCGGGTGGATTGAGCCAGCGTTCACGCAACCCATTCAACTCTTTGGCGGCAGCGGCAATGGCTTCGCGATCTTCCGTCGGGGATTTGGAAATGGCGACTGCGGCTTTGCCGACGCGATACGGCGCAGGTTCCTCGCGCAGCGTGATGTGCTTGTAATGTTTGGCCGCGTCCAGTTCAGCTTCGAGGTTGTCGGGTGGTTCGGCCAAATTGTCGGGAAACGGGAACGGAAAGGTTTCAAAACAGGTTGTCGGCGTGTAGCGTGGACGCGTTTCCAAAAACGTGCCTTGTTTCAGCGACCAAATTTCGTGCAAGCGCGAATGTAAAATTCCGAAAAAGAAATCATTGGAAACTGGAAAAGCGATTAACTGTTGGTCTGGCAAAGTGAATGGCTCCAACCAAACAAACAGGCGATATTTCGACAATGTCGGCGTACCGATAAATCTTTCGCAGCCGTTCAACAAATCACGCAATTCAGATCTCGGTTCGGCATGAATCCACCATCGCCGCCGATAAGCGTATCGCTTGTTCTTGTCACGTTCAGGTTTAACCAGAATTTTAATTCGCTCAAATGGCTTTTCGTAAAGTGCCGCTTCGTTTTCCATGACCGTCGGCGGAAAATCAATAATCCACATTCCCTGGGACTCGCGCATTATGTCCAAACCGTTTGCCCACGGGCGCAAAACATCACTGTTAGGTTTGCCGTGCGGATTTACACAATGCAACATCGCCAGGGCCTCCGATTCTACAATGTCGAACGAACCCTTTTTTGAACTACCCATGTAGGATTTACCTGCGTTTGCATGAAGCTCAATTGCTTTAGTTATGTCAGTCGCAAACGAAAGGTTTGCATTGATCGTTTTGACTGAATTGCCGTCCAACATTTTTTGTTTTTCTGCTCCGGCGTCAAAGCCAACCATACTGACGTGAACATTTGCGCCAGCCAAAACCCAATCGCGTGAACTTTCCGCGAAAAATATGTCACCAGAATTTTTGATGTTTTCTAAAACCTCGCGGTTTGCGCCGCCGCGAATTGCTTGTGTCGCCAACAACCCCGCCCGCTGGCATTTCCCGTTTTCAATCTGGCGGCGGGCTTTTTCAAACCAGTAGCAGCACAAGTCCGCAAAGCCCGGCACGCGGCCATCATAAATTTTCCAAAGTTCTTTTTGGTAATGGCGTCCGAGCTCTTCCCAAAGTTTGCTGCCGCCCAGAAACGGTGGATTGCTGACAATGGCATCGGCTTCCGGCCATTCGCGTTCGGTGTAAAATTTCAGCGCGTCGTCACCCGCATGTTCGCCCGCCTGGGCCTCCTTCAACGTCCTGGCCTTGCTGCGGAAATGCGGCACCAGCAGCGCGTCCTCGTTTTGGAAGCCGTCCAGATTTTGCAAAACGGGCGTGCGGTCGTTGTCAAAGCCGTTGTCGCGCCGCCATTGCAGATAGCCGATTTGCACGGACACTTGCGCCAGCTCGAACGCGTAGGGATTGATTTCAATGGCGCGGAGTTGTTGCACGTTGACTTGCGGCTTGAACGTAAAGCCAAGTTGCGTGGCAAAGGTGATGACTTCCTTTTCGAGTCCCAAAAGCAATTGCAGCGAGACGTAAAGGAAGTTGCCGCTGCCGCAAGCGGGATCAAGCACGGTGACGGCGGCAAGTTGTTGCTGAAATTTTGCCAGTCGCTCGCGTTGCGCCGCATTGCCCTTGCCTTTGGCATAGGCGGCGGCGAGTTCGCTTTTGAGCTTCGCCCATTCACGGCGGAAGGGTTGCATCAAAACGGGTTCGACCAGCGTTTTGATGTCGGCTTCGCTGGTATAATGCGCGCCAAGCTGCGAGCGTTGCCCCGGTTCCAAGGCGCGCTCAAACAAAGTCCCCATGATGCTTGGCTCAATGAATTGCCAGTCGGCTTCGCCTGCGGTGGCGAGAGAGCGCAATTCCTCTTCCGTGAGTTCAAAGACGGTGGATTCTTCAAACAAGTGCCCGTTGAAATAGCGGATTTTGTCTTTGCCAAACGTGCCGCCCTTCGCCATCACCGCGAAAAGTTTTTCCAAGGTTTCGGCAAACAGTTTCGGGTCGTCAATGCCGGTCCTGGCAATGTCGGAAAACAGATTTTTCGGCAACAGTCCGGTGTCCTCCGCAAAGAAACAAAAAACGGCGCGATTCAGAAACCGGGCGATGCGAAGATTTTTCCGCTGCGCAAAATTCATTTCCTTGCGCGTCCTGGCATCAACCAATTCCACGCATTCGCGCTTTTGCAGTGACTTGGCAACTTCGGCAATGGTCCGGGCGAGTTGTTCCGTGACTTGCGCCGTCGTGCGCTGCGGCTTTAGGAAATCAGGATTTTCAAACAGTGCGCGCAGAAACAGCAAATTTTGCGGTTGGTCAATTTCGGCGTTGGTGAATTCGTGTGTCTCCTGAACCGTGCCGTTAAAATTGGTGCGGATGATGTAACGGTCAAAATCGCAGACCACCAGCAAGGGCGGATTCAGCAGCGATTCACGGTAGCGCAGAAGCTGCTTGTAAGCCTCGTCGAGATTTTTCTTTTTGCCTTTGTATTCCCATGCAAAGCAGCCCTTTTTCCAAACGTCGGCAAATCCGCGCTCGCCCGGTTCGCTGGCGTCAGGCGTTTCGAGGTTGAAAAGCTCCGCGTCTTTGACCACCCGCTTTTGGAAACAGAAAAAGTCTGTGCCGCTGGGATCGGCTTCATTTGGCGTCGGTTGGGCGAGCAGGCGGCAAAGGTCGTCAAAATGGCTTTGGTAGGCGGAAGTTTCCTTGCCCTGATAGCGCGACCATTTCTTTTTGAATTCGGCGGCGGTCATTCCGGTTGCATAGCTGACGATTTTTCCCGAAGCGGCATGGCTGACATTTACAAATTTTGGAGGAAAAACAAAAGCACAAACCAGTCGTCACCACGCCCGACAAGGCTGCTTGTACTATGTTCTCCGAGTCGGGCCAACCTCGGGCTGAATGATGCAATCCCTTCAGGATTGAAGCAGATTCGATGTGGTGTGGGCTTGGCCCGGAGCGGAACGGCACGGCGGTCACAGACCGCCGCTACAGCTGGCGCGTTTCAAGTTTTAGTGTAGCCGCTGACAAGCGGGCGCTGAGTACGAGCCATGCGGTTGGAGTGCTTGGGGGTGCCGCTTGCGCCCGTGTTTTCCGCGAGGCGCGGAAAACTGCACCCGGGGCGGGCGCGCTCCCCGGGCATTGACGCTCCCCGGGCATTGATTGGCTATAGGCTGTCCTATTGCGGGTTTTCAGCCGGAGCCAGGGTAAATCAACTAAAACCGGAGCCACAAAAATGCACAAGAGGCGCAAAAGAAAACTTTTTCTTGCGCCTTTTGTGACTTTTGGCGGCAACAGAAATAGTCAAAACACTCCAAATTTGCGCATGTCTGGAAAAGGGGGACGGTAATTACCGCACGGTGCGGTAATTAATTTCCGGCAGATGCCGCTCCTAACGGAGCTTAATCATTTTGGGGTCGTGGGCTACAGAGATGTCAGCTCTACGGGCTTTCGGTTGGTGTGTTGCGGCTTTCAACCGGAAGCAAAACGGTTCGGCGGTCACAGACCGCCGCTACAACGTGGACAGTGCAGCCAGAGCGGGCCGGGGATCCAAATTGAGACCAGCCACAAGCGGAGCCAAACGGACCGACGGGTTCAGATCCGCGTCCTGTCTTGCTTTCAAGCACTTTTCACCATTCTCGCCCATAAATTAGACAATCTATGACCGCGCTGGCAGCTTCTGTGTTTGTGACAGGTATTTATATCCTCATGAAAAAACGGTCTGGAATCAGGGAAACTTGGGAGATGATTTTGATGGTCTCGACGGTCACAGACCGCCGCTACAGTCTGGAAACCAAGGTAACTTTGGGGTTAATTTTTAACGAAATAAGCTCAAAGCAAAGGAAATAAAGGGGTTTTGACATCAGTCTGGCTGGCTCAAGCCTGGCGGGTTTGAACTTTTACTGAAGCAATTGGCAGTCAAGTTGCTAAATTCAGTAAAATAAGGTCCCCCAATGTTTTGCCAAGATATTGCGATTGGGACTAATTCAGAGTGATCAGACTGGAAGCGGGCCCGTGAATACTATGCAAAAGAAAACCATCCTGTTGGTGGATGACGATCCATTCTTGCAGTGCCTGTACCGCAAGACGCTGGAGCGCGAAGGATTCGACATGGTGACGGCGAACGACGGGCTGGCGGCCATCGAGAAAATTCCCGAACTTACCCCGGATCTGGTGGTTTTAGACCTGATGCTGCCCAAACTCGATGGCCTGCAGGTGCTGGAGTCCATCCGATCAGACAAGCGCCATGGGGATTTGCCGGTGCTCATTCTCTCCAATGCCTACCTGCCGCAAGTGGCGCAAAAGGCCATGAAGGCCGGGGCCACCTCGGGGATTCTGAAGTCTGAATGTTCACCCAAACGGCTGGTCAAGATCATCCATGAGCTGCTGGAGGCCGCGCCTCAAAAAGGAAAAGAAAACCCACAAGCCGCGGGCAAGAATTCCTGGATTTCCGGTCTGATGGGCCGCAACGCGGAGAATCCCGCCCCCGAAAGTGTTAAAGCCAAAGTCATTGAAGACAAGAGTCCTGAACCCGCAGCGTCGCCTGAGGTTCAAAACGAGCTGTTAAACAACTGGCAGACGGACCTCTCCATGATCCGGGGGATTTGCCTGAAGTATGCGAAATCCACCGGTTCCCAGGAGTCTGAAACCCACTTAAAAGAAATATATCGCCGGCTTCGTTTTCTGAGCGCACGCAGCACCATGGCAGGCTGGTCCCAAATCAGCGAGATGGGCAGCGCTTTGGAAGCGATGTTGTTTGAACGGGGGTTCAACGCCAACAAAAGCATGTCTCAGTCGGCGATTCAAACCATGTTTCAAGGGATTGACTGCCTTGAACACCTGTTGAAAACCGGCGGCACCACGCGGGTCAAGACCGCGCGTGAAACCAAGATTCTGCTGGTGGATGACGATCCGGTCTGCAACTGCGCCAACGACCTTGCCCTCAAACGGGTGAATTTTGAGACGACCTGTGTTAATGACGGGGTGGCCGCCCTCGCGCTGCTGGAAAACTGCACGTTTGATCTTATCTTCCTGGACATCAACATGCCGGTGCTCAGCGGCCTGGAGGTTTGCGAGAAACTTCGCGGGCTGCCGAAATGCAAGGACATACCCGTCATCTTCGTCACGATCCAGGACGATTTTAAATCGCGGGCTCAAAGTGTGTTGTGCGGTGGAAATGGTTTGATTATCAAGCCCATTTCCCCGCTCGAACTCATCGTCAAGACCTTGATTTTCCTGCTTCATCCCAAAACCGGGAAGTTTTCGAAGCCACAGCCAGCCGGCGGCACGCCGACGGCTGATAAAAATACCGCCAGTTCACCTGCCCAAAGCCGCCCGGCCGAACCGCTGAAAATGAAAGATCCCGGGCAGGAACCGCCCCGGACCCAAACCGCCGTGGAGGGCAAGGTCAACACCCCGACACCAGTGGCGGCGGGCGGGAAAGAGGATTCCAAGACGCAGACCAAAGAATTGGCCGCGCAAACGGAACCACCCCAAACGGATGAGGAGCAGGCCGCGGCCTGTGCCAAACGGATGGGGGAATTTGAAACTGCCCTCGCCAAAGCCCAGCAGGAAAAACAAAACCTGATGAAGCAGCTTGAGGCCGTGGGCAAACGCGAATTGCGGACCAAACTTGAGAGCGCGCTGGAGGAAAACCAGAAAAATCAAGCCATTTTGTTGCAGAAACTGGAAGAGACGTGGCTGGAATTCGAGGCCCAACAAATCGCGCAGGCCAATGCGCAGGCCAATGCGCAGCCTATGGTCGCATTGTCGCCCAAGGTATCGGAAGTGAGCCGGACGGCCGTGGAGGACAAGGTCAAGGGCCTGACGCAGGCCTTGGAGGCGGAGACCCAGCGCTGCGAAGACGTCAAGCCGCAAGCGGCTGCCATCGCTGAGCAGCAGACCACCCTCGAAGACCAGCTCACGGAGAGCAACCTGGCCCAGGCACAGTTGCGCGCCCAACTGGCGGAACACCGACAGTTGATTGACCTGCAAACCGACAATCTGACCAGGCGGACGAAGGAAATGGAAGCCAGCCGGGCGGCGGTGGAGGCGAAGGTCAAGGACCTGACACAGGCATTGGCGGCGGAAACCAAGCGCTGTGAGAGCGCTGAAAAGCAGGCCGCCACCATCAGCCAGCAGCGAACCGCACTTGAAGCCGAACTAACCGCGAGCAACCAGGCCCAGGCAAAGTTGCGCACGCAACTGGCGGAGCAACAGCAGTGGCTCGACACCCAAGTCGGCGAACTGGCCGGGCGGACGAAGGAATTGGAAGCCAGCCGGGCGGCGGTGGAGGCGAAGGTCAAGGACCTGACACAGGCATTGGCGGCGGAAACCAAGCGCTGTGAGAGC
>Ga0181520_10012767_pt1 | contig 10736 bp, 10 predicted proteins | sample PEATcosm2014_Bin_29_FD_132451 | JGI IMG/M metagenome (GOLD analysis project Ga0181520, IMG submission 132451) | Peatland microbial communities from MTU Mesocosm Facility, Houghton, MI, USA - PEATcosm2014_Bin02_30_metaG | ecosystem: Environmental > Terrestrial > Soil > Wetlands > Peat | place...
CTCCCTGAAGGGCCCAGAAAGACCATCTGGTTGATAGGCTGGAGGTAGAAGTGCAGTAATGCACGTAGCTTACCAGTACTAATCGCCCGTTCGGCTTGTCCATAGAATTAACTCCGCGCAGTAACAATTCGCGGACGCTCTTCTAACAAGCCCTGTATGTACCAATCAATTTCGTTTCAACACTGCTTCTAAGAGCTTTTTTGGCGCCAGATTGCAGTCCGTGTTCCTGCACGGCCCGGGAGAAACAATCCGGGACAACGCAGATGTCGCGGCAGGCTGCGGGCAACCACCCGCCAAGCGCCATCAAAAGATTAAAGGCGAACCGGGGATCCTTCGCGCATTGCGCTCAGGACTTCGGCTGCGGGCTCAGACGCCCGCAAAACGCCTCAGCTTGCCGGTGAGCATACTGCGAGGGATCACCCGTTCCCATCCCGAACACGGAAGTTAAGCCTCGCTGGGCCGATGGTACTGCACGGGCGACTGTGTGGGAGATTAGGTGATCGCCGGCATTAATTTGTAAGCAAAAAAGGCTACGCCATTGCGGCGTGGCCTTTTTTGCGTTACGCGAAACGTTTGCCTGATGATGATTTTGATTCGGCCTGGCGACGAAGAGCTTTCACCATCTTCTCTGTCGCCTCTTTTTGCCCGATTTTCTTTCGTATCACCTTACGATCTTTACTCAGAATCCGATTAGCCTTCGTAGCCCAATCTCGAAACGCATTGCGTAACTCATCATTTCTGCAGAGCGCCTCTCTTTCAGGGGATGATCCGCGTTGATGATTTTCCAAGAAGGAAAGAGCGCGGTCGATCCGGTCTTTTGACTGCTTCACTCGTGTCCATTCGATCGGATCTCCCCGGTGAAGGAAGATCACGGCGCGTCTTACGAAATCAACCAGTCTTTCCCCATCGAGCGATGTCAATGTACCCACTGCTTCCACCATCAGAAGGTCATACTTCTTGTGGCTCTTCACCCTGCGCCCTACTGTCGCTGCACGCTTTTCAAGCTTTAACTTAACCTTTTCGCCAACAGTCACCGTACCGGCTTTGCGCAGACGCTTGCGAAATACGGACTTCGCAAGTTGCGCAGGTGTTATGTCGCCGACAGCAAGATCAATGTCCTGGGCGGACATCTCAGGTTTTGCTTGGACGAGAAGCTCGTCGCTCTTGCGGCGGTTCTCGCGATTAACTCGAGTCTTCTTTCGTTTCCATGTTTTTTGGGAATGTGCGAGACGAACGCATTCCGAAAGTGAAGTGATCCTTCTCGTACTCCAGCGTTTTCTTTTGTTGCGGCGACTTTTGCTCTTTTGCCATGTAAGAAGTCCTTCAAAGAGTTAGAGGAGGGCCTCGAAGCCCTTGCGGCGGATTACGTTGAGTAACGCGAGCGCTGGGCCTTTGGGCTGTTTGGTTCCGCGCTCCAGTTGCGAGACGTAGCCGCTGGTGAGATTCAGATAGCGGGCAAAAGCGGCCTGGCTCAGGTTGGCGCGCCTGCGGATGGTGCGGATTTGTTTGGGGCTGATGGGTCGGGCGGTGCTGAGGGCCTGGGGACCGAGGAGCCGAACGGTGATCTTTTCATGTTGGGCTTTGTCCATGAGGCCGGTTCGATATTGGTCGCCTGCCATCTCAAGAAGTGCCTCGGATAACTTGCTAAGCTTCTTCGCCATATTCAATCTCCTGCAAGTTGAGGGCTGGGGTCTCAATGTCAACCTTTGCAGGACTCGCGGTAAGCCAGTTTTCTGCAACGTCCCGAAGAACCATCAACTCATTCTGACTAATATTCTCCCTTTCGTTCTTTGGGAACCCCCAGGGCAATTGCATCAACATGCCATACGCTGACTAAAGTCTTCGCCGCGCCACCTACGGGGCGCGAAAGGGCGATCTGGATGCTGTCCCAGGACCGCGCTCCGCTTGTCCTGGGCTATTTTCCTATCTTCCCTCCGGGAAGACCACAGCGATCAGACCCGGTTAGGGTGTTCCGAAGAGGCTGGAGATTGCTTCGCGCAGACTTTTGTCAGCAATCCCTTCTTGCCTCGCGAACCGAGCAAACCATCTGGTTTTGAAGACGCGTATGGCGCTTCTCTAACACTATGAACTATAGCACAGGGATGCATGCTTTCGGGTGTCCCTGGCATACGGGTGCAGGGCAATCGCATGAAGGACTTCCTGGGCTGATCCCGGTCTAGGACAACGTTTTGCGTCGCCCCTACGGGGCTGGCGGAAATAATTTGGACTTGCTTACCCCACGCCGAGGCGCGGGGCTAACGTCCTTAGCGCCTACGGCGCACCGCAGCGCCGACCAAATGACAGACGTTCATGCAGTCACCCTGCGTACGGGTGATTCGTCTGCGTTCATTTCAAGAGCAAAACAAAGGCCACGCCTCGCGGCGCGGCCTCTTTGTGTTTCGATGATTCCGATTGCAACCTGTTTGCCTGTTTGGTGCGTGGCGAGGTCAGATCACCGCTGTGCGGCTGCCCGTGATCAGGCGGAACAGCCATGTGAGGACGACTGCGCCGACGACGGCGATCGCGATGCTTACGATCATTCCGTGCTGGCTCACCCCGCCGAAGCCCAAGTGGCTCGAAAGGAAGCCGCCCACAACCGCCCCGATCAGCCCGATCACCATGTCCATCAGGAATCCGAACCCGGAACCCTTCATCAATTTTCCTGTAACCCAACCGGCGATGACGCCGATGACGATCCATGCAATCAACCCATGCCCACTGTCCATAGTCTTTTTCCCTCCAAGAGCTTCGATGCGGTCTCCAGCCCAGGATGTGGTAAGAACACGGAAAATTTCGTATCAGATTCGGATGCGGGCTGGGTCTGAGGATCGAATCTCGCTTGAGGAAGCTTCGTCACATGTCAAGAAGGTCGCCTTAAAAGCTGTCTAAAAAGTGTTCCGAGGCGGGCGATAAGCTGTAAGAACCCGTCCCTCAGGGGCTAAAGCCCCGATCTTTTTTCCCCTCCGTATCGGCACGGCTGAAGCCGTGCCCTTTCAAAACAGCGCGCGTTTTTATACAGGTTCTGAGAGTCCGGCGAACACTTTTCGGCTCGCAAGGGAAAGGCCACGCCTTGTGGCATGGCCTTTCCCTTTTTAGTAGTGGGTTTCAATCAAGTGGGAAGCCGCGTTGTCTATTTTGAGCCCGCGTGCGCGTGCTCGGTTTTGTGCGTTTGCGTTTGTATGTGTCCTTGTTGTGTGGTGGCCGGGGTCGTGGTCTCGAGCGCCTGCAGTAGCTGGGTGCCAATGGGGACACCGAGTCCAGTGCAGGCGTCCCATCCGAAGCCCGCTGAGAATGTGCCGTTGTTGCCGACGGTGATGTCGCGGAAGCAATTTAGGTGCTCCACGCTATAAAACGCCGGGTTCGCGAAGCCGAGACGCCGGTTGAGGTTTTGATTCAGAAGGACGATGAGGCCGGCCATCAAGGGAGCAACGGCGCTGGTGCCGCCGACAACCATTTGCTGCCCGTCGACGAGAATGTTGTAGCCGGTGTCGGGATCTGCATCGCCCGCCAGGTCGGGAATCCCACGATTGGTGTTGGTCACGTCGGCGCCTTGCCAATCGGGCCGCGTGAATACGTTGCTGTAGCCGCCTCCTGTCGCGCCTCCCTGCGCACCGTCGTTCCAGACCTGTTCGCTCTGGATGGCGTTGTTTGTGGCCATGAGGCGGGTTCCGCCTACGGCAAGCACATGTGGGGACGAGGCCGGGAAGTCCACATGAGCCTGGCCGTCGTCCACGCCATCGCTGGATCCGCTGTCGCCCGAAGCTACTGTGATGGTGATGCCGAGAAGAGCCGCCTCCTGCGCTACCTGGTCGAAGTTCACCATCGACTGCGAACTCCATGTTGACTCGGCCCCGCCCCAGCTGATGGAAACTACGCTTGGCTGACGCAGCTGGTCATGAATTGCGGTGCTCAGCGCATCCTGGAAGCCGCGCGCCGAGTTAGGAGCAAAGTACACGGCAAGCGACACACCGGGCACCACCGCTCCCGCTACTTCGATATCGAGCAGCACTTCGCCGTCCGCGCTTTGTGGTGTGGAGGGCCGGTTGTGAGCCTGGTCTACCGATACGGTCTTGACCGTCGGCGCAGTTACACCCAGGTTCTGGAAATAATCGGTGATGTCGGCTGGCCGGTACCCGCCGCCGAATTCGAGGATTCCAATGGTTTGTCCGGCGCCGGTGCCATTTGCCGGGAAGTTGTAGAGCTTGGCTACATTTTGCGGGTTGTACGATTGAGTGCCGAGGCGCGATCCAAACGCGCGATTGGCGGTGCGAAAGCGTATGTGCGGATGGACGACTGGGCGTGTGTCGAGTCCGAAGACGCCGGTAACGATGCCTGCAAGGTCTTCCTGCATCTGGATCGCGCCGGTGTGTCCGAGATAGCTCCCGTCGGGATGTTCATAGGAATTGAGCTCGACCGAGAAGGCCTTTTCCATCGCCCCTGCGGTTCCGGCCAGCGTGATTGTGCGGCGCAGCACTTCATCGCCGCGCTCCAGCATCTGGAGATTGTTTTCTTTTGCGAACTGTCTGATTTTCTCCACATGAGCCGGATCGGCTCCATAGTTGCGAGCGAAATCGGAATGACTCATGCGTTTTTCCGAACCGGTCAGCTTGGGAAGTTCTTGCCGGTGCTTGAGAATGAGCGACACTTCAATAAGCTGATGAGGGTCGATGGGGCCAACTGCACGGGCTCCCGGAAGCGCCGCGTGCTCGGAACCGCGAATTGCGATCTTTTTTGTGTTTGCCATGTTTTCTTCTCCTGTGGGTGATTCCTGGGGGCGGTTGCTCAAAGTAAGTTTTGCGAAGTGCTCCTTTACATTTGCCGAGTCGCGATCGCCCAAAGGGAATCGGACAAAGCCGGAGAGCGCCGTGGAACGCTTCGCAGTCTTGGAACGAGTTTCTTGTGGTCTGACCGGCCTCTCTTCGGAGACGCATGCATGCGTCGTCGCAGAGATATGAATCTCCCGGGCAGGCTCTTCGAAATTTGAAGGGGCGAGGAGTCGGTCCCACGCGCAGCGATGAATTGCGAACGGGACCGTCTAGCTTCTCGCGTGCGGTTTATACAGCCATTGATCCTGAGCCAACTCTGTCGCCGACGATCTCAACAGAGGTTAGAGACGATGGTTGCAATACGTTGCCTCTCCAAGGCACTCGATCATTCCCGTCGAAAACCCTCTGAGGCCTCGTTGGGATCGGCGTTCCGAAAGCGATCTATTTGGCAGTTCCGCATTGCCTTTCAAATGCGCTACGACAACAACGAACGGCGGAACCGATCGAGCCAACTATACCCCTATTTCTTGTGAATCGCTCTGTGCATATGTTTTTTGGCAGCTTTTTCTCAGGGCGAGAAATGGAGGTTCCTGCAATGCGAAGGGCCCATTGCGTTTGCCGGAATCCAACCGCAAGAATTCCCGATACTCGTCACGCTTTCCTTGACAGTCTAGGAGAGTCTCGTTATCTTTCTTCCTAGACGGTCAAGGAGAGAGCGGATGGGCCCATCCAATCAGGACAGAGCAAGCCAGGACAAAAGAAACGATGTGCTGCAGGGCACGCTCGACATGCTAATTCTGAAGGCAGTCTCGCTGGGGCCGCTGCATGGTTATGGCGTGTTGTTGCGCATTCAGCAGATCTCCGGTGAAGAGCTGGTGATCCAGCAAGGTTCGCTGTATCCGGCGCTCTATCGGTTGGAGCATCAAGGAGCCATTGCCAGTTCGTGGGGTGAGAGCGAGAACAATCGACGCGCGAAGTTCTACCGTTTGACCGCAGCGGGACGTGCGCGGTTGGAAGCCGAGACCTCGAAGTGGACTCGCATGTCGGGCATCATCAATGGAATTCTTCGTGCGAAGCCGGAGCAAGCGTAAATGCAGGGAACTGGGATCAGGGAACAGTGAGGGAACAGGGAATAGGGAATAGACATCATGAAACTCAATCAATACATTGTTTGCGCTTTTGTTCAGATTCGTTCCTGGTTGCGGGCCGCCATTCATCGCGGGCGGCTTGAATCGGAAATGGAGGCTGAGCTCGCGAATCATCTCGAGGCGCGGGCAGCGGATTTGATTCGTGGTGGATGCACGCCGGACGAAGCTGAACGGCGCGCGCGGGTTGAGCTTGGTCCTGCGCTGATGCACAAGGAAGAGATGCGGGCGTCGCTAGGATTGCGCTGGGTGGATGAGTTGGGCGGCGATCTGCGCTATGCGGCCCGGATGCTGCGCAAGAGTCCTGGGTTCACGGCGATTGCGGCGACTTCGCTGGCATTGGCCATTGGTGCGAACACGACGATTTTCTCTGTGATGAAGCGGGTGTTGCTCGACCGGCTCGATGTGCCTCATGCAGAGCAGCTGCGGCTTCTTCATTGGTTGGGCGACAAGCATACAGCAGTAAGCAACGTATGGGGCATTACAGATAACATCCAGGACGGCTTGGGCGCTGCATCGTTCTCCTACCCTGTGTACGAACAGCTGCGCCGCGATAATCGGGTGCTTGAGGACCTTTTTGCTTTTAAGAACGTCGGCAGAATGAATGCGACCATCGATGGGAATGCGCAGATTCTGCAAGGCGAGCTGGTCAGCGGGAATTATTTCGAGCAGCTTCAGATTCGACCGCAATTGGGTCGTCCCATTCTTGCCTCGGACGACAAGATCGGAGCAATGCCTGTTGCGTTGGCCAGTGCCTCACTTTGGCAGCGCGCCTTCGGCTCATCACCCAATGTCGTCGGCCGCACGATCAAAGTGAACATGGTGCCGGTGATGATTATTGGCGTTACGCCGCGAGGATTCACCGGGGCGAAGAGCGTGCAGGCGGCACCGGACCTCTTTTTTCCGATGAGCACGCAGCCGCTGGTGGAACCGCGCGGGAAAAACGGTTCGCTGCTCGGAGAATCGAGCCCCGATATGTGGTGGCTCAACATTATGGGTCGTGCCAAGCCTGGTGTATCCGATGCACAGGCCCAAGCCGCATTGAACGCCTCGCTGGCGTCCGTCGTTGAGTCAACGCTAAAGCCGGGAGCGGAGGACACAATTCCACGCCTGAACTTGGCCGATGGGAGTCGCGGTTTATTTCTCTCAAAAGATATGTTCGGCAAGCCCCTCGAAGTGCTGATGGCCGTGGTCTCGCTGGTGCTGGTGCTTGCGTGCGCCAACATTGCCAGTTTGCTGCTTGCGCGCTCGACTGCGCGGCAACGAGAGATCAGCGTGCGCCTGGCGCTTGGCGCTGGTCGGGGGCGGGTGTTGCGCGGAGTACTGACCGAGAGTCTGCTGCTTTCGACACTGGGCGGAGCGCTCGGCGCGATTCTGGCGTTTGCTGGATGCAATACACTGCCGAAGCTGCTCGCCAATCCCTGGGAAGTTGAGCAAGTTGCCATTCCGTTTGACTGGCCCATGTTTGCGTTTACAGCGGCTGTCACTCTCAGCACGGGCCTGCTCTTTGGCATTGTCCCCGCATGGACGGCGACGCGGACACAGGTCGGCTCGTGCCTGAAGGCGACCTCGCAAACCACGACGCGACGCCGCAAAGGCCTGGGCGGTAAAGCCATTGTTGGATTTCAGGTGATGCTGTCGACCTTGCTGGTGGCGGGTGCGCTTCTGTTTCTTCAGAGCCTCTTCAATCTGGCGCAGGTCGATCCGGGCTTCCGCACCGATCATCTGTTGCTGTTCGCGATTCAGCAACCTGAATCGCGATACCCGGCATCAAAGGATTTGGATCTGCACCGGCGTATCGAGGAGCGGGTGCGCGCGCTCCCCGGCGTGGACGCGGTGACGTTGTCTGAAGTTGCGTACATCTCCGATAGCATGGAGAGCTCGAATTTTCTGCCCGAAGGAGAGAAGCAGGATCCCGACAAAGAGCAATCGGCATCGAACAACTCGGTGGGAGCCGGCTTCTTTCGTACGATGGGCATTCCGATCCTGGCGGGGCGCGACTTTAACACGAACGACACGGTCAATTCCCCGAAGGTCGGAATCCTAAGCGAGAGTCTCGCGCGCAATGCGTTTCCCGGACAGAATCCGATCGGGCGGCATTTTCTAGCGCATTGGCACCCCAAAGAAGGAAAGCCAGGCGATTGGATCGAAGTGGTGGGTGTTTGCGGGGATACGCGGTATTGGACGCTTAAGCAGGATCCCACGGCGATGTTTTACGAGCCGTATTTGCAGACTGCGAATCTGGACTTTGGTGCGACTTACGAGGTGCGTACGCGGCTGAAGCCGGAGAGCATCGCTCCTGCATTGCGGCTTGCCGTTCAATCCATCGATCCCGACTTGCCCTTGCAGGATGTGCGCACGCAGCAGGAGCAGATCGATGCAACAATGCAGCAGGAGCGGGTTTTCGCCGCGCTGACTGCGGGGTTTGGCGTGTTGGCGCTTTCGCTCGCATGCGTGGGTGTGTATGGGGTGATGGCCTATTCGGTTGCGCAGCGGACGAACGAAATCGGCATTCGCCTTGCGCTGGGCGCGATGCCGCGCCAGGTGCTCTCGATGGTTTTGCGGGAGGCATGGTGGCTTTCATTCGGCGGAATCGCGGTGGGAATCGGCGCGGCGCTGCTGCTGGCGAGGCTGGTCAAGTCGCTGCTCTATGGATTGCAGCCGAACGATCCGGTGGCCCTCGTCGGGGCTGGGCTGCTGCTGATTCTTGTGGGATTGTCGGCGAGTTGGATTCCAGCGCGGCGGGCGGCTGGGGTGGAGCCGATGACGGCTTTGAGGCATGAGTAAGACGGGGGACTGAGGGACCTAGGGACTAGATGCCGACCGGTAAAGCGGGCATGCTGCCGCGTGCCTTGGCTTCGGCTACTACGGCGTCGAGGTGCTCGAGTACTTCGGGGACGCTCATGGTGTAGACTTCGCGGCGGGAGTCGTAACCCTCTTCGACGAGCTGCTTCAGATAGCGGCCGGCAATTTGCGCGGCCAGCTGGTCGGTAATCATCATGCCGGTGCGTTTCTTGTGCTCCACCCAGGCGGTGCAGGGGAGCGCAATCCACATGGGATGATTATTTACTTCGAAGCGCACATCGACCGCATCGGCGTGGCGGGTGGCGATGGCAACGATGTTCGCCTTCCATTTGCAATAGAGATCTTCGCCGCTCCAGCGGTCGGTTACGTGGAATTCCTCGTACATGGTTCTAGGCTATCTTTCCGAGGCGCTGAGAGCAAGCTGGCCGGCGACGTTTGTGGCTTGCAGGGTGCCGGGCCTGAACAGGCTGCGGAAAAAGTCAAAAGTTCCGAGAAAAATTGTGAAATACATCCCTCAGCGGCAAAGCCGGCGTCAATCCAATCGACTTATCGGCACGAGTACTCGTGCCCTTTCAAAACCGCTATTGGGGCCAGTTTTTCCGCAGCCTCTGAAGGCCCCGGTTTTTTGGTCCAGCAGTTTTCGTGAGGTTGAAACCCCACGCTCCCTCCGTCAGGGCATCGAGTCAGCAACTCCCTATTTGCTTGAGTCGTGCATTGGCAATCCGCTGCATCTTTTTTCGTCTCTGCCGATGAATCCTAGAGAGGAATCGCTCACCATGCAGGTTTCTGTGGATGTATCGGACGCAATGCGCCGCGAAGCGGAATCGCGCGGCCTGCCCATCATTGATTACGTCGAACTTCTGGTCGAAAAGGGTCGCCAGGCTATGGGGGAGGGCGCGGTCCTTTCCAGTGCGCTCGAGCGGATTCGCGCACTAAGCTCCAAAGATATTTCCTCTCGGTCTTGAGCCGGTCTCAAATTCGATCCTGAACGAACGCGTACAACCTGGACAGAGCAAGTGGACGCTCCAGTTTGCGCGCTGATAGACTAGGAGGGTTGCAGTCGCTGTGCCCCCTCCTGTAAGGACCCCGCCTGCAAGTCATTCGACGAAGGATACCAGGACTCAAAAAGGACGCTAGGACTCAGTGGACACACAAACTCGCCACGCCCTGAAGGGCGACAAATTTGCTCAGGCCACCCAAACCAGTGTGACCTGGCTCAGCGGTCACCGCTCCGGCGTTGTGCGCGGAGTGGTTACGCTTGCCGCACTTGTGATTTTGCTCGTTGGGGCAGGCGTTTTCATGTCCGTGAACTCATCTGCGGCCAATGCGGCGTTGGGGGCGGCGATCGACACCTATTCGTCCCCGTTGGCGATTCCTGGCGCACCGCCCGAGAATGGAATCTATGCCACGGCGGCTGAACGCGCGAAGGCTGCCAACCAGCAGTTCGAGGCTGTCGCAGAGAAATACGGCTGGCTGCCCGAAGGATCGAAGGCACACTATTTTGCAGGTGTGACCGACGCCGTACTGGGCCGCAGCGGCCCCGCGGAAACGGAGCTGAAGGCCGCGGCAGATGCGTGGGATCACAATCTGTCGAATCTTGCCAAGCGGGCTCTTGCCGGTCTCTATCACCAGACGAATCGCGATGCCCAAGCCATCGATCTGTACAACGCGATCATTGCGAAGCCGTCCGTAACGGTTTCTGCGGCGGTGGCGCAGCTGGATCTTGCCGATCTCTATGCGGCATCTGGAAAGCGCGATATGGCGCGCGTTCTGTGGGCCAAGGTGAAGGACTCGGACAAGGACGGTGCCGCCGGGGCGCTTGCGGCGCAGAAGCTTACTGGGCAATAAAGGCAATCAAAATTCCAGAACCGGCAGAGCTAGATTAAATTTCGAGCATTTCCCCGGTGGGCTGCGTCTGTCTTAAGGTATGAGCGCAAGCCAATCCGTATTCGCAGGTTGGATGGAGATCGCACCGAGCGCCGTGCAGGACGAGGCCCGCCAGCAAGTGGAAGAGGAAGCA
>Ga0181520_10012768_pt1 | contig 10736 bp, 6 predicted proteins | sample PEATcosm2014_Bin_29_FD_132451 | JGI IMG/M metagenome (GOLD analysis project Ga0181520, IMG submission 132451) | Peatland microbial communities from MTU Mesocosm Facility, Houghton, MI, USA - PEATcosm2014_Bin02_30_metaG | ecosystem: Environmental > Terrestrial > Soil > Wetlands > Peat | place...
CTGGACGCAGAAAGCCGTAAAGCCTAGCAAATGCTAAGCTTTACGGCTTATCTTAAGATTTCTTTGGATGGTCTTGGAAGAGTTTTTGGCGGAGAGGGAGGGATTCGAACCCCCGATAGCCTTACGACTATGTCTGATTTCGAGTCAGGTGCATTCAACCGGGCTCTGCCACCTCTCCGCGTTGTAACTCCTTACCGATAAACAGCTTGCGGGAACGCCCTTCATCGAGTACTTCGCCGGCGGTTCTGCACCTTGCCGGTCTTCCACCCAATCACAGGGTTCCGTCACCAGTTTACTGGCGAACCTGCTCCCTAGGCAACTTCCGGCCAATTCCCTGCGGCCCACCAAGGCCAAAGAACCGGTAGTGATGAAGTTGATCCCTTGATGAACGAGGTACGGCGAAACTAGCAGTACCGGCTGGGGCGGTTGCAGGGCGCAGACAATAGGTGTGTGGACACTGGGCGCAATCTCTCGCTCTTGAAGGATTACCAGGCATACCTGCGCGTGGAGAAGGGTCTGGGCCCGCTGACCTGCGAAGCCTATAACAGCGACCTGAAGACCTTTGCCGAGTTCCTCGATGAGCGGCACGGTTTGCTGTTGACGGCAACGCAAGAGGACGTGGCCGCCTTCCTTGAACACCTTCGTCTCCACGGTATCGACTCCCGTTCAGCGGCGCGCAAGCTCAGTTGCCTGCGAGGCTTTTACAAATGGCTCTTGCTCGATCGCCGCATTCACCACGACCCCACTGTCAATATTGAATCGCCCAAGGCATGGAAGGTACTGCCCAAGTCGTTAGCCGAGCCTGAAGTCGCGGAGATGCTTGAGCGGGCAGGAATGGCCGCTACGCACCCACAAGCCCGGGCAGCGGCCCTCCGCGACCATGCAATTCTCGAATTGCTTTACGCGGGCGGATTGCGCGTCTCTGAGGTGACTGCGCTCTCGACCAGTGATTTGGCACTCGATTCCGGACGAGTACATGTCCGAGGCAAGGGCGACAAGGAACGCATTGTTCCCTTGGGCCGCTCCGCACTGGCGGCTCTGGAAGAGTATCTTTGCCTAGGCAGACCTCATCTGGCTCGCATCAGTTCGGCGCGGAAAACCACTGCTGCAAGGCCAGACACGTCAAAACAGAATGCAGCCTGTCTGTTTCTCTCCTTGCGTGGCATGCCACTCACCCGCCAATGGGTCTGGCATGTCGTAAAAACGTCGAATGGAGCCGCGAGCCCTCACCGCCTGCGCCACAGTTGTGCCACGCATATGGTCGAGCATGGCGCCGACTTGCGTAGCGTCCAACTCCTGTTGGGCCATTCCGACATCTCAACCACGCAGGTTTACACTCACCTGGCACTCGGCCGGCTCAAAGAGGTACACCGCCTTCACCATCCGCGCGCAACGCGGAGCAGCCCAGAGCCGGATTTAAGGCCGGATGCGAGCCAAACCGATTTTCCCGGCTCTCCCGCCAGACTAGCCATCGTTCCCCGCAAGGAGACGGCATGAGCGAATCGTCAGAGCCGGCAACAGCCACTGCCCTCGACCCGCTGGTTGCCGCCTACCTGAGCATGTTGGCCAATGAGCGCCGCGCCTCGGCCCACACCATTCGCGCTTATCAACGCGAGTTGCATGATTTTGCCGCCTTCCTGGTCAAACGCTGCGGCAATGAGCAGAACATCGCCTTGATCGAGCACACCGATATCCGCGCCTATTTGGGCACGCTCTACGATCGAGGGCTCTCAAAAGCCTCAGCGGCACGCGCGCTGGCTGCAATCCGCGGCTGGTTCAAGTGGCTTGCACGCACAGGACACCTCGAACAGAACGTTGCCGCGCTGGTTGCAACTCCCCGCCTGCCGAAACATCTGCCCCGCGTTCCCTCCATTGAGCAGATGAACCAGGTGGTGGACTCGGTGGCCGAGGACGCGGCAAGTTGGCCTGCACGCGACAGAACGATCCTCGAGCTTTTGTACGGCTGCGGCATCCGAAACGCGGAGCTGATTGGTCTCGACATCGAAGACATTCACTGGGCTAACGAAGCGATCCTGGTGCGAGGAAAGGGCCAGAAACAGCGCCTGGTTCCCCTGGGCGACGCGGCCGCTCACGCGCTCCGGACCTATCTCGCTGAACGCTCGGCGCGCTTGGCAGCAGCCGGGAGCCCACAGGCCAAGACTCCAGCTTTGCTCTTGAACCTCAGGCTGCGCGGCCTGGGCGAAACTGTTCCAGGCCGAAACGGGAAGGTCGCAACCGGCCAGGCGCGGCTCACCACCCGCAGTGTAGCCCGGATTGTCAAGCAGATTGCAATGCGGCGCGGTCTCTCTGCCGATGTGCACCCGCACACTCTCCGCCACGCTTTTGGCACCCACTTGCTTGAAGAAGGCGCCGACTTGCGCGCCATCCAGGAGTTAATGGGCCACGAACGGCTGGCGACGACGCAGCGCTACACGCAACTCACCACGGCGCAATTGACGCAGGTGTACGACAGGACGCATCCGCGGGCACGTTAGCGCATCTCCAGCAACGGCACTGCGTCCTTCCAAAAGCATTACGTTCCGTGAAGTGCCGTGAATCAGGACTATTGGAAACCGTGCCCGTCGGCGCTTTCTGGACGAAAATGCCACCGGATTTCAGTCTGTGCGATGTGCAGGATCGATGGGCACTATTGATCCGCAAGACCTAACGAGTATTCGGCACGAGAGCGCTAAAAACTGAATTTCCGCTGGGGATACCAAGTCAGTTGAATGGTGGTGGTCGTCACAGTCTGCTGGCTCGCCGGATACACTGGGGTACCCGTCGGGTACATGGGCGCCTCCCAGCGTTCATAGGCGAAGTTTCCGTTGATCTCTAGATCCTTACCAATGCGCTTGACTGCCTGGAAGTTGATGTCGTTCAGCGTGATTCCCCCAGCGAGAAAGTTGGTAGAAGCCTTCTGATTGCGATAGCCTGCACGAATCCACTCGTTTCCGCTCAGATGGTAAGTAATCCACGCCTGGCCGCCTTTGTCATTGCGGCCTATCCAATCGCCGAACAGTTGGCCGTTGTTCGTGTAGCCCTGTTGCTGAATGAACTCAAAATACATGAATTGACCCAAATGGCCCCCGGCGGTCGAGTTCGTTGGATCGGTGGAGGCAGACTCCACACGCAGATCCAGCTTGGGAACACCCGGGAAATGCGACAGATATAGACCAGGCCGCCAAGCGGCGCGCCTCGGAGCGTCAATCGGAGAAACATCGTCATGCACTTCCGAGTCCGCATAAAGAGTCAGCCAGTTGCGCACAAAAGGAAGCCGGTAAGAGAAGTCGAATGCGCCGAATCGCGCTCCCGGATCGTCTCGGCTGATCTTGGTTGCATAAACTGGTGAAGCAAAGCTAAAGAAACTCTTCAGAAAGCTGTGAAGCGTGATTGGCGCGTGCCCCTTGCCGCCCCAGATCACCGTGCGTTCAAAACCAAACTCGATATTCTCGGAAGGCCGAAAACTGACTTTTTCCACGTGAACCCAGGGGTCGTTGGGGTAGGTATGGCCCTTGAGAGACCCCACCGAAAACTCATAACGGAATGGACCGGTGATCTGCGAGAGCAGCGGAACCTGCAGCGGCTCAATGCGATTGATATGGAAGGCGTAGATGTTCTCCGCGTTGTTTGAGTAAGCCATGGCGCCGCCCTGCCCAGGTCCCAGCCACTCGTCCTGTTTGCCAAAGGAAAAAACATGGTTGAGCAACTGGGCAGAGGCGTAGGCCTCTAAAACCCGGCCATCCCAAGTTGCGGCAATGGGGCCTTCCGGGATAGTTGTCTCATTGTAAGGGAGCCCCGTGGCTGGATTTATCGCAACCGGATAGAAGCCTACATCCATATTTGCTAGGGCCTGAGCCAGGGCCGTCGAGTAGCCGTTCGCCGAGGGCGCTCCCTGAAACTCGCCGCGCGCATAGAGCAGAAAACGGCCGCTGGACGCATAGCCGCTGGCGCCGGAATAGTTATTGAAACCATTCTCGTAGGGTCGGCCATAGTCGTTGACGATCGTCGACCCGAAATGATAACTGTCGCGCAGGGGCGTCCCACTTATAGCGCGCGCAACCGAGTAGACCGACTCGACGCGCGAGTCGCCCTTTTGCTTCAGGCAGACATCTTTGTTATCAGACCGCAATTCCCGAATTAGGGCCTCATATAAATCCTGTGCCTCGCCCGCGGTTGAACCGGCATCGGCATCCACGTCTTGGAGCTGCTCTGCTGTCCCTTCGAGCACGTGGCTCACTGTGGCACGCGTCCATGGGCGCATGCCCAGATAGACGTCATTCGCAAAACCCAGCGAGTATAGCCGCAAAACAGCCGGATATATCCAACTGTCGACAGGGATGTACGGGGAACCGAGCACGGGAGGATTGCAATCGAGCGCTGAGTCTTGGTCGCCGGATTGTTGGCCACTCGCCTCGGTCCCCGGTTGCTCAGCCATGAGCGGACAGGCAGTCAAGAGAGAGAGCCCAGCAAATACAATCGCGCTCTGGAGAGCAGAAGCAATGGCAACACGTGCGCTCACATTCATACCCTCCACTTTAACACTCATCCGATCCCCATCGAAGCGACAAGACGGTGCAGGCGAGCACACAGGCGCGCTGCATGGAACTGGCTCGAAAGCCCTGATCCGCATCACATTCCTTGCGTTTGCTGGCCTTCGGGGCTGAGAACTTTCGCAGACCATCGGCAAAACGCCGCCGTTCAGCTTCTACAGGCTTTCTGCAATGGGCGGATTCTGCGCGCGGGCAATGGCCGCATCCAGTTCCTGTTTGAATTGGCCTGCAACCTCAGCCTTCAGATCCTGGCTGAACAACCCTTTGCCTGTGAGGTATCTTTCCATGCTCAGAATGGGGTCATTGGCGCTTCGCCGGTCCGCGGCTCCGGATACTTGCGCCCCGGCGGAATCGGAGTCCCCGTGGCCGTCCCACCTGACGGTTTTGCACTCGATAATTGTGGGACTGAAGCCCTTGCGTGCATGAGCAATGGCCTCGCTTGCTACGCGGTAAACGGCCACCACGTCGACGCCATCCACGGGAATGCTGGGAATCCCTTGCGCCTGCGCTTTCAATGAAATCTCATCGGCGCCAGTTTGCAGACCCGCATCCTCGGATTCATCCAAGAATCTGTCGTAACAGACAAGGAGGATGGGCAGCTCCCGCAGGCAGGCAAAATCCAGCACCGTGTGCCACATGCCCAGCGAACCAGACCCATCACCGCAGAAAGCGACGACGATCTTCCCGTTCTGTTTCGACCTGTTGGCCGAAGCAATACTGATGGCCACATCGAGCGCCCCAATGCCAGTGGAAGCCGCGAGCACGCGGAGAGGCTCATAACTCATCTGGCCTGAAGAGGGGTTGCCCATGTCTGAACCGGCTGCGCTCAAGAACAACTGGCGAAATAATCTGTCCAGCGGAACGCCTTTGATGAAACTGGCCCCAAGATCAAGGGCCGAAAGACTGAGGGTGTCTTCGGGAAGCAGGTCGATGACGGCGCCGGTCACCGCTGCCTCCCGACCGGCTGCGAAGCGGTTTCCTTCAATGACTCTGCTCTGCTTGAAGAGTGTTGAGATGCGCTCCTCTAAGATGCGGCACTTCAACATGGCCGAGTAGAGCTGAATCAACCTGTCGTCCGAAATCAGCGAAAAACTTTTCGTTTCGGCCTGAGATCCCATTGCAGAATCCGCCTCAACGTCAATTGCCGGCATCGATGGCGTCTCCTCACCAATAGGAATGATTGTAAATGGACTCCCAGGACAATCCCGCGAAGACGCAGCCATGACCGGCTGATTCCTCCACAACCGGAGCGCCCTACATGCCGACCGCTGATCGCTGCCTAGCCGTTCTTGCAGTCGCGGGGTTGTGCGGCTTGCCCGCGCAAGCACCGGATTCCAATTGAACCCGCTCCCATGCTTCCGCCGGGATTGCAGACAGGATCACTGCATCTTCCTCAATTGGTTGCATGCCCACTGATTCCGCATGGAACAACTCCGGTAGAAGAGTTCTTCCGCCAGCTTTCGATCCCGCTTGACCCCCAGGCCCTCCCGGTAGCTGACCCCCAGATCGGCGCAACCAAGAGCGTCGCCTGCATTGCACGCCTTGGTAAAGAGACCTGCGGCCCGTGTGTAATCACGAGCAACGCCGCGCCCATCCTTGACCATCAAGCCAAGATCGGTACAGGCAACTGGGCTGCCTGCATCGCAGAATTTCGAGTAAATTGAGACCGCCCGATTCTCGTCTTTTCCGACGGCAACTCCCGCCTCATAAAACGAGCCGATGCTGATGCAACCTTCCACGTTTCCAATCTCGCAGGCTCTGGAGTAGTAGGCGAAGGCTCTTCCTGTGTTCTTTGGAACGCCGGTTCCGTATCCATACATTTGAGCTAGGCGGTCGCAACCCTCCCCGTTTCCGGCATTGCAGGCCTCCTCGAATAGCTGGCTCGCCCCCATGTAGCGCCCCTGGCCATACAAAGCCAGAGCCTTTTGCTCGACTCTGGGAGCTCCCGGCCTTAGGCCTTGTGGCGGAGCGCCGGGAACCGATGCCGGTCTCTGCTGCTGCGCCTGCCGTGTCTTCTCCTGCTGTTCACGAGCCGCATTTTCCCTAGCATCCTGTGCAGCCCTGTCCCGGGCCTCTTGGGCAGCTTGCTCCCTGGCCTCCTGCTCGGCTTTTTCTCTCGCTTCCTGCTCCTTCTTCTCTTGCGCTGCCTGTTCTGCCTTCAGCCGCGCGTCGCGGATGGGCCGGAGTGCGAGATGCGCGGCGGGATGCCCCACGACCCGAACATCGACCTCGATTTCTGCCTTGTCGAGAGCGTCTTCGGTCGTGGCGACCACCTTGTGGCGGCCGAAAGCGGCATTGACCTTGGCTGAGCCCCCGGCATCCAAGTGGCCATCGGACCCGTCGTCCAGATTCCAGTTGCAGGCCAGATCGCAGGTCACCAGCAGCATCGCGCTGGTCGGCGGTTTGGGCTTGGGCTGCGGATGCAGAATCGGCCCCTCGTCCTGTTGCGCAAAGGCTGTGCCCGCAACGAACGCCAGAGCTGCTGCCATCAGAACCAATCCCGCCCCAGATCTTGCTCCCATCGCCACACTTCGAATACGAATTCCGCGTCGCGCCCCTGAAATCACAGACAACCCCCGCTGCCAGAGAGAACTACAAACGGTAGACGGCAAAAAGGGCGGACCTTGCACCGAAAATCGCGCTCGCAGTCCGCAAAAATCCCCGTTGGTACCGTAACCGTAGGATAGCCGTCTCCGGACGACAAAGGTGTAAACCCCAAGTCCCGATGGATAGTTTCCTTGGATCCTCTTCTTTTCCCCCGCGAAGCCAATCAGCCGGCATCTGCCGCATTTCCTCACCTTCAACAGCACCTTGATTTCCATCCGGAGAACCCCGATTGGCTTCGTGTCTTGGAAGGAGCAGTTCTCGATCTCTGAGGGAGCCCAGGGCCGCAGCAGAACCTCGTCCAGCGGTTCCTCAAGGCGTACCCTTGAACTCCGGGTGCGACACCTGTGGCCAAAGAATACCTCGGCTGGTCCCCGCTCTACTACTGCACGCCGCGCAGCAACTCGCAAGCTTCGGCCAATCCCCCGTCGCAGGCCTTCTGGTAGTAATTGCGCGCTTCGCCGTAGTTGCCGGCATCCTGGTAAAGGGAGCCGAGGCTGGCGCAGCTTGACAGGGTCCCCTTGTCGCAGGCCTTCTGGTAAACCTCTCGCGCCGTTTTCGGATCGCGTTCTCCTCCCAGCCCCTGGGCATAGAGATAGCCAAGGTAGTTGCAGGCCTTCATCTCGCCGCTGCCGCAGGCCTGTTCAAAGAGCGTCCGCGCCTGAGCGTATTGTTTGTGGTCAAAGGCGGTCTTGCCCTCGATAAAGGCGCTCGCTCCCGCAGAACGAGAGGAAACCGGGGCTGGCCGAGACCAGAAATACACGCCCCTCACCTCAGAACTCGGCATGTGCCACCCAGCCTTGGCGATGGCGCGCAACACGGCCCCACTGGGCAGCGAACTGACTGGCTTGGTATAGACATCCGATGCCTCGGTCGGCAAACTGCCATCCAGGGTGTAGTAGATGATGGCATTCGGAGTTGAATCGGAGATGGCTACCGCCTGCGGCTCGGCATACGTGCCTCCGCTCGGCATCAGCACCGGAGCAGCCGTCCCGAACATGGGAGTTGGGAACCGCTTTGCCGCATACCACACTCCTAGGCCGGCAAGGACTGCGGCCACCAGGAGAATGAGCCATTTCCAGAATCGGGAACGCGAGCGTTTGGGTCCGGCTTGCTGCTTGGCCGATGGCGGCGGCTCGGAGACAGTTTTGGGGCGGCTCGCGCCATTCGCGGGCCACGCCGCCTCAATCAACCGGGCCAACTGGCCGGCGTCTTTTGGCCGTTGTTCGCGGTCTTTGGCCAGCAAGCACAGGACCAGCGCGTCCACTCCCGGCCAGTTGGCCAATTCCGGACGCAATCGGCTTGGCGGTTCCGCCTCCTTATGCAGATGCTGGTACATCCAGCCTTCGACATTCTGGGCCTGAAAGGGCGTCTTTCCGGTCAGCATCTCGTACAAAACCCCACCCAGTGCGTACATGTCCACCCGGCCATCCAGCTCCTCTGACGCCATGCCCCTCCACTGCTCCGGAGCGGCGTAATCCGGGGTCAACATCACCCCGCCCGTCCGGCTGATCGCCGTGGCGCTCTCCTTCATGGCGGCAATACCAAAATCGAGAAGCTTAGGCGTCTCCTGCGGGCCGTTCGCGCCGGCCAGCAAAATGTTCTCCGGCTTCACGTCGCGATGGAAGATCCCCTTGGCGTGGGCCGCGCCCAACCCGAGCGCCACTCCGCGTGCGATGCGCAACGCCCGGGAAACCGGAAAGACCCCTTCAGCCAGCGCGTGGCGTAGATCCGTACCTTCGACGTATTCCATGGCGATGTAGGGCGAACCGTCCTCGGCCTGGTCCAGATCGACCACTTCCACCACATTCTGGTGGCGCAACTCACTGGCAGCCTGCGCCTCGTGACGAAAGCGCTTCAGAAAGCGCGGGTCCTGGCTCAATTCGGCGGAAATGAATTTGAGGGCTCGTTGGCGGCCCAGCAAGATGTGATCGGCCAGGTAGACGGTGCCCATACCGCCTCGTCCAAGCCGCCGCACGATGCGATACTTGCCGCGAATCACAGTTCCAGGTTCCAGATCGCGCGACTCGATCAGCAGGGCGCCGTCGTGTTCGCAATTCCTCTGGTGATTCGGATAGGCTGTGTCGCATAGCGGACAAGTCTTCATGGGCCCGTCGCTTCCTTCTTTTTGGTGGAAACCCCTTCCACACGACCTAACCCTGGCGCCACAACGCTGGGCTCAAGAGCCTCCCAACCTGGGCGCGAAGACAAAACGCAACGACAATCTGGCGCCCGCGGCCGTTGGAACACCAATGGCTCAAGCACTGAGAATGCACCCATTGTAGAGCCAGATTGCTGCCGGGCAATCCCCGACGCTATCCGCAACATCGGCCAACTTCAATTTACACTTCACACTCGAAACCGGAATTGCCTGTCCCCAATCCCCAAAGTCGCTGGCCGCAGATTCTGAATCCTCGTTTAAGTCGAGTAATCCGCATTGATGTGGATGTACTCGGTGGTGAGGTCGGTTGTCCAGAAAATGCAAGAGCCGGAGCCCTGATGCAGTTGGATCGTGATGGAGAACTCCGGCTGCGATATATATGCGTGGGCCGCGGCTTCGTCAAATTCCTCGGCGCGCCCCCCATCCCGGCAGATGCGCAACCCGCCGAACCAGATGTCGATGCGCTCGGGGTCGATGGCCGCGCCGGAGTAACCGATAGCCGCCATCAGCCGCCCCCAGTTCGGGTCGCTGCCCGCCCAGGCGGTCTTGACCAGGGGCGAGTGAGCAATCGCCTTGGCGGCCCGCAGCGCGTCGGAATCGCTTGCAGCGCCCTCAATGCGAAGCTCCACCACATGGCTGATGCCCTCACCGTCGCCCACGATCTGCCGGGCCAACGACGTGCAAACCTGGGTCAAAGCCGCGGCAAACTCCTTGTTTTCAGCGGCAACCTCCGCGCCACTGGTGCCAGAGGCTAACAGAAGCACCGTGTCGTTGGTGGAGGTGTCGCCGTCCACCGAGATGCGGTTGAAGCTGACCTCGATGGCCTGGCGCAGGTAGCCATCCAGCACCGCCGGCTCGACTGCGGCGTCAGTGAGCACGTACACCAGCATGGTGGCGTGGGGAACGAGCTGCGGATGAATCATCCCGGCTCCCTTGCAGGCCGCCGCGATGCGCACCTCCCGGCCTTCAATCTCCAGACGTGCGAAAGCCGTCTTGTCAACCGTATCGGTGGTAAGAATGGCCTGGGCCATCTCCTGGAAATGGTCGAACTCCGCACCCAGCGAAGCCGCCAATCTGGGCAGAGCGGCAATCAGCTTCCCGGCCGGAAGCGGAACCCCGATGATGCCCGTGGATGAGGGGAAGACTTCCTCAGGCCGGCAGCCAAAGACTTCGGCGGCGGCGGCGCAGGTGTCCCGCGCGGCGTCCAGTCCGGCCTGGCCGGCGGCGCAATTGGCGTTGCCGGCATTGACGGCCACCACGCGCACCTTGCCCCCGGTTGCCCGCAGGTGTTCCTTGTCCACGATGAGAGGAGCGGCGGTTACACGATTGGCGGTGAAAGCGGCAGCGGCGCTGGCCGGCGCATCGGCCACGATAAGGGCGAAGTCGGTGCGTCCGCTGGCCTTTAGCCCCGCCTTGCAGGC
>Ga0181520_10012769_pt1 | contig 10735 bp, 9 predicted proteins | sample PEATcosm2014_Bin_29_FD_132451 | JGI IMG/M metagenome (GOLD analysis project Ga0181520, IMG submission 132451) | Peatland microbial communities from MTU Mesocosm Facility, Houghton, MI, USA - PEATcosm2014_Bin02_30_metaG | ecosystem: Environmental > Terrestrial > Soil > Wetlands > Peat | place...
GCCGGCCGTTGAAGCTCTCGATGAAGCCGTTCTGCTGAGGCTTGCCGGGGGCGATGTAGTGCCAGCCCACGCCGGTGTCGTCCGCCCACTTCAGGATGGCGTTGGAGGTCAACTCAGTGCCGTAGCACATCGGGAAGGTGGTCAGTGGTAGCCGGGCGGCGCGCGGAGCCCTATGCGGAGCGCAGCGCGCCGCCCCGGCGGTCAAGGCCGGAACGGCAGGTCTCTAGAGTCACGGTGTTCCAAACCCTGCTCCGGAGACCAACCAGCGATGACCACGCACCAGCTTACGCCGCTCTCGGGCATCCTCGTAGCCGTCGACGTCGCCAAGGCCCGCAACGAGGTTCTGATCGAGATCCCGAGCCACCGGCACCGACGCCGCCTGACCGTGCTCAATACGCGGGCCGAACACGACCGCCTCGTCACGCTACTGTCCGACCTCGGCCAGCCGGCGACCTGTGGCTTGGAGGCGACCGGCAACTATCACCGCCCGATTGCCTGGCGCCTGCTGCAGGCAGGCTTCGACGTGCGCCTCGTCTCGTCGATGGCCCTGGCGCGGACCCGGGAGGCGCTGCACAACGGCTGGGACAAGAACGACCCCAAGGATGCGCAAGTCATCCTGCACATGCTGCGGATCGGCGCCACGCAGCGCTACCACGACCCTCTTGCCGCGGGGATCAACGACATCCAGGAACTGTCGAAGACCCACGAAGCGATCTCGCGGGCCAAGACCGAGGTCCAGCACCGTATCCTGACCCACTACGTCCCGCTCTACTTCCCGGAGATCGAGCGCTTCCGTCAGAGCAGCCGGAGCGACTGGTTCTTCGCCTTCCTCGACCGCTTCCCCACCCCGTCCGATATCCTGGCGTCGAGCAAGGAGGCGTTCGTCGCTGCCGCCTGGGACGTCGTCGGCCGCAAGGTTTCAAAGGAGCGCCTGCTCGGCGACATCTACGAGACGGCGCGAACCTCGATCGCCCTGCCGATCCCGACCGGAGCGCCCGCCATCGCCATGTTCCGCCTGGTGATCGCCGAGGCGCGCAGCCTGATCCGGCAGCGCGACGCCATCGAGGCGATGGCCGATGAACTGCTCGCCGGCGCCGCGGACTACCAGCGCCTGCGCCAGATCCCCGGTGTCGGCCCGATCACGGCGATGACCATCCTCGCCGAAGCGGGCGATCTGCGCCGGTTCGGCCATCACCGCCAGTTCCTGAAGTTCTGCGGACTGGACCTCGCCACCCAGCAATCCGGCACCTTCCGAGGCCAGACCAGGCTCTCGAAGTTCGGCAATGCCCGTCTGCGAAGGGCCCTCTGGATGGCAGGTCAGGTAGCGATCCGGCAGAAGGAGAACAGCTTCCGCGACAAGTTCGAGCGCTACATCGCGCGCGACCGGGACAATCCCGATCTCAAGCGCAAGGCGCTCACCGCAATCACCGCCAAGATGGCGCGGGTGGTGCACGCCGTCATCAAAAACGGTGCCGACTACCGGCCCTTCGTCGAGGGGCCGGTGCCAGGTGGGAGAACCCCTCTCAGTAGAGCCGTGAGGGCGTGAATGCGACCCTGTAGATAATGTTCGGGTCTCCTGCCTGGACCTGCATCTCGTGTTGAGGACGGTGAGGGCCGCGGCGCTGCCCGTCGGACCCTGTGTTCGCTATGGCTGAGAGCTCTTCCATGCGTGGCAGGAGCCGCCTGGTCCAATGTTGACGACTACCCCGCCGCAAGCTCATGCTCGCGGTCAGAGACCTGTCGCCCCGCCAACCGCCACTCCTCGCTACGTAGGACGTTGTCAACCTTTAATGTCCGCGGCTTGCCGCGTTGACGCGCCAGCCGGTCCAGCATCTCGACCACCTGGAACGCCCGAAACTCACTCTCGGGACTATCGCAGGCGCCTCTCGCGTGTGGCAGTCGACCACCGTCAGCAACCGGAAGGAACGGCCATCGAAAAGCCCATCCGACATGAAGTCCATTACCCACACCTCGTTCGGTGCCGCGGCCGCGGAGCGGCCGATCCGCACGCGCCAGGCGCGCCGGCGCCGCGGCAGCCGTGGCCGGATCGCCAAGCCTTCCTCGCAATAAAGCCGCCAGATCCGCTTCGTGTTCACCGGCCAGCCCTCCCGTCGCAGCAGCACGTGCAGCCGTCGATAGCCATAGCGCACCCGACTGGCCGCCAGCTCCTTCAGCCGTATCCGCAACTCCGTCTGCGGGTCCCGCCGTGAGCGGTAGCGTTGGCTGGACCGCAGAAAGCCGGTGGTGTCGCGGGCCCGCCGCCCGCTGACTTGGTAGGCACCCCGCAGGTGCCGCACCACCTCCCGGCGAACGGCGGGCCTCACCACTTTCGGCGCAGGACATCCTGCAACATGGTCTTGTCCAAACTGAGATCCGCTACCAGCCGTTTCAGCCTGGCGTTCTCCTCCTCAAGCTGCTTGAGCCGCCGGATCTCCATCACACCCATCCCGGCGAACTGTTTTTTCCACCGGTAGAACGTCGGCCCGCGCGGACCAGTTTCCAGGGTCAGGACTAACGGTGGTTGATCTCGGCCTGGGCGCAGACGAGCTCGAAAGCATGGGCATGGAAGCGTTCGCCCTGCTAGATCGCAAGCCCGATCTCGGCGACTACCGAGCAGGTGTTGCCGGGGGTGGTGAAGTGGGTGCCGTTATCGGTCAGCACGGTGTGGACCCGATAGGGAACGGCTGCGATGAGATTGCGGAGGAAATCGCCGGCGACATGCTGCGTGGCCTTTTCGTGCAATTCGACGAAGGCGAACTTCGATGTTCGGTCTATGGCGACAGGCAGGTAGAGCTTTCCCTACCCGGTGCGGACTTCGCCAATGTCGATGTGAAAATAGCCGATTGGGTAGGTCCTGAACCTCTTCTTGGCGGTTTGCGTGTCGTCCGGCTCGGGCAGGCGGGAGATGCCGTGGCGTTGTAGGCAGCGATGCAACGACGAGCGGGTCCGGTGCGGGATCGTAGCCTGCAGCGCATAGAGGCAGCCGTCGAGCGGCAACAGGGTGTGCCCGCGAAAGGCGACGACGAATCGCCTCGTCCTTGATCGAGAGCGCGGTTGAATGCGGTTGTTCGGGGCCGGTCGGCTGATCAGCAACTGAACTGCGCTGCTTCCACTTGGTGACAGTCTTTGGGTTGACGCCGTAGCGCCTGGCCAGGGCTCTCCGGCTCTCTTGACTATGTTGTATTGCTCGACGGATCGCCTCTGTCGTTGTAGCGCTGCCGTGGAGAACCTGACCCATAGTGCATCCCTCCATTCCAGAGAGGAGTCTGCACCATCAAAACCCGGGATCAAACATCTAAGGGGACATCCGGGTGGCCATAGTCCCTCAGCCTTTTATCCCGGTCATAGTCAAACCCTCGATGATGAAGCGCTGCGCCACCAGGAAGACCACGAACAGCGGCATGATCGACATGACGCAGGCTGCCATGACCACCGCCAGCTCTGCTCCGGAAAACACACCTTGGAACGACACGATCCCGATCGGCAGGGTCATCTGATCCAGGCTTTTGATCAGCACGAAAGGCGCGATGAAGTTATTCCAGCTCGCGGTGAAAGTGATGATGCCCAGTGCGGCCATCGCCGGCCCAAGCTGTGGCAGTGAAATGCGCCAGAAGATCGTCCAGTAGCTTGCCCCGTCGATCATCGCCGCCTCCTCCAGCGCCCGCGGCTGGTTCAGCATGAACTGCCGCATCATGTAGACCCCGAATGAGGAGGCGAGCGCCGGCAGGATCAGCGCCACCGGCGTGTCGAGCAGGCCGACCGCCGCGAAGCCGGCGTAGATGGGAATGAGCACCAGGGCCGGCGGCACCATCATGCCGATCAGCATGGTCAGGAACAGCGAGCCGGCGCCGTAGAAGCGCAGCCGCGCGAAGGCGAATGCCGCCATCGAGGCGGTCAGCAGCACGCCGGCCGTGGAAAAGGAAGCGACCACGAAGCTGTTCCAGAACATCCTCACGAACGGCAGGCCGGATTCCAGCGCATGCCGGTAGGAATCGGGATTCCAGCTGTCCGGCAACAGGCTCGGCGGCAACCTATAGGATTCGCCTTCCGGGCGCAGCGAGGCGCTAAGCATCCAAAGGAAGGGCACCATCATGATGATGCCACCGGCGCAAAGCGGCACCATCACCCACAGGTTGCGCCAGTGCACGACATTCAGCGCGCTCTGCAGCCGCTCGATGACCGTGGGCTGCGTCACTCGCGTGTCATCCTTTGGTTGAACGCGAACTGCAGGGCCGTGACGATGACGATGGTCAGCAGCAGCATCAGCGCCGCCGCCGAGCCCGTGCCGAGGTCCTGCGCGCCGAAGGTCTGTTCGTACATGTAGAGGACCATGACCCTCGTGGCGTCCCCCGGGCCACCGTTGGTCAGGATGCGAACCGAATCGAACACCTGCAGCCCGCCGATCGTCGCGTAGGTGATGCAGAACAGCACCACCGGCGCGATCGTCGGCAGCTTGACGTGCCAGAACACCCTGAATGCCCCCGCGCCGTCCAGTGAGGCGCTCTCGATCAGCGACCGCGGCACCCCCTGCAACGCCGCCAGCAGGATGATCATGAAGAATCCGAAATGCTTCCAGACATCCATCAGCACGATGGAGAACATGGCAACCCGGCCATCGGACAGCCAGCCAAGGGCCGGAATGCCGATCGCCCGGAGGTAGTAGTTTAAAATTCCGAGATCCGTCGAGTAGAGGAACTTCCAGACCAGCGACATCAACGCCGCGGCCACCAGCACCGGCATGAAATAGGCAAAGCGAAGGAAATAGAGCAGCACGCGGGGCATGCTGCGGTCGAGCAGCACCGCCATGAGCAGGCCGCAGCCGACATTCCCGGTTACCGCGAGCGCGATGAACTCGAAGGTGTTGAGGAAGCTTCGCCAGAAATGCGGGTCGGACCAGATATAGTAGAAATTGTCGAGCCCGACGAAGTCCGTCTGCCAGGTGAAGCGGTCGACCTCGGTGACGCTGAAGGCCAGCGCGGCGATCACCGGAACGAGCAGGAAGGTGGCGTATAGCAGGAAGGCCGGCGCGACAAACAGCCAGCCTGCGCGCGCCTCGGGCGCGCGCAGGCCCTGTCGCTTGCCGCCCGGCGCCGGCATCCCCGCCTAGCCGGCCACCCGCACCGCCCTCACCACTTGACCCGGGTCATCGCCTGCGAAAGTTCCTTGTCCAGGCCATCGATCGTGGCGTCGATGTCCCGGTTGCCGGTTAGGTAGGCTTCGATGTTGCGCATCATGATCTGTTCGACCTGGGCGAAATTCGGTGGCGCGGTCAGCGGCTTTGCCTTCGCCGCCGCGCCGTAGAACAGCGACCAGTGCTGTGGGAAGGCGGTCCAGACCGGCAGTTCCGCGGCCGAGCGCCGCGCCGGGATGGAGCGGACGTTGTTGGCGATCTCGTCCTCGATCTCCTTATCCATCAGCACCTTCATGAATTCCCAGGCAAGCGCCGGATTCTTGGTCTGGCGCGTCATGGCGAGTCCCATGACGCCGCAGATATTCACCTGCTTCTTGCGATAGGGCACGACTTGAACGTCCGCCGCGGTGAATTTCGAATCGCGCAGCACTCGCGCCAACGGATGCAGGCCGGTGATCATCGCGGTCTGCCGGGCGGCAAAGGCGGCGTAGCCGGTATCGTTGAGCGCGAAGGTAGGCGAGACCCTGTACTTGTAGATCAGGTCGTGGAGGAACATCAGCGATTCCCGGTATTTCGGGTCGCGTACGTTGCTCTTCCGGCCGTCCGGCGTGAGCCGGTCGGTGTCGTTGGTCTGGAACCAGGACGTCAGCGCGAACTGCCCGCCCGGGATGAAGTAGCCGAATTGCGTGACATTGCCGGAGGCGTCGCGCTTGGTCAGCTTCTGAGCAGTCGCCAGCAGATCGTCCCAGGTCCAGTTGGCCCCCGGCGGCGGCAGGCCGGCCTCGGCGAACATGTCGGTGTTGTACCACACCACCGCCGTGTTCCATTCGGTCGGCAGCAGATCCAGCTTGCCGTTGTAGCGGAGTGCGTTCAGCAGATTGGGCTCGACATCGGCCAGAAGCTCCTTGGCCTGCGCGTCACTGGTCAGAATCTCCGACAGATCGTAGAGGAGGTTACGCCCGACCAGCGTGGCGACGCCCTCGGTCGCGATGTTCAGCACATCGGGGCTTTCGCCGCTGCTGATCGCGTTCATCAACTGGTTGATGTATTCCGCCCAGGATGTCGTGGGATAGTACTGCACCTTGATTTCGACATTCGGGAAGCGCGTCTTGAACCGCGCGATCGCATGGTTCACTTCCGAAATGTCGGCGTCGGTTGCCGGGCGGAACAGATTGAGCGTCGCCTTGATGTCCGGGGGCACCGCCGCGTAGGCGGCGCCTCCGCCGAGAGCAAGGCCGGCCAGGCCCAGGGTGAATTCGCGTCGCTTCATGGTCGTCTCCTCTGTTTTCATTCCCAGATTGTGTCGTGGCCGGGATTCGCCACCAGGTCGTCAAAGAGCGGCAATGTCGGGAAGCGCGGCGATCGCCAGTTGCGCCGATCCGACCCGCAGAACGTCACCCTCGCGGATGACGAGGGGATCGAAGAACAGCGTGCCGTGGCGCACCTGGCAGGCGATATCGGCATCGTTCAACGTCGCCCGGGCGGCGGCGCCGGCGGGCAGCGGCAGGCCGATCGAGGCGATCCGCGCCTGTCCCCCCAGCACGCGCACGGCGCAGCCGCCGGCTTCCAGCGTGACCGTTCCCCAGGCCAGGCCGTTGCTCCAGATGCTGCTGAACATCAGGCCCTGCCGCAGTTTCGGCGCGAAGCTAAGGTGGTCGCGCCGGGAGTCGAAGCCGAAGCCGGACAGCACCAGCACGCCGCTCCAGCTTGCCAGGGAGCGGGCATAGTTCGACCCACATTCCATCTCGTTCCACGGATTGCGGTTGGACCCGTCGTAGCGGTCCCGCACGGCGGCAAAGATGCGCGCGCCCTCGGCCAGCATGCCCTGCATCATCAGAGCGGCGCCGAAGGCGTATTCCATACCGTGGAACGTCTCCTGCGCGTACGGCACCGGCACCGCCGGCTTGTGCACACTTTCGGGGAAGGCCGCGATGACCGTGCCGGCTTCGTCATAGACCCCGTAGACCCGGCAGGGATTGAAATAATCTCCAATGGGCTGCTTGAAGTTGTGCCGCAGGATGGACCGCAGCGCGGTCCGGAACTTGTCGTCGTCGTAGATGGTGGGCAACCCGTACAGCGCCGCATGCCAGCCGGCGACGACCTGGTCGATCAGGCAGCCCTGGCCAAGCTGGTACTTCACCTCGCCGTGCTCGTCGCTCCAATACTGGCTGTAGATGTCCCCACCCATGAGCCGCCGCGAGCGGGCGGCGCCGGCGTAGGGGTCGAGCAGGCCGCGGTCGGCCAGGTCGATCTTCTGGATGAAGTAGCTGCCGTTGAACAATTCGCCGTTGAGGACGGCACGGCCCTTCGCGGCGATGGCTCGCCAGTCGGCCGCGACATTGGCCTCGCCCATCGCCTCGGCCATCTCTGCGCCGGCCAGCAGGGCGCCGACATAGAACCCACTGAGCCAGCCATTCGGCCCGAACAACTCCATGTCCAGCGTATGGTGCTGCCGGCCGGTCAGCACGCCGCTGCGTTCCGGGTCCCAGCGGTCGGGGTTGTCGGGATGCCAGGCATATTCGATGGATTTGCGTACCTTCGGCCAGAGCCGTCGCAGCCAGGCGTCGTCGCCGCAGAGCTTCCAGTCGCGATAGGTCTTCATCGCGTTGCCGAATTGCCCGTCGGCGCAGGCGCGCTCGGTGAACCCGGCCGAACCGATGGGCAGGCTCATGCGGAAGCTCATGCCGCCGGCGGCGTCCATGTTGTTGGTGTAATCGGCCTCGCGCATCGAGCGTTCCAGCGCGGGGAACAGGAACGGCAGGGCCTGCGCGTAGTTCCACACATGCGTGCAGCTTCCCTCGCAGGATCCCTCGTGGGGGTTGAGTCCCTCCCAGCCATAGAAGGTGCCGTCGGTCAGCCGCACCGTGGTGGGCGAGCGCAAGATGCTGAGATTGGCCGCGGCCGCGTCGACGACGGCGTGCGGCAGGGTCGATCCGTAGAGCGCATCGCGGAAAATCGTCGTGCCGTCGGCCAGCTCGTCCCAGTCGCGCAGCGTCGCGGCGGCGATGTCCGCCGCGCCCGGCCAGTGCGTCGCGTACCAGTTCTTCCACACCGCCCCGGCCGGCGAGGGCTCGCGGAAATGCCAGGTCTTCGAGACCCACGACTTGCTGAAATTCGGCGCGTACCAGGCGAGCGCGAAGCGCACCCGTCCGCTCGCCCCCGGCGCCACCGTGATGTGCGCGGCCAGCAGGCTGCTGTCGGCATCGCGCTCCATGCCGCCGCGCGAAAGCTCGTCGGTGTATCGTCGCTCCCTGAACGGGCCGGGTTGGTGCAGATCGTGCCAGTAGACTTCCAGCGCGTCGAACCACAGGCCGCGATACAAGTGCGTCTGGCCGCTGCACTCCGCCGCGTCCGTCGCCATCGCGAGTTCCGCATAGGTGGGCTGGTCGGCATCGACCGAGGCGGTGACGATGCGTACCGCCCCGTCCCGCCGCTCCGCCGCGGTCTGTTCCGCCAACAGCCCGTGCCCGAGCACGCCGATGATGCTGTAGGTGATCGGCGCGGGGGTCGGATTGACGATCGTGAAGCCGAACATCGCCACCGGCATCGAGGAGGCCCGGTCATTCAGGGGAATGAAGGGGTTGAACGCCGTCATCGTCACCGCGCCGGGGAAGCGCGGGTCGCTGTAGTCGAGACGCGCGACGGGATAACGGCCCTCGAACCGGCACTCGGCGAAATGCGGCACACCGACCAGCGAGGTGCGCCGCGCGCCGGAGCCGAAGTTCCGTCCCCAGTCCCTTGTGTAGTCCCCCATCAGGCTGCCCTGATAGGGCCCGTGCAGCAACCGCGCGTCCAGTATCCTGCCGTCCTGTTCGGCGCGAACGGCGAAATGCGACAGGCCGTTGGTGCTGCCCTTGTTCGGACCGTTCAGGATCTCCCAGTCGATCAGCCGTCCCGCACCGGACAGTCCGATCGAACCGGTGCCGATGCCGCCCAGGGGGAACGAAATCTCCCGCGCCCTCTGTCCCGTGTAGACGAACGAACCTGCCTGGGACATTGTTCCCTCCAAACGACGCCGCGCGATTACCCGACATTTCCCAGATGACCCACTCGTCGGACCAACTGGCTGGTACGATAACCACCATCCGAGGCATTCTACAACAATGCTATCCCCAAACGACACCAGCAGCTTCGGCGACTGATCGGTAATCGCTGTCTGACCGAGAATCCGGACCCGGACGCCCGTATCGAGATGTACGTCTCCCGTCTCCTGCTGACAGGCGGTCGGCCAGTTACGGTGCTGACCCTCGACATCGGGCCGGCGGCAAGAATTTGCTGGAACAGCCCGCCGGGCAACACGACCTGGGTCATCTGGCTGGCCGAGGCGGCCTGACGATCCAACCCTCTGCGATCGACCACTGCGCGCATGGCCGCTTCTGCCCCGGGACCGGACCATGGCGAGCCGGACTCAAACGTCCGCTCAGAGTCGCCTCCAGCGGTTCGTTGGCTGGATGGCACGGAACAGGAGCAGGGTTGCCCGCCACGGCGTTCTCGGGCGGCAGGTGCCAGGCAGGCGATACGTCCCCCATTGCGGAGAGCCGGCAGCACGAGCAGGGCTATGTCCGCAACATTGTGTGGCTCACCATGCGGGCGTTGGACATCGTGGAGGCCGTCGTGGAAGGGCGCGAACCGCAGAATCTCATGCTGCCTGGTCGCGTGCGATCAGGAGCGGGTGTGCGGGCAGGCATGGTCGCTCGTGATCAACCGCTCCGCCATCGCAGCTATCGCGCGGGCGACGTTCCTGCATCCCGCCCACGCCAGCGTGTCGCGAATGGCAAAGCTCACTTGCCGTCTGCCGCCGCACAATCATCCCTCTGACGATCGGCTCCCTTTGATGATGTACGAGAACAAATCGCCTCGGGTCACAGCGTTCGTCGCGGCATTCCGCCGTGACCAGGTGCGCCATTCCTCCTTTTTTGGCGACGGCACCGTTGACGTTTGGCCGGGCCGGGGCCGTCCGTGGGTGGCGCGCCGCGACTGGGGGGACGTGGACCTGGAGAATCTATCGGCAGACTGGCCGGGGAGGGGTTGGGGCTGCGCTGCTTTGCGACGGCTGGCAACCCTGGCCGACTTGCATGAGATCTCGATCTTCGTCGTGGCGCGGTCCCGGCACCGGGGCCTCGGCAATCCGTCGGACGGTACGCTCGGGCAGCAATCGCTTGTTGCCTTCTACGCGCACCGCGGGTTTGAGACGGTCGCTTCCCGGAACGGGAATGCCTATATGGTCCGGCCCCGCCGGTCGCTCGACCAGAGCGACCGCCGAACCGCTCTCCTGGACATGGATGAGGCACCCCGGTGGCGCGGCTTGCCGATGCCTGGAGAGATAGCGGGTTGCCCAGGCTCGAACTCATCGGGCCAGCGCGGGTTGCAGGTGCGGCTCGATCCTCGGGACATCCAGCGGGTGATCGGGGCCGTGGCAGCGCCGGTCGTCGCCTGATCCGATACACCGCGCTCGCCTTGCGCCCGGGCCTGATCGACCGACATCCTGGCGCGACAGCACGGAAGGCGCGACATGCCTGAGCAACGGTTCGACATCGTCGTGAACGGTTTCGCCCATAGCCTGGACCTGCCCGGGGATGTGCCGCTGCTCGACGTGCTGCGCAC
>Ga0181520_10012770_pt1 | contig 10735 bp, 6 predicted proteins | sample PEATcosm2014_Bin_29_FD_132451 | JGI IMG/M metagenome (GOLD analysis project Ga0181520, IMG submission 132451) | Peatland microbial communities from MTU Mesocosm Facility, Houghton, MI, USA - PEATcosm2014_Bin02_30_metaG | ecosystem: Environmental > Terrestrial > Soil > Wetlands > Peat | place...
CCACGTGGGCGAATCCGTCTACACCACCGGCTGGCAGAGCATCGGATACACCGGCTTGCGGCCCTATAACCAATACAAGCCCGCCGAGCTGCGCACGCGCAAAGTCGATGTCAAACTCGCGCCCGGCCTCCGCGTCGGCTACGTGATGGGCACCGGCGATACCGTGCCTGAAGCCATCGAGGCGCTGGGCATCACTCCGCATCTCCTCACCAACGACGAACTCACTACCGCCGATCTTTCGCAATGGAACGTGATCGTCGTCGGCGATCGCGCCTACTCCGTGCGTCCCGCGCTCGCCGCCGCCGAATCGCGCCTTGAAGCTTTCGTCGAGCGCGGCGGAACCCTCCTCGTGCTCTACCAGACCAGCAACTTTCCCGCGCCGTTGCCGCTGGCCTTGAGAGGCATAGGCGAGCGCGTCGTCGATGAGCAGGCGCCCGTCAAACTGCTCGATCCCACCAACTCGCTTCTCACATCGCCCAACCAAATCACCGCGGCCGATTTCAACGGTTGGTTCGAAGAACGCGGCCACGGCTTCCTCGATCACTGGGATCCCGGCTACACCGCGCTCACTGAAACCGCCGATCCCGGCCAGGACCCGCAACGCGGCGGACTGCTGGTCGCGCATCGCGGCAAAGGTACATATATATATGTTGCCCTCGCGCTCCATCGGCAATTTCCTGAGCTGGTGCCGGGCGCCTATCGCCTGTTCGCCAATCTCCTCAGCGCCGGCGCGCCCTCCGCAAGCGCTCCCTCGGCATCCCAGCCTTCGCATCCCTGAGCCTTCGCGGGAATTTCGCACTGCGGGTTGCCCCATCCTTTCGGCGGCCTCATCGCCGAAAGGGTGGGAAAGCACTGTCGAGGAAAACGGCGTCTCGTTTTTTAATAGCGCATTAACATTTCTAACTTCTCCTCCGCAGCGCGAACATCGATAACTGCAAATGTGAAATCTGTGTGAATTCGTCAAATCTTAACCTTGCTTTGCGAGTCTTGGATGCGGAGTGAAGGGCAGGAATTTCGCTGTCGCGAAATTTCCTCCCCTCGCGCGCTCATCGTCGTGTTGTTCTGCGCCGCTGAGGATAATGCAGATTTTCCTGATTCATTGATGTGTCCGCGATGCGGAAAATGGGAGCGAGACGAGCGCATGCGGGCGCGGCCAAAATTCCGGAACGATTCCAAACGAACAGAGAGGCCCAAATGAAACGCACACTCTACGCGGCTGCCGCGGCTATTCTGGCAGCCAGTCTCCTTGTTGCCCACGCTCAAACCAGCGGCCCCGCGGCGCCGGCGAAAAAGCATGCGCCGGCCAAGAAACCCGCCGCCCCGCCGGCGCCTTCGGTTGCAGATCAGATTCAGTCTCTGCGCACCGAGTTCCAGACGCAGATCGACAGCTTGAAGAGCGATCTCTCCGCGAAGGATGCTCAGTTGCAAAAGGCCGAGCAGGATGCCGCCGATGCGCGCGCCGCGGCCAACAAGGCTGAAGCCGACGCCCAGTCGCAGCAGGCGGCCTTCACGCAGAACGCCGATGCCGTCACCTCGCTGCAAACCACGGTAAGCGATCTGAAGACCAACCAGCTCTCGCTTGCCACCACGGTGTCTGACGAAACCACGACCATCAAGAAGGCAATCGGCAGCCCTGATGCCATCAACTACAAGGGCGTCACCATTTCGCCGGCGGGTAGCTTCATTGAAGCTGCAACCGTGTGGCGTCAAAGCTCCACGGGCGACGACATCAACACCGGCGCCAGCAGCGTTCCGCTGCAGTACGCCGACGGCGCGGGATTGAGCGAGTTTTTTGGCAGCGCTCGTCAGTCGCGTATTGCCATGAAGTTTTCCGGCAAGATTGCCAGCATGATGATGACCGGCTACTACGAGGCTGACTTCCTTTCATCCGGCACGACCTCGAACAATAACCAGTCCAACAGCTACACACTGCGCCAGCGCGAGCTCTGGGCCGACGCCAAGACCACCAATGACTGGGACTTCTCCGGCGGCACAGGATGGTCGCTGGTTACTGAGACCGCCTCGGGCCTGACCCGCGGAACCCAGACCTTGCCATCCACCATCGACGCGCAGTACGACGCGGGCTTCGTTTGGGCCCGCCAGGAGAGCTTCCGCGTCGCAAAGAACCTGGGGACGAAGGCCTGGATTGGCGCGTCGGTTGAGAACCCACAGCTCCTGAACCCGGCTGGTTCGGGCATACCCTCGAACTACATCACAAGCGTTACCGGCACCGGCGGCGGACTTTACGACAACCAGGCCAACTACTCCCTCAATTACTCGCCCGACTTCGTGGCCAAGCTCGCCGTCGAGCCCGGCTGGGGTCACTGGGAATTGTTCGGAATCAGCCGCTTCTTCCGTGACCGCATTTATCCCACCACCGGTTCCCCATACAACGATATCGAGCCGGCTGGTGGTTTCGGCGGCGGCTTCCGCGGCCCCCTCGCCAATAAGAAACTCACCATCGGCCTCAAGGGTCTCTATGGCGTGGGCGTTGGCCGTTATGGCAACTCGACCATTGCCGACGCGACGGTACGTCCCTCCGGCATGCTGGAACCCCTCAAGGCCTTCTCCGCGCTCAGCACGGTGGAAGCGAATCCCACGCCGCGCCTGAACGTCTACCTCAACTATGGCGGCGATTACATTTATCGCGACTTCGTCGTCAGCGGCACCAACTCCAGCGGCAACACCTATGCCGGTTACGGCGTCGGCGGCCCGGGCATCGTTATCGCCAACGCTCCGGCCATGACCGGCTGCTTGACCGAGGCTCAGCTTTCCGGTTCCAATGGCGGCGGCACGGGCGACCAGACCGCCCCGGCAAACTGCGCTGGTAACACCAAGGACGTGACGGAGTTCGTTGCAGGCTACTGGTACAACATCTACAGCGGACCCAAGGGCCGTCTGCGCCAGGGCGTCACGTATGAAAACATCCGCCGCGATATCTGGTCCGGCAACGGGGGCACCCTCAACCCCGGCGGCGGCGCGCACGGTGACGACAACATGTTCTTCACCTCGCTCCGCTACTACCTGCCGTAACCTCCGGCCTTCAGTCCAGGCCAAAACCTTTGGGGCAATCCGCATCGCGGATTGCCCCTTTCTTCTTTGGATCGGCACATAAAGTGGGTGCCCCTGGTCCCTCGCCTTTGGGGACCGGGGACACGACGCAAAAAGGGCAGCCCATGTGGGCCGCCCTCTTTCGTCTTCGCTAACTCGCCGGCTTGCTATTCGGCCGCCGCTTCCTGAGCCTTGGTCTGCGCCACAGTCCACTCCGGCGCGCCCACCTTGAAGCGCGCAAACCGCCGCACCGTGATGTTCTCGCCCAGCTTGCCCACCTTCTGCGCAATCAATTCCTTGATGCTGACCGCCTGGTCCTTGATGAACGGCTGCTCCAGCAGGCAAACCTCTTCATAGAACTTCGCCATCTTGCCGTCCACAATCTTCTCGATCACGGGAGCCGGCTTGCCCGTCGCCGCCGCCTGCGCGCGATAGATCTCCTTCTCGCGCTCCAGATCTTCGGTGGTAACGTCTTCGGGCTTCACGTAGCGCGGATCGCTGGCCGCAATGTGCATCGCCACGTCCTTCAGCAACTCCTGAAAGTCGTCGGTCTTGGCCACAAAATCGCTCTCGCAGTTCAGTTCCAACAGCACAGCAATCTTGCCGCCCGCGTGAACATACGAGCCCACCGCGCCCTCATTGGTCACGCGCGCCGCCTTCTTCTGCGCGGACGCCATGCCCCGCTTGCGCAGTACAATCACCGCGGCTTCCTGGTCACCGTTCGCTTCCTGCAGAGCTTTGAGGCAATCGCCCATAGGCGCGCCGGTCGCTTCGCGCAGCGCTTTCACCTGCTTGGCATCAATCTTTTCGCTCACTGTCGTCATCTCTCTCTGTTTTTCTCCGGCCGCAGCCGGCTCCGCGAACGCGTCGCGGATATAAATTCCTGAATAATCGGGTGCCCCCGGTCCCTCGCTTTTGGGGACCGGGGAATGCACTATCCCCAGATCGCCGCCGGTTCATCTCTTCCGGCATAAGAAAAGCGTGGCCGACCATCGAAGCGGCCACGCTCGGTACCGTAGCGCCGGTCTCCAGACCGGCTGTCGTGCGGGCGTCCACGCCCGCACTCCTCAGCGAACCCGGCCAAATCCCGAAGCCCAGACTCTAAACACCCGCCTCGGCAGCCTCAACCTCATCCGCCAAAACCTCAACGCCGGCAGGCGCCTTGCGAATGCCGGGCAGCACCGCGTCCAGATCCACCTCTTCAACCGACGCAACTTCCTCCGCCGCCTCGCCGCCCGCTTCAGCAGCAGCCTCAACAGCCTCTTCCTGGAACGCCTTGTCGCTCAGCAGGTTCACGCCCTCCGCCGCCGAGTCGGCAATCTTCGAGGTAAACAGGCGGATGGCCCGCAATGCGTCGTCGTTGCCCGGAATCACGTAATCCACCACCGTGGGATCGCAGTTGGTATCCACCACCGCCACCACGGGTATGCCCAGCTTGCGCGCTTCCTTCACCGCAATGGTCTCGTTGTTCGAGTCCACGATGAACAGCGCATCGGGCAGCCGCTTCATGCTCTTGATGCCGGCCAGGTTGGCCTGCAAATGCTTCCGCTCCCGCTCCAGGCGAATCACTTCTTTCTTGGTCAGCAGGTCGTAGCGGCCGTCGGTGGCCATCTCATCCAGTTCCTGCAGGCGCTTCACGCTCTTCTGCACTGTCACCCAGTTGGTCAGCAGCCCGCCCAGCCAGCGCTGGTTAATGTAGGGCATGCCCGCGCGCGTGGCTTCTTCTGAAATTGCATCCTGGGCCTGCCGCTTGGTGCCCACAAACAGGATCGTCTTCCCGCTGCCGCAAAGCTCAACCACAAACTTCGACGCATCCTTGAACAGCTTCAGCGTCTTCTGCAGGTCGATAATGTAAATTCCGTTACGCTCCCCAAAGATGTATTCCTTCATCTTGGGATTCCAGCGCTTGGTCTGATGCCCGAAGTGAACACCCGCTTCGAGCAATTCCTTCATGGTGATGGTTGCCAATGTCCCTCCTATGTGGACTGCATCCGGGCAGGTCCTACCGTGGCCCGGATTTATTCCCCTCGCGGGGAGATTTGAAAAACCAGGGAGTAGGCAGTAGCCAATAGGGAGTAGAAAACCGGCCGAATCTCGCGCCTTTTCTATTCCCTATTCCCTAATCCCTATTCCCTGCAAGCGCTTTAGCGCTTGCTGAACTGGAACCGCTTTCTCGCGCCCTTCTGGCCGTACTTCTTGCGTTCCTTCTGCCGTGCATCGCGAGTCATCAGTCCTTCGGCCTTGAGCAGCTTGCGCAGCTCAGGGTTGAACTCAACCAGGGCGCGGGCAATGCCCATCTTCACCGCGTCGGCCTGCGCACTCACGCCGCCGCCGCTTACCGTGGTCAGTACGTCGAAGCTCGCAGCCAGTTCCGCCACCAACAGGGTGCGCTTGGCCGATACCCTTTGCTGTTCGGTCACAAAGTGCTCTTCGAACTTCTTGCCGTTAACCTTCCACTCGCCCGTGCCGGGACGCAGAAACACGCGCGCGATCGCACTCTTGCGCCGCCCCGTCCCGTAATACTGCACCAGATCTGCCATTTTCCCTCTTAGCCGGTAGCCAGTAGCTTGTAGCTAGTAGCCCCATCCCGCTTCAAAATCGCTTCCTTGCTTTCCCTCAACCCCTAGCTCCATCGCCGGCCAAGCTGCAAGCTACCGGCTACAAGCTACAGGCTGCCTTTACAACGCCACCGGCATCTGCGCCCCATGCGGGTGCTTGTCGCCGCGGTACACCTTCAACTTTGTTGCCATTTGCCGGCCCATCTTGCTTTTGGGCAGCATGCCCTTGATGGCCTGTTCCAGAATCATCTCCGGCTTGCGGTTGATCAGCCGCGTAAACGACTCCTCGCGCAGCCCGCCCGGAAAGCCCGTGTAGCGCCGGTAAAGCTTCTTCTGGTCCTTCAGCCCCGTCAACCGGATCTTCTCCGCGTTGATCACGATCACATGGTCGCCCATGTCGATGTACGGCACGTACTGGGGATTCAGCTTGCCGCTCAGCACACTGGCAGCCTTGGTGGCCAATCGGCCCAGCGTCTGACCGCTCGCGTCCACCACATACCACTTGCGGCTGATATCCTTGCCGCTCGGAATAAACGTCGACATCTCTATTCTTCCCTCGAAAAAACTCTGGGCTACAAGACCCTGGGCGCTGGGCGCCCCCATCCGGGTGCCCCCGGTCCCTCGCATTTGGGGACCCGGGAAACCACAATCCCGCACAAACCGCATTCGCCCATGCAAAACGCACGGGCTTCAAAATCTACCCACTGCCAAACAAATCTGTTCGGGTGAGAAGCTGCGGGAGTTCGTTCACATCGGAACCCTGGCTGCGCCGAAACTCGAACTCCCGAGTCCCGCAGCCGGTGGCCTGTTCCGCTGGAGCCCCTTAAATCCTATCCGGGGCATCCCTCAGAATCGGTCCGGGTGAGCACACCGAGACCCCAGGCGCAACACCGCGCAAGGACTTTAGAATACTGAAAAACAGGCCCCAAGTCAACGAAAAGGCTCCTGTGGACCCTGTGGATTGGGAAGGGAAGGATGGTGCGCCCGGAGAGATTCGAACTCCCGACCTATTGCTCCGGAGGCAATCGCTCTATCCAGCTGAGCTACGGGCGCGCTCCTCCAGAATACCGCATTTTGAGGTTTTCCATGCGTCAACTGCCCGTCCGCTGACTCGCTAACCGCCTGACTTGCCGCCTCGCTCCCCTCTCTGTGCGATCGGCCCTTGCATTTTCGCCAGCCACCGGCCTTTAATTCCGTACCAGTGAACCCCGCAAACCAGACCGCCGCGCCTGAAGACGCCGCCCGCCCATCGACCGTTGTCCGCGCGGCACTCGCCGTCTGCGGCTTTACCGCGGTCATCGGCCAGATCGTGCTCATGCGCGAACTCATTCAGGTCTTCAACGGCAACGAGATCGCGCTCGGCATCCTGCTCGCCACATGGCTCTTATGGACTGCGGCAGGCAGCGCGCTAACCAGCGCCCTTGCCCAGGCGCCAATCGCGAGCCCCAGCCGCGCACGCCTCGCCGTCGCCGCCCTCGAATGCCTGTTGGCAGCGAGCCTTCCCGCAACCATCTGGGCGTTGCGCTGCTCCAGGGCCTTCTTCCAGACCGTTCCCGGCGAGCTGGTCGGTCCTGTGCCCATGTTGCTCACCTCGCTGGTGTGTCTCAGCGTGTTTTGTGCGGCTTCAGGCGCTCTGTTCGTTGCCGCCGCGCGCATGATCGCCGCGGAGCTCGGCCTCTCCGCGCGCGCCGCTGCCAGCGCGGCCTATCTGCTTGAAGCCGCCGGCTCCGCGCTCGGTGGAGTCCTCGCCAGCGTCGTCCTGGTGCGCTTCCTCGACGCCTTCCAGATCGCGGCCATCGTAGGTCCGCTCAATCTCTTCGTGGCCGCTGCACTCCTCTTTCGCATGAAACGCCCGCAATCAACGCTCCTCGCCGTCGCCACCGCGTTGGCCGCCATCCCGCTCCTCATCTGGGTCGCTCCGCAATGCGACGCCGCAGCGCGCGCCCGCCTCTGGCGCGGCTTCCAAGTGGTCGCCGAGCGCAACTCCATCTACGGCAACCTGACGGTCACCGAAACCGGCACGAGCGAATCAGGCGCTATTCGCAGCCTGTACGAAAACGGCTCCATCCTCGCCAACGCGCCCGATCCGGCCGCGGCCGAGGAGGCAGTCGACTACGCGCTTCTTGAGCACGCCGCTCCGCGCCGCGTCCTGCTCATCGGCGGCGGCGTCAACGGCAGCGTCGCCGAGGCGCTCAAGCATCCCACCGTCGAGAGCCTCGATTACGTCGAGCTCGATCCTGCGCTCATCGCCATGGCGCAGCAGCATTTTCCCGCCCAGACCGAAGTATTTCGAACGGACCCGCGCGTGCATCTGCATTTTCTCGATGGCCGCCGATTCCTCTCCGAAACCAACGAGAATTACGACGTCATCATCGTCGACGTGCCCGATCCGCAGACCGCGCAGTTGAACCGCTTCTACACGGTGGAGTTCTTCCGCCTGGCGCGCGCGCACCTAGCGCCTGATGGGCTGCTTGCCACGCAGTTGCGCTCGTCTGAAGAAACCATCAGTCCCGATCTGGCCGAGTTTCTGCGCTCCATTCGCCGCACCCTCGGCGAAGTTTTCCCCTACCAGGCCGCAATTCCCGGCGAAACCATCCACTTCTTCGCCGCTGCCCAAGCCGGCGTGCTCACGCGCGATCCGCAATTGCTGGTCGCACGCCTCCGCCAGCGCAAGCTCAACACGCAGTACGTCAGCGAATACTTCATTCCCTACCGCATGATGCCCGACCGCATGGATCAGGTGGAAACCAACCTCGCGCCGCTTCCGTCAACGCCCGTGAACCGCGACTTTGCGCCCATCGCATACGAATTCGACGTGGTGCTGTGGAGCGCGCAGTTCCGGTCGAGCTACACCACATGGTTCCGCGCCGCCGAGCACCTGGATTACTCCAAAGTCACCGGCGTGCTGGCCATCGCACTGCTCATCGCTGTCGTACTCATCGCTTTTCTTCCCGGCCGCGAGCGCCGCGAACGCGCAACCGCCGGCGCCTCGGTAGCAGCCACGGGATTCACGCTCATGGCGTTGCAGATCTTTCTGCTCCTGGGTTTCCAGGCCGTCTACGGCTATGTGTACACCGAGCTCGCAATTCTGATCGGGCTTTTCATGGCAGGCATCGCCCTGGGCAGCTGGCTCGGAATGCGCCGCGAAAATCCGAACCCTAGCTGGACCCTCGCAGCGGCGCAACTTTTCCTCGCGCTCGCCGCTCCCGCGCTGCTCCTTGCCGTGGGCGCAATCGGGGGTTTTTCCTCGCGCACCGCAACCTGGCTTGCGGCGCAGATCGTCTTTCCTGCGCTCGCTGCACTCGCTGGCCTGCTCGGCGGCTTCCAATTCGTCACTGCGGCGAGCATCTTTCTGCGCGGCCGCGGCCAGGGCGCAGGCTTCGGCCTACTCTACGCCATTGACCTGCTCGGCGGATGCGTCGGCGCGCTCGCCCTGTGCACATTTCTGGTTCCGGTCTTCGGCTTCTGGCGCACCGCCTGGCTCGTCGTCGCGATCAACGCGGCAGCAGTTCTTCTCGCGTTGCGAATGAGCCTCCGCCGTCCCAACGCGAATCGGCCTCCATGCTGACGGCCTTGTTTTCTACTCCCTATTCCCTACTCCCTATTCCCTGCCTTTTCGCTGAACACCACCGCGGTAAAGCTGAAGATGTCGGTGTTCTCTTCCCTCCAGCAACTCTGATCCATGCCGGCCTTGGCGCAAGTCTGGTTCAGAAATGTCTCCCGGTCCCAATTCTGTTCCACCGGAACCTGCGGCAACAGCAAGCCCTCGTAGTCGCCGTTCTTCATGATCAGCCCGTCGCGGCCCACCTTGATCTGCTCCACATCCGTCACACGCCGCAGCGGCGAAAGCACTGAGATCTCGTAAGTGAGTTTGGGCAGCTCCGCAGCCGTCACCGGCGCAAAGCGCGGATCGCGCATCGCCGCCAGCGTCGCCGTGTCGCGCACCGTCATGTAGAGCGGCTTGATGGGCGCGGTGTAGCCGATGCAGCCGCGCAACGCTCCACCCTCAGTAAGCGTGGTGAAGGCGCCGTACTCGCGATTGAGCGTCTCGCTCTCGGGCGCCGCAGGCGCGTAGGGTTCGCTCTTCGTGACCATGTACTCGACCGACTTGCGCGCCAGCGCCAGCAACTCGGCCTTTTCCTTGTCGCTCAGCGAAAAGGGAGGCGTCGCTCCGGCCCCTTGCGCGGACTTCACAAACAGATCGGCGCTGTAGCCCACCACGCGTGACTTGTCGCCGGTAATGTCGCCGGAGTTCGCATATTTCAGCACCTCCGCCTTGTTCGCGCCCAGGCGCTCGGCGTAAATCATGGCGGCCACAATGGGTGCACCGCCGCACGCCTCCCAGATCCCCGGCTGGCCCGGCCCGCGATATTGGAAGTTGCGCGACATGCTGTAGTAGTCGTACGCCTCCAGTGCATGCAGCGTCTTGTGGTCGATCGTCTCCGCGTCGGCGTAGGGGTGGTAGTGCGAGAGATCTGAGCTGGCCAGCACCAGCGTATCGTGGTCGTTGCGCAGCATCTTGGCCAGCGCCACGCCCAGCGCGCGGCTGCTCTCGTAGCTCTGGTCGCCCATCACAATCGGCACCAGCTCAAACTTGCCCAGGATCTTCTGCAGCCACGGCAACTCCACTTCGACAGAATGCTCCGGCGCATCGGCAGTGGCCTGGTGGCCTTTGTCAGAGAGCTGGATGGTCGAGCTCATCTTCGCCAGCCGCCGCGCAAATTCCTTATCCACGGGAACCTGCCCGAGCGGCGTCGTATACGCGTCGCCGCCGTACACCGAAGTGAAGTCAAAGGCCACGTAGTGCGAGGGCGCAATCACCACCACGCGCGTGTACTTGTGACCCTTAAGGGCCGCGTAGGTCCATGCGGCCACGGGGCCGGAGTACGGATAGCCCGCATGCGGAGCCACCGCGGCGATGATCGTGCCATCCACCGGCGGCGGCGCAGCCTTGGCCAGCATGTCATCGATCATCTTCGAGAGCTCCTGCGGATCGGCGGGATAGAAACTGCCGGCGACGGCGGCCGGCCTCACTTTCGGCTCACTTGTGCCCTCCGCCGCACGCACGTGCAGAATGGGCACGGTAACCGCGAGTGCGATGCATTGCGCTACGAACCAAGCCATGG
>Ga0181520_10012771_pt1 | contig 10734 bp, 6 predicted proteins | sample PEATcosm2014_Bin_29_FD_132451 | JGI IMG/M metagenome (GOLD analysis project Ga0181520, IMG submission 132451) | Peatland microbial communities from MTU Mesocosm Facility, Houghton, MI, USA - PEATcosm2014_Bin02_30_metaG | ecosystem: Environmental > Terrestrial > Soil > Wetlands > Peat | place...
GTCTGGCACATCGTTGCCATCGGGCTTGGGTTGTTTCTCTGGGTCTGGGCGACTGGGCACGTGGTCCTCAACAAGAGCGACTCGCGCGCCGCCATCGGATGGGTTGGTTTCATTTGGTTCGTGCCCCTGGTCGGGGCTGTCATGTACTTCATTTTCGGAGTGAATCGCATTCGCCACAAGGCTGCTCTACTGCGAAGAAACCTTGATCGGTACCGGGCCCAGGCCGCGCAACCCGAGTGTCTTCCGGAAGAGTTACAGCGCCATTTGCCGGATCGCACAGGGCATCTGGAAATGCTGGCCCGGGTCGTTGGCGGCGTGGTCGATCGTCCCCTGCTGTCGGGTAATCGGATCGATCCGTTGGTAAACGGAGACGAAGCTTATCCGGCCATGTTGGAGGCGATCCAGCAAGCACGCCGGACAATCTCTCTGGTGACCTATATCTTCGTTCGGGACGAAGTTGGGATGGCATTTGCGCATGCGCTGGGCGAGGCCGCCCGCCGGGGCGTGGAAGTTCGGGTGCTGATTGACGCGATGGGGACTTGGTATTCCTGGCCCGCCATTTTCCATGCGCTGCACCGGGAGGGGGTGAAGTATGCGCGGTTTCTCCGGCCTTTTGCCTTATGGCATCTGATGTCGATCAACATGCGCACACACCGGAAGATCCTGGTGGTGGATGGGCGTGTGGGATTCACCGGCGGCATGAACATTCGAGGGGGGAACTGCCTGACACGCCAACCGCCACACCCGATACAGGACCTACATTTTCGAGTACAAGGCCCTGTGGTGACGCAACTGCAAGAGGCATTCACCGATGATTGGCTGTTCACGACCGGAGAAGCTTTGCGCGGTGAGTCGTGGTTTCCAAAAACTGAAAACGCCGGGCTGGTGCTGGCACGAGGCGTAGCCGATGGCCCGGACGAGAATTTTGAGAAGCTTCTTTGGACGCTGTTGGGAGCGATCTCGATTGCCCGCTATTCAGTGCGGATCATGACTCCCTATTTTCTGCCCGACTCCGCCGTGGTCTCCGCCCTGAATCTGGCAGCCATGCGGGGTGTGCAGGTTGACATCATTTTGCCCGCACGCATCGATCTGCCGTTCGTCTTGTGGGCTTCGCGGGCGATGTGGTCGCAAGTGATCCGGCATGGATGCCGGATATGGCTGACCCCGCCTCCATTCGATCACTCGAAACTCATGCTGGTGGATGCCTGCTGGGTGCTGCTGGGATCGGCCAACTGGGACTCGCGAAGCTTGCGTCTCAACTTCGAGTTCAACTTGGAATGTTACGACGTCGAACTCGCCCAGCGGCTCGATCGGTGGATCGAGACAAAACGCAGCGGCGCCCATCCTGTGACGATGGAGGAGGTCGACGGCCGTCCCCTGCCGGCCCGCCTCCGCGACGGCATTGCGAGATTGCTGTCGCCGTACTTGTAGTCCGAGACATATGCGTGAACAAATCCATTTGGAAAGGAACGTGATTATGAAGAATGCGACGAATGAACCGTTGTCGCCCGACTTGCTACAGAAGATGAACGCTTACTGGCGTGCCGCCAACTATTTGTCGGTCGGCCAGATCTATCTCTACGACAACCCGCTGCTGAAGGAGCCGCTCAAGCTGTCGCACGTTAAGCCCCTCGTGGTCGGGCATTGGGGCACCACGCCGGGCCAGAACTTCATCTACGTACACTTAAACCGGGCCATCAAGAAGTATGACCTGAACATGTTCTACATCGCCGGTCCCGGCCACGGCGGCCCGGCGATTGTGGGCAATGTTTACCTCGAAGGCACTTGGAGTGAAGTTTATCCGAACATTACCCAGGACGAAGCCGGCCTGAAAAAGCTGTTCAAACAGTTCTCGTTTCCCGGCGGGATTTCCAGTCATGTCGCCCCGACGACGCCGGGGTCGATTCACGAAGGTGGCGAGCTGGGCTATTCGCTCAGCCATGCCTTCGGCGCGGCGCTGGACAACCCCGATCTGATTGTCGCTTGCGTCGTCGGCGACGGTGAGGCGGAAACAGGTCCCCTGGCGACCGCATGGCAGTCCAACAAGTTTCTCAACCCAATCAATGACGGCGCCGTGTTGCCGATCCTGCACCTCAATGGCTACAAGATCAGCAACCCGACCGTCCTGGCCCGTATCGAGCATGAGGAACTGGAGCAATTCCTGCGGGGCTGCGGCTGGACACCCCACTTCGTCGAAGGTGACGATCCGGAAAAGATGCATCAACTCATGGCCACCACTTTGGATCAGGCCATCGAGGACATTCGGCAGATTCAAGGCAATGCACGGAACAAGAACGACCTCACTCGGCCGCGCTGGCCCATGATCGTCCTGAGGTCACCCAAGGGCTGGACGGGCCCCAAGGTCGTCGATGGCCTGCAAGTCGAGGGCACCTTCCGTGCGCACCAGGTGCCGCTGCTGGTCGATTCCGTACATCCCGATCATGTCAAGCAGCTTGAAAGCTGGATGAAAAGCTACAAGGCGGAAGAGTTGTTCGATGAAAATGGCCGGCTCCTGCCGGAATTGGCCGAACTGGCACCCAAAGGCGATCGGCGGATGGGCGCTAATCCGCACGCCAACGGCGGAATTCTCCTCCGCGACCTGCGCATGCCGGATTTCCACGCACATGCGGTGAGTGTCCCTTCGCCCGGCGCCGCGGAAGGACAAGATACCCTCGTGTTGGGTAACTTCCTGCGCGACGTAGCCACGCTGAATCAAGATCAGCATAATTTCCGCGTCTTCGGTCCCGATGAGACGCTCTCGAATCTCCTGGGTGCGGTCTTTGAAGTCACCAACCGTCAGTGGGAGGCCCGCGAAGTAAAGAATGATGAATTCCTCGCGCCCGCCGGTCGCGTGCTGGACTCGATGCTCAGCGAGCACCAGTGCGAGGGCTGGCTTGAGGGCTACCTGCTGACCGGGCGGCATGGGCTTTTCAACAGCTATGAGGCATTCATTCGCATCGTCGACTCGATGTTCAGCCAACACGCCAAATGGCTGAAGGTTACCTTGGAGCTTCCCTGGCGGCGGAAGATCGCCTCGCTGAATTATCTGCTCGCCTCTCACGTCTGGCAGCAGGACCACAACGGCTTCACGCACCAGGATCCCGGTTTCATCGATCACGTGATCAACAAGAAGGCCGATATCGTCCGCGTTTACCTGCCGCCCGACGCGAATTGCCTGCTCTCGGTCTTCGATCACTGCCTGCGCAGCAGGCATTATGTCAACGTGGTGGTTGCGGGAAAACACGCCCTGCCGCAATGGCTGACTATGGACGCGGCGGTCGTGCATTGCACGGAAGGCATCGGCATCTGGCAATGGGCCAGCAACGACCGGGATTCCGAGCCGGACGTGGTGATGGCCTGCTGCGGCGACACGCCCACGCTGGAGATTCTGGCGGCTGTTTCCATTCTCCGGCAGTATCTGCCCGATCTGAAAATCCGGGTGATCAATGTCGTCGACCTGATGAAGCTGCAGTCCGCCAGCGAACACCCGCACGGACTGAGCGAAACGGATTACGATTCGCTCTTCACCAAAGACAAGCACATCATCTTCGGCTTCCACGGATATCCCTGGCTGGTCCACCGGCTGACCTACCGCCGCACCAACCGCAACTTGCACGTGCGGGGTTACAAGGAAGAGGGCACCATCACGACGGCCTTCGACATGCGGGTGCAGAACGACCTCGACCGCTTCCACCTCGTGCAAGACGTGGTCGATCGCCTGCCGCACTTAGGCTCCAAGGGGACCTATCTGAAGCAGATGATGGAGGGCAAGCTCATTGAGCACAAGCATTACATCGACGAACACGGCGAGGACCTGCCGGAAATCCGCAATTGGAAGTGGGGCAAGCACGAATGAATGTACAAGAGCTTGTAGACATCGCCAGCTCGCTCGTGGCCGACGACAAGGGCCTGCTGGCCATGGATGAAAGCAATCCAACCTGCAACCGGCGGTTTGTCAGGCTGGGAATTCCCCAGACCGTGGAAGCCCGCCGCGCCTATCGCGAGTTGATCATCACCGCGCCCGGACTGTGTGAGTCCATCAGCGGCGTTATCCTTTACGACGAGACGATCCGCCAGCAGAAGAGCGACGGCACTCCCTTTGTGAAAGCCATTGCCGCTGCGGGAATCATTCCCGGCATCAAAGTCGACATCGGCGCCAAAAATATGGCCGCTCATCCTGGCGAGAAAATAACCGAGGGCCTGGACGGATTGCGCGACCGCCTCAAGGAATATTTTCAGATGGGTGCGCGTTTTGCCAAGTGGCGCACGGTGATTACCCTGGGCGATTGTCTTCCCAGTTGGGGCTGCATCGAGGCCAACGCGCATGCCTTGGCCCGCTATGCGGCACTGTGCCAGGAAGCTGGGATAATCCCGGTCGTCGAGCCGGAAGTGCTCATGGACGGTGAGCATACCCTCAGGCGATGCGGCGAGGTAACCGAAGAAGTCCTGCGAGCGGTTTTCGACCAGCTTTACACACAGCGGGTGATGCTGGAGGGGATGATCCTCAAGCCCAACATGGTGCTTCCTGGATTGACCTGCCCCAAGCAGGAATCGGTTGACGAGGTGGCCGACGCCACAGTGAGCTGTCTCTTGCGAACCGTCCCCGCCGCCGTTCCGGGGATTGCGTTTTTGTCGGGCGGCCAATCCGCCGTACTGGCCTCGGCCCGTTTGAATGCCATGAATGTCCGGTTCAAGTCGCGACTGCCGTGGGCACTCGCGTTTTCGTATGCCCGCGCCATCCAGCAACCGGCATTGGAGACTTGGCAAGGCAAGGAGGCTCATGTGTCATTGGCACAGCACGCCCTGGTTCATCGAGCGCGGTGCAACCGGGCTGCGCGCCGCGGCGAATACAACCCCGCAATGGAAAGGACAACGAAGGGATGAAAATCAATTCCACAGATTTCCGCGTGCGGTCCGGAAAGCAGATCATACTCAAAGAGTGGCCGACGATCGTGAAGCCTTTTTGCAAGTCGAAAAAGCGGTATAAAAAACTCCTTGAAGAACACGTTGAGGAATTGAGTTCGCTGCAATGCCTTCACTACGCGTCCAGCCGCTATGCGTTGCTGCTGATCTTTCAGGGCATGGACGCCGCCGGCAAGGACGGCGCAGTCCGGCACGTCATGTCCGGCGTCAATCCGGAGGGCTGCGAAGTCTTCAGTTTCAAACAGCCCAGCGCCGAGGAATTGAAACACGATTTTCTTTGGCGCACGACCTGCCGTCTGCCGGAACGCGGGCGGATCGGCATCTTCAATCGTTCCTACTACGAGGAGGTGCTCGTCGTTCGAGTGCATCCGGAGATCCTCCGCGGCCAAGGGCTTCCACATGAGCTTGTCGACGAGAAGGACCTTTGGAAGGAACGCTATCGTTCCATTGTGGACTTGGAGGAGCATCTCTACCGCAACGGCACCCGGATCATCAAGATCTTTTTGCACCTCTCGAAGGATGAACAGCGAAAGCGATTCCTCGAGCGTATCGACGAGCCGGACAAGAACTGGAAATTCAGCCTCGCCGACATCCACGAGCGGAAGTATTGGAAAGATTACATGCAGGTTTATGGGGATTGCCTGAGCGCGACGAGCACTCGTCAAGCGCCCTGGTACATCGTTCCCGCCGACGATAAGGAGAATGCCCGTTTGATCGTTTCCCAAATCGTGCTCGACGCGCTCAATGACCTGAAGATGGCATATCCCAAAACCACCGCAGAGCGTCGCCGGGAATTGAAATCCATCCGCAAACAGCTCTGAAGGGACATAACTTGAATCCGATACCACTGTATCCGCTACGATTCGAACCGATTTACGAGTATCGGCTATGGGGCGGCCGGCGTTTGGCCAAGGTGCTCGCCGCCCCGCTTCCCGGCGACGGCCCCATCGGCGAGGCATGGCTGCTGAGCGACCGCGACGACCATCCTAGTCTCGTCGCCGATGGCCCGCTCAAAGGCCGGACCCTTGGGCAACTGCTCAAGGAGTCGGCGGAGCAGATGTTGGGAAAACTGGCCGGACGCTTCCGCCGCTTCCCTCTGCTGCTGAAGTTCCTCGATGTACGCAGCTTGCTCTCGGTGCAGGTGCATCCATCGGATCGGCAGACCGACTATCTGCCGCCCGGCGAAACCGGCAAGACCGAAGCCTGGGTGGTGCTGGAAGCGGGACCCGAAGGTCGCATCTACGCGGGCCTCAAGCCGGGCAGCACGGCCGACGATTTGCGGCGGGCAATCGCCGACAAGACGGTAGCGGACTACCTCGCAAGTTTCAGCCCGAAACTCGGGGATGGAGTTCTCGTGCCTGCTGGGACGGTTCACGCGTTGGGCGACGTGGTCGTTTTCGAAGTGCAGGAAAACAGCGACGTGACGTTTCGGCTCTACGATTGGGACCACGTCGACGCCAAGACCGGCAGTTCTCGACCTCTCCAAGTCGATCAAGCCCTAGCCTGCATTGATTTTGCGCAAGACGCAATAGGTCCGGTGGCGCCCGTTATGGAAAGATCCTCGCCGGTGCGGCGGGAGTTGCTCTTTTGCTGCGAACATTTCGGCTTGTCGCGAATCCACGAAGAAGGGCAGTTTGTCGTCGGCGCTGCGGCGACGCCGCGCGTGCTGGTTTGCATCGCTGGAGAAGGCCGATTCGAGCACGCGGGAACCGACTATGCCGTCACGCGAGGCGACGTTTTCCTCTTGCCGGCCGTCGTCGGAGCATGTTGCTGCCGGACGAGCCGCGTGATCACGTTGTTGGACATTTCGCTGCCTGAAGGAAACGCCAGGAAATGAAAAAACTGATTGTTTTCGATCTCGATGGCACGCTTGCCGAAAGCAAGGCGCCGATCGACGCCGAGATGGCCAGGGTGCTCAGCGCTCTGCTTGGTTTCGCGAAAGTTGCCGTCATATCCGGCGGAAACTGGCCGCAATTCCAAAAGCAAGTGCTCTCCCATCTTCCGCACGACACGCGCCTGGTAAATCTGTCGCTCCTTCCCACCTGCGGGACGAAGTTCTACCGATACTCGGGGGATTGGGAGAAAATCTATTCCGAAGATTTCACCGCGGCGGAAAAAGAACAAATCATCGGCTCTCTCGATAAGTCGATCGCAGCAGCGGGCTGCAAGGTCGAAAAGGTCTGGGGAGAGGTCATTGAAGACCGCGGCAGTCAGATCACTTTCTCCGCACTGGGCCAGCACGCTCCGCTCGATGAAAAGAAGAAATGGGATCCTGACTTTGCCAAGCGGAAGAGGATGAAGGCAATCCTCGATAAGCTTATCTCTGAATTCTCCGTGCGATTGGGCGGCGCGACATCGGTTGACGTCACCAAGCCCGGCATCGACAAAGCCTACGGGATTCGAAAACTCCGCGACATCCTTGGCATTGCAATTCAGGAAATGATCTATATTGGGGATGCCTTGTTTCCTGGCGGAAATGACTATCCGGCTGAAGAAACGGGCGCTGTTTCCATCCCGGTTCGAGATCCCCACGAGACGAAACGGGTAATTGAAGCCATCGTCGCTTGCTTGGATGGCGCTGAACCCGCACAGCCTCGCAAGGAGGAGAGTCGATGAACGACTTTCAACTAAAGCGACTCGGGCTGATGATGGAGCCGGAACCGGGAAATCCACAGGAAATCGAGGGCGTCCTGAATCCGGCTGCCGTTCGCGGCCCTGATGGCGAGCTTTACCTGTTTCCCCGTCTCGTGGCGCGGGGCAATTATTCGCGCATCGGCATCGCCCGCGTTCGCTTCAATGATGCCGGCGATCCGTGTGGCGTCCAGCGGCTGGGCATCGCACTGGAGCCGGAGGCCGACTACGAGCGGCTGCCGAACGGCGGCGGTGGCTGCGAAGATCCGCGCGTCACATTTGTGGAGCCGTTGCATTGCTACATGATGTCCTACGCGGCCCTTTCGACCATCGGCCCGCGGATTGCTTTTGCCGTGTCGGACGATTTGATCAACTGGAAGCGGTTGGGGCTCGCGGCCTTCGAGCCTTACGTCGGGATTGATTTCGTCCACGTGGACAACAAGGATGCCAGCCTCTTCCCCGTCGCCATACCCAATCACGCCGGAAAAATGCAGATGGCCATGCTCCATCGCCCGCTTTTCCCCGGCACGCGTCCCGAGGAAACTGCCTGCCAGGCCGCGTCGCGCGAGGTGGATCTCGCGCATGAAAGCATCTGGATTTCCTACTGTCCGATGGCCCTCGAAGGTCCGGAACCGTCGCACGGCGAACAGCCGCTCGGCGAAGAACGGCGACGGTCCTGCCCGACGGCCTCTAGGGGCCCCGAACCGTGTCACCTCGGCCTCTTCAACTCGCATCACCGGCTGGCGACTCCGGTGTCGCCTTGGGAGCGGCTCAAGATCGGCGCGGGCACTCCGCCCGTTCTGACCCGGCACGGCTGGCTGATTCTCTACCACGGCGTGAGCGAAATGGCGGAGCCGAACAAGGGCGGACGCAAGCTAAGCTACTCGGCCGGAGTGATGGTGCTCTCGAAAGAGCATCCGCGCGTGATCCGCTATCGATCGGTGGAGCCGGTGTTGACGCCGACGCTGCCGCAAGAGCGCGACGGGACCGTCGCCAACGTCGTGTTTCCCACCGGCATCGATCGCCGCGACGACCTCGGCCTGCCGGACTGTTTTGACGTTTACTACGGAATGGCGGATAGCCGCATTGGCGTGGCCCGCCTGGACGTGCCGGAGCGCCTGCCGCCGGAACGATTCGTCGATCCGCCGCAAGCAAAGGTGTAATGTTCCCAATTTAGGGAAAGCAGAGGAGGATAGTGATGTTGAAACCAAATGTAGATAAACCCGTAACCAAGCCGGGACCGAAGCCCGACGCTAACAACGATCTCAAATCCCTGCCCATGCCGGAGGTGGAGAAGAAACTTAGGACGTCGCCGGAGGGCCTCAGTCAAGCCGAGGCGGAGAAACGGCTTACCCAATACGGGCCCAACGAGATTAAAGAAGAGAAGACCAATCCGTTCCTCAAATTTCTCACCTATTTTTGGGGTCCCATCCCCTGGATGATCGAGATTGCGGTCGTTTTGTCGGGCGTGGTCGGACACTGGGAGGATTTTGGCATCATTCTCTTTTTGCTTGTTTGCAACGCCGTCGTCGGATTCTGGGAAGAACGCCAGGCGGGCAACGCCATTGCCGCCCTGAAGGCCAGCTTGGCGATTAAGGCCCGCGTGAAACGGGATGCGAAGTGGATCACCCCGGCGGCGCGTGAGTTGGTGCCGGGCGACGTCATCCGCATGCGATTGGGCGACATTGTACCGGCTGATGCCCGCTTGCTGGACGGCGACTCGGTGGAAGTGGATCAATCCGCGCTGACGGGAGAGTCGTTGCCCGCCGAGCGCAAAACGGGCGAGGCCGTGTTTTCCGGTTCGATCATTCGTCAGGGTGAGATCGGCGCAATCGTCTATGCCACGGGCGCCAACACCTACTTCGGCAAGACGGCGCAACTGGTGCAGGAGGCGCACACCGTCAGCCATTTTCAACAGGCCGTACTGAAGATCGGCAAGTACTTGATCATCCTCGCGGTGGCCCTGGTGGCGGTGATTATTACGGTCGGTATTGTCCGCAACGAACCGATGCTCTACGCCAACCCCCCCAAGGACCCTGTCCTCTTATTCGCCCTCATCCTCACAGTTGCAGCCATTCCCGTGGCCATGCCTACGGTGTTGTCGGTGACGATGGCCGTCGGTGCCCGCCTGCTCGCCCAAAAAAAAGCCATTGTGAGCCGGTTGGTGGCCATCGAGGAATTGGCGGGGGTGGACGTGCTCTGCTCGGACAAGACCGGCACTCTGACCCAAAACAAACTGACGCTGGGCGATCCGTTCAGCGTCAACAGTACTCCCGCCGAGCAAGTCATCATCGACGCCGCGCTGGCGTCGCGCGCCGACAATAACGACACCATCGACCTGGCCGTCCTGGGCGGACTGAAAGACAAAGATTCGTTGAAGGGTTTTGAGGTGCTCCATTTCCAGCCATTCGACCCAGTGCATAAGCGCACCGAGGCCACCGTCAAAAGCAAGGACGGAAAGGTGTTCAAGGTGACGAAGGGTGCGCCGCAGGTGATCTTGACATTGTCGGCAAATGCCGGGCAGGTGAAGCCCGCCGTCGAGAAGGCCGTCAACGAATTCGCGGCACGCGGCTTCCGATCGCTGGGAGTGGCGCGGGCCGAGGGCGACGGGCCATGGCAGTTTGTCGGCGTGTTGCCCTTGTTCGATCCGCCGCGGGAAGACGCCAAGGCGACCATCGCGACCGCGCGGCAGATGGGCGTGGAGGTCAAGATGGTTACAGGCGATGCGCTGGCCATCGCTCAGGAGACCGCCAAAAAGTTGGACATGGGCACGAATATCCTCGACGCCGCCACCCTGGGCGACTCGAAGAAGCAAGAGACCGCGGCAGTCGCCGAGTCCATCGAAAAGGCTGATGGCTTCGCGCAGGTCTTCCCCGAACACAAGTTTCACATCGTCGATGTCCTGCAAAAACGCGGCCACATTGTCGGCATGACGGGCGACGGAGTGAACGACGCCCCCGCGCTGAAGAAGGCCGACTGCGGCATCGCAGTTTCGGGCGCGACCGACGCGGCCCGCGCGGCGGCGTCCATTGTGCTGGTAGCACCGGGGCTGTCGGTGATAATCGATGCCATCAAGGAGAGCCGGAAGATCTTCCAGCGAATGAACAGCTACGCGATCTACCGCATCGCCGAGACGCTGCGCGTGCTGTTGCTGATGACGCTGGCGATCCTGATCTTCAA